>Ga0302208_10000001_pt1 | contig 335817 bp, 262 predicted proteins | sample II_Fen_E2_3_FD_194577 | JGI IMG/M metagenome (GOLD analysis project Ga0302208, IMG submission 194577) | Peat permafrost microbial communities from Stordalen Mire near Abisko, Sweden - II_Fen_E2_3 | ecosystem: Environmental > Terrestrial > Soil > Wetlands > Permafrost | place: Sweden: Abisko...
AAAAAACTTTCTGAATTTGCCACTCAGGGCGACAACTTGGAAGAAGTTTTTGATAACAGAGAGCAAATCGAAATTTCACGTTATTACGAGAAATTGCCTAAAGCTACTTTGATCTCCATTCAGGAATATACAGAAGGAAAAGTCTATTTTCGTAATCCTTCTAAAGAAAAAGATAAATTGCAGTAGAAGTTATGATTCAACGTATACAATCCGTTTATCTTTTTATAGCAGCAGCTTTATTAGTAGTCACCATGTTTTTTCCCGTAGCAGCTTACGGAGACGTGCAAATCAATTTGCTTGATCATGATGTTCCCTTTCATCCGTACGGATTACTCCTGGTTGCAGGAGCTGCGGCCATCATTAGTTTAGTGAATATATTTATGTTCAAAAACAGAACGTTGCAACTTCGCCTTTGTGCGATTAATATTGTGGTTATAACGCTCTATTATCTGACATACATCGTATATGGTTTGCTCGCAAAAACAGTTGGAGGACATTTGAGATTCATTCTATCAATAGGCACGCTATTGCCTGCCATATCGTTTATTTTAATGTTTATGGCGTTCCATGGCATCAAGAGAGATGATGATAAAGTGAAAGCAGCTGATCGATTAAGATAAAAGAATAAGACATTATAAAAGGAGCAACTTAATTGATTGCTCCTTTTTTTGTAGATAATTAGAGAGTTGACGCATCCACTAATATATAATCATACAGATGAACAATCCATTTAATCAAGTCGTTGATGAGTATTCCAACGGCAGGGAAGGGTATCCCATTGAACTATACAATCTCATTCAAACGTATGCTTCATTCTCAGCTGAATCTTCATTATTGGAAATAGGAGGGGGAACAGGTCTTGCAAGTAAAGAAATTGCTGATTTCTGGAATGCCCGACTGTCTATTCTTGAACCGGCACCTAACTTATATAAATTCTCCTGCAATCGTTTTAAGGACGATAAAAAGATAGAGCTTCATAATTGTTCATTCGAAGACTACAACACCACAGAACGCTACGATGGCATCCTTTCAGCCACTGCCTTTCATTGGTTGGATAAGTCAGTGAAATACAAAAAGGCGCATGAGCTTCTCAACACGAATGGATTCTTGATTCTGTATTGGAACAATTATATGATGGAGGATCCTGCTATTCAAGAAATCCATAAACTCTACCATCCTAACGGGAATTATAATCTGAAGTTAGCCATAAGAAACAAAATTGACACGCGGCGGGATGAAGTAGCCGAGAGCGGCTATTTCAAACTATTAGGACATCATGAGCTGACTCACCCTGTTGTGTATGATACAAATCGTTATCTGAATCTATTGCATTCATTCAGTACAAGTAGTGACTATGGCAATGACCGGATGCAAGTGTTTTATGAGCATATTGCTGATTATTTGCACTCTGTGGGTGATCAGATCACCATAAAGATGATTGCGAACTTAGAAGTTGCGCAAAGTCTATCATTAATAGATTAAATCGGTGTTGTTGTACTATCTGACACGAAATAGATGCGTTAAAATTAACACAGTAATTTGTATTCCTTGAAATCCCTTTCTATAAGCGTTTTAAACGTCTGCTAATCATTTCAAGTGGGCATTTTGTTTATGAAATAACGCGTAATACGGCTTATTCTCAATAATATATAACATTTCAAGAAACAATATATAACGATAAATAGTTGATACTTATCAAAATATCAAATAACTTTCGTGGATAAATTTCTAAATTCAATAATTATGAACGTTATACTGTTGGAATTGTCTAATTGGCAAGAGTCAGTAAGACTAAATCTATTTAAAGTAGATAATGAATTTGTGCATATCAAAGCTGAGGATGTTGTATTATTAAAAGTTGACTATATTATTCCCATACCAATTCAGGTATATTTTCAAAGAAGAAGCAAATCTTCAAAAATTAAGCCTGAGGAAGCTCTTGTTTTGTCTTCAGACATACAAGAATGCAAGATGGATGAAGTAATGAGGCAATATGGTCTATTGCCCAAAATGGTCAAAGTAATGGATATACAAGGTTTTCGCCTGACTACATAAATACAAAGAATACATTAGAGCTTATATTTTAAGTTCGAATAGTATCGGTTATAAGGGAGCCCTTAATAAATTGAAGAGGAGAGCCGCCAAACTTAATGCCGGTGTTATTTTAATTACTTCACAGCCTAATCAACAAGCTGCAGCAATGGGAGGTGGAGTACAAGTCGTAGGAATTGCATACAAATAATGACGACGATATTGACACAAGTCGTTATATTAATCAATTGCATTCATTCACAACTAGTGATGAATGAATGCAATTGTTTTATGAGCATATCGCTAATTATTTCCAGCCTGTGGATGATCAGATTGATATGAGGATGATTGTTAACTTGGAAGTAGCGCAGAAGATGAAGTATTTGCAACAGCCGCTTTACCTCCTTTTCTGAATCACTTTCGTCCATCTCCACCTGTTTTATTGGTTTAGCAGAAAAGAGATATTATTTTCGGTGAAATGAATAAAGAGTCGGGTGAAATTATTGCTAACTATTTCTTTTGTATGAAATGATTATCATTGCTAATAGACAACTTATACTCCCCAATAATAAGTAATTTACTCGATAACTCAACCACCATGCTATCAATCCTCCCAAAGGGCCTGTTATACCTAAAGCAAAATCTAAAAATGCTGCATAAAGACCTAAGGCAGTTCCTCTTATTTGAGGCTCAGTTCTATTAACTACCAATACTCCTAGTCCTGGGTAAATAAGTGAAAAGCCGATTCCGGTTATACCACAACCTATTATCGCAAATGTTCTCGTTGGAGAGAATCCTATTATAGCCTGACCGATCGTTTCAATTATCAATGAGATTAATACTATTATGTACCCTCCGTATTTATCGGGAAGTGAATCGAAAAATATACGTACTAGTATATAACATATTCCGAAAACTGCAAATGCCAATGATGCATTTCCCCAGTTCTTTTCCATAAAATACAATGTAATAAACGAAACTATACATCCATATCCGATTGTAGCTAATCCCAAACCTATTCCTTGCCTTAACATACGTCTTACTATTTTAAGAAATGGTGCTCTTACTTTAGTTTTATCTACTTTGAAGGCAGGAAGTTTTATTGTTGATAATAAACTTATGAGAGGCAGTACTATCATAATAGCTAAAATGAAGGTTATGCTCATATTATATACTTTAGTCATCTCGATACTTAACGGTGCTCCAAATGCCATGCCTCCGTACATAGCTATTCCATTCCAACTCATCACCTTTCCCGACCTTTGAGAACCTGCCAACCCGATGTTCCATGTCACTGCGCTTACTAATATCATACTTTCCGCTATGCCATGAGTGATTCTTGCAAACAACAAAACCATTAGAGCCAACAGAGGTTGTCGGTAAAGTGCAGCACTTAAACAATAAATAGCTCCTGTAATCATCATTAATATTATACCTTGGAGGTGGCTACTTTTCACTCCATGTATATCGCATCTTTTCCCTATGTATGGTCGTGATATAAGAGTTGAAAAAAATTGTATTCCGACAACAATGCCCACAATAAAGCTACTATATTTTAAATCATTACTGACGAACTTCGGTATTACGCCTATAGCTATTCCAATTGTGAGGTAAATTATGAAGACCGATATTATAAGCGGTGATGCTGTTTTGTAAAAATTAGAATCTTGTTTTTTTACTATTGTACTCATAAACTTTGTTTTTTAATTTGAGTACAAAGGTATAGATGTCGCAAAGAAATAACAATGGAGAATCAGTAGTGAAGATTGGACAAATCCAAGTAATTCTTTCTAAACTCTAATGGGGTAATCCCGACATTTTTTTTGAAAAATCGTGAGAAATAGGCATAATCATCATAGCCTACGGAAAAAGCAATTTCCTTTGAACTCAGTTGCGTGTAATGCAGTAATCGTTTTGCTTCAAGCAGAATTTCCTGCTGTATCCAGTAACTTATCGTATAGCCCGTTTGTTGTTTGATAATTTCATTTAGGTAAGGCACGGAAATATTTAATATATCAGCATAATCTTTAGGCTTTTTGAACTTCTCAAAATGCTTACGTACCAAATTCCTGAATTGAGATAAAAGTTCTGTCTTTCTGTCAAGAGCGCCTTGGTGTTGTTTTTCGCCACTTTTTATTTCTAGAACCATAATACCGATAAGACTGTCAGTTAAAGAATGGATAATATTTTCACCTATATCTGTAGTAGTAATTGATACCCTATCGGCAATTAATGATATTAATTCGAATAAAGAATCATTGAGAATAGGATTTACTTGGTTTAGGTTTTGATTGTTCTCAAAGGAACTTCGATACTCATTTCTCAAATAAGACGAATCAATAAAGATGAAATAACCTATAGGTGACGTCTGTCTGATATAGTAATGTACTTGCCCTGGACAAATGAATAAGAAGGTTTTACCGTTCATTTGGTAATCTTTAAAATCTATCATTAATTCGGTGAATCCTTCTTGTTGAACATAAAAGATGAAATGCTCATCACGGTGCGCATATTTTATCCTTTCACATGAATTGGTGCTTTGGACTTTTTTTATATGGATATTCAATCCTTTAAATTTAGACTTATGAATTCTTATTTTCGATTTATTCTCCATAATTATTTGCGCTACAATATTGTTTCCATACTAGATATGGAGTAAGTGTTGCAAAGATATTATATTTCTTTTAACAGTCAAAAATCCTTTTCTATTATTTCATATTCGACCTCCTTCTTTTTGTAATTACTATTCCATCGTCTTTTTATTTCTCCACTCATATGATAAGCTTCTTCTTGTGTATAATATCACAGCCTAATCAACAAGCTGCAGCAATGGGAGGTGGAGTACAGGTTGTAGGAATTGCATACAAATAATGACGGCGATATTGACACAAGTCGTTATCTTTAATCAATTGCATTCATTCACAACTAGTAATGAATGCAATTGTTTTATAAGCATATCGCTGAGCATTTGCACTCTGTGGGTGGTCAGTCAGATTGATTACTATGAAGATGATGGTGAAATTGGAAGTTGCGCAGAGGGAATAGGGGTCTCTTACTAAATGTTGAGAATCTATCCTCTCAACAATGTTTATTTAACAGAAGTCATTTGAAGAAAAATTAGCATTTAGCTTCAAACAACTTTATTTTTATTTTGCGGGTTTCCATTGAGGATTGGCATCGTTAGTACAGCATGAGCATGTCCAACGATACGGAGCAACATTTGTTGAAGTTAATGTTAAATCAATCAAGGCTGAATTAAAAAGTACCCCATGCACTTCAGCACAGCCCATTTGAGCTGGAAAATCCTTAAAGTAAACAGTTCCAGAAAAGAATGTACCTTGCTCTAAATTAAGAGCCACTAATGAAGAAATAAAAGCTTTTAATGTTGAATTAGTAACAGCGCCACTAATGTCAAACAGACTTACAATTTTTGCCATAATAATTAGTTTTTAAAGTTAATACTATAAAGAATCATCGAATATAATAAATATATATTTAAAAACAATAGCGTTTTATTCGTTTATGTATAATTAACTAATTTGATGCCATGACTCTATAAAAAAAACATTGATTTTTATCTGTAATCTTAATGGGTGTGGTAATATGTATTTTTACAAATTATTCTGATTTATGCGCTGTCGATCAGTTTTTGTCGTATTGTTGAGTGCTGCAATTTGCTTGTGTAAATTCGATAGTTTATCTATTTAAAAAATTAATTACTTGGTATTTTAATAAGATTATTTTTAGAATCTAATTTAAAGAAAAATGCTTTTGTTGGAGGTGTATTTCCGGTATAAGCAAAAATTTTGAATATTGGTTCTCCTGTATTCATATCAATAGTTGCAATATAAATCTTTGTTATTAAAGGTTCGTATCTAACTATTTCAAGGGCATCAATGAGCTTATCCTTATAGGCAAAGGCTTCTTTTCCTAAAAAGTCTTCTGTTAAAAGGAAATCATCTATATTATAGGTTAATTTATTCGCCAAATATGGGCGAGCATTGGAGTATCTATCTGGAATTTCTTGAGGATGGAATTTATATGTTTGTTCAATTAATTCCATTTTAAAATATTGCAATGCTCGTCCTTTAAGCTTATCCATAATATAATCAATTTCAGAATCTTGCATTCTGTATCCAAAATAAATCCCAGTTATAGCTCTATAATCAATATCGAATAGCCCTTTTCCTTCAATAATTAAACGATATTCCTCTTCATGTTTCCAAGACAATAATTTTGTGCCTAAATAGGTTTTCAATGTATGAACAATATCTTTATTTTGAAAAAAGAACATGTCAATTTTGGGTATATTCTCGACGTAGTTAACATTGAAATCAAAGATAAATTGAAAATACTGATTATGATTCAATGACTCTTTTAGTTTATCAACATCATATTCTATTGCAAACCCCGAATGACCACTTCCATAGTAAGCCCACAATAATTCATTGTCAATACTATTACTTAATGAATAAATTCCAATTTGAGAGAGTTTCTCAAGAAATCCTATATATTGTTTCTTTATTTCTATCCAATCATCATGCGTATCCAGGAATGAATTTATAGCGTCATCATCACAAAAACCTTCGGTGGGGTCATTAAGTTCAGATTTAGTTGGTAAGTAAATTTGATTATTGACAAGAGTATTCACATCTCTTTCAAAAATAGATTTACCTTCTCTATCAGAAAGTCCTATCCCATTTCTATATTTGTAGGCTTTAAGCATATATTTAGTTTTTTCCTTAGATCATGAATTATTATTTAGCTCTAAAATATTGAATCTGTTTTTCTTTTTTTCATCAAGCCAGTAAGAAGTATTTACTGAAGCATGTCCATTTGCTTCTAATTGTTTAGCAATAAATCCCATTATGTAATACAAATCTTCCATATTAAGATTTACTTTAGCATAATTTACTTCTTGGTAATGTTTCAGAAGCATCTCTAGTTTCGGAGTAAAGTTTTCTACAATTGTCTTATCATCAATTATTAATGAGAGTTCGATGATTCTAAGCCTATCTTGTAATAATGAATTGGGCCATAAACACCCATCAATTAAGATTTCTATATCTACAAGATGTTCTTTTAGTTTTTTATTACGAATTTCATAAATTAATTTCTCTAAAGCATAATAGACTGTATTTTCATTAAGGCTTATCAAGGCTTCTGATATATTTTGCACTTTAGTACAGATGTATACCATCTCATCTATTTGATTTTGTATTTTTTTTACTTCCTCTAATTCAGCAGGAAAACGTTTAGTATAACTTGTTAAGAATGATTTCATTTCGTACAATGGTATAGATATTTGATTTATAAAGAAGTTGTCGCTAAAAAGAAACGAATACAACGGTTCTACTTTCTTTTTGAGTTCAGCAAAGAGTTTTTGTATATCTGATTCAGTAAATGGCAACGAAGATAATTCTTCTATAGGTATGTATGAGATAGGTATGGAAAATTCAGTTCCATTAAAGCCAGTATCCCATAAGTTTTTATCTTTTAATATCTTTTTTATTAAAATCTTTTTCTCGGCATCAGTTCTTAAATATGTAGAGATAATAGTATATGTATTATTGGGTGAGAAGAAGTCCTGTGAAATCAATTCAACAATTTTGTTATGAAAGAAATTCCCTAAACCAGCTTTTTCAATAAGAGCATATAGTTGATGCACTATTCTTAGATCGTTTGAATTTTTTATATCATTGATCATATTTTCAAGCTTATCTTTTATGTTTGATATTTTTATTTTATGCAGATCTTTATTCGTATTAAAATAAAAAGAAATATAGATAGACAAGTTTATATTTTTATCGTAACATCCTATAAAATCTTTAATAATATCTTCTAATTTATCAATGGGAGATTTGCCTATTAAATAGGGCATTATATTTTTTGTAAAATTTTGAGGATGTTTTATGTCATAATTGGGCATGAAGTCTTTACGCCAGATCACAAATAATTTATCAATCCATATTGAGGAGTTGACTGAAACGATTAGTTCTTCAGCGAAAATAATCATATTCTTTTTAATGGCATTTGGTGTTTCTTTGTTTATATATGCATCCAATAGGTTCCCCATAAGGATCTCATTTGTTTCTTTTAATTCGTCTGTAAATGTGTACAGTTGAGCAATTTTTCTTAATGCTTGCTCATCACTTAAAAATAAAACAGAGTAGAACATGGTGGGTATAGGACATATCTGATATAAATGCTCTGTTATAGGATACCATTCTATCCCAGTTAAGAAATTTTTATAAGTTACCCCGTATTCCATAAAGAAGGATAGAAAACGAGAATATGCACATTCAGTATCATCAGATGAATCCATCCAATAATAAATAGTATTTGTACCAAATGGATTTATTCTCTCGTCTTTTGGAGAAACATTTTTCAAGAGTTTGTTCTTATAATCAGATAAAGAATCTATTCCTGAAAATTGTTTTATTGAATATTGGGGGCGCATTTTACCTTCACAGATATTTAGCAATTGCACCGTAACGTATTTATCTTCTGGCGTCTCTGACTTTGCTAAGTGTGCTTTTAGTGTATCAATTGCTTCATCTTTCTTATCACACAAATAGAGTAATGTTGCATAGCGTTGATCAAACTGATTATTTGAAATTTTCCAATCTTGGAGATGTTCATTCAAAGCAGTGAAATCGAAAGAATAAGCATCCTTGAGACATCTTAAATAAGTGTCTTCATCTAGTTCCAATTTATTTGTTAAGCCAGAAATATCTTTCCCTAAAAATGTTTTTTCGATAGATAATAAGTAATAATATTTGTGGATTAGATCTTCACCTATCATCGTCTTATTTTGATTGAATTTCTCTTGTATTGACGTCTTAAGAAACATAGGAAATTCTTTTATTTCCCATAGAGCTTCAATAAGAAGCGACAATTTATAGACATCAAAGTTCTTAGTTTTTTGTAGTTGTTCGAGGTATGATTTTTGTGATTCTACATTGGATAAGAATCTATAATTTGGTGCCAACGCAAAAATTAAATCATATGCCGTTTTATCAATTGTGTCATCCTTATTTAGAAAAGGAATTAGATAGACAAAATTCCAGCTGCCGCTTAGTAATTTTTCAGTCTGCATAGATGATTTATTCAAATAGCGGAGGAATTTGAGAATAACAGTTCTTTTATCTTCAGTATCGGAGGCACCAATCAATGAAAGTACTTCTTTATCATACAATTGAACTAAAGCAATGCGATGATTTTCATAAAATGATAATTTTGCCGGATCCTTTTGCTGCCCTTTCTCTAGGGATATTAAATATATTTTGGGATCAGAGCTAGTATCTCCTGGTGATTTTACTAATACATTTCTCACCCATTTTATCCAATTGATGAAATTCGGATCATCACCTGAAAATCCTATTAGGCAAAAGACACCTTGAAGAAGATTTATCCTCATAAATTGTGTAAATGCCTCATGCCTTATTGGATAATTGTCATAATCTTCTTTTGTTATGATATATTTATGCTCTGTGCAGCCATCAAAATTAAAATTATCAGAGGTAGATTTAGACAAGTCTCCGTGTATTTTTATTATACGCATTGAATTATCAGAAAATGATAATTCGTAGTCATGTGTTATAGGAGAGGCTTCTTGACCATTTAAGGATTGTGCATATTCCAGTAATCCATCATAATTTGTAGTAAGAATATATTGCCAACTACATTCAAGCAAGGCTTTATGTACATCCATTAGTTTATCTATATCGGGAATAGTTTTTCCTAATTGGTGAATGGTCATGCTATTTTCTTCACTATTAATAAAAGGCATTCGTTGTTCAATATAATACTCTATAGCCTCTCTATATCCTTTTCGTGTTTCGTATTGAGAAACAAGTTCCAAATATCCTATTTTGTTGATAATTTCCCAACAGATGTCCAAAAGCTTGTCTTCTAGACCTTTACCTAATAGGTGCGGAGTTTCAATTCTGACAATAGACATTTGCCGTTTTACTTCGTCACCATATAGCTCCAATACCATGTCTTTCAACAAAGACACCCATGTCATACATAATGGCGATACATTCATTGAAAAACCGGCACCAACCATTACAGATACACCTTGCTGACTTCCCATTTTATTGAAAAGTGATAAAAGATATGTTTTTGAAGGAGAATCTTTACTCATTTCATTCTAGTTTTATTGAGGAGCAAAGTTAAAATTAATGATTCATCTAATCATTCTTTTTCTTTAATATTTTATGATAAAACAGGGTGAGGGGATTATTCCTCATTTAGTTAAGATAAATGCAGATAGTTACCATTCCATTCAAATCCCTCCCTCTTCCAAATCCTCCAGCAGATCCTCATTCAGCACACCTTCGCACGACTGTCTAACTTTCCCCGTCATCCTCACATCCATGTGCTCATTTATTTCGATCTTTAGTTCGCCGCCTAGCATCTTTATTGTCACCTCGCTGTCAATTAAGTCTTTCTTGCGTAGAACACTCGCTACGGCACATGAGGACGTGCCTGACGCCAAGGTGAAGCCGGCTCCTCTTTCCCAAATGAGAATCTCAACTTCCTTTCTGTTGATGATCTTGGCAAACTGTACATTTATGCGGTTGGGGAACATCTTGTAATGCTCTATATACGGGCCGTATTTCTTCACTTCGGCTATGTCCAAATGATCCTTAATGATCACGCAATGAGGATTGCCCATCGATACGCAATTGATCTTATAATCCTTGCCTTCCACGTTGATTATTTCATCATTCACCTCTGCTGTAGGGAAGCTGGTGGGGATTAGTGGCGCACTGAATATCGCTGTGCCCATATCCACCGTGATAAGGGTTGCCCTGTTGTTTTTAACCTCCACGATATTTGCCTTCACAAGGCCGCCCTTGGTCTCTACCGTGAACTCCCGTTTGCTGACAAACCCATAATCGAAGATGTACTTGCAGAAAATACGCAAACCATTACCGCTCTTTTCGGCTTCCGAACCGTCCGGATTGTATATTCTCAGCCCTACATCGGCTTTGTCCGAATCGACTTTCAACAAGATGCCGTCCGAACCGATACCGAAGTTTACGTTGCATATCCGCTTGATCGCGTTGCGCGATAAGTTAAATGTAATACTTTTGTCACATAGAACGATATATTCGTTGCCTAAGCCATGTGTTTTCACAAAAAAGTTATCTTTCATTTGATATTTTTTTTTGAAGATTTTCAGTAGACAAATATACGAAATATTATGAGGATAATCAAGCAAAAATGACCTTATTAAGCGAATAATTGGCAATAGAGAAATCTTGCCCAGAGGGGAGAATAGCCCCATATTTCTTTCAGTGTGACAGGGTTGCCACAAAAATATTTTCAAATGCAACTATTATCCGATTTATAGTAGTACCTTTGCTCGCAATAACAATAAATACATTATTATCATATGAAAATGTTGTCAATAGGAGACTTAAAAACTCGCGTTCCTATTATTCAGGGTGGAATGGGTGTAGGAATTTCTTTATCCGGTCTAGCTTCTGCTGTAGCAAATGAAGGAGGAATCGGCGTGATATCATGTGCCGGTCTCGGACTTATATACAACAATTTATCAAGCAGTTTTAGTGAGGCTTGTATCTTAGGACTTAAAGAAGAACTAAGACTGGCTCATGAGAAAGTTCAAGCAACAAAGGAAAGAGCAAAAGGAATCGTCGGGGTCAATATTATGGTGGCCATGACTAACTTTGCCGATATGGTGAAAACATCGATTGCCGAAAAGGCCGATATCATCTTCAGCGGAGCCGGGCTACCTCTTAATTTGCCTAGCTTCTTGCAAAAAGATAGCACTACAAAGCTTGTGCCTATCGTTTCTTCGGCTCGCGCCTTGAGAATCATTTGCGAGAAATGGCAAAGTCTGTATAATTATCTTCCTGATGCCGTGGTTGTCGAAGGCCCTAAAGCCGGAGGTCACTTGGGTTTCAAGGAAAATCAAATTGCTGACGAACATTTCTCTTTGGAAGAAATTCTGCCACAAGTCGTAGCCGAAACTGCGATTTATGAAAAGAAGTACAATAAAGTAATTCCTGTAATTGCCGGAGGCGGTGTTTATTCAGGAGCGGATATTTTCAAAATGATGAGCCTTGGAGCTTCCGGCGTACAGTTGGGAACCCGCTTTGTCACTACTGACGAATGCGATGCCTCTATGGCCTTCAAGGAACAATATCTGAACGCTAAGATAGAAGATATAGAGATTATTAAAAGTCCGGTGGGAATGCCCGGTCGTGCGATCTGCGGTTCTTTCATCCGTGAGGTGAAAGAGGGCATCAAGCAACCTAAGGCTTGTCCTTTCCATTGCATCAAGACTTGCGATATTTCTAAAAGTCCGTACTGTATCATGCTGGCTCTTTACAACGCATTCAAGGGTAACTTCAAAAGCGGTTTCGCTTTCTCAGGTTCCAATGCTTATAAGGCTGACAAGATTACAAGCGTGAAAACGCTTATTTCTGAATTGATGAAAGAGTTCAAGGAAAAAGAACTTTTCTCGAAAAAATAATTTTTTTTTTTTGAAGGGAGGGTAAGGTCATCTACAGAATTATAACTGAAGATACTTTGTCCTCTCTTTTTTGCTATATTGCAAACAATAGTATACTATTGTAAAAATATCCTTCGCATATAAAGTGCATAAAACAAAAGAGTCTAAGAGTCTAAGGTACCCCCCTTCCTCTTTTTTGTGCATTTTCGCTCAAAATGTTATATGTATGCATTATTGCACATATACTATATTAATAATCAATTAATTACATCTTTGTTTTCTGCATATGGTCTAATGGGTTATTTGTGCATAAAAAGTGTATTTTATAACTGTTTAGATAAGTCCATTTTTATGCATATTTATATGTATCAGAAAAACAGTGTATTATGAAAAATATAAATAATACATAAGTCTGCAAGAGTCTAAAAGAGTCTAAGCACATAGACTCAACTTAGACTCTTGAGCCTATTTTTACGTATTCCTTATCATAAATATTCAAAACAAGAAATATATTATTGTATATCAATTGATAATGAGTTATTTACAATTTATAATCTTGTGATTTTCCTCTTTCTTTTTGTATGAGATATAATCTTAATTGTATTAATGTGTTAATGGTCTAGTTGATGTAATTATTATATTTATTATGAGAGATATAAAGATTAAAAAGTACGAGTTTTTACTTGCACTATTGGTGCTTTCAACTTTGTCTTAGTGTATTCTATGTAAAAATGTATCTATTTGTTTATTAGTGTTTCGTGGTATTGATTCCATACTTCGTGTGGAATCACATCTTGTCATCGAATAGAGAATGAGTATCATTTTGAATAGTATTAATGTTTGTATATTACTGTATAATATATTAACTGTTTTTATGGTTTTACTTTTTCATAAAGTAAGTGTATAAACAACTTGTTATATGATAGTTATATCATATATAGCCTGACTGGCAAGAGTCTAAATGGAGTCTAAGCATTTAGACTCTCTTAGACTCTTTTAAAAATGTTAATATTATTGCTTGATTATGATATAAATAGCTGATAATATTATATTTACGACTAAAATAGATGCTATTTTGTGGACGAAAATCTTACATTTAGGAACGTGAAATCTCTGAAAATGACTAAAAGTGGAGATTTTGCCATTTTATATCTATCTCATAATGAATAAAATGACGTTTGCAAAAAAAAGGAAAGGGGGGTACCTTAGACTCTTGGACTAAAGGTTATGTAAAATTGTCCTTTTGTGTTAATACTGAACTTTTTGGAAAATCAATTAATTGATTTTATGATTTCATCAGTTCCGGTTCATGAAATCATCAGTATGTTTTGGCGGAAAGATCAGCTTCATTTTGCCAACTCAATTAATTGAGTTTACCCTCAACAGGCTCAGTCACCAAAGAATGGATTCGGGCGTATGAGTTTGTTGAAGGCGTAGGGGAGCTGTAGGAATAATGTGATTAAGGTTTCCCGATATATTTAAAGATCAACTCAGCTTCAGGGCTGTATATCGTGTGTCGCTTGGGTCGGTAACCGATAGCGTCAAGCTTTTCAGACAATTCAGTGTTGCACTGTATCCAACGTTTCAATGTTTGTACGGCAGCTCGTGGGGAACTATGGGGATTGTACATCAGGGCAAGTTCAGTCTTGCCATAGGTGCGTACCGCTGTATCGGTCAATTCGTTGTTTTGATATTCCATTTCCTTTCTTTTTCTACAATTATAATGTCTCAAAATTACAAAAAAAAGCTCGTTTTTGCAAGCTTTTTCCGAGGTAAAAGAGCCTCAATAAGCTTCATTTTCACTCATTTTGCATCATTATCACTCATTAAGCTTCAAAGTCACTCATTGCCTTTTTCGGATGTCGTAAATTTGTAGAGCAGTCAGGAAATAAGCCTGTTGCGCAAACAAATTGTATAACTTTTAAACCCCAAACAACGATGGTAGCATCTAAAACAAAAAAGAAAACCTATGCGATTCCCATTACAGAGAATCAAGTGTTTTACTCCACAGTGAAACGTCCGAATCCGAAGGACAAAAACAAGACGGCGCTTTACTATGCGCAAGTACATCATTCGGCACGTGCCACCTTGTCGACCTTACAGGATCGACTGACACAAATGTCGGCACTCAGTAGAGGTGATGTACAAAGCGTACTGAGCAACTTGTTGGATGTGATCAAGGAGCAATTGCGCAACGGACGCATCGTGGAGCTAGGCGAATTGGGTTCTTTGTATATCGGCATCAATAGCAAAGGCGTGGCGAACGAGAAAGACTTCACTTCAGCCCAAATAAAAAGCGGACACATCAACTTCCGTGCTGGAAAGGACTTGAAAAGTGTAATGAAATCGCTCAGCTTCTTGAAGTTGTCTGAGGATACCGGAGCTACCACATCCGACACAAAATCGGGCGGGAAGAGCGATGGTACGGGTTCAGGCAACTCAGGTGGCAGCACCGGAGGCAATACAGGAGGCGATTCCGACGGAGGTAAAATTTAAGTAAATAACCGGAAATGAGTGCAATTAAAGTAATGGGAGTGATCCTGGGCAAAGCATGGCGGATAATCTCCGCCGTGGCTGCGCCTCTCCTGAAAGACAAGGACAACATGAAAGCTCTGGAAGACTTTGCCGACTTGATTATGAGTCAATACAAGTCGCTGATCGAACAGCTGGAGCAAGTGATTAACGATTACTTCGAACTATCGAGGAAGATCAAAGAGATGCACGAAGAGATTTGTACGCTCAAAGAGCAATTGCTGGAAGCAGCCTCCCACAGTTGCAAGGAAGCACAAGGCTGCAAGTTTGTAGTTAAATGACCCATTGATGCCGACAGGCAGAGAAAAGCAATCACCATGTATCCTAACCGTCAAGCAAGGCAAGTAATTGATCGGCCCCGTCTCTTGACCACAAGATGGAATGATTCGCCACCCTCTCAGCCCAGTCGGCATCCATGTTATACAAAAAGAAGCCAAAGGAACCACTCCCAGCGAAGCAAACAATGCCAAATGGAGAAAGTAGTAAAAAGCAAAGCGAAGCGAGCAAAAAAAAGAAACCAAAGAAAAGTAACCCCGAGCAATGCGAAGCGAGCGAAAACAATTCCGGCCTTTAGCGTAGGAGCGTGAGCGTAGAGTTAGCTTTGGGCGTTAAGAAACGAACACGTTTAAGTGAGCGAAGCGAGGGCGTTTGTTCGTTTTAGCACAAAGATGACTCGGAGTAGCTCCGGAGTGACAGCCGGCGGTTTTTTCTTTTTGGTTCTTTTCCTTTTTGTCCGTACAAAAAGAAAAAGAATAAGCAAGAGGACCCGCAAGCAACAATCAATAATAACAATAAAAAAAAAAAGAAATGAACACCAATACCAAAGCCCCGGTAACAGTGCCCGGAATAGCACTAACCACCACCGAAATCATCCTAATAGCCAAAAGCACCAACATAGAGCCCGCAGCGCTCAAAGCAGTACAAACAGTAGAAACAGGGGGAAGGGGCGGTTTCATCGCCCCACAAAAGCCCACCATTCTATTTGAAGGCCACATCTTCTGGAAAATGCTGATGCAGCAAGGCATCAACCCACACACCCACATAAAAGGCAACGAAAACATACTCTATCCCAAATGGGACCGTACCAAATACAAAGGCGGACTAGCAGAATACAGCCGACTGGAACAAGCCTGTCGCATCAGTGTAGAAGCAGCATACAAAGCCGCAAGTTGGGGAATGTTTCAAGTGATGGGATTCAATTGTTTTCAATGCGGAGTAAAAAGCATCTATGAGTTTGTACGATTGATGGGCGAAAGTGAATATCGGCAGCTGAAGCTCACCGTATCCTATCTGAAAGCAACCAACATCATCGGGCACTTGCGCCGACTGGATTGGAAACAATTTGCACGAGCCTACAACGGTCCCGAATATGCAGCCAATCATTATGCAGAAAAGTTGGAAAAAGCGTATATATCCGCAAAAAAGATAATATAAACAAGGCGTTTTTGTGGAAATATACATATTATTTACATGAAAATTAGGATATGCTAATGCTTTTATATAATTTCGTCAAAATTTTAAAAAAAATAGAATTTAAATGCTCGAAACAACCGAATTCCACAATGGAAAATCGGCAAGATTAGGTCAAATAGATCGAAGAATGATAGATGTTACTAAAATTGTGCTAAACACTACTAAATTTAAGTCTCTAGAAATAATTAAATCTGCTGATAACATTTTGAAATTATATTATGAAAATTACACAAAATATGAATTTGAACTATTTTGGGAAAACCATATTGTAAACAAATATACGTCAAAGGAATGCCAAGTTATATTGCATCATATATTGATCCACGCCACGCAAAATGTGAACTTCAGTGAATTAATGCTGTTTTATGATGATATCAAGAAATTCTTGGATAATAACGAAATGCATCCGGATTATATAGATTTAATCAAAGAACATGTGATATATATTCCCGAAGACATCAAATTCGAATCTTTGTATACGTGGATTACGAGTCGTAAGGAGGTGTTCGAGAATCAGGAAGACTTGAAGGATCACTATATAGGTGAAAAGATTCTGATGCAAATCGTTGATGAAAACTTGCGCAGTCTTATTAAGATGAACTTTACGAAATCTGAATTACTGATCAAATCTGAATCGGTGATCAATGCCTATAATCTATTAAAATCCATCGATGGTGTTCCTCCATGGGGCTCCCAAATGTTTTTGGTGTTGGTTGCTCGGCTAGTGTATGACGAGTATCTGGATAAGCATGATGGTAACGGCAACATTATACCTTTCAAGACCTTTGTAATGGATTTTGGGGCGTGGCTGGGTGTAAGTTTGAGCACCTATGACAACAGCTATTCGCGTGGTAAAGAGTATGAATGGTATCTCTTAGTACAAGAGAAGATTAGACAGAACAAAAAAAGAGGACCAAAAATAAAGGCATAAATGTAAATAAAAGTTATAATGCACTGGTGAGTCACTGTTAAGTAGCCAGTAGGGTAATGTGGTTTTCCATTCCTTTGCATGGCTTTTGAGAAAATCTCTTAAGCATGAAAATTTAAAAATAAATGGAATGGAAGATTTCGAGAACATGATGAATGAAAATGTATTCGATAACATGATGAATAAGGAAGTATTTTCGTTCTTTCGCGGACCGATCACCAACAAGTATCCCGAAAAGAATGTAACGACGAAGGCATTGTTTAAGCTGATCAGGAGTAATGTTTACAAAGAGCAAGTGGAAGCATTGCGCAAAGAAACGGATCCTGCCAAGCAGGCAAAACTGAAGTCGCAGCTTGATTATGTCACTCCGGTAGGCGTGTTCACCGAGCGAAACAAAGAGAAGTTGAAATCGGTCAGTGGCATGCTGAGCTTCGACTTCGACAAAAAGGAAAATCCGCATCTCACCCCCGAAGTAATAAAAGTGTGGCTGCTGAACGATCCTTGTCTGCATCCGTTGCTCACCTACATAAGCCCCCGTGGCGAAGGTTTGAAGCTCTTCATTAAGTATGACCCTACAAAGTCATCAGTGGTGGATTATTCGCATGCCGTGATGCAATATCTCCAGGAAGTGTATCATCTGGTCACCGACAAAGCTTGTTTTGATATAGCGCGTGCCTGTTACTTGTCCTACGATCCCATGGCTTATTACAGCAATGCAGGATTGATGTGCGGAGTGGATTATGAATATTGGTTTGCCCGTTACAACGAAGCTCAACAAAAGAAGCCCAAAGCTGTGTCTAGAGAGGTTGTGACGGATAAGAAGAGTGCCGATTGCGATATGTTGGCGCATGTGCAGCTGGTGGCATCCCGTATTCAGACCGACATCACCAATGGTGATTATGAAGCATTCTTCCGCCTTTGTATGTCGCTCTCCGCATTGGGCGAATCAGGCAGGGCGGTGTTCAAGCAATGCTGTTCATTTTATGGTCGCAAACAGACCGTCAATCTGGATGATTATTTCGATAAATGCATGCATGACAGCAACGGTAAGTTCACGATAGCCACTTTCTTTGAGATGGCCAAGGATGCAGGCATTGACATTCGTATGCCCGTTGCACCACTTCAGGAAATGACGATGAAGGAAGAGGTGGATGAGATGGGGGAGCTGCCTTTGCTTGATTCGTCCATTTATGACAAGTTGCCCCCGTTGTTGCAAAAGATCACCGACATTGCCGGTACATCGGGTGAAAAAGGTTTGATATTGATGACTGCGCTGAGCACATTGAGTGCTGCCATGCCACATTATTATATGATCTATGGCGGTGACATGGTCGAAGCCAACCTCTTTTTCTTCGGACTGGCGCAATCGGGTGCAGGTAAGGGTAAAATGAAACATTGTCTTCGTTTGGTGCGTCCCATCCATGATAAATTGCTGACTGAATCGGTGACTGCCATACGTGAATACAAGCGTAAGGAGGAGCAGTTGAAAGCCGAAAGCAAGAATAAGGGTCGCAATGCCGAGCCCGCGAAAATGACTGAACCGATGCCCCCTTACAAGTTGTTTATCATGACGGCTGAGAGTAGTGCAGCCGCTTTCATGAGGACGTTGTATGAGAATGGCGGTCGTGGCATTATGTTTGAAACGGAGGGCGATACGCTGGCTTATATCTTCGGAAAAGATTATGGCGCTTTCTCTGATAAATTCCGCAAGATACCGCATCATGAAGCCTTGAAGTTCAGTCGTTCAGGCGACAGCAGCAGTACGATGAACGAGAAGGGCGAAGGCACTTATTTCGAGATAGACCATCCCTGCATGTCGACCGTGATGAGCGGTACGCCCGAGCAACTTCGCAACCTGATTCATTCGCCCGAAAACGGACTGTTCAACCGTTTCAATATCTACTACTATAAGCCCAAAGTGGTGGAGTGGGTCAATCAGTATGCCGTGAACGAAGGAAAATCTTATCAGGATCTATTTGATGAATATGCCCGTGACGTATATGTGATGTACACAGCGTTTGACTGTAGCGGTGAGAAAGGCGTACGCTTTGTGATGTCTGCCGAGCAGGAGGACAAAGTGGAACGTTACTTCAACAATATGCTGTTGCAGCACCACACTCTTTACGACGGAGACTACGATGGTACCATTCACCGCTTAGGGTTGGCACACGGACGCATTTGCATGATTCTGACTGCATTGCGTGTAAATAGTGTGACAGAGTATGAACATGATCTCCACTGTTCCGATGAAGATTTGCAACTTGCCCTAGAGATTATCAGTGTCTTGAACCAACATTCAGCCTATGCATTCCGTTACCTGACTCCGAAGCCGAAGGAGGGAACGATGAAGAATATGCCTATCAAGTTTCAGTTCTACAGTGCCTTGCCTGATGAGTTCACGATGAATGAAGCCAATGACATAGGTGCCGCATTGAAGATCAGTAGAGCCACGATCTACAACTACGTCAACCAATTCGTAAAAGGTAAAGACGGCACAGGCTTTCTGCTTAAGAAAGTGGACTATGGGACGTACAGGAAGGTAGGTTTTGATGATTTCATTTACGCCAACGAGGAAGGTGTTAGTCAAGATAAGTTGTAGTGTTTTTAGTATTTTAGTGTTTTAAATGTTTGTAGAAATGCCTCCGGGGGATCTGTTGCCCGGAGGCGTTTTATGCTGCTGATAGAGCGTTGAGAAGGATTCTAGATGAATATTGATCTTTAAAATTCATGATGTTTCTTGAGCGTGAAATTTACCGAATTTATTGTTGATAAAAGATTTTGAAATTTAGACATTTCATCTATTTTATTAGAGAATAAAGTATTATATTTGCCCAATTATTTTGAATTAACTTGTATTATGACAGAAAAAGAAATAAAAAATAAGATGTCAGATCTTTTGAAGCAAGAACCAATAGATTATGATACTATGTCATTGTTGTCAAATGAATTACTTAAATTTGATAAAAATCATATTCGTTTCTCTGTTGATGCAGGTGTTATTGATAGATTAGGAAATGAACTTGTCGCAAGGCAGGAAACCGCTGTTTCAGAGCTGGTTAAAAATGCTTACGATGCAGATGCAACAAAAGTCACTTTGACTTTTGCTGATGCTGAAAAAACAGGAGGCACTCTTATTATTTATGATGATGGTGTTGGTATGAATCGTGAAGAACTTATTAATGGGTTCATGAGAATATCCTCTAACATCAAGAAAGAAAATCCTTATTCAGACAATTATCGTCGTAAAAGAGCTGGACAAAAAGGTATTGGAAGGTTTGCTGTTCAACGTTTAGGCACTAAACTTGAAATTTTAACTCAAAAAAGGAATTCTAATTTAGCATACAAGATAACAATAGATTGGAACAAGTATATTAAAAATAAAGAACTATACAATGTCTCTAACAGTATTGAAGAATTGCCAAGTCTATCAAAAGTTGGAACAACATTGATCATTTCTAATTTAAGAGATAAATGGTCAGAAGCAGCAATTAGACGAGTCTATAGATATATTATGGATATTTTGCAGCCCTTTCCACTGAGCAGATCTATTACATCCAATGTAACAACAAGCATTGATCCAGGCTTTCAATCTTTTTTTAATATATGCGCAAATGGTGAGACTCGGTCGATAGTCAATGATAAGCTAATGATATATGATTATGCTACTGCTGTTATTGATGGCGATATAGATGCGAGTGGAATAGGAACATATTTGATAAAAAGCCATATATTGAAGATTGACTACAAAGGTAAAATAGGATTGGATGTAGATGATGATTATTCATTTTTTACATTGCTGAAAAATGTACATTTTAAAGCTTATTATTTTGTATATGATTCTGATTCAGTACCTAAGACACAGAGAAATGCTATTCAAAAATTAGCTGCAATCGCGGGAGGAATCCGATTATATCGGAATGGATTTAGGGTTCTTCCATATGGAGAACCTGGCGATGATTGGCTTTCTTTAGATTTATCAGTTAGGAAAAGAACGCTATTACCTACTCATACTAACTTGAATTTTTTTGGTTTTGTGCAAATTGACGATACTAGTGGAGAGTTTGAGGAGACTTCTAGTCGAGAAGGATTAATGACAAATGAAACTTTTGTACAATTACAAAATTTTTTATATAGAACTATCGCATCTTCTGTTGTAAAAATATCAGAGGTAAGGAATGTCAAAATTTCAACATCTCAGAGAAAAAATGAAAAAGGAATTTGGGAAAAGATAGAATTGAGAATAAAAAATATAGCCTTTACATTAGATGAATTAGATAAAGCATTAGAAGAGCAAGACTATGCAGGAACGTTTAAGTATAAAAGAAAGAAAAAAATAAGTGAACTAAAAAAAAATATTGAGGATATAAAGAATCTACAGAAGCAAGAGCAAATTAAGATATTCAATGAAAAATCTATGCTTAGAGTTCTTAGCAGCGTGGGATTGACTATTGGACAGTTTATTCATGAAATAAAATACTATCTTGATAATATTAATGATGAAATAAAATTTTTATTAGTTAGGTTAAAAAATGATTTGGTTGCATTTGAACGTCTAAATATTCTCGATGAAAATTTCTCTTTATTTAGAATATACCTTTCATATTTTGATACTGTCATTTCTCAAAATGTTAATAGAGAATTAAGACCTATTGAATTACGGAGTGTTGTTCGTCCCTTTGTGAACTCTTTAAAGGATGATTCTAAAAAATCTGGTATCATATTAGAAGAGCCTAAATATAATGGATATAATTTATATACAAGAACCATGCATCCATCAGAGTGGTCTTCTATTTTATTTAATTTTTATACAAATTCTAAAAAAGCAATAAAAAGAGTTGGAAACGAAGGTAAAATAATGATAGAATGTGGAAAAGAAAATGATCTTATTTATTTAGAGTTTTCTGATACAGGTGATGGCATTTCAAAAGAGAATGAAGAAAGAATATTTGAAGAATTTTATACTACAACGAACCAAAAAGGATTGGACGATGTTGATGAAAATAATCAAATTCAAGGTACAGGGCTTGGCTTGAAAATTGTCAAGGACATAGTTATGAGCTATAGAGGAAATGTTATGGTCGTCTCTCCTAAAGGGGATTATTCTACGTGCATTCGTGTGGAAATACCTGCCGCTAAAGATAAAGATTTAAAGATTTAATATAAAATGGAAAATAAGTATAAATTGTTATATGTAGATGATCAGTCACCTAAAACTATAAAGTTTAAATTAGAGAATGAAGGATTTATTGTTGATACGGACGATAATGAAAAAACAGAAGACCTTTTAAGAAAAATGGAAGGAAATTATGATATTTATTTGCTTGATTTTAAACTGACAGAAAATAAAGGACTTCTTGATGCTCCATCATTTGCTTCAGCATTACGTGTTGGTGATAAAAGTAAGAAAAAATGTCCTATTATATTAATTACTAATGAACACAATCTGAAGATTTTTGCCAATGACTATACCAGTCAAGATTTATTTGATTTTGTTATTTTAAAGTCAATTTTTAGAAATAATATAAATAAATATTGTACTCGTATGAAGTCATTTGTTGATGCATATAGAACAATTGAAAAAAGAAAATATAATGTCAAGGAAATATTAGAGATATCTGATGAGAAGGATGTACATATGTATTTAGATTATCGCTTTGAAAAAGAGTTAAGCTCAGATATGATAACGAATGATCCTTATGCATATTGCAGAACAATATCAAATTTGTTGATTCGTACAGTTGGGGCATTAATTGGAGAAGATTATTTGGCAGCAAGATTGGGTGTAAATAAAGAACAAAGTCCGGGAGATTGGCAATCTTTGAAATTGAAGATCGAAAAATGTAAATACAAAGGAATATTATCATCAACATATGATAGATGGTGGATGTTAGATATAATGAAATGGTGGGAAGAAATCTCTGATGAGAAAAATTTAAGAAGACTTTCAGCAAGAGAGAGGGTAGACATTTTGAACAGAATATATAGCTTAAATTTAGTTGCTGCGGAACCTTTAGAATTTTCTACAAGCTCTTCTTTTTGGACTATATGTGTTGCAACAAAAAAACCATTAGATCCTGCTGATGGATATATTTATTCAAGAAGATATAGGTACGAATGGGAGGAAATGGAATACGTTTCACTTTATGGAGCTTTGAACTGTCCAGATTATCAAAAATTAGTGTCTCCACTAGATAAACAAGAAATAATTGATTATGGGAAAAACAAGTGAAATAAATATTTATAGTATATCAAAGATAATTAATGACTTGAGTAAATTGTCTTCTCTTTTAAAAAAGTATGGTTTTGTGACTCGGAATTTGGTCGAAATATATAATTTAGATAATTTAATAAGTCGTTTTCAAATTCAGAATTATACTAAAGAATTTGATACAAAGGATATAATTTTTCATGTATCGACTTCAGGAATGAAAAATAATCCAATAATTGAAGAATTATCAGTAACTTTAAATTTGTCATATACTTTATCAGAGGATCTTTCAGAAAAGAAAGATTGTTTTAATAAATATCAATTAGAAATATATATTGAAGGGAACTCTGTAAATAATTCAAAACAATGGTTCTCCTGGCATTTAGATCGTGAAGAAAATACTTCGGGTAATTATATTCATCCACTTTATCATTTTCATGCAGGGGGAAATAAGATCATAGGAAAAAATATTGGAGATCTATTAATGATATCTTCCCCTAGAATTCCTCATCCTCCTATGGATATAATATTAGCTATTCATTTCATAATACTAAATTTTGTTCATGCAAAAGATTTTAATGAACAAAGAAAAATACTAGAGGATGATAATTATAAGGCACTAATATATAAGGCTAAAAAGCTAATTATAAATCCTTATTTTGATTGTATACTAAATGATAATAATGATTCTTACAAGAGTTTTCAGTTATTCCCAATAATTGCATGAACCAAAATATTTTTTCTTTTTTAAAAAAATATACTGATAATATATTATCAATTAATAGATTAGTGATCTCAGCTTTTGTAAGCATGAATAAGTTGCCTGTCTCTGATTGGTCATATATTGCTCAATATGTAATAAATGAATCAGATAATGAAGAATATGATTCTCTTCAAAAATTTATATCAATCTTAGGGAAATCTACTAAGAAAATAACAATTGAAAATATTATAGAACTGTTTGAGTTCGTTATTTCTCCTGCTGATAAAATAGTTAATGGAGCTGTTTATACTCCCCAAAATATACGTAAATACATTGTAGATGAAGTCGTAAGAAACATTGGGAAACAAAATTGGACTAATCTAAAAGTTGCAGACATATCTTGTGGATGTGGTGGTTTTTTTATTACGTTTATTGATGCTATTCGTAATTTATATGGTTTTTCCTGTTATGATCTTTACAAAAATACGATTTATGGTGTAGATATACAAGAGTATAGCATAGAACGTTGTAAGATACTTCTTGTACTTTATGCGCTTGCAAATGGGGAAGATCATAAGAATTTTAAATTTAATTTGTATAAAGGAAATTCTCTAGAATTTAATTGGAGAGAAAATATTGAATATTATGACGGTTTTGATGCTATTATTGGCAATCCTCCTTACGTTAGCTCTTCTAAAATCTCTGATGAAAGTAAATCATTGCTAGATAGATGGTCTGTAAGCAAAACAGGTAAGTCTGATTTATATATTCCTTTTTTTCAGATTGCTCTTGAAAATTTAAAAGATGATGGCATTCTTGGATATATTACAGTAAATAATTTTTACAGAAGTTTAAATGGAAGGGCATTTAGACAATATCTATCGGAAAGATTATATGATTTGAAGTTAATAGACTTTGCTTCAGAACAAATTTTTAAAAACCGTTCTACGTACACTTGTCTTTGCTTTATTACGATAAGTAACAATGGACATATTCATTATATACAGCGTAAAAGTTCTGAAATACATTTAATAAGGGATATTGATTATATTGATATTGATTATGATAATGTTTCTGATTCTGACGGTTGGATATTAAAGAATAATAATATTATGTCTATAATATCTAGAATAGAGAAAATCGGAACACCGTTAGGTAAACTTATAAATATACGTAATGGTTTTGCAACTTTAAAAAATGAGATTTTTATTTTAAATGTAATAGCTGAAGATGATTCTTTTTATTATACAAAAACTAAAGATAAAAATGAATTTAAAATTGAAAAATCTATATGTAAAGATGCTATCAAACCGAATGTATTAAAGTCAGAAGAGCAAATTGCTAGGAAAATTGAAAAGTTGATATTTCCTTATCATTTTACTGAAGGAAATGCAATTATTATAGATGAGAAAGAGTTAACCTTAAAATATCCTTGTACTTATCAATATTTCCTTCATTTTAAAAATGATTTAGCAAATAGAGACAAAGGCAAAAGAACATATGAAAAATGGTATGCCTTTGGGCGTTCTCAAGCTATAAACATTAAAGGGTATAAACTACTATTTCCTTATATTGCGGATAAGCCTTATTTTGTCCTAACAGAACAAAAGGATTTGTTATTCTACAATGGATATGCCTTAGTAAGTGATTCAATAAGAGATTTAAAAGTAATTCGGAAAATTTTAAAATCAGAATTGTTTTGGTTTTATGTTAGACATGTCAGTAAACCTTACGGGGGGAATTATTTTGCTTTAGCGAAGAATTATGTAAAGAATTTTGGAGTTGTTGATTTAACAGAAGATCAAAAAGATTTTCTATTAGAGTTAGATGATAATATGGTAGATTCTTATTTAACAAACTTGTATGATGTTGACTTAGATGTAATAAAATGAATGATGGCATCAGTACTGAGGGCAGTTCTCTAATTTTCTTTAGATTTTCTCCAATTATTTGATTCGTAGTATTCATATACTCTTTGATTTATGACAAAAGAAGTAAATAGTGCTTACATGTGCAAATATTTCTATAGTGATTTTGCTCATCGTGGTTATTTATAAAAAAGAGGATGTGGTTGTTCTTGGTTTTAATAATTTATTCTTAAGATAATATAAGTCCTGCATGTGATTTCTGCACATGGCTTGCATATGCCAATTATTTATATTACTTTTGTGCGCTGAATTTTAAAAAATATTAAAATGAAACGAATAGGTCTCAATCCGAATGAAGAATCTCTGTTTAAAGTAATTATGGAACCTGCTCTCAATATAGTGATTTTTGACAAGTTTAAAAGTTATCTTGCCAAAAAGGGCGAGATAAAGGTTTCTCTTGAATCTATTATGGTTAAAGCTGACGATGCTTTACAACGGTACATTGGTACCGTTATATATGATCATTTCTACGATTTTTGGGATGATATAAAGGAAAAACTGTCTCCTTTAGAGCAGGAAATGGCCATCTATTATATATTAATTCATTCCACTCAGGATGTAGATGCGGCGAAATTGATGAGAGACAGAGATGATATTATCAAACTACTGAATGGCAAAGTGGATCCGATGGTTAACAGCATTATTAAGAATTTAGTTGTGTATATACCGGATGATACTCGAGTTGAGCTGGTTCATTTGTGGATACTTTCTCGGAAAAAGGTATTTGAAAATGATAAGGTACTATGTAATTATATCTATCATGAAGATTATTTTGTACTTTTTAGTGAAGAGGAGCATGAACAATATGAAAACTTGAAAACCTTATCTAGCGATAGGACTCCTGCTCAATCAACTGCGAATAAAAATCGTAGATCTCTTTAGATTAAAGAAGTGGTATTGAACAAAAAAAAGCAAGTTTGGATAACGTACTTTATTGTTCATATAAATATCTTTGTAGCAAACATAAAAAGATAGATTATGAAAAAGAAAATTTGTCAAAGTTGCGGTATGCCCATGGGTGATCTTTTGGAGATGGGAACTAATGCCGATCACACGGAAAACACTGATTATTGCAGATTTTGTTATTATGATGGTCACTTCACAAACGACTTCACCATGGATGAGATGATTCAAAATTGTGCAGATATGCTTGAGCGATTCAATGAAGATTTGGATGAAGATGAGACGTTAACCAGAGAAGTCGCTGTTGCAACTATGAAGGCTTATTTCCCTACATTGAAACGTTGGAAGAAATAACGCTTTTTTATTTCGCTGGGAGATAGAATGAAGGCTGTATTGGTATTTAGTCAATACAGCCTTCAATTATTTAATAGATGAACTTTATCTTTTGAGAGCATCTTCTTTAAGCAATTCATAGATGTGTGCATCCCAGAATTTGCCGTTCTTGAAGATTGCCTTTCGGGCTATTCCCATTTTAGTGAAACCGTTCTTTTCAAGTACATGCATGGATGGTTTATTGTATTCGTATACGCAAGCGTGCAGTCTGATAATTCCTGTATTGGAAAAGTAGTATCTTATGGCAGCAGCCAATACTTTTGTCATTAATCCTTTGTTCCAATAAGGTTCACCCAGATAATAACCGATCTCCGCATTGAATCTTTCTACGTCAGTTCCTGGAACGATACCTATATTTCCTGCGGGATTTCCGTCAATATCAATACATAATTCCTGAACTTCATCTTTACTGTTTATTTTACGAATGAATGCCAATCCGTCATCATAGGAGTAGGGATAGGGGAGCCCGTCTCTGCAATTGTCCCATATCTTCTTGTTATTCAACAAGTTTGCCATTGCAGTAGCATCTGCTTCTTCAAACGTACGTAAAAGAAAATCCTTATGCTTGACAATGATCATTGTTTCTTAATTTACAATTTCAAGAAGTTCTGAGAAGTTATCAATGAGATAATCAGGTTGCTCGCTTTTTAATTGTGCCGTGGAGTTGTATCCGTATTTCACACCGCAAGTAAGGCAATGCGCACCATGTCCCATGGCTATATCATAAATGGTGTCGCCGATAACCAGTGTTTCATCAGGTTTGGAGTTTGTTTCTTCCATAATTAAAAGCGCCATATCCGGAGCCGGTTTCTTGTGATGGATATCTTGCTCGCCCAAGATGAGCGTCATGTAGTCTCTTACGCCTAGTTTGTCAAGTAAAAGCAGTAAGGCTCCACGTCCTTTGCTTGACGCTACAGTGATGGTGATGCCCTTTTGGTAGAGCTCATCCAATACGCGCATTACGTTCGGGAATAGCTTTACACAGTTCTCCGCTATTTCATTATATCGCTTTCTGTATATTGCCACCAACTTCTCCATAGTGGCATCATCAGGAATATCGGCAATCTTTTTAAGAATATCTTTTAAAGGCAAACCTATATAAGCCTTTATCTGCTCTTCGTCTGCCGGTTGCATTTCTGCTTCTGCGAGCGAAGATTGAATAGAGAGGATAATACTTTTTCTTGTATCGGCAATTGTTCCGTCGAAATCCAAAATAATTGTTTTTATAGCCATGTCATAAAATTTTATGACTACAAAAGTAGTAATTATTTTTTTTATATTGCAGTATATATAGATTTATAGAAGCAGCTTTTACATCCGATTTATTCTCATTACTCTTCCTAAATCACTACGACAAAGTGCTTTCATGTTATCAAAGAGGGTTTTAGGATCCAAATTCCACCATTGAAGTTCCAATAAGTTTTCGATCAATTCATCATCAAAACGCTTCCTGATAATTTTAGCAGGGTTACCTCCTACAATATGATAGGGAGGTACATCTTTTGTCACTACGGAGTTTGCTGCAATGATGGCTCCATCGCCAATGTGTACACCCGGCATCACTGTTACGTTTTGTCCGAACCATACATCGTTGTCGACCACTGTGTCGCCCTTTAGGGGAAGCTCGCTTAGTTTAGGGGTAAAATCTTCCCAACCGCCTCCCATGATGTGGAACGGGTAGGTGGATACTGAATTCATTCTGTGATTGGCACCGTTCATCACAAACTCAATGCCACGGGCTATTGCACAGAACTTGCCGATAATCAGTTTGTCCCCGATAAACGGGTATAAATGAGTGACATGATCTTCAAAATTCTCCGGTCCGTCTATATCATCATAATACGTATAATCTCCTACAATGATATTCGGATTCTTAATCACATTCTTGATAAAACAAATCTGCTTAATGTCCTCATTCGGATAAATAGCGTTGGGATCAGGTCCAAAAATCTTTTTCATAATGCAATCTTTTTAGTTACACGATAGTAATACCTATATTCTTTTGAACGCAAGATCGGCAAATTTATTGTTAAAGAAATAGATTAATGTTTTTATTTTGTTTTTCTATTTATGAGAGATATTATGAATAGAAAAGCATTTCATACATTTGCAGCGAATAAAAAAAAGAAAACAAATGATTACAATAAAATATACGAATGGCGAGAATGACGATTTTGTATCCTTGTGTCATTCTCTGGATAATATTCTGGTAGAGATAGGCGGACAAAAGAACCAGCAACAATATGTGGCGTATAATCTATTAGACCATATACATGATGCTTTTGTTGCTTATGATGAAGATGTACCTGTGGGATGTGCGTCATTTAAGCGTTATGACGATCTTACGGCTGAAGTAAAAAGGGTATTTGTCTTGCCTGAGTATCGAAGGAAAGGCATTTCCACTTCTTTGATGAATTGTTTGGAGGATGAAGCGCACGAGCAGGGTTATGAATCGCTCATACTTGAAACTTCGAAGTTGCTGGAAAGTGCGCATAAGATGTATTTGAACTTGGGATTCGAGGTTATCCCCAACTACGGACCGTATAAAGAGATGGATGGCTCATTGTGCATGCAGAAAGTACTTTAATAGAAATAGAAAAGCCACGCTCGGAAGTGGATGAGCGTGGCTTTTGCTTGTCTGAAATATTTAATTAATAGGCTGCATCAGGTGTAGTGACCCTTATCAGCTTTGCGTTTACAAATTCATAAATACCTGCGGGCGATTGTTCACGACCATAACCTGAGTTTTTCGTTCCACCAAAAGGAAGTTCAGGTGCAATGCCTGTGACATGATTGATATAAACCATGCCGGTATCTATTCTACGAGCTACCTCTACAGCCTTATCTACATCCGTACCGAATACAGTTCCACCTAAACCGAAGTCTGTGGCGTTAGCAAGTTCTACAGCTTCGTCTACATCCTTCACTGCATATATGACAAGAACCGGACCGAAGATTTCTTCACTGAATGCATCCATATGCTTCTTTACGTTTGTAAGGATCGTGGGTTCCATAAATGCTCCGGGACGATCTATACGTTTGCCTCCCAATATTAAATCGGCACCTTGACTAACAGCTTTCTCTACCTGTTTGATTACATCAACCACTGCTTTTTCACTGCTTAACGGAGCTAATTGTGTAGCCGGATCCAAAGGATCACCCACTACCACTCTTTCAAACAGAGCGGTTGCCTTGGCAATAAATTCATTGGCTTTGTCACCAACCACGATGATACGCTTGGGCGATACACAGACTTGTCCTGCATTCCATAGACGTCCTTCAGCCGCAGTTTTCACTGCTTTATCAATATCTGCATCAGGCATTACGATGAATGGATCGCTACCGCCCAATTCAAGAGTCGATTTCTTTACATGTTTGCCTGCCATTGAGGCAAAGCTTGATCCTGCTGCTTCACTACCAGTCAACGAAGCTCCCTTGATGCGAGGATCGGCAAGTATTTGTGAAACTTTTGAACCGGGAACAAATAGGTTCGTATATACTCCCTTTGGTGCTCCTGCTTCAGCAAATATTTTTTCCATAATCTCAGCAGCTTGAGGCACGTTTGAAGCATGTTTCAAGACAATCGTATTGCCGGCCATTATATTGGGAGCCGCCGAACGGGTTATTTGATAAAACGGGAAATTCCACGGTTGCACACTTAATAGTACCCCGATCGGCTGATAGCTTAAGAAAGCTTTGCCTGTAGGAGTTTCCAATGGTTGGTCTGCCAATAGTTTCTCACCGTTGTCTGCATAATAATCAAAGATGTCGGCAGATAATTGTACTTCGCCAATACCTTCGCGTAGGAGTTTGCCCATTTCGATGGAGCATAGCTTCCCCAATAGGTCTTTCTTTTCGCGCATGATAGTTGCTACTGTATGAAGTAATTCTGTTCTTTTTTTGAAAGACGTTTTACGCCATGTTTGAAATGCTTTGTCAGCTTCAGCAATTATACTTTGAATTTGCTGATCATTCATTTCCTCGAACTCTTTCTCAACCTTATTGGTTGTCGGATTTACGGTTTTTATACTTGACATGATTTTAAAGTTTGGTTCAACATTTTGAAAATGCAATTCATTTTCGAACTGTACATAAATAACGCAGAAGAGTCTTTTTGGTTCTTGAAAAGTCAAAGAATACAGCATTTTTAATATTGTGCAGCAAATAACAGCAGTTATCAAAAACCTTTTACGCATTAGTTTTGTTTAGTAAAAAGAAACAATCAATGACTTAAAGTATGAGAATAGCCATAAGTGGGGCAAGTGGATTCGTAGGAAAGCGCTTGTCTACATATTTTCAAGAAAAGGGATATGAAATCGTTTCTTTGAACCGAACTATTATTCAAGACAGCGAGAAGCTGATCGATGCGCTATCGGGTTGTCAGGCTGTGATCAATTTGGCAGGTGCTAATATTAATCAAACTTGGACCTTTGAGCACAAGAGAGAAATGTATAATAGTAGAATTGAGATTACCTGCAACTTGGTCAATGCAATCAATGCTTTGCACGTAAAACCTGAGGTTTTTATCTCTGCTTCGGCAGTGGGGTATTATCCTAATAAAGGTTTCTACGATGAGTATTCCATGCAAAAAGGAGATGGATTCCTGTCTGATCTATGCAAAGACTGGGAGGATGAAGCCGGTAAAATCAACAACAAAACACGTCTGGTCATTACTCGTTTGGGCATTGTGTTATCTCCTTATGGCGGAGCTTTCCCAAAAATGTTCAGTACCTTGAAGTTCAAATTTGCCACGGTTGTCGGCACAGGACAACAGATGTTCCCGTGGATTGATATTCGTGACCTTGTCAGGGCCATGGAATATGTGATGCAGACCTCTTCAATTACGGGTGTCGTTAACTTCGTAGCCCCACAGCAATTGACGCAGTATCAATTGGCAGAACGAGTTGCTCATCACTACAAATGCTTACTGAAGGTCGGTATTCCTGAATTTATTCTTAAGTATAAATTCGGAGAAGCTTCTGATTTCTTGTTGAAAGGACAATGTGTGATTCCTACGCGTCTTATCAAATCAGACTTCACTTATTTGTCACCCAATATTGATCAGTTCCTTGACACGCCTGATCGGACTACAGTGGACAAAGTGGATCTGAAGCGTTATTTAGGCAAATGGTATGAGATTGCTCGTTATGATCATCGTTTTGAACGGGATCTGACCCATGTTACAGCACAATATTATCTTGAGCTTGATGGGACAATCAAAGTAGAGAATAAAGGCGTAGACCCGTCTTCAGGTAAAGAAAAACGAGCTATGGGTATGGCTGTATTGAATTCTCCCGGTAAATTGAAAGTATCATTTTTCCCCGGAATAAGTGCAGACTATTTCATATTGGAACTTGATCAGGAAAATTATAGTTACGCTCTCATCGGCAGCCGTTCAAATAAATATTTATGGATACTCAGTCGTACGCCGCAATTGCCTGATGCGGCAAAACGACATCTCTTACAGTGTGCAGAACGAAGAGGATATGATATATCACAACTGATTTGGGTAGAGCAGGCATAAAGGACTATTTCATTTTATTTGCCAGTAATTTATATAATTTGCCTGCAATGCTATGTATCAATAGAAGGTTGGCGCCGAAAAAGATGATTCCGATAAGGCTATATATAATGGATTCTGTGAGGTTGTAAATACCTTCTTCATGTATCAGCAGTAAAGTGTATATGGAGTAGGGAAGACATATAACGGATGTAACCACAGCGGGTATATACCCTTTGATTGCGATGGATTGAATGATATGCATCAATAGATGTATTGAAAATGTGAGAAAGCATATATACCACAAGTCCGTTTCGTTAAAGACTAATGCTATAATTGTGAATATGCTGATAATAATAAATTCTTCGAGTACAGCTAATGAAAATGCCGGTGTATTCAGATTCCCGAACATATTCAGTGCTTTCTTCATAAAGGGAAATTTCAGGCAGATCTCTTCTTTGTGATGGTCCAACCAGACTCTTGAGAAGATAATCTCTTCGAAATCGTGAAAGATGAAGAGGATCGGCAATAAGCATATCAGTAACGTAAATTCATTCATGCAACGATTCATTTTAATTTAAGAAAAAAAGTAAATCGGGCAGTATTCATAGCCCAATTTACTTTACAAAAATACCAATAAAATAGAAACAAATATTAAAAATGAAAAGATTTTATAGCAGATTGTATTCTGTTGCTTTCTCTTTCATAAATTTCAAACTGCCTGTTGCCAGTTCGTCTGCATCATATGCCGACTCTCTCCACAAAGAAGCAGCACTTGCCATACCTTGAACCTTTGATGTGAAATTCTCCAGCACCAAATTGCCGGTGAAGTCAATGGCAGCCAATCCGCGAAACAGATCATCCCAATGCACATTTCCTTCGCCCAACATACCACGATTGCTCTCGGTCATGTGAATGTGTCTTAATCTGCTTCCTGCTTCGATGATCGGATCATAAAAATTATTTTCCTCAATGTTCATGTGAAATGTATCTAGATGCAAAACCAAGTTGTCTGCTCCTGTTGCTTTAATCATCTCAAGCGTATTCGTTGCGGTAGTGCATACATAGCTTTCATAACGGTTGATAGCCTCAATGCCGATCGTTATGCCTAATGTCTTTGCATATGCGGCTACATCCGTCCACACTTCACATACCGTATCCTTTTCACTTTTCGTTATCGGTTGACCGCTGAATACGCCTATACCACTGTGTAATACACCACCAAGGAATGTAACATCCATCTCAGCAGCTTTGTCTAATGCCGATTTTATTAGCGTAGTAGCAGCTTTAGGATAGAAAGGTATGTGACAATCAGTCGGCAAATTTAGTGTACAAACTGCCTCCAAATTGTATTCTTTCAATTGCTTTTTCACTGTCTTTGTATCGATATCCATCGATGGAGGCAACAATATTTCCAAAAGATCAAAACCTTTTTCAGCTGTCTTTTGTATTGCATATAAGCCACCTTCTGCTGTCCATTTGGGGGGAATCCATGAAAGGATTGAAGCCCCGAATTTTATTTTCATCATTATATCTGTTTAAGTTAGAATAACCACCATTCTGTTTTTATGCCGATGTATGTTCCCCATTGCTTCTGATTGATCTGAAGAAACGGGGAGTAATGATTGTCCTTGGCATAGTTGTTATAGCGTGCCAATGTGCAAACAAAACGAATGTGAGGTCGACACCATGGACTGCGTTTTCCTACAGGTACGATGGTCGGAGCCAAAGAGAACTTCCACATAGCAGCATCCGGATTGTCTCCATCTTTTCGCATGGCATAATGCACTTCCTGAAGGATATGGAACCAGTCTGTTGCATAATAAAAAGTTCTGAGACCAACCACGAAATCTGTCTTTCGGTTGTAAATCTGCGTACCATTGAAATATGTAGCTTTGTCCGTACTGGACGATCCTCCTTTGCTTTTGGTGAATACACCATATCCATTGAAACTGAATCTGTTTGATACATTCAATAGAAAATGCTCTACCATCGTAAAAGAATAGGCTCCGTTATATTTCCCTTCTGAATCAGGTGCTCCATAGGTCGCCCACGTGAACGTATTTCCATTATCACCGCCGTTGGCTATACCTGTGCCATAACGAACGGAAAAGTCGTTAAAAGACTCGGGTAGGGCTGTTTTAATTGGAGTGGTGATCTTAATCCCGGCTACCCAGCCTTTGTCGGCAGGATACTTTACAGAAGCCTTGTCCGAATTGGCCGACACATGATGAAACTCTCCCAAAAGTTTGATCTTGTTTCCGTTTTTCAGATTGAAAGTATGTTCACCAATCCATACAAATCGTTGTCTGATAGCCAGATTACTTGCTCCGGCCACAGTCACTTTATAATTATATGGATATACCCCTGCAGAATCAGTAGAAGCAGGCATCAGCATCGTCAATTCTGTTGTCTTATAGCTTACTCCGAATCCTTGGGCTGAATGGTCGTCAAAGTAGAAGTAATCGCATATGTGGATGTCATCATAGCGGCGGAAACGTGCTCCGGCCCAGGCAGACCAGCGACTTCCCATGATATTGCGAGCTTCAACAAAAGCTTCGGGAAGAATGAATGTAAGTCCGTCTGTGGAACGACTACTTGTGTTCCCTATAAATTGTCCGTTGGCAGAATACATCCCCAATCGAGCTTGAAAAGTAACATTCGTACTATCTTTTCCGATTAGTTTCGGTGTGAAATGGAAAGCAGGCAAGATATCAAAATAATCCGTTTGCTCCATGCGTCCGCCCAATGAACCTTGTCCTGACAGGTTCAAAGGTTTCCACATATTACCTTCTCCGTTGGGGGATGTACCTACTCCGATTCGTCCGGTCGTTCCCATCGAGAAGTTTGAGTTTGTAATGACCACTTGAGCATGGATACTCAATGGCATTACAACCAATAAAAGCAGTTTAAGCCAATTTTTCATACAACATGTTTAAACGTTTAAACAACTCGATAAAAATAAAAGAAACGAATAATTTCTTCCACATCAAGCTCTGTCTTTATATCCTTTGGCTCCATAATATGCCACAAAAAGGAAACATAGCAGCGGTACCATCAAAGAGTTTGCAATGCCCGCCATATCAGACAAACGTCCCATGGCAAGTGTCAATACAGCTCCTCCTATAATAGCCATAACCAGGATTGATGCACCGAGTTTGGTATGCTCTCCAAGGTCTTTGATTCCCAATGAAAAGATCGTAGGGTACATGATAGACATAAAGAAACTTACACCTACCAATGCCCATAAACCTATTGTTCCGGGACACAAAATGCCTATTGCCAAAAGGAATACATTCACGCATGCATAGATTGAAAGCAGTTTATGATCTTTTATTTTCTTGAGCAAAGCTGTTCCTACAAATCGTCCAAGGGTGAAAACAATCAAAGATATTGTAAGGAAATTAGCTGCACTTTTCTCTGGAGTACCTGGTATGGTGCCTTGTATATAACGAATAAGAAAACTCCATACGCATACTTGACCGCCTACATAAAAGAATTGCGCAACAACTGCCTTCTTGAAATGGCGAGTGGCAAATAACACTTTTAATGTTTTCTTGGTAGATGAAGTATTGGCTACTTCTTCGTTCTTGACAACCGGAAATTTGGTCAATGCAATGATTATGGCAAACAATAAGATCACGGCACCGATAATCAGATAAGGGGTCTGCACAGAATGTCCCTCTGTCATATAATAAGCCTTCACAGCTTCGGGTGTCATTTGTGCCAGTTGCGCTTTCGTATGTTCCACACCGGTAAGGATGAAATGTTGCCCCACCAATACTCCTGTGACACATCCTATCGGGTTGAACGATTGTGCCAGATTTAATCGGAATGTAGCCGTTTCAGGCTTTCCTAATGCCAGTACATAAGGACCGGCTGCTGTTTCAAGGAAAGCCAATCCGGATGCAATCACAAACAAAGCAAACAAGAAGAATCCATAAGAGTTTTTCTCAGCAGCAGGGTAAAACAGGAATGCTCCGGTTGCATATAGTAATAATCCCACAATGATTCCGGTGATGTAATTATACTTTCGCATCACAATTGATGCCGGAATCGCTAGTATGAAATAGCCCATATAGAATGCCGATTGTACAAAACCCGACTGTAAGTCAGTCAGCTCAAACGACTTTTTAAACTGTTTGATAAGGATATCATTCAAATTAGCTGCCATGCCCCACATAAAGAACATGCATATGATGAGTATCAAAGGCAACACATAGCTCGTTTTCTTTTCCGTCTGCAACTCTGCTGCAGCGGTCAATGTCTTTCCTGATTTTAAATTAGATAGTTGCATATAGTATAAAATTAAAGGTTTCTTAAAAGATAGGAGAGTGCTGCAGCTGAAAATCCTTTATTTCGGCAATATCATAGGAAGGACAAGCTCCCTCATGCGCAGCCACAAAAGCCCCTAAAGCCGTAGCATAAATCATACCCTCTTCCGGAGTTTTATTCTGTACCTTCTTTGCAAGGAATGCCGCAAGAAATGAATCGCCGCTTCCTACAGTATCTTTTACCGTCACTGAAAATGCAGGATATGAATAAGAATCAGTAGTAGTGTAGTAAGTAGCTCCCTTACTTCCTTTGGTCACAATTACTTCGTCAATGTCAAATTCCTTTTGAAGGAATCTAACAGATTCTTCCTCTGTACCTGAATGGTCATTAAACCAAGTGCTGATAAGTTCTAATTCGGTGTGGTTAAGTTTCAACAGATTGCAATTTCCCAATAAATATTTCACGGTCTCCATTGAGTAAAAAGGAGGGCGTAAATTTACATCAAATACCTTATATACAGCTTTTTCAAGTAAGTTATATAAAGTATCACGTGAAGTGTCGTTGCGAGTCACTAAACTACCAAAAACAAAAGCATCGGCTTCTGCTACCAACTTATCATAAGCAGGAGCCTGGCTAATATAATCCCATGCAACAGGTTGATGAATAATGTAAGTCATTTCATTATTTTCATCGGCTATCGCTTCCACTTTGCCTGTTTCATGTATAGGATCAACCTGACAATCCGTAGCCGGAATATTCCATCCATCAAGTAGGTTCAATAATTTCTTGCCGGATTCATCATCGCCCACACGACTGATCATGTGACTTTCAATGCCGAATTTCTGAAGATGATAAGCCACATTCATCGGGGCACCACCCGGTTTCATCTTAGTAGGGAATACATCCCAAAGCACTTCACCGTAACATACTACTTTCTGTTTTTCAATTTTCTCTGTTTTCATGATATCTATGGTTCTAAATAATTACTTTCTTTACCTTGTTGAAACGTTTAAACATATTACGAAAAAATATTTGTGTTGTTGAAAGATGCCTTCCATGATCATTTATCGCTCAATTATATTTTTTGATTGCTTGTGTTTAAACTTTTGTTTTTCGAAGAAGAATCTTAAGAGAGAACGGACGATTGTCTCACAATCAATTCCGTATCAAAGACCGCCGATTGAACACCATCATTCTTGGCTATGGCATCCAGCAAAATCCTCACAGACTTCTTGCCCATATCAGCCATCGGCTGTTTGACATAAGTGACCGGAGCATAAAAGAGATCAAAAGCATCTGTCTCATCAAAACCGACAACAGCCAGTTGATCTGGTACCTTGATACCCAAGCTATTGATGTATTTCAATGCACAGATGGTCAATAAGTTGGTTGTTATAAACAATGCATCTATCGGATGATCACCGGACATAAATCGATCAATGGCATTAGCCACATCTTCATCTGTATGATCAATACTAACTTCACCTACCACCGCATTCTCATTCAGCAGATCTACTACACCCCTTACGCGTTCGTTAAGATGCAACAGGGATGTTTTGTATGAGATCACACCGACCCGTTTGTGCCCATTCGCTTGTAAATGGCGAATAGCCTTTCCGGCTGCACCATAATTGTCTATGCCCACATAGTTGGATGGGATGGAAGGATAATTTCTATCAATCAACACAAAAGGAGTACCTGATTGTTTAAGATACGCAACCTGTTCTTCACAATTCTCGGGTAATGCGATGATAAGTCCATCCACTTGGCGATTGATAAACAAGTTAATCAAATCCTTCGTCTTCTCTTTACTTTCGTCCGAACTGCCAAAGATCACAGAATAACCATTGCTTTTTGCTTCGTTCTCAATGATCCTTGCTATTTGTGATGAATAAGGATTCGCAATATCTGCCACAATCAGACCTATGGTGAATGTCTTTTGAAATTTCAGACTACGTGCTATTTGATTCGGTTGGTAATTAAGCTCACGAGCCACCGTCCTAATCCTTTCGGCAACATCCTTGTTAATACGGTTCTCGTTCTTATTATTAAGTACATATGAGACCAAAGTTGTAGATACCCCAACTTGCTCTGCTATGGTTTTTATCGATACTTTAGTCTTCATGGCGGTTATACTTAATAAATAATTATGCTCCAAATATATTTGTTTAATCGTTTCAACAATCACTTTAGTATCAATATTTATAATTGTTTAACAAGATAAGTTCATCGGATTAGGATATATTATTTGCAGAATCAAGTTCATTAAGACACAAAGAGTAGGGGTGATTGACATTTTCATGCAATCACCCCGTTTATTATATACTTGTTTGCAATTTTATTGATCACAAACAGAGAGTAGCTTTTTATTCTAGAAATTTACTTATCCAATATTTTCCGATAAACTCCATGACCAATTCTTTCAATTATTCGACCTGTATCATCTTTCCCTTCAGCAAATTGATGAACATACCTGTGGATTGTAGATCTGCCTATTTTCAGTTTGTCACCCACTTCAACTGCTTTCGTTGTAGTGAATTCATTGGGTAAACTATTATAAAAACGGTACTGTGGAGTCATATTTTGCATAGATGAAACCTTTGGTTTGTCGTCAACAAGGTAGCGATAAGCAAATCCGGAATGTTTGTTCAGCACCTTTACGATCTCCAATGCAGTCATCAAAAGCATGCTCTTTTCCGATAAACTATCGACATTCGATATAATCTTTTTAAGTAGGGGAGGCCGTTCGTCGAAAATCCATGCAGGAAATGTAGGTAGATTCTCCAATTCAGTAGCCACCTCCACTTCATCCTTTGTGTCATCTTTCGGCATACTGATGTCTATTTTCGAAAGATGGCACAATTCAAAGAAGCTACCGATCTTCACGTCGCCTCGTTTATGGATCATGCAATCCGTGAAATACTTATCCAGATCACGACTTTGCTCACCCGAATAGAAAGAACAGCAATGTTTAAATACAGGTCGCCCCGCTTCACCCAATGTTGCCAAAGACAAGCCCAAGCGTAGAAAATCATCGTAATTGGGAGCAATATCAATGTTTATGCGTGCAGACACCGCTTGTGCATGAGCAATCAGTTCCGCAGTCACTATGTCTTCATTCTCTGTAACGGCAGCAACCTCACTGTTTACTGAGTTGTTTGATGGAACATACTTCATCGGTTTTGCAGCCGGAATAGTCTCAGGCATTCCTTGGAAAGTGTTGTATCGAGGCAACCAAATGTTTACATCCACGGCACATGGTAAACCGGAAATAGACATATAAGCTTCCGGATCATACGACATGAAGCAGGCACGAGTAGGGTCACTGCAAGCCTTGTCGGCACGCAAGTGGCATGCATCCGCCATGTATTGCATCACGGCATGCGAATAATCTTCCACCGTGCAAGCTTCCGCATCATAGAGAAGCAAGATCTTTATTCCCTTGTTTAGCGGACTTTTAAATATAATCCACGCATGCAGCAGTGGATCATTCATTACCAATGCGCGCATCTTTTCGGGTGTAAGAGTCGGATTATCCTTACCATCCAAATCAATGCAGAGTACTCCTGTATAGGCGGTGATTGATTGACTATTACGTACTGTGCAAATGACTGATGGGGTGAAATAGTCCAGTGCCCTTTTCATTGCTGCTTGTTTCTTGGAATCCGTCTCGGCACGCAGCAGTTCTATTTGACGCTTATATTTACCGCTACGGATGTCTGTATATACTTGATTGAAGGCTATTATGTCGTAAGGGTTTACATTACCGATAGGACCTTGAAAGAATGAACATTGTAATTTGGTTGTTTCTGAGTTTTTACTTTCCATTTTACTTTTACGTTTTTTAATATTAGTTTTTAATTATTGGACTACAGACTTAATACTATTTTAATATTACTAAATCTCTGTAAAGTAGTATTATTCATAGGATTAATAAGAAGTTGATCTAATCTATTATTATTTGTTTTACATATTAATTATTGATTCGTATGAAAAAATAATACGTATTTTTAATATACAAAAGTATTTAGTATAATTTCTTTTAAAAAAGTTAGTTCACATTTATACTATGTATTTTTGAGATGTAATATAGTCATTTAGTAAATGTTTTATATACCGGAACATACTATTCAAATAGCATAAAGAAAGCACTCGTCAAATGGTTCAAAATAAACCGCTTGGCGAGTACCTTTTCATATAGATCATCGTCAATTCAATACATTGTTTCTTTCTATTCGTGCACCAATGTTTTCAGATGTCCTATAAAGTTGACGGCATCCAGCGGGGTTGAATGCAACAGATCAAAAGAACGGATGACCTTTGCCAAATCCGACTCTTGAGAAGATTCCTCCAGCACTTTCGGAGCTTTCTGTTTCTTTTCCTGCTCCACTACCTCAATTCCCTCCTCGGTACAATCGATTCCGGTGAATTCCACCCAGTCATCCGTTTGCGACAAGATCTTTCCACCGGCTACTGTAATGAGCTCTAATACCAATGGCAAATTGTCCGTAGGGAAACCTGCGGTTATCATTTCCAATCCACTTCTCCGTACTTTTTTCCTTACACGATACTTCATCACTCGTGCCAAAGCGTAAGCACCCGCATTGTATGCATGAAAGAAGTAGCCTATTTTCATTAGGCACAACACTTCATTTCCGCTTTCCTCTTGTTTCTTGATCAATTCTTGTTCTTTGATCGTTTGATCATTCATTTTTGCCATGATTTTCTTTTATTATTTATAATTACTTTGTTTTTATATTACCCTTCATTTCTTTATTTCACTCTTCTTTATTAATGTTTCCAGCTTATTTCTTAGACCATTCCGTAGGCTTAATTGACGGAACAATTAGTGTAATCAAATATCTCATAACTATCTGTTAAACAATTATTTATACGGCTTCTTGTCGCACTCAAAAAGCGAGCACAGCTCTAACCCGATTAGTGGCATCCGTGCTGGCCTTACCTGTACCATCCATGCCGAGTTCACCACCAGTATTGAAGAATGCTGCGCATGCGGCCGACGCCATAAACTCTGAACTTGTCCAAAACCATCGTTGTGCACTGGAGCTGCAATCAATTATTCCCCCGTTTACCGGATTCAAATAAGTATTAATTGCTGCTGCTGCGGTAAAAGAAGCATTGCCAGTAGCAGTCCAATAGCCTCTTGCAGGATCATTATTATCTACAGCCGTTGTTACTCCTCCCAATTTTTTCATAATAGTATACCACTGTCCAATACTTGGTAAATACCATCCACTAGTGCCAGATGGAGCTGCATATTGGGTTCCTCCTACACTAGCTGTTCCATAATTTAAAGCATAATAGAACGGGGAATAGTAGCTACTACTTAATGAACTTCCTGCTTTACTTTTTATCGTTTGGCAATGACTATAACCATCCATATCACTCTCCTCTAGTGCTACTGTATTTACATAATTACTAGCACCAAATTCTGAAGTACTTTGATAGGCACTAGGCGCCCAAGTAATTCCTCCTGTAGATTGCGCATTGGTCAATGCCATGACATAGCCGTGAGTCCAGCCCTTTGCTTGATCTGTAGAACTGGTTGTGGTAGAAAACACTACACCTATTGCTGTTTTTGTTGGGTTATAACTTCCCCACGTACCGTCACTATAATAATAAACAGCATCGGCCGGAGCATTTGTCGTATATGTTACTCGTGTATCAGTCCATCCTGAACCGTTGATATTTATCGTATAACTGTAGTTGTAATTGCGGGGAATACTATAATTGGTATAATCGGTGGAACCCGTTCCACCCAAATAAATACAATACACTGAAGACCAGCCGGATGTCTTGGCATAGACCAGTAAATAAGTAGCATCCGTAGGAGCATTGCTACTGATACGCGTCGCCAATGAAGTAGCACCTACCTTTGTGCCCACTAGATTCTCGTACATATAATAAGAAACATTTACTGTTGTAGAAGCTGCGGTTAATCCTGTTATCGCTGTGAAATTTCCCCAATTGCCTCCACCGGGATTGTAGCTTGGTGAATTTACATCACTGATGTAACTGTTCATGGGTACATGGCACAATTGGTAACCGGTAATAGTGATACCACTGGCTGGTGCTATTGTAAAGTCTAATCTTGTACACAATCGGGTCAATGGAATGGAACCAATACTCTGTATCGCGGTAGTTATATTTACTGTACCGGTACTTTTCCCGAACATAATCACTGAACTACCGGCGCCCAAATCAGAAGCTGTTGTCAAAGTCGTGTATTTCGCTTTGAAAGCAGTCAAAGTTGATACTCCGCTGAAATAGCTGCTGCTTCCCGTATTTGCTATGGCATAGATTGTACAATTATTAGCAAAGCGGGTAGTGACAGTCATTGAATAAGGACTAGTCGTGAATGTTTGGTAATTGCTCCCGATCACATCTCCATTGCTATTAAATATTAATACTGTAATATCATTCACCGTACTTTCATTTGAGGAAAGCGCACGAGTAGTCTGTTGCGATGAAGCTGTAAAAGTCAAACGAACCGTTGCCGTTTTGTCCGAGTCGCTTCCACCCCTTGGCACATTGTCATTATTGCACGAAGAAAACAGCACGAAGAACAAGGTCAGTAACACCAACCAGCTACTCCCCGTGTTTATATATATTATATCTTTAATTTCTATCTTCATAAAAACATTCCTGTTTCACTTGTTTTATTTTTGAAAAATCAATTCCCCGCATCACTGCGGAGGATTGACGACAATTTGCTATTGTGTAAATACATTTTTACAATAGTTCTATAAGCAATTATAAATATAAATCAAGTTTCTTTCTCTATTATCTATTGAGGAATCCTTACGAATCACTCGTTTTTTTGTTACAGACATTTGCCCGACTACATTGTTCTTTGCTATCATCTTTTCAGTATTCTCTTTATTCATCCTTCTTTATTTTTTAGTAATTGTTATTGTCGGTTTCCGCGGGGACTGGCATCCCCACGGGAATCCGACAAATAACAATACAAGAATCAAATGTATGAGATCAACTCTCTTTTTTCTTTAGTGTCCTTACTTGCCGTTAATCAATAGACCACCATACTTTGTTGATAATCTATCCACGGCATTACCTGCAACAAAATGTATATCTTTTGTACATCAATCACAAAAGCTTTGTCATCTTCAGCAGCCAATGTTACTTTATTCCCGTCAGCATCCGTTGACGTTTGCCACAACAGTGTGCCATCTTTGTACATAAGCACTGTCACATATTCTCCATCTTTCGTGGGCAATGTGTTCACCACATCGGATGTATAATCGCCATTATTATCGAATGTTCCACTTGGACTGTATGTCACGGAATCTCCCGTGATGGTCCCGTTAAACGTAATAGCACCCCGAAAACCTTGCAATACCAGTTGATAATTGCCTGTCCCATATTTTGATAGCAGGTGCTTCACCACTACATGTGCCCGTGCATGCTGATTATGCATCGGCAGCAAAGCGGTAGTCGTGCTACCTGACGCCACAGAAGTATAGTCAAATCTGCCATAGAACAGATAGGTCGGTGACGAGAAATAGCTTGTGCTACTCCGAGTTGATAGCAAATCAACAGAAACCGTACTGATATCGTCCCCTTCATTGGGTGTATGGATGTTCACGCTATCGCTATTCATGTTGCCAAAAGCCACCAAGGTTGCTTTGACGTTACCATCAAAACTAATCAGATATTTGCCATTACTTTCAGCCGTGACAATGCGGTCAAACTTGTTGTTGATAAAGAGATACGCTTTCACATTGCCTATGATAGAGTCGGGCAATACAGCTCCGCTTTTATCCACCAGTTGGGTAGTTAGGGCATACTGCACACAGTTGCTATTATCCTCATTGATGCACGATTCCATGAATAGTATCGACAAAATGAAGAGTAGCCAATAATGCTGTGCTATATGGTATCTCATTTTCACTTAGTTTACTTCCTTCGATTAGCTCAATTAATTGAAGGGTACATTTTGGCTAACAACTGTAAAAGGTTGTACGGTAAGTGTTACCTGAACACTGGCAGGATCTATGGTAGCTGACACTGGCGTGACTCCTTTTCCTTTGATGGTGACGGTGATGTTGTAGCAAATATTAGGGTAGACAAATTTATCTGTTCCTGTTGCAATACTTCCACCGGTCACAGTATGGTTTATTTGAATAGGGTAATATAATGTAGTGTTATTTGTTGTGGTGCCGTCTGAAGAAAAAGTACCTTTGATAATCAATCGGGTGTTGTTGCTACTATTGGTACCAATATTCGGAGTCGTATAGAAATACAGATCACCGGGAATGAGCGCTGTAGCAGTTCCGGAAGTACTTAGTTTTGTTCCACCGGAAATAACGCCTGTCCCTAAGTATTCCACATAAGTCCCTGTTGTACCTGATTCACCTTGCAATAGAGTAGGTGTGGTGCCGGATGCATAAGCAAACGGAGAAGTGGCAGGAGTCGTAGAATAGACTGATGAATCATAATAAAAATTCAAATATTGCGGAACATTATATAAGAAGACTTCTGTGGGTGTGAAGGTCGCGTTAGCATAGGCTCCAGTGGCATCAAAAGCTACATTTATCTTATTTAAATGTATTTTTGAAACCAAATGATATACATTTACTGCAGCAGTCAAACTAGTAGTACCTGCAACGATACCACTTCCATACATAGGTAGGTTCGTTGAAATTTCTGAATTGCTTGTTACCAGTTCTGTAATTGCTTCGGTTTTTGCATGGAAATCAGCACTTGTTGATATACCTGCAAAAGTATTAGTCGGTGTATTCACAGCAACAAGAACAGAGTCTGTATTTGTAATACTATTTCCTGTAACGGTGCATTTTCCAGTACCATCCGGTACGGCTTCTTGAATAAGTTTTACTTTACCGTTACTATCAAATACACCAATAGTTGCCTTGTTCATTGTAGCTTCAGCCGCAGCAGTAGGATTTGCTGCAATATTAGTTGTTCTGGTCGCGGCCCCATTGAGATTAATCGTCAATGTTTTTACTGCAGTCTCTTGCTTTGATACTGTCTCATTGCCTGCGCAGGATGCCAATAAACCGACTGACATGATTCCTGCAAATACTAATTTGTTGATACTCATACATTTTTAATTTAATATTGATTCCTTTAAAAATTAATATAAAGCACTCTTTTCATTTATTATTTAATCGTTTTGATATACTTCAACACGGTACCTGCTTGTTCCACTCCGGCTGCCTGAGCCATTTGCAAATAGACCTCAGCTTTATCTTTATTACCCTCCAACAGGTAAAGAAGCCCCATGTTGTTGTAAGCTCTTGGGTCCGTCTGCCAACGAAGCAAGTATTTACGAGCTAATTTGGTATCTCTGCGAGTTAAAGCCACTGCGGCTGCATCTATATTGGCTTCAGGGTTATCAGGGAACAGACGGGCTGCCAAGTCCATGATATCGTTGAATTCTCTTGAACCTGCTTTATAACTCATTGCTACAGTATAGAAATCGCTCAATGACATCGTTGACGGATTATTCTTTACCATCAAGCGACCGGTCTGAGCATCCATACCTTGACGATCAAAGTTCAACGTGTATGCTACACGACATACTTGTGGGAAAATATTGTGACGCATGTATTCGTAAGGTACTCCATGATTTAAATCTTCCAAGACTTTCTCACGACCGTTTACTACGTCCACACTCTTGATGATATCCAGGGCTGCTTCCTTTAAGGACATGTTGCTGTTGCTTACCAAGGCTGCAATACTATCCCAATCCTCTGTTACCCAAGTAACTTCCAAAGAGTTCTTGTTCGTTAAATGATTGCCCATCAAGCAACGCTTTAATGACAGCGAGCGTTCCATCGCTTGCGTTTCATTCTTTTGGTAGTCACCGATTGGTGCACCATAACCTGTTACGTTTACTTTCGTCAACGTGGTTCCGTAATATTGCAAAGCGTTTTTGATATCGGCTGATATGATATCGAAGATTGAACGGTTTTGTTTGTTCTCACTTAAATTGCTTAATCCTTTGTCTCGATACCAAGAGATCACGCCTTTCTTTGCAAAGCTGTTGCCCTCTTGTGCTTCAGGTCTCAGGAATTGTACCCAAGCAAGTAGAGTTTCATTCTTAACCAATGGATCCACAGACTCTTTCGGTTCATGGGTAAATGGAATACTAGCTAATACACGATCTTCGTAAATGTGAGCACGGTGTCCGTTGCAATTGCATTCTTCACTTTCCACATAGACAGAGCCGTTTTCCATCCAATCCTTGTAAGGAATGGTGGTATCGTAAATGAATGAACGTTTGCCCGTATGACTTTCACGAACTACTACAGCTACATTACTCCGACGACGATGTTCCAGCACCGCAGCACGGCGTTCCGCCTTTTCTTTGCGGTAACCATTAATTACCACCGAGGAGAGGTGGACAATGTTGCTGTCTGTTTTCAATACCGGAGTAAAGGTGAGAGACTCACCTGAGCCGATGGCTGCGTTGTCGTAACTGACTTTCATATACACGTGCAGCAGATCGCCTTGACGTTGAAAGCTTTCATTATTGATATAGAGCTGTCCTTTGTAGGCAACTTGTCCATAAGCACTGCCGAAGCTGAGTGCCAGTAACAGTAGCAACTGTTTTGTTTTTCTTGTATTGCAAATATTCATAATGCTTATCCTTTTATTTGATCATATATACGAGTGAAATGGAGAGCCGAGTCGGCCCCACATAATCTTTATGAAAGTTCATTTCTTTGTATCCACAGCTGCCGCATCGGTAACGAGAGTAGTCAGTATGAATAAGGCCTGCGCTGAAGCTGCTTTCAAGCCCCCAGCGCGGAGATAATATCTTATGGTAACCCAAAGTTATTCCTCCGCCATAAAACATGCCCTGAATGCGTTTATTTGCGATTTTAGCAAAAGGTAGGTTAGCCAGGTTAAATGCACCCGCGAGGGCATTCACTCCGACAAACATTCCGGAAAAGGGCACACAGCCCCAACGGCGCAACTCAGGTTGCACAGTCCAGTTCTTCCATTTACGGTTATTTGAGAACGTGATCGGGTCATATGTACCCGATATATCTAATGTGGTGGATTTGGTTATTTTGGTTTCTATTCCGAAGGAGGGAATAGCTGCTGCATCATACAGTAGGTTACTCTTCACGGCCAGGTGCTGTGAGCCTACGCGTAAGGAAAATGCGCACAAAAAGAAGGTAAAAAAGGCTACTTTTTGGTTAAAAGATACTTTAGAAAAGACGCCAGAAAGCAGTAAAAATGCTATCGCTAATAAGTACTTACTCGCATGGTGTGTGTGTGTGTGTGTGTGTGTGTGTGTGTGTGTGTGTGTGTGTGTGTGTTAAGAATTTCTTCCAAACATACAAATTTGTTTATATTTTTTATATTTAATGAGCTTTTGTTCATAATCGCTTTTCTGAAAATATTTACATTTCGCTTGATTCAGGAGCCAAAGATAAATGTTTTTTTAGTTACAGCCTAATTTATCTTTATTTTTAACAATTATTGCGAATATTGATTGCGAGTTTTTTTGCTTATATATTATAAGGTGTAGTTTTGTACTTTTTTGTGGATTATATTTTTCTTTATAAAAGGATTTGTTTTAGTATGGGATTGGTTTCTTTTTGAGGAATTCATAAAATTGATGTGATTTGTTGTGAGGAAGGGATTGCTGTTATATTGGATTTTATCTTTTGTTATTTGCTTTGCCAGGCTGCTTCCCTGTTCTTTTTTCTTTTGTACCCACAAAAGAAAAAAAGAACCAAAAAAGAAAAAGTGCCGGCTGTCACTACGAAACTACTCCGAGTCAGCTTTGTGCTAAAACGAACAAACGCCCTCGCTACGCTCACTTAAACGTGTTCGTTTCTTAACGCCCAAAGCTGGCTCTACGCTTTACGTTTCTTCGCTAAAGGCCGGAAAAGAGAGTGAGAGAATCCTTTTTTCCTCTTTCTTTTTCTGTTACTTGCCCCGCTCGCTTCGCATTGCTCTTTGGGTATCTTTGGATTACTCTTTCTCTTTTCGTGATTATTGATTGTGGTACAAAGATACGGCAACCCGAAAACCCAATGATTCTTTAAATGAGCTATTGAAACTTTATGTGAGCTTTTCGGACTTTTTACGCCTTTTCATCACTGATAAACGCCCAAAAAGCCTTGTAAAATCGGACTTTTTTTTGTAAATTTGAGGTATGAAAATCAAAGAGAAAATGTAAATATGAAACCACAAGAGGATGATTTAAGCGAATATCCTATTCGCACTTATGGTAAAACGGAACTGGCTTTGCTCTATAATCCTTACACCACTCCGCATGCTGCCGTGCAGACTTTGATGCGGTGGATCAGAGAGAATGACGAACTTTGGCAACTGTTCACTGAAATGAAATTTAATCCCCACAGACACACTTTTTTCAGTCGGGAAGTGGAATTGATTTATCGCTATATTGGGAAGCCCTAAACTCGCTATTGCGTTCCGTCTAACTCGTTATAGCGTCCCATTCAACCCGTAACTGTGAGTTGCTCAACTCGTAGTTTTGGATGAACAAACTCACAGTTACGGGGGAAACAACTCGCTTAAGAGAGGTGAGCAACTCGTAACTATGAAGAGAATGGATTGTAATATTAAACAATAGTAAACACTATAATACAATCTAGAACAAATAGAAAGTATCAAAGTATCACATGCCCCTCTACCCGAAAATTTAACTTTGTAACTATCTCACTCACAGCATCTCTATTTTCAGCAGAAACCAAACATGAAATCTGTATCTACTATATATATAGTATATATACTAATTTATATTATATAATATATTGATAATAAGTAATATACATCTAATTATTAACATACTTGGACAAGTACCACAAAGTATCAGAAAGTATCACGTTTTTCGCCTAAATGATACTTTCATTATTACCTGAAAATAGCTGCAAAAAAGATGATACTTTGGTGATACTTTCTGATACTTTGTGATACTTTGCTTTAGGAGAAAATAAGGAGATAACAAACATAAAATCAGCAACATATACAAACATATTCCAAAAACAACGCAAAACCGAAAATAAAAAATCGGATGAAATGCAGAAAAAAATCGCTCCGTATTCGCCGAGCACCAACCTATTGATAATAAGATTGCTATCTCAAAAAAAACAGCAAATTTCCCCTTCAATGAAGACATGCAAAAAAAAAGGGTGACCCCCTAGGTGATACTTTGATACTTTGGTGCCAAAAAACATCAATATCACTTGATATTGGTCGAAGCTAGATTCTGTTGCCGATACTTTAAAATTTGTAAAAGGCTGGGAGTTGGCACTGATAGAAAAGTTGTATGATTTGTAGACACCGAAAGGAATCAAACTACAAACAAGAATAAACAGGATATGGCTATTGGAAACAAATCGAAAGTCTACTCGTACACTTTATACACCTTACACACTTTATCGTTTTATGCATAAGCGATTATTAATTACATAATAGCAGACAATAATACAAATAGAAACAATTAAAGAAGTTCAGAAGTTCAAATGGGCTTTATACCCTAAATTTTGGAAATACAACTCTCTTATTCTAAGTATATTGTGAAATAAGGATTTATAGAAATAGATCCTATAATCTATATTATAGAATATATTACATAGTATAATATACTATGTAATATATTGATTACTAGTTATATATGCTATGACATAGCTCCTCTTTTAACATATTTATAAGAAGTTCAAGAAGCTCAAATTTGAACTTCTTGTGAACTTCTTTATAAATATGCGTATATTGAATTCTAATCTATTTATTATCAGAGCATTTGAAATGACGTGATGCACTTCTTGCATATTTATGATGCCGCATGCCTGATTTATGGTGCAAAAAGTTCAATTCTGAACTCTCTCTGACCCTCTTGAACTTCTTCACTGCCGAAAAGTGGAATAAAACAACTTTTTTGTCAAATGCAGAAGTATTGATGTGCTCTGATGATCTAAGAGGTTTTTACGCAGTAGATTTGGAACACAAACATAATGAATTGATAATTAATATATTGATGCCAATCAATGAATAAATATAATAGATTTCATGAGAAAATGCTAAAAAAAAGAGAGGAAGGGGGCTGAACTTCTGAACTTCTTTTGATTTATGCATTATTTATGCGAAAGCTATTTTTATCTTCATATACATTTATTTAAAGTATTTGATTTTAGCCACTATGCAAAAAACGGTAACCTAGTGTGACATACATGTGGCTTGCATTGCTATTATCTGCTAAATGATTTTTCATCTAGTCATCTCCAAAAGCGTTGAGCTTTATGATGGTCGGCTGGGACAAGGGATTTCATTCAGATAAATGATGCAATAGCGATGGAAATAGTGAAGATGGAAGCCAATGCGTTTTGGTGAGAGACTTTCTTAAGTGCATGGATGTTTGCTTTAATAATAAAAGCTGTGCACAAAGTAAAAATACTTATACACAGCTTTTGATTGCTAAGAACTTCGTTACTTTCTTTTATGAACTGAAGAAAGTAGGAAGGTTTTTATCGTTATCTCATATCATTGCGCATAGATGGATAATTTAGGATGCTTATCGTATATATGCTTATTGGTGCTTTCTTCTGAATCAGGTATTCTGAATAAGTAGTATTTGCTGTTAGCCGTAAAATTAGATTGGTCCGGGAACTGCATTGTAGTATGTCCACTGGCTGGCACATCCCTGGATGTTATCGTCCCGTCTTCAGTATACGAAATTGCAACAGTTGTATTGAGAGGTAGACTTGTACGTGCTACGGCTTGTTGATTCCTGATAATATCAATTAGACTAAATCCCTCGCCCCATAATTCTTTGCGGCGTTCCAACCATATCTGATCCAATAAGGCTTGTCCGCTTAGTCCGACGGCTTCTTTGGATCCTCTGGCTTTGCGAAGAGTATTCAGGGATTCCAATGCGCCTGAATTATCATTTAACCGAGCTTTGGCCTCTGCATTAATCAGGTATATTTCCGAAACCCTCATCAACACAATATCTGCCATTTGAGCTTGTATATCTCTAAACTTAAATTTTGAATTGTGCATATATATATAGGGAGCAGATGAAGAAGATAAATTCGGATTAATGCCCCAGTTCAGTAAATCTTTCCGATAGTCACCATCATTAAATAGATCTTTGAAATAGGGGTCTGCATTGAAACTGCAATAATAACTTCCGGGAGTGGTAGTGTCGAGAAAATAAAAATTGTAACTGGGAAGATTATCATCTTTTGTTTGAGGATAGCCCCATATCCATTCGTTGTTGGACGCGTCATTAAATCCACTTTTATATTCGCTTTCGCTCATCAAATAATTATTTAGGCTTAAAAGTTGGTCTGAATAATTTTTCGCTTTATCCCATTGGCGGGCATACAAACAAGCACGTGACAATAAGCCTAAGACGACCTGTTGATCGATATTGTATTTTTCAGAACGCGCATAGCCTTCAGGAATTAAAGTAAGTGCCTCTTCCAGATCACTTATTGACCGATTGTAAACTTCATTGACACTTGCTGCCGGATGACCCTGATTGGCAATGGTCTCATCGGTAGGCTGAGTATAAATAGGAGCACAAACGGCACTGGAATCCTTGTTTATTGCGAATGAATAAGTAGAAGCTAATTGAAGATATGAAAAACCTCGCAGGGCAAAAGCCTGCCCTTTAATGCGATTTTTTTCGGAATCTTGTCCCTCTGTATTATCAATATTGGCAATCACATTATTGCAATTATTAATGGTATGGTAGGCAATGCTCCAGCTGATACTGTTAATTTGCCCTTTGCCATATATACCGGTAAACTGATAAGAACTTTTGAATCCATATTTGTTCACATCCACCGCTACATCCGAGCCCATCGCATCGTAAGCATTGAGTATGGCTCTATAACCTAGTGAAGAGTAAGTTTGACCTTCATTAAAAAGATTATGTATGGTTCCGTTTAAAACCATATCTGCATCCGCTGTGCTTTTATACACATTGTCTGACGTGACGGATGTGGTAGGATTTGTGTCTAAGTTGCAGGCTGTAAGTAATCCACATATTGCCAACAGACTGATCAATATATTCTTTTTCATAATCATTCTTTTATAATTTAATATTAATGCCGAAAGAGACGGTTCTCATTGCCGGATATCTGTAATAAGTCGCTCCGCTATACGGTTGTTCCGGATCCAAGCCTTGTTCTTTGGATAATGTCAACAAGTTTTCGCCTTGTACATAAATGCTGGCATCTTTAATATCTAAGTGTTTTAATAATATTGATGGTAATCCATAAGTCAATGTGATGTTTTTCAATCTCAAATAAGAACGGTTTACCAACCAACGGCTTGATGAACTCGTCCATGAACTTTGCGGATTTTCCGTAAGTCTGGGTATGTCTGTCTTTCTATTTTGCGGAGTCCAGCGTTTTAGCATGTCAACACTCCAGCTATCCCCATCGCCTGATTGCCCTAACAAGAACAGTTTATCTCCATTATAGATTTTCCCTCCAATAGAGTATGAGAATAAAGTGGAGAGCGAAAATCTTTTATATGATAAATCAGACTGTATACCTCCTGTTACATTCGGCAATGAGTTCCCGCACTTCACCTTATCGTTAATAGTTAAGGATGAGTAATCTTCTGTTTTTGTTTTTCCATCTTTTAAATACCATTGAGGATTTCCATCACTCTCATTGACTCCTGCCCATTTCGGTAGATAGAAATCGAAAAGAGAACCACCTTTGACCCATTTCTTTGAACCGCTCCACATCTCAGCAGTCGGCATGGATACTATTTTATTTTTATAGGTTGTGGCATTGACCGATAATTTCCATTTCCAATCTTTTGTCAGGATAGGAGTTCCTGCAAGGGTGAATTCCCAACCATAATTTTTCACCTTTCCCAAATTCGCATCCATACTTGAGAATCCTGATGAGGGCACGAGATCTTTGCTAAAAAGCAAATCTTTTGAATTCCGTTCGAAGTATTCTACAGTACCAAGAAGACGATTGTCCCAGAATCCGAAATCAAGTCCGATATTCGTATTGAGATTTGTTTCCCATTTCAAATTCGGAGTGGCCAAACGTGAGACTATCAAGCCATTTTTTCCTAAATTGTTTTCTATAGAATAAAGTGCCTGGTAAGCATAATAGCCGATATTATCATTCCCTTGTGCACCGTAACTTGCCCGCAATACTAAATTTGACAACCAGCTGCCATAGGCCTTTTCAAGAAATTTTTCTCTCATAATCTGCCACGATGCTCCGGCAGACCAAAAGGTACCCCAACGGTGGTTGGAAGCAAAACGAGAAGAGCCGTCGGTACGTATGGAAGTTGACAAGAAATATTTTTTATTATAAGAATATTCTGCACTGCCGAAGAAGCTCAGCAACTTATATTGATCACTGTTGCCGCTGAAAGCTGTCAGATTAGAGGCTGCATCAGGCTCATACATACCATCCATGATTACTTGCGTGCGTGTACCTCCGAAATTGGATGTATTGTACTCGTAATATTCTTGTCCGCCCATTACTTTTAAATTATGGCGATCTTCGAATGTCTTATCATAGTTGACGACATTGTTGAATGTCATACCGGTAGTTCGAGTATTGCTTTTTGAAACGGAACCTCCTGATAAAGCGTCATATCCATAAAGCGGATTTTGATAAGTATGGTTGAATTTACTGTCATAATCTACATTTAATGACATTTTATAATTCAGTCCTTTCAGAATAGACACAAGTATATACGTACGCAGTGAAGCTGCATCATGCGTTACTTCATTTTTATCGTGAGGCAATGACCCTGCCAGATTATATCCTGCATAAGAAGTGGGACGATAATTTCCATAATCATAGATGCGTTTTCCGTTATCATCAAGCAGGTATGCGCCGGTTTGCAGGTTCCGTTCGTAAACGGGATAAAACGATGGAATTGAACGGGCGAACAATACTATATTCTCTATGGACGAATCATCTTGTGTCGGATACTCTTGTTGTGAATGTGAACCTGTCAAATTAAGTCCCACTTGCAGCCATTTCTTGACATCTGAAGTAATGTTGGCGCGTAATGAATATCGCTTGAATCCTGATTGTATATAAGATCCTTGATTATCCAGATATCCCCCTGAAAGGAAATATTTCGAATTAGTACTACCACCTGATATATTTAAATTAATATCGGTGTAATGTGCACTTTGAGTTAATGCATCATACCAACTGTCATTCCACAATGGTTGAGCTCCACTTACTAGATTTCCATCGAGATCAACAGGTTGCGGATATTTGCTTCCATAAGGATTAATGCCTAATGTTCCTACTAAGTTTTGTGTCGCATATTGTGCCGCAGCTTGGGCACTGCTTCCTTGATCAATTTGCCCGTTTTTCATGGCTTCCCATTGAAGTTGGAAATATTGGTTTGTGTTTATTTGTTTATAATCGGCAACAGCACGACTTGAAAAGCCGTATTTAGCTGAAAAATCAATAGTTGGTGACGCATTTTTTGAACCTTGTTTGGTATTTATCATAATTACCCCATTGGCAGCTCTTGAACCGTAGAGTGCTGCAGCTGCCGCATCCTTTAAAACTGTAATCGACTCTATATCCGAAGAAGACAATGAAGACAGTGTGCCGGCATAAGGGACTCCATCTACTACATAAAGAGGATCGTTGGATGCATTAACAGAACCGACTCCTCTGATGAGTATGGTTGCATCCGAACCCGGTTGCCCGCTTGACGAAAACGATTGCAGTCCTGCCACTGTACCTTCCAGTGCCTTTGAAATGCTGCTTACCTCTGAATTTGCAATAATTTTAGAATCAACAGAAGCCGCAGAACCGGTAAAAGTCTGTTTTTTTGCAGTTCCATAAGGAACGCTGATGACCACTTCATTTAATTCTGTGGAAGATTCTTTCAGCTTTACATTAATGACTTTATGATTATTGACAGGAACCTCTATAGAGTTGTAACCTATAAATGAAAATACAAGTGTGGCACTTCCATCTGCAGCGACATTGTAACTTCCATCTGTTGATGTAACAGCTCCAATTCGATCACCTTTTACCTTTACCGATACTCCGGGAAGTTTCTCTCCACTGGAGACGCTAACAATGCCGGTTACGGTGATTCTTTGCGCTTGAATCCCTATGCAGAAGAATAAGCTGCATAGGACCAAATAAAATTTGTTCATAGAATGAATTGTTTAATTAAATTTTGAAACGCTATTATTTATGCACTAAAAAACTAATAGAATTAGTTTGAAAGAAACGAAATATGAGAAAATGGCATTAACAAATACACATTCTATTCGCATATTCATGCGAATAGAATAGACTCAATAGAGTCACATGATAGATATTTAATATCTCCTGAAATTCTCTTTTTACCTTAAAAAACCAATACCTTACATTCATTTTTCAACTATTAAATGCATTATTTTGCTATATTACTCTCTCTTCATAAACATATGCAAAATTACATATATGAATATTAACAGCATATACCATAAATGTGGTAATCTACTAACTTCATGATGGTAGGTTCATTTAGCTCTGTAACAAAAAATATTCCGAACAACACAATTATAGTGCTGCTCGGAATACATTGATTCATAAAAATAGCTACATTTGCTATAAGGAATATTAAAGATAAAAAGATATGAGAAACACACGATGGATGGGCTTAATTTGTGCCACGCTCATCTCCTTCAATGGTATGGCTCAGCCTAAATTGAACCGAAACAATATTGATAAGGTAGTCAAAGTTATGACCATCGAAGAAAAAGCATCCTTGCTGGTGGGATTTACGCAGGGTAATTCTTACTTCGGATTGCCTTCTTCACCTGACCCTAATGCAAAGGAACTGATTCAGGGTGCTGCCGGACAAACGAATGGTATAAGCCGACTGGGCATTCCCTTTACCGTGGTGTCTGACGGACCTGCCGGATTGAGAATTGACCCCACACGGAAAAACGATACTAAGACTTATTATTGTACGGGATTTCCGGTGGGAACATGTCTTGCCTCTACTTGGAATCGCAAACTAGTGGAAAGTGTGGGCGAAGCTATGGGCAATGAGGTGCGTGAATATGGGGTTGATGTGATTTTGGGACCGGGAATGAACATTCATCGCAATCCGTTGTGTGGACGAAATTTTGAATACTATTCGGAAGATCCGGTGTTGAGTGGAAATATCGCGGCTGCCATGATCAAAGGCATTCAAAGTAATGGTGTGGGAGTGTCTATCAAGCATTTTGCTGCAAACAATCAGGAGAGTAACCGCTTGCGGGATGATGCTGTGGTGAGTCAACGTGCTTTGCGTGAGATTTATTTGAAAGGTTTTGAAATTGCGGTGAAACTGGCCCAACCATGGACCGTGATGTCATCTTACAATAAAATTAATGGAACATATACGCAGGAAAGTAAGGATCTACTTACTACCATTCTACGTGATGAGTGGGGATTTAAGGGTATCGTGATGTCTGACTGGACGAATACGCGAAATACGGCTGCACAGATAGAGGCCGGAAATGATTTGTTGATGCCTGGAAATAAAGCGCAGATTGATGATATTGTGGCAAAGGTGAAGAGTCGGGAACTGCCCATGAATGCTGTGGATGTATGTGTGAAACGTGTATTGGAATATGTAGTGAAAACTCTTCGATTCAACGGATATGATTATTCAAACAAACCTGATCTTAGTGCTCATGCCAAAGTGACTCGCCAATCGGCTGTGGAGGGCATGGTGCTGCTGAAGAATGACGGACAAACTTTGCCGCTGAGTGAGAATACAAAAAATATTGCGTTGTTCGGTGTGACTTCTTATCGCTTGATTGCCGGAGGCACGGGATCAGGTGACGTGAACAAGGCTTATGTGGTTGATCTACGTGAGGGATTGACCAAAGCAGGGTATAAGTTGAATGAGGATTTAAATAACATTTATGCCAAATATCTTGATTATGGTAAGTTGGTACAGGATGTTGCCATGGGCAATCTCGCAAATAATGCGTTTTTTGGCAAACCGCGTATTACTGAGCCTGAAATGCCTGAACACGCTTATATGAATTGTGCCCTAAATGCTGATATGGCTATTATCACCATCGGACGAAACTCCGGTGAGGGAGCTGACCGCTATGTGGAGGACTTCACGATTAATACCGACGAAAAGAATATGATAAATGATGTGTGTAAGGCTTTTCATGCTGCGAACAAAAAGGTGGTAGTGATCCTGAATGTGGGAGGCGTTGTTGAAACGGCTTCGTGGAAATCTTTGCCGGATGCTATTTTATTGGCTTGGCAACCGGGACAGGAGGGTGGTAACTCCATTGCTGATGTGTTGAAAGGGGCTGCTAATCCTTCGGGCAAACTGACAATGACTTTCCCTGAAAAGTTGACAGACGTGAAGTCTACAGCAAATTTCCCTATTGATTTTGATTTCCGTAATGACTGGTTAATGAGCAAGGATCAGGTGGATGCATTGCCGAATGTAGGCACGACAAAATATGAAGAGGATATCTATGTGGGCTATCGCTACTTTACTTCTGCACACAAAAATGTATCGTATCCTTTCGGCTATGGATTGAGCTATACTTCATTTACCTATAACAAGCCGAAAGTGGTAAAGAAAGGAAAGGGATATGTGGCTTCAGTAACGATCACGAATACGGGTAAATGTGCCGGAAAAGAGGTGGTTGAACTATATGTTTCAGCTCCTGAAAGTAAAATAGAAAAGCCTGCGTGCGAACTGAAAGCTTTTGGTAAAACGCGTGAATTGCAACCCGGTGAAAGCGAAACGGTGACGATGAACTTCACAAACTATGACTTGGCATCTTATGATGAAAGCAGTCAAGCCTGGATTACGGATGCCGGTGTTTATCAAGCTAAATTCGGTTCGTCTGTAGAGGATATCAAAGAAACAGTGCCATTCTCTGCCACCGCGGGAAAAGTGACTGCACACAATGTGCTGGCTCCCCAAAAGGAGTTGAACCATTTGTCATTGAAATAATAGATTACGAATTTAATAATAACGCAAAATGAAAAAATGCATTTGTCTTTTTTCTATGATGCTAATCGCTGCTTCTTCATGGGGGCAACAATCGCTGTGGAACACAACTACAGAGGATTCTCCCCAAATCAACAGCGATAATAGTGTGACTTTCCGAATGTTGGCTCCCAAGGCTAACAGTGTGCAAGTAACCGGTGATTTTCAAACGGTTAAAAGCACGGACATGGTGAAGGATGAAAAGGGTGTATGGAGCTATACTACGCCACCGCTTTCATCTGAATTGTATAACTACAACTTCATGATAGACAGCGTGAAGGTTTGTGATCCTTCAAATGTGTATCAGATTCGTGACGTAAGTTCGGTAATGAATTTATTCATTGTCGGCGGCGGACAGGCTGATTGGTACAAAGTGAAAGATGTGTCTCATGGAACGGTAAGCAAGGTGTGGTATGATAGTCCGACATTGGGATTCAAACGCCGCATGACTGTGTATACTCCAGCCGGATATGAATATAATAAAAATAAGAAATATCCGGTGTTCTATCTATTGCACGGAATGGGTGGCGATGAAAACGCATGGATGGATTTGGGACGTACTTCGCAGATTCTGGACAACATGATTGCGCAAGGCAAGGTGGTGCCGATGATTGTGGTGATGCCTAACGGTAATGTGGTGCAGGATGCTGCTCCCGGTGAATCAAATAAAGGATTGATCCAACCAAATATGTATCTGCCCAAGACAATGGATGGTACAATGGAAACCAGTTTCCCCGATATTGTGAAATATGTGGAAAGCCACTATAGAACGGTTGCTGACAAATCACACAGAGCTATTGCAGGCCTTTCAATGGGAGGATTTCATTCGCAAACCATATCAAAGTTGTATCCTAATCTATTTGATTACGTAGGTTTGTTTTCTGCGGCCATAGGCATGGAAGACAAAAAAACGAGTTCACCTGCATATGCCGATCCTGACGGAAAGCTGAAAGTGCAGTTTGAGCATGCGCCTAAAGTCTACTGGATTGCGATTGGAAAAGATGATTTCTTGTATAATCAGAATGCCAATTATCGCAAAACGCTTGACGAAAATGGTTATCATTATGCCTATTATGAAAGTGATGGCGGACATATATGGAGGAATTGGCGTGTTTATCTAACTAAATTCTTGCCTCTGCTATTTAAATAACAGACTTCATTATAATTGTAAATAAAGAGAAATCCCCGATTGTGTTGACAACCGGGGATTCTTATTTCTATGTTCTTTCTATTTGAATTATTTCTTTAAGTATGGGAATGTCTTTTTGAGTGACAGATGCATGTCGAACTTCAACGCATAGATCAGATAGATGACTAAGACGACTGATTTAGAGGCTACTTTTACCAATAAAGGCAGACGATCCGGTACTCCGATAATGATAAGATAGAGTACGGCTGTCAGTACAACATATTTAGCAATGCTCTTTAACGGATAGTTGATAGGGTAGTATTTTTGTCCGACAAAGTAAGAGAGCAATGTAGCTATTCCATATCCTACAACGCCGCCCCATGCACAAGCCATATAACTGTACTGAGGAATGAATATGACATTCACGGCAATCAATGCGCCGCAACCGGCTAGTGAGAACCACATGCCATAGATGGTTTTATCCACCAACTTGTACCACAATGATAGATTGAAATAGATACCTAACAATATGCCCGCAACCATAACAATAGGCGTTACGCGCAGCCCGCTCCAATAGTCGGGTGCGATAATCAAACGCTTCAAAATGTCCATATTAGCCATTACAATAAGGAATGCAAACAGGGTGAACACAATGAAGTATTTCATGGCTGAAGCATAGGTGTCTTTACTGTCTTTATCTTTGCTTTTGTTAAATACAAACGGTTCGTATGCATAGCGGAATGCTTGTGTGATAAGGGTCATGATCATGGCTATCTTCACGCAGGCTCCATAGATACCCAATTGCACATTCACTTCTTTTCCTACATGAGAAGAAACAAACGGGAAAATGATCTTGTCAGCTGTTTGGTTCAAAATGCCTGCAATACCCAGAATCAACATCGGCCATGAGTAGTGCCACATTTTCTTTGCCAATGGCTTATCGAAAATATATTTGAAACCGGTCAATTCTTTTACAAGGAAGATATTAACAGTGGCGGTGCAAAGCAAATTGATATAAAATGCGTAAGCCACTTCAACTTGTCCATGATAAAATGTGCTGAGCAAACCATAAGCTATATGATGGTCGTACATGATAGGGATAAGGATGAAATAAAGCACATTAAGGAACACGTTCATCAGAATGAACAGGATCTTCAAACTCGCAAATTTGATGGGGCGTTGTTTGTAACGCAAATAAGCGAAAGGAATGCACTGGAAGGCATCAAGCGAAACGCATAAGAACATGGTCCATACATATTCAGGATGCTCGGCATAACCCATAAAAGCCGCTAATGGATGAATAAAGAGAATGACCATAATGGCGAATAAGGTACATACCGTTCCTACCATAATGAGAGCAGTGGAGTAAACATTCATCGGTTTTTCACTCTTGTTGGCAAACCTGAAAAAGGTGGTTTCCATTCCAAACGTGAGGATTACTAACAGCAATGCCGTGTAACTATAGACATTTGTGATTACTCCGTAGTCGCCTGTAGATGCAGCCATTTTCATGGTATACACTATTACTAGAAGGTAATTAAGGAATCTGCCGATAATACTGCTCATTCCATAAATGAGTGTATCTTTTAATAATGATTTTAAATTAGCCATTTTTTCAATCAAAAGTTCTCTTTCTTTCGGGGCGCAAATATAGCAAAATATATTTGATAGTAGAGACAAAAGGTTCGGTTATCGTGTCAACAATAAATGTTAATTATCAAAGATTTCATCACAATATGGATATCTGCGGTGAACAAATCGGTACTTTATTCGTTTTAATATTAATGAGGCGGATATACCGACTCAGAACCAAAGAGAGAAAATACATATGGCATTATTGAATGATTTACAATGGCGCTATGCCACAAAGAAATATGATTCGACAAAGAAGGTTGATCAGAGTGATGTTGATAAAATAGTTGAAGCAGCTCGCATGGCTCCCACATCTTCAGGATTACAACCTTTTAGAGTTCTTGTGATTTCAAATCAGGAGATGAAAGAGAAAATCGTACCTATAGCAATGGACCAACAAATTGTGGCAGATTGCTCACACTTATTGGTATTTGCTTCATGGGACAATTATACAGAGCAACGAATAGACAAGATTTATGATTATACGACAGATGAAAGGGGATTGCCCAGAGGTAGATTTCATTCATATACGGATAAATTAAAGGCGCTCTATTTGCCTTTACCTGCCGATACGAATTTTGCACATACTGCACGGCAGGCTTATATAGGATTAGGCATGGCATTAGCTGAAGCTGCTGAATTGAAGGTTGACAGTACTCCGATGGAGGGATTCGTCAATGATGAATTGGACAAGTTCTTGGATTTGAAATCCAAAGGATTAAAAAGTGTGGTTATACTTGCATTAGGATATCGTGATGCTGAGAATGATTGGTTGATGAAGATGAAGAAAGTAAGGAATCCGAAAGAAGTTTTTTCAATAGAATATAGATAATTGATTTTGATTTTACTTTTGAATGTTTCGGTTGTAGTATGGCTACTTCCATCTGCTGGCCATAGCGATGGAAGTAGTCTTTTTTGGGGAGGTTATTTCCCTACTAAATGACGTAAAGCCTGCACGGGAGCAAAAATAAGCATCCAAGGACCTGAATATCTCATAATGTCTTTGATGCGTTGCTTCATACTAGGTGAATAGCAATGTATGCTGCATTTCTTGCAAGAGCTTTTATTCTCACCTAATGGACAATGATCCAATCGTCTATGGGCATATTCAATGAGTGCCCAACAACTTGGACAAACAGTTGTATTCTTTTCTTTTTTGAAGCAGTAGAGCCTTATCATCAGTTCTATTGTTTGCTTCTCTTTCTCTATTTTTGTTAGTTTGCTCATGGGGTATTTGATGATCAGTTATTTGGTCTAAATGAAATTTGTGAATTAGCGAATGCTATTGCATTTTTATGATGCAAAGTTACTAATTTTGATTTGAGTAATGACCTTTTTTACTCAGGAAATCTAAACCATTTATGTCTTATACTAAAAAAGGAGAATAAGAACTATTTTTCTTTTCGTCAGCAAAAAAAACGACGTTGAATAGTAAATAATAGAACAATTATGCACAATTATTAAGACAAATCGTTATATTTGCTTCACAAAAATGCGTATTTACGCAATAATGATAAATATGGAGATTAAACGTGATAATCATATCTTGACATCCTCGAAGATGTATTTTTTTATTAAAAAATCAATTCGATATGATATAAAGAGACAGAAAGATATCGACACTCCGTCAAGATATTATTTCTCTAGCCTTTGTTTGCGTAAAGCCCGCATCAACTTCCGCCAATACGAAATAGCTCATCTAATGGAAAACTTCGTGACATGGTAGTCTATGTTGGAATTGCTGTTCTGAACACTAAAGATGAAGAAGAAAAGAGCAATGCAAACAACTAGAAGTGGACTTCATGTGTAACCAAGGTAGCAAGTTCTTGCTTGCACAGTATTAACAACTAAGAATTTTACAGATGAATACAGTTCAGAAAGGTGATGCATTTGAAAATCGAACTTACAACATATTGAACACTTTGCTTGAACACAGTGGACTGCAGGTTCGATTAGAAGGGCGAAATGAACTATGGATTGTTCCATCGACCGCTTCTGTCAATCAAAAGGTGATTAAACAGTTTCCATGGGGTGATCCTGTTATTAACGACTTAACTGTTGAGGGCAATGAAAATCAAGGTGAATTCCTAATTCTAATTGAATGTAAAAGTTATAACCATCCTGTAGACCGAGGAGAAATAGCAGAATTCAATACCCGTATTCAAGACTTGAATGCAACAAAAGGAATCTTCGTGACAACAAGCAGGTTACAGCAAGGTGCGATCAACATGGCCAACCATCATAATATCGCCCTTATTCGAGTAGATGATCAGGATAACATAACATGGAATTTGCATCGTATAGGCAGTATAGATCACGATACCTATTATGATGTATGTACCCTGTTTTACAGAGAGTCACTCGGTCATGGTGCCATAGTGCTTGATGGATATTGCAGCTTTAAGTCAATATCCGATTACTTTTGCCATCTTTTGGATATTACACCAGGACCGATAGCAAAGTATATACCTTATCTCACAAATGAACAAATTCGCCAGAAGGCCCGTGATTTTTTGTGCAGAAGAGAATATACAAAGGTCAATGATATACATCTGTTGTTTTACGCTATTAATAGCAATATAATAATTGATAAAGATGCTGATTGCGGAAATATTATTGGCGAGTACGATTTTCTTGATAATAAGGTGTATGTATCCTGTCTGTTGAAGGATGATAAACATAGACAGCGTTTCACTCTGGCTCATGAGCTTGGACATGCACTCCTCCATCGCGAAGCGCTGAAAGGAATAATCAAAAAAGCAAGTGACTTAGATCTTGACGACTTTTCAGGTTCTGCTAAATGGGAGCAGCGTTTGGAGTTACAAGCTAATTTATTTGCTTCATATCTACTTATGCCTCAGAAACCTTTTGTAAATGTTGCTATAACGATCAAGAGTAAACTTGATATTCGTTTAGATCAGCCTTTCTATTTAGATAGGCAAAAGTGCAATATACATGATAGCAATTTGGCAATTACGACACTTTCCAACTATTTCAATGTTTCGAAGAAGGCTGTCAAAGTACGATTGCTTCAAGAACATTTATTGGTAGAACAAAAATAATTTTTGAAGATGAAATCACTTAGTAGAAATTCTCTTTATAAATCCAGGTATTCCATCATCATCCATGAAAGAACTGTCAAGAAATAACCCTTCATTATCCATAGGTCCAAGATAGTCTACTAAACGATTGCCAACATAATCAATAAAATCTATCACCATCGTGTGCACTCCACAATAGGAACAGATCCCAGCGTATCCATTTTCTTGAACATATCTGGCAAGATATGAATGACTGAAGTGTTTTACACATATTTTCTTAATGCCATGTTCGGGAACAATATATCCTCTGCTCCACACTTGCTCCATCTCAATCTGATATTCTTTACAGCGTCCCACATACTTTTTGTTACCAATTATGTCATCTGTGCCTTTCAATGCGGAAACATCTATCACGCAAATTAGTAAATTTTACTGTAGTATATTCTTTCAATATTTCTGAATGCTCTACAAAAAGCTTTATACATTCATCAGGTGAAGATGTGTTTTTTATGTTACCTTCATCGTCTGTATATATGTTCATTGAACGGAAAATCTGATTCTGATTCATAAATTTTTCCATAATAGCAACATCATGACTAGTGAGTCCATCCTCATCAATGATTTTATTAATAATTAATTCTGTAGACGAATGTATATTAAGAGGAACAACTTGATTGTGTGCTATTCTATTAATAAAGACCGATTTGACAGTATTGAACACACGATTATATGCGGAAGCGACATCTTTGATGAGGTCAAACTCAGGACTTCGCATTCGTAGTATATTTTTGATTTTGTTGCACATCGCTACATGTTCCATTTTGCCGAGAGCTTCTCTATCTAAATAATTCTCCCTTATAACTATATCCAAATCACTATAGTCCATCTGATCTATTGAATCAATGAGACTTTTATCCCTCTTCAGTAGTTGTTGCCCGTAGCAGAACTCTACATCCTTGCCTTTATAATCACCATTGAGCTGCACATAATACTGGAACGTACTGAATAGGTCAATGTAACAATATAGAACCTTGCTGTCGTTGATATATGTCTGGCTAAAGAGTTGATAGAGTGTGACGGATAATAGAATAGCTGTCCTTTCAATGACTTGTTTGAAGCACGCCCTCTGTCCAACAGGAGTTTATCTCCCTTGTCCAGCAAAGCTAAAAACGTTGCAAAGATGTCTACAAAAGCAGAGTCCTCTTGCGAAAAAGCTCCACTACACTCCTCACAGAGGATCGTATGAGAGATTAGATGCCCACCTATAGCATTGTGCAAAATATGCTCTCCATGACTCTTACACTGCGTATTTTTGTCTGTAACCACATCGGTTAGTTCCTTATTACATATATAGCATTTCATATGATTTTATTGTTTTTCTTCAAATAATGCAAATTGATGTAAACTTAATGCATAAATTGTGAGGAATGTATACTATTAAATGATCCTTCCAAGAGAATAAAAAACTCATCTGTTTTTCAATGCGAGTGGACACAGATATGTACGAATAAGAGTCTTAATCTTGTCGATGCACATTTTCGCTCTTCCATCAGTAATTATTTGATTTGCCAACTCATTCTTTCTACCGGCAATATACTTGTATTGCTTTCCATCAATAGTGGCAAACAATTGGAAGTCGTGGCGAGTGGTTTCTGTAAGTTTGAAATCGGATATATGCAATCCGTCCTCAGTAGTATAAGGTTCCAGAGCTGTGGGCAGATAGTGCTGCATGTTTATGACATAATCCTCAGGGACAAGTTGTGACAGGTACTGCTCAATTCTATCAGTCCAATATGGGCTCATTTGATATTTTAAAGCGTGGTCATAGAAATGACTGATGGCAAGTGCTACCTCTGAGATTATTTTCTGTTCGTTCTTGATGCTGTTTTCTTTGGCAAACTGAGTGAGGTCGCTAATGGTTATATTGCTACTTTTACCAAGGATTGTCATAGAATGCCCATTCTCATAAGATGCACCATCAAGGTTTGTTGTGAATGTTATATCGTAAGCAGGTGTAATGTGCCAGGCAGCTTTCTCATCCATCATGAATGAGAAGTTCTTGATATGGTCATCCACATTAGCACCTATTACATTGAATACCATTCGACGATATTCCTCTGCAATTTCTGTGGCTGCGATATTCAGCCGGCGACAGGTAGTAAAGAGTTCTTCATAACTGGTGGCATCGGGGCACATGGCTGCTAAGGTCTGTGTGTGAATCTTCTTTCCTTCCTTGCGATCGTAACGCTCCGTAATAAAGTGGTGTTGACCTTCCACCGAAAGAAGTTTAGAAGGCATCATTTTGATTCCGGCTTCAAGCGCCATCTCATAATAAGTCATTTCCACATTGGTGAACGGAAAATCATCACTTTCAGCAAATTTCAATATGTAATAGGTGTACTCCTTGGGCAATGCTATCTGTCCGGAACGTATATCTCCAGTTTCACGGTTGATAGCAATGATAGCTTTGGGATGCTGTCCACCTGCAGATGTGCCCACTTCATATAAACTTTGCAGACTTAATTCTTCTTCAGGGAGCACTATAGCTTCTTCTCTTTCTTGAAACAGCTTTTTAGCAAGCTGATATAAGCTGTCAATCTGAATAGAAGAAGATGTTTCGAGGACTGATTCAGCTGGTGCAAATTCAAGTGCCCCCATACCTCTTTTCCCAATGAATGACAATTTGTCAACAGGTGATAATTGCCTCATGGGTATATGGTTTTGAGCAGCCCATTGTTCAAACACCTTGTTACCCCATCTGTCAGGTAGGGAATCGGCAAGAAATGGAGGAAGCCCTTGAAAGAGTTTTTCTTTATTGCCGATGATCGGGAGTCCTTTGGCTGCATTTCCCTTCACCGAAGTTGTTAAAGGTGCAATGTCTATCCCTTTTTTGATAAAGGATGGATTATAGCTGAAAACGGCTCTGCGATTTCTTTCATCCCAATAGAGCTGACCGACTTCTTCTGCATTCAGCAACACGCGGACTATGTTATTTTGCATGTCTTATTCTTTTAGGCTTATTCTTGATAACTTGTTGCATGGCGTATGGTGATACAGGAATTTCTGGTAGAAGTTCTTGTACATGATCCAAACAGTCTATTGCCCGGAGCAATCCCAAAAAACTACCCATGGTAATATTATATATCTTCCCATTTTCAAACTGGCGTAATGTCACTACACTCATTCCTGCCTTGTCTGCTGCTTCCTGTTGGGTAAGCTGACAAGATAGGCGATATTCCTTAAAACGCTTGCCAAGATGTATGACTATCTCTGCATTTGATAATGCCAATATATTATTCTGTTCATCCATATTACAAAGGTAAACAAATTTACGGTTATTATCAAATGATAACTATAAAAATAAATATATTTATGGTTATATATGAATTAATAGGTTGTGGAAATATGAAATATACATCTGATTGTTGGAATCATGTGGATGTATTTTTCCTTTCGCCAGAGCGCAATTGTTTTACTTCGTTTGACGTAAAAATTGGTTCAAAATAGAAATATGGCTCAAAATAGGATGAATATCTAAGAATAAAGAAATAGAATTTTTAAATGCTAAAATAAGTAAGCTACTCTTTTTGACCAGCTTACTTATGTATATGTAGTTGCTCGGAAGGCTTTACTTACCGATGCAGAAATTTTTAAAGATATTATTAAGTACTTCTCCACTAGTAATAGTGCCTGTAATCTCACCCAACTCACTCAAACACATATGCAAGTCCTCAGCCAATAAATCACCGGGTATGTTGTTTTTTAGTCCGTCTTCAACCTGTTTGATAGCAACAAGCGCACGAGAAAGTGCTTCGTAATGGCGTACATTGGTAACAATGACATCACTTTGTGATATTTGCGGTATTTGGGCAGCTTTTAGCAATAGTTCTTTAAGCTCGGTCGTATGAATTTGTGACTTGGCAGATATGGCTATTTTTGATGCTGGCACATCCTTGAATAAAGATTCAACAGGTGTCAGATCAGTAACCAAATCTATTTTATTGAAAACAATAACAAGCTGCTTTCCCTCACATTTAGGCAATATCTCTGCTTTTAACTTTTCCAACGTTTCAATGGGGCAGGTGACATCCACGATCCAAAGAACTATATCCGCTTGATCAAGCTTCTGAAAAGTACGTTGAATACCAAGATTTTCAATGCGATCGGTTGACCGACGAATGCCTGCCGTATCTATGAAGCGAAACAGAATGCCGTCAATATTGATGGTGTCCTCAATCACATCGCGTGTAGTGCCGTGTATCTCACTCACAATGGCACGTTCTTCACCCACAAGATAATTGAGCAACGTACTTTTTCCGGCATTGGTTTGTCCGATAATGGCAACCGGTACCCCAGTCTTTATGGCATTTCCCAAGCTGAACGTTTCAACTAAATGTGTTATGGTTTTATCAATATATGAAGCTAAGTCCTTGAGGTCGGTACGTGAAGCAAATTCAACATCCTCTTCGCTAAAGTCAAGTTCAAGTTCAATCATAGACGTAAATTTCAAAAGTTTATCGCGAAGTTCTTTCATCTCATCACTGAAATGACCTCTCATTTGGCTCATTGCCAAACGATGCGTAGCGGCAGATGATGAAGCGATAAGATCAGCTACAGCTTCGGCTTGAGTCAAATCCATCTTACCATTGAGAAATGCACGCTGAGTGTACTCACCCGGTTGTGCCATTTTGCATCCGGCATCAATCAACAACTGAATAACACGCTGTAAAATATAGGCGGATCCATGACAAGTGATTTCAACGGAATCTTCCCCTGTATAAGAGTGAGGTGCATGATAGACGCTAACTAGTACGTCATCGATCTCTTCTTGCTTTTCCGGGTCAAATATCCGGCCATAAGTTTGAGTATATCCCTTTTGAATATGCAATAATTTTCCACTAATAATAGGTCTAAATATATGTTCTGCAGCATCAAATGCCTTGGCTCCAGAAACTCTAACTACCCCAATAGCACCTCCTTGCGAGCTGGCGATGGCACAAATGGTCTCTTTATAATTCATTTTTTTATTTTTTTACAAAGATACTTCTTTTTTCTTTTTTCTTTTTATACCTTTGTCATTAATAATGAACGAATTTGATATGACTATGTTTGAAAAAATCAGTGGAGACATTCTGCACGATTATAATTACGTGAGCAAAGTGTGCTATTCTCTATTTGATTCTCTACCTATTTACGGTTACATTATTGATCGAAATCTTATTATCTATGACATTCTTGGTGGCACAAATCCTGAAAAGACACAAAAGGCGAAATTAATGATTGGGGAAAATTCCCGTTTAACGTTGGAACAAACCAATTTGAATCTTTTGACTAAGGCCATTGACCTGAGTATCGTAAACAAGCGTAGAGAGAAAGTGGAATTTTCTGTAGTATACAACAATGAAAAATCATACTACAGTGCTGTAATGAATCCCTTTGAGGATAATAAAGTAATGATGCTGTTGTATTGCATAGATGACAATGTAGCATATGTGAAATCATTAGTAGATGCTAAATTGAAGGCTGAAGAAGATGCTCAAAACAAAATTAATTATTTTGCCAATATGAGCCATGAAATCCGTACACCTTTAAATGCCATAACCGGTTTCGCCGACTTATTGGTAAATGAAACGGATCCAATGATACAGAAGCAGTATACTGAAATTATCAAGAATAACAGCAATATGCTGATGACATTGGTAAATGAGGTACTCAGCCTAAGCCGCGTGGAAAGCGGAAAGACTGAAATGGTTTTTGTGAAAGTGAGAATGGAAGAATTCATTGATGAACTCTCACAAATTCATATGGGTATGATGCCTAAAGGAGTAAAGTTGAAAGTGATACAGCCTAAAGAAAATATCATATTCCGTACAGATCGCAATAGATTGATGGAGGTGATGTTTAATTTTTTATCTAATGCTATAAAACACACACGTAAGGGCTTAATTACCATTGTAATGGAAATTAAAGATAAAAAACTCATATTATCTGTGAAGGACACGGGTGAAGGTATCCCAAAAGAAAAGCAAACATTGGTTTTCGAACGTTTCATCAAAGTGGATGAACATTCAAGCGGTACAGGATTGGGGCTACCGATATGTGATGCAATTGTAAAACGTTTAGGTGGAAAAATTGAATATCAATCTGAAATAGGAAAAGGTTCTACTTTCTCAGTAATTTTTCCATATAATGAAGGAGAGTAATTCTTTTTAGACTAGCATAAGACTTTTTTCGACTTATATGTTCTATTCGGCTATTACTGAGTAGATATTATTTTCATGCCCATATGCTTGATTTTCTTTTAATTAATCTGCATTTATTTTTAATAATGTGTGTTGAATAATGTTTCCATCTCTACTTTAAGTCTTATATACAATAGAAACATTTATTAGTTATTAGAGGTTGTTGCATGTCTTTTATTTCACTGTATTTTCATTTTATACATACATTTTTATCAAAAAACGCAATATTAAGGTCATTTCACATAGTCATCCATCTATAAAATTGTCTTAATTTTGTAAATGCAAGAATAATTCTACGTTTGTATGTAGACATTTCTGATTCTAATGATTATGATTGTTACCTTATAACTAGCTAATATTATGAAGAACAGAACGAAGTGTTTGTTGTTGATGTCTTTTTGTGTATGTATTTCTGTGAACGGAGCAATTAACCGTCAAAAGGTAGTGATGCGTAATGCTCCGCTTGTTTTGAAATATGATTCGCTTTCCCCATTTTCAGTGGGTAATGGTGAGTTTTGTTTCACTACGGATATTACCGGACTACAATCTTTTCCCAATGCCTACAAAAACGGAATTCCATTGGGAACTATGTCGCAATGGGGGTGGCATTCTTTTGCTAATCCAAAACATCTGACTCCGAATGAGACTTTGAAAAGTTATAATTTTAGAGGGCATGATGAATTATACGCTGTACCATTTAATGAACCGGGGCGTTCGCATGATGCCGGAGAGTGGTTCAGAGCAAACCCAAACCGAATGCATTTGGGTGTGGTGGGATTTGCTTTTAAGAATGGAAAGAAACAGATTGCCCAGATCGAAGAAATCAAAAATATACATCAGCGTTTGAACTTGTGGAATGGCTGCATTGAAAGCAATTACACATGTATGAATAGACCAATGAATGTAAGTACTTGGTGTGATCCTGAAAGAGATCAAATGATGTGTAGATTTGCTTCAAAACTAATAAACGAAGGCAAGCTATCTGTTGTTTTTCGTTTCCCTTATCCTACAGGAAAGCATACTGATGATGCATGTAGTTGGACAGTTAATAAAGGTAACCAGACAAACATCTGTAAAAAAGGCAACAATTATGTGGTGCTAAAACGTCAGGTGGACAAATCAGTCTACTATGTGATTGTAAAATGGATTGGCAAAGGCCTTTTCAAGGAAACCGGTCTTAATAACTTTCAACTGATACCAAAGAATGAAACTTTTTCTTTTTCATGCGCATTTACAGAGGCATTGCCTTCAGCATTGATCTCTGACGTGAATGTACCTCAGCGCAGTGCCGAATATTGGGAAAAATTTTGGACAAAGGGTGGAATGATTGATTGTAGTGGTTCTACTTCACCACAAGCTCGTGAGTTGGAACGTAGGGTTGTGTTATCACAATATTTGCTGGCTATACAATGTGCCGGAGACACACCCCCACAAGAAACAGGACTCACATACAACAGTTGGTTTGGTAAATTCCATTTGGAAATGACTTGGTGGCACGAAGCGTGGTTGGCTTTATGGGGACATACCGATATGCTGGAACGTGTAATGGGATGGTATGAGAAAGTAGCGCCGGCTGCTCATGATATTGCACATCGCCAAAAATTCAATGGCATACGCTGGATGAAGATGACGGATCCTAGTGGAACCGAAGCTCCTTCAAAAGTCGGGTCATTTCTAATATGGCAACAACCTCATTATATTTATTTGGCCGAATTAATTTACAGGAGTAATCCGTCAACAGCGGTTTTACGTAAATATAATAAATTGGTGCAGGAAACAGCCGACTTTATGGATTCGTTTGCTACATATGATAGTGTACATGACAGATATGTGCTGAAGGGAATCATCCCTGCTCAAGAAACTTTGCGTGCGGATCGCACCGTGAATCCTCCTTTCGAACTTTCTTATTGGCATTATGCATTGGAAGTGGCTCAACAATGGAAAGAAAGACTTGGGGAAAAGCGTGATGCTCATAGAGACAAAGTCATAGCCAAACTGTCACCCTTGGCTGAAAAAGAAGGATTATATCTAGCAGCTGAGAGCGAACCTGATACATACAAAAATATTAAAATGACTTCTGATCATCCGGCTGTTTTGGGTGCACTTGGCATCTTACCTTGGAGCAAAAAGCAGGTGGATCTGTCAATAATGGGAAACACATTCGATTGGGTAATGAAGAACTGGAATTGGAACGAAACGTGGGGATGGGATTTTCCCATGGTTGCTATGACAGCGACCCGACTTGGCAGACCCCAAGATGCTATAAATTCATTACTCATGCCGCAGCGTACGAATACTTATCTAAACAACGGTCATAACTTTCAAGATCAACGACTGCGTATTTACTTACCGGGCAATGGGGGACTACTGACTGCAGTGGCGTTGATGTGTGCAGGCTGGGACGGATGTAATGTAAAAAATCCCGGTATTCCCAATGACAGTACTTGGCACATACAATGGGAAGGGATAAGGCAATTACCATAAAACTATCAAAAACTAATAATATCAATTAAATCTTTTACAAAATGAAAAACATACTTATGCGGAGATGGGCAATCTCTGTCACTTGTTTTATGCTCCTATTTTTGGTATCATGCCAAAGTGAGCTGGACAAGTATTATGAATTGCCCGGATGGTTGAAAGGCAATGCGTGGGAAGTTCTCGAAGCAAAGGGCAACTACACGCTCTTCCTACAAGGAGTAGAAAAAGTGGGTTATAAAACCTTGGTAAATGGTAAGGGTGAGATGACCGTTATGGCACCTACAGATTCGGCTTTTCAAGTGTATATGAAAGACAAAGGGTACTCGTCAATGGATGAATGGTATTCAAAAGATCCACAAGGACTATCAAACCTTATTACTTATCATCTTATCTATTATTCATTTGACAAAGATCGCTTTATGAACTATAAGCCCAATGGTGCCGAATCGGATAAAAACAATTTGGAAGCGGGACTTTATTTTAAGTTTAGGACAAAAAGCAGAGATCTGACTGAAACGGTTGTTGATCCTATAACCGGAAAAACAATAAAGGTTCTTCACAAGGAAAAATTCTTACCTGTCTTGAGCGAAAATATCTTTAAGACAAAGTTGATTGATGCTAAGACTAACTATGAGTATTTTTATCCTCAAACAAAATGGAACGGAACCGGAGGATTTATGGTTTCGAATGCACCGGTTGGTGAATATGCCGTCATAACAGATAATGGTTATGTATACAGCTTGAATAAAGTATTGGAACCATTATCCACTGTATACAATACAATGCAGAGTAATAGCGACTATTCATTGTTCTCAAACATCTACGACAAATTTGTTTCATACCAATACGATGCTCAAGGAACAGCTAATTACGGCAAAGGTGATTCTTTGTATTTGCACTATTTCACCTCTTTGCCTCAATTAGCATCGGAATGGTCTGTAAATGGTACAGGTGATTACGAGCAACTTGCTCCATTGGCAAAGAACGGTTTCAATGCTTTTGCACCAAGTAATGCTTCATTAACTGATTTCTTTAATAACTTCTTTAAACCATATGGTTATGAATCCATTACGGATGTGAATCTTTTACCTTTAATGATTTTGTCAGCAAGTCATGTCTCTACTGGGTCTCTGGTGTTTCCCGATGAAATAAAAGGAGGAAAAGTACTTGCTAATGACGGGTCTGTCGTTAATTTTGATGTAACAAGCGTAAATACGGCATCCATATGCTCAAATGGTTGCTTTTATGGATTGAAGGGGATGATTACTTCGCCTTATTTCACAAGCGTATCAGGAGCTGTTCTTCAAAATCCCAATTATAGCATTTTCTCTAAAATGCTCGCTTCTACAGGATTTCTAACATCACTCATAAGTCAAAGTTTGAACTTTACTTTGTTTATTCCTTCAAATGCGACTCTGCTGAATTATACTCATCCTGAAGGGCGTGAAATACGGTATGTAAATGGAACTCCAAAGATTTACGGTACAGATGAAATTCAAGTGACTGGTGATGATGTTGATTGGATGACAATGAAAAATGCCATGATGAAAGGACTAAGTGGTTCATGCATTGGTACTAAACTGATAACATCAATAGGGGATAGCAAAATATACCGCACTATTAATAGCTTTGACTATGTGTATGTGAATGGAAGCAAAATATATTCAACGCATGCTTATAACACTGGTGCGTCATCAGATGGTGTTCCCTCTCTTGAGAAAATTAGCGGTGACTGGACAAATGGCAATACATACAAACAAAGTGGCGATGTGTCATCCATGATTTCAGAGCCTCGTACTTTTAAGACTATTCTTACTACAAATCCGGCAGATGCAGAATTGCCTTCATCATATGTACGTTTCCGTTCATTATTCAATTTAAGTGGACTGAATACTACAATACCGGCAATGAGCTTCATGCAAGGTGAACGTTTTATTGCACTTATTCCTAATGAAACAGCAATAAATGCGGGAATTAATTCAAAAGAAATCCCAACAAGCCCAGCCTCAGCTGTAGCGAGTTATGTAAAAGGATATTTCATAAGTGTTCCTCAAAGTGGATTGACTGACTATTTATTCCCTGGACAAAACACTCAAGGTACTTTGGTGACTTACAAAATAAAGAGTGATGGCTCCTATGAACCTTGTAACCTGACTTATAAAAGTACGGCAGCAGGCATTACAATATCAGGTAAGACTAAGACGGTGAATGTGACGGACTTTTTCCCACATATCTATGAAGACGGAGCTGCATACATGATAGATGGCTTGCTTGATGTAGAATAAGAAACTTTACAAGATAAAAGAAATGCGAAAAAAAATAATAATATTGGTACTGCAAGCAATGATTTGCTCTATAGCTGTTGCACAAACTGTGCTTACAGGTACCGTGAAAGACAAAACGACATTAGAACCCTTGATTGGTGCAAATATTTTTGTAATGAATGAAAATAATCGCTCATTGCAAGGTGCTGCTGTAGATATTAATGGAGAATACCACATAGCAATTCCTAATAACCAAAACAAACTGACTATTGTATTCTCTTTTGTAGGGTACAAAACGCTGAAAGTGAAATATACCGGTCAACCTACTATTAATGCTCTGATGGAGGATGAAAGTAATTCAATTCAAGGTGTGGAAGTGGTAGCAAAGCATCTGGATAAGGACCAGTTTGGCATATCACGCCGTGAAATGGTTTCTGCTACACAAAAAGTGAATTTAGATGTTGCAACGGCTCCCGTGACAAGTCTTGCAGATGCCCTACAAGGGGCAATGGCAAACGTTGATATATTAACACAAGCCGATCCAGGTACAAAAAGCCAAATACGTATTCGTGGAATTAATACACTGAACGGTTCGGCCGATCCATTGTTTGTCGTAGATGGAGTACCACTGCCTGTGACTGTGCCATCGGATGTGAATCTTGCCACGGCAAATACAGATGACTATAGCCAAATTCTAAATATATCTCCAAATGACATTGAATCGATTGAAGTACTGAAAGATGCTGCGGCTACAGCCATTTGGGGGTCAAAAGGTGCAAATGGTGTGCTATTAATAAAAACAAAAACCGGACACAAAGGAAAAATCCAATTTTCATTTTCAACCAAATATGAAATACGAAAAGAAGGGAATTCTATACCCGTATTAAATAGTAGCCAATACGTGTCTTTGCTGCAAGATGAATTATGGAATTCTATTAACGATTTAGGGTATAATACCAGTCCAGCCAACACCTATATTGACTTGCTCTCCAATAATCAACAAATCAATTTTGATCCTACATACAAATATTTTAATGAATTTAATGTGGATACGGATTGGCAAAAGGAAGTAACTAAAACAGCACATTCATCAGATAATAACTTTTCTTTGTCAGGGGGTGGAGAGAAAGCAGACTATCTTTTATCTCTAGGTTATTTGAACGAAACAGGTACAGCGATCGGCACGAAATATAATCGTTTTAACCTGATGTACAACATGGATTACAGATTCTCAAATAAATTGGATGTATCGGCACGATTTAATTTCACAAGTGGTAGTAGAGATGCATCTTATACCGATGGGCAACTTGATACATCTCCACGTGGGCAGGCTTTTATAAAAATGCCTAACATGAGCCCATACTATATAGACTCAAATGGTAAACGTACCAATCAATATTTTACACCTTACATCGAAAATGATTTGCAAGGAACATATGCTAGTACCAGTAACTATAATCCTGTAGCATTGGTTCATGAAGCTACCAATAATACGAAATCCACAAACGGCAGAATGATATTTGTATTGCATTACAAATTCTTAAAAAATTTCGATTATTACGGAACGGTGGGACTCAATATTACAGCAAACCGTATGAAAAAATACTTGCCGAACTCCGTTACGGGTGTAGAATGGACTAGTAAATATTTTAATTTAAGTACGGATGCAACTAGTGATGTCTTCTATCTAACTACAGAAAATAGATTTTTATACAATAAACAGTTTAATGCAAACAATAAGCTAATTATTGCCGGACGATTTACAACTGAAGACGAAATTAACTCAAGTTATACAAGTACAACTAGTGGAAACTCCAGTGGAAGCATAACTGATCCTACATCCGGAAATACTATTAATTCATTAAGCAATGGACGGTCTGAAACACGAAATATGTCTGGTAATATGCAATTTCACTATGACTTTTTCAATCGCTATATGTTTGATGCCGGCTATAATGTTGAAGCCAATTCAAGTATGGCTGCAAAGGGTCGCTGGGGCGGATTCCCTACAGTTGGTGTTGCATGGATATTCGGTGATGAGAAAGCCTTGTCAAAGCAAAAAATTATGAGCAATGGCAAAATTCGTTTAAGTTGGGGAGAGACAGGAAATGCACCTAGTGGAGCGTATCCATATATCGGCGTATTCAAACCACAAACTACCAACTACGGAGACATGAAGGCTGTTTATCCCTCATCCATTGAATTGGATAATTTGAAATGGGAAATTACATCAAAAACAAATATTGGTCTTGATATGGGATTCATGAAAGATAGATTGCTGTTAAGCCTGGATTTATATAAGAATCGCACACGTAACTTACTACAAAAAAATGTTTCAATTCCTAGTTCTACCGGTTATTCTTCAGTTGCATGGTACAATAGCGGAAAAATGGAAAATACCGGATGGGAATTAAGTGGCAGTTATGACGCTTTTCGTAACAAGAACTGGACTGTAAGTCTTAATTTCAATATTTCACAAAACAAGAACAAAGTGATAGATATTCCTTCCAATTTGTATAGTGGCGATGGAAGTGACACAAGTGATGGTAATACAAGTGCATCCTACACTTTTGGTAATGGTAATTATGCATGTAAGGTGGTTCCTGGTGATCCGTTAGGCTCTTTTTATGGGTACAAATGCTTGGGCGTTTATCAAAATGTACAAGAAACTTATGCTAAAGATAACGGTGGAAATTTAATTCACGACGTTGATGGAAGCCCTGTAGTAATGCAAAATGGTACTCAAAAAGTATATCCGGGTGATGCGAAATACAAGGATCAAAATGGAGATGGCGTGATAGATAAATATGACATCGTATATCTGGGAAATAGTAACCCGACAGTTACCGGAGGATTTGGATTTGTTGTCAGATACAAACAAGTTTCACTCATCGCCAACTTCTTTGGACGTGGGGGACAAAAGGTTATAAATAGTGCGCGAATGAATCTTGAAAATATGTATGGTGCAAATAACCAAAGTCGTGCTACACTGACAAGATGGCGTAGAGAAGGAGACAATACAATGATCCCCAGAGCATTATATGGACGAGGATACAATTATTTGGGATCAGATCGATTTGTAGAGGATGCTTCTTTCTTAAAATTGAAAACCTTGACTGTTAAATGGGCATTACCAATGAAGCTAATTAATAGATGGGGATTGAACCGTATGGATTTCTATTGTACTGCATATAATCTATATACGTGGACCAAGTATAAAGGACAAGATCCTGAAATCAGTCTCTCTACAACAAGTGGTATATTTCAATTGGCCAAAGATGGCGCAACAACTCCGAAGCCACTTCAAATTGCGTTTGGTTTAAATCTGGGATTTTAAAAGGATAAGAATATGAATAAAATAGTGAAATATATATTGGTTACCATCCTTATGGGCACAGCTTTGAGCTCTTGCAGTCTTACGCTTTTGCCTGAGGATGAACAAACCAGCCAAAAATATTGGAATACAAAGGAAGAAGTCGAAGCCGTATTAGGCTCGGGTTATTACTATTTACGCTCATCAGTGGAACAGACATTTATGTGGGGTGAGGCCCGTGGCAATGGCATTAGTTTCCTTAGCAGCGGTGATACATATACTGCAGCCGGATTGAAATTACGACAAATGGATATTCTGCCAAGCAATACGCTTACAGATTGGGGCGGCATGTATAAAGTTATTAATATGGCCAACTCTGTGATCAAATATGCTCCGTCTGTGGTAGAAAAGGATGCATCGTTCAATGAGAGTGTAATGAAATCATATTTAAGCGAAGCTTATTTTCAAAGAGCATTAGCTTATTTCTATCTCGTACGCACATTTAAGAAAGTGCCTTATGTGACAGAACCATATGTAACGGATAAAAATCCTTATAAAATACCTCAAAGTGATGGTGACTCTATCTTAAATGCTTGTCTGAATGATTTAAAAGGCTCATTGGAATCGGCTAAAGAATATTTCCCCGAGACTGATGTCTCTAATTCCATTAACAGTAAGGGACGTGCCACACGTTGGGCGATAACTTCTTTAATGGCCGACATAAACCTCTGGTTAGGTAATTACAACAATGCAATAAACGAATGTGATTCTGTTATTAATTCGGGACGTATCGGTTTGATTAGTGGGTCATCTTGGTTTACTAATTTCTTCCCGGGCAACAGTAATGAAAGTATCTTCGAGTTGCAATACAACTATGACTTAGGACAGACAAATAGCTTCATGACATGGTTTTATAATGGAGCAAGCACTTACTATGAGCCAAGTTCTTATTCTATATCGTTATATTCTGATGAAGATATACGTGGAGAAAATGCGACATATTATAATGGTCTATTCTGGAAATATGCCGGACGTGATCAAGCCGGTACAACCCGTTTGAGCACAGAATATGATCAAAATTTCATTGTTTATCGTTTGGCTGAGATTTATCTGATTAAGGCCGAAGCTGAGATTATGGCCGATCAGCCCGATAATGCAGCAAATGATATCAATACGATACGTAACCGTGCAGGATTATCTTCTATATCAAGTAGTAGCTCCAAATCGACAATGTTGAATGTATTGCTGACTGAAAGGCAACGTGAATTCTGCGGAGAAGCAAAAAATTGGTTTGATTTGTTGCGTATCGCTCATAGAGACAACTTTACGACTTATAAATCGATGATTATCGAACAAATAGTATTGTGGTCGGGTAGTGCCAATAATGAGGCCTTGATTCGTTCTAAACTGAATAATGGCAATGCTTGGTATTTACCTATCAATGCTACTGAACTGGAACGTAATACATTACTTAAACAAAATGAAGCATATGAAAATTTGTAAAACGATAACGACAAAAATAGTTAGCTTGATCTTTGTGTTGCTGGCAATAGCAGCATGCAATGATCCATATTCGGGTCAAAGCTACACAACAATTAAAACTGAAGATTTACCCATTGCAAGCTATCTGAGTACAAAAGCAGAAAGCTTCTCATTATGGACAGCTTTACTCAAGTACACTGATCTATATAATACCCTGAATTTACAGGACAATTATACTTGTTTTGTCCCTAATGATTCAGCAATGAATGTTTATTTAAAAGCAAATGGATATAATACCGTTACTGATATAAACCTGAATACAGCAAAAAACTTAGTGAAATATCATATTATTAAAGGAAAGGTATATACACAAAGTGATTTTGATGACGGTATTATTCCTGATACGACAGCAACAGGAGATTTTTTGACAATGAGCATATCGGATGCGGCAGTCTTCTATGTAAATGAAGAAGCAGCAATTGTGAGCCATGCATCACCTTCCAACGGACAAGTACATGTGATAAACAAAGTACTAACTCCTATAACTCGAACAATCGCTCAAGAATTGGATAATAATACTTTTTCCATATTTGCTGCAGCAATAAAAGAAACAGGGTATTACGATCCTCTAAATACATTGCATAAATATTATACAGCTTTTGCTGTGCCTGACTCTGTATATAATACAGCCGGAATAAAATCTATAAGCGATTTGAAATCATGGCTTACAGTTCAAGATGCAGCAGATGGAGATTCTGCATTGTATAAATATATTGGTTATCACTTGATGTCAGAACAGGATTCATATAACGAATTGACAACATTCAGCGGCAGCAATACTTCTAAGAATTTGTCTACGATGGCAACTAATGAATTAATCACCGTAAGCGAAATAAGCAACATTCTCTATTTCAACTACAATTTAAATAATTCAAATAATGTTTCCATCTTACGCAAGAATCTATCATGCAAAAACGGCATGGTGCATGTTATCAACGGGATCATGCCTATTGAAGCGCCTAAGGCCACAACTACAACATGGGAATTCACAGCGTATTCGGAACTAGCAACATTATTCAGCAGCGTCTACAGATTGAAAACTTTGACAGCTTCTTCTCTCAATTATATCACATCCGGTCAAGTTAGTTGCTATGAATGGGAGAGTGTACCTAGTTATTATGCGGATAATGCTGTTGCTTATTATGTACCTATAAAAAGTAATAGCTTGATGCAAAAAGCTACGAATTACGATTATTTATATCTGGATTTGGGGCAATTTGGATGGATAAAAATGACGACAAGCACTATTGTAAAAGGTACATACACAATGACTATAAACCATTACAATCCACACTCTTCAAGCGGCATAGCACAACTGACATTTATAATAGATGGTATAGAACGTGGGACCGTACAAACAATGGGATCGTCTACAACAACCGATCAATATTTGACAAAAAGTCTAGGCACTATCACATTTACGGAAACAAAACCTCATGTGATAAAGATTATGGCTGCTGACAATAATCCTTCTTATTTAGATGGCATTACATTTACACCTGTTAATTGATTTTATTATGAAAAAGAACTTTATATTATTAGCTTTTTCTCTGCTGTTAATAGCTTGTTCAAATGATTGGGATTCCTATTATCATGGAACAAATAGTGGTGAAGAGTATTTAAATGAAACAGTTGAACAGTTTTTTAAATCTCATCCGGAATATTCTACATTCTATGGTGAATTGAAAAATTGTGGACTGGATACAGTGCTAACAAGAGACCAACAACTTACGATATGGGCAGTTGATAATGATGGCATGGGCAAAGCATCATATACAAAAGGTGACACATTAAGAATGAAGTACCATATAAATCATCTAGCCTTTACGCAAAGTGATCTGAAAGACGGTCTACGCTTAAAATCGTTAAACGGTGTGTACCTTCAAATATCCAAAAAGAATGATTCTTTATTTGTGAACTCGTCTCAGATATTAGAATCGTTTAGATTGAAGGATGGAGTGGTGCATTGTATATCATCATTGATGAAATCACGTATTAGCCTATATGATTACATCCGTACATTGGATAATGATCATTCAATCATACGTGACTCTATCATGAAAGACTGCAAGCATCTGTTTGACAAAGCAAACAGTACACCTATTGGAGTGGATAAAACAGGTAATACAGTATATGACTCTGCATTTTATGTATATCACCCATATTTCTCAACAATAGACTTTCACTCGGAATTCACCCAAGTGACTTTCTTATTACCAAGCAACAAAGTGATTAATCAATGTTTTGCTGATCTTACAGAAAGCTTCAATGATATGGGAAAAGGCAATCTAGGGAAGAGTGATACAGTCACTGCAATGAGTTGGATCAAACAAGCTTTATTCTACAGTGGAACACTTGCATCTTCAAGTTTCACATCAGCTGATATCTCATCGGTGTTCAGTAAGCTATGGCGTCCAACAGCACAAAAAGTGGATTTGGATAATCCTGTTGAACTAAGCAACGGACGTTTGTATAATATTACCAAATTGCACGTTCCAAATAACGTGATGATTTCACGTATAAAGTCTTATATGTATTATTGGAATTTCTTACCGGATAATCAAAAATACACAACTTATCAATTTAAAGGGACTCTTGATGATACAAATTTACCAGGTAGCGTAAGTGTATACACTGATTCTCAGACTCCTAAACCGTCTGTCATGCCATATTATTATACATTGAATGTATCTGGTAATCCAAACAGTAGTAATGAATTTTCTTGTGAATTTCCCCCGCTACAACTAGATACTTTAGCAAATGGAAGTATCGTAGCTTCAACGATGAAAGTGCCCGTAGGAGAGTATAATTTATATATGGGATTTCACAGTACCGGACATCCATTTATTGATGTCTATTTCAATAACATTAAAGTAAATAATTCACCATTACAGATCTCCCTGTCAAATCCATGGAACTTTGATCGTGTAAATGAAACTGAATCTGACAGAATAAAAGGAGGAACAAAGAAATGGGACGGACTTGGAGGTTCCGTTGGTGTTGTCAATGTAACTAGTGATGATGGAAGCGGATTAGCTACGTTTAAGATTAAAATCAAATTTAATAAACTTGATTCAAAAAGTGCTCCTAAAACATTGCGTATGTACCACTGGGCTTTGAAACCGACATCTAATAATTATTAAAAAAGTTGAGTATGAAAAGAAAAAATATACTGAGTATCTTGTTGGCATTAGGAATAAGCTTATCTGCTTTTAGCCAGGCTACAGGGTATAAATTAAACGGAATTGTTGTGGAACCTTTACATAACCGACCGATACCGGGAGCTGTGATCAGTATCACCGGTCTCAAGCAATCGGTTACAACAACTGAAGACGGAACCTTTTCCGTCATTTTACCTGAAAATAAAGGAGAAGTAAGTGTGTGGTCTCCAGGATATGAGACCAATATACAGCCTATCATGAAACGTTCATCTATGCGGTTCGTAATGACACGTGACGATAAACTAAAGCAAACGGCTGTAAACGCTCTCAGCAAAAAGGCCATTCTGCCACATTATAATAGTGTGACTCAAGCATTAAAAAACATTCCAGGAGCGCAAGTTATAGACATGAGCGGAATGCCGGGAGAGGGTAGTTTTGTAAGTTTTAGAGGTTTGAATACAATAACAAGTGAAAGTTCTCCTCTATATGTAGTGAATGGTGTGCCATATATGCCGGATAATGAACAGAGTGGGATTATTGGAGGATACACAAAAGATGTTTTGGGGTTATTCGATGCTCATGATATCGAGAGTATAGTTATGCTGAAGGGTACTGATGCGGCAAAATACGGATCATTAGGCTCCAATGGCGTTATTTTAATTGAGACAGATAAAGCCGTTGATTTAGATACAAAAGTCGAATATTCCGGTCAATATGGTATTGACTGGAATCAAAGCAAGTTACCTGTATTAGGGGTTGATGGATATAAAGATTATATAAGTTCTGTGGCTCTTACAAAATATACCGATATGGCAAATGTATTAAGTGTATTTCCATATTTGGTAGATGATCCTGATTATTACTACAAATATCTTTACAATAACAATACGGACTGGCAGAATACCATATATAAACCAGCTTTTAATACGAATAACGTATTGAAAATAAAAGGAGGGGATGCCATTGCCAAATATGATTTTTCACTTGGTTATTCTCGTCGTGGAGGACAGGTTGAGGGAACTCATAGTGATAAATATTATGCTCGATTGAATTGCGATGTAAACTTTAGCCGTAAAGTATCACTTTTTGCGACATTGTCGATGTCTTATACAAAGAATCAATTACAGGAACAAGGACTAATTTCACAAACAAATCCATTGTTGGCTGCATTGAAAAAGGGGCCATTGTTCTCTCCTCATAAAAAGGATGCCAACAATAATTTGTTGCCGGATTATGCTACCATTCGTGATGATGATGGCAATTTAATTGTAAATAACTCAGTAAGCAATCCTTTAGCAATTGTAAATGATTTAAATATGGAAGATCGTATTTATGACATATTGCTTACTACAGGTTTAAAATACAAGGTTACGCAAGACTTTTCATTAGACGCTACTGGAGGACTTTATTATAACTACGCTGATGAAAAAGGATTCATACCAGGAGTTTCTAATAAAACGATAATGCCTAGTGATGATCAGGTTGCTGATAATACTGTACGTGCAGCTGAAAAAGAAACAATGAACTTCTATTTCAAAATAAATGGAGATTACCAAAAAATATTCAATAAAGTGCATGCATTAAATGCTTCATTAGGAGCACAAATGACAATCAATTCTACTGAATATGATGCGGGACAAGGCATAAATACCTCCAGCGATTTCTATAAAACATTGTATTACACATCCGCATCGGGTGGGCGTAAAGTTTGGGGATATAATAATAAATTGAATTGGCTCAGCTTTTATGCTACAGGGCAATATACTTGGAATCACTTATTAGGAACAGGTATAACTCTTTCTGCTGACGGAGCTTCATCTGTTGGAGATGATACAAATCGATTTACAGTTTATCCTGCAATAAACGCTACGTGGTATGCATCTAATTCCCCATGGCTGAGAGATCTTACTTGGCTGAACAAACTGAATATCAAAGCAGACTACACCATCACCGGAAATAGTAGATATGCTTCAACTTTGAGCAAATATTATTATGTAAATAATATCTACCGTAGCATTTCAGGTGTTGCACGTGCAGGCATTCCAAATACGAAAATGAAACCTGAAAGAAACAAAACTCTTGATTTGGGACTAGATATGACCTTATTGAATAATCGCATAGATTTGACATTCGATTACTACAATACACGCAACGAAAATTTAATAATGCCTCAAGCCATTTCATCAGCTTATGGAACAGATTGCATGTATGATAATTTAGCGAAAACAAAGAATACAGGTATTGAACTAGGCTTACAAGTTGCTCTTATTCAAAGCAAAAATATAAATTGGTATGTTGGTGGTACGCTGGCCAAAAACAAAAATAGGGTTGTAAGTTTAGGCGGACAAGAGAATATGGTAATCAATAACAGTGATGGATCTGCTGTTGTAACGGAAGTCGGTCATCCTGCTTATAGTTTTTACGGTTATCAAACAAAAGGCATATTGGCCTCTGATGCAGAAGCAACTGCGGCAGGACTCACAAGCTATAACGGTACATCGTTTAAGGCTGGAGACGTACATTTTGTAGATCAAAACAATGATGGTGTTATTGATGATAAAGATCGTGTAGCTCTAGGTAATGCTGATCCAGTTTATTTTGGAATGTTTTTCACAAATATACAGTATAAGGGTTTTAAGCTGCAAGCTATATTCAACTATAGTAAAGGAAATAAAATGTATAATGCTCTGAGAAGAAATATGGAAAGCATGAGTGATTTCACAAATCAATTATCATCAGTTACTCGTAGATGGTTCTATCAGGGACAACAAACAGATATGCCTAAAGCTGAATACGGTGATCCGATGGGAAATAATAGATTCTCTAACAGATACATTGAAGATGCCTCTTTTATCAAACTAAAGGATGTAATACTTAGTTATACATTTAAATTTATGGGAAGTACTACAGTATATGTCAGTGGACAAAATTTGTGGACAAGTACAAAATATTTGGGACTTGACCCTGAAAATGCATACTCTTATGATGCATCATTACGCGGATTTGATTATGGGAAGATAGCATTACCGATATCTTTCAGATTCGGATTTAATATTCAATTCTAAAGAAGCAAAGAAATGAAAAAAATTAAATATATATTGAGTGCTCTATTCTTAGGAGCAATGATGACCGGTTGTTCTGATTTATTTAATCCTGACAATGATAGTATCTTATTGGAAAAAGATTATCCTAGTGACAAAACTGAATTATTAGCAGGATTCTGGGGCATTGCACAAAAAGTACAATCCGTTGCTGATCAAAGTATATACTTAGAAGGGTTAAGAGGTGATTTACTTGAACCTACAGATAATGCACCGCAATGGGTTTGGGATATCTATAATTACAAAGATGTGAGTGATGGATCTCTCAAAAATAATTCGTTGGCTGACCCTAAAGGATATTATAGTATCATTCTTAACTGCAATGATTACTTGGTGCATCTCAAAAAGTTCTATGTAGCTAACCCCAATGTCATTACGGAGGCTAAATACAAAGGATTGATTGGAGGTACATTACGTTACAAAGCATGGGCATATTTAATGCTTGCAAAAGTGTATGGTCAAGCTGTTTATTTTGATGATGTGCTTGCTTCCTATCAAGATATTAGCAAATATCCGGTTTATACATTTGATCAGATTATCAATAAGTGCATTGATTTAATTGAAACCGGAACAGACGGCATTGATGGCAAAGGTACAATATCATGGCAAATTGATGAGGATCTATATCCGGGAAACGCAGCAACAGGTGTGTCAACTAATGCTGCAGAAATGACATGGAATCGTATTTGTCCTACCTACCAATGCTTATTGGCGGAACTGTATCTTTGGAAAGCATCAGAAAGTACAGAAAGTGCTGATACCAAACAAACCGATTATTTAAATGCATGGACGAACTGTGTATCAATGATTACCCTAGGTGGAACTGAAGATTGCTACCAAATGAACTTAAGTGAATATAATAACGAATGGAGCGGTTTTTTCGGAACACAAAACATGACCCGCATGGAGCATATCTGCGTAGCATTTTATGACTACCAAAACAATCAAACCAACCATGTTGAAGAATATTTAAGTAATATCAGTCCCAATAAATATTATATGCGCCCTACGACTGTAGGAATGAATGCATTCCATAATCAACTTCAAACAGATGGCACTTATTCTGAAGATAAATATCGTGGTTTAGGAAAAACATATAAGCAAAATAATGGAGACTGGGTACTTTATAAATATATGAGCGGTTATACAAGTTCTACAACATCCTATAGAAATGATGCACTGGTGCCGATATATAGAGCAGCAGATATTCATACATTTCTTGCCGAGTCTTTAATCGGTATGGGACGGTTTGAAGAAGCATTGACTTTTCTTAATGGAGGAATAAAGTCCTATTATGATAGTAATGCCGGTGCATGGACAGACGTTTTTGCAAATAAAGGTTATCCGACTTCACTTTATGTCACCTCTAAAAGTGGAAATGGATCCAGCCAAGGTATAAGAGGGCGGGTCACATTAGGAGCATTGGGCACTTCCGTTTTATCAACTCCAAGTGTCATCGTTGATAATGACAAGCAATATTTGGATAGCATCTTGGTTCAAGAAACTCGTTTGGAATCAGCTGGAGAAAGTCGTTCCTATTATTCCATGCAACGTATGTTTCGTAAGTGGGGAGATACCGCACGTAAGAATTGGGCTGATATTGTAGCTTCAAAATATTCCAACGGATATGCTTCAACCATTAAAAGCAGACTTGAAAATAGTAATGACGGATGGTTTATTAAATACGGATTGAAATAAAATATAAAATTACTCGTTAATAATAGAAAGGGATGCTACCACTTGGAGATATCCCTTTCATTATTATATTAATTGAAACATGAAAAAATACATCATTTCATTGATAATAATATTGTTTGCGCTAGCATCATCTTTGTCAGCACAAACAACACCATGGCACAATGTTCGACGCATATTGAGGTATACTCCTGAAGATGGGGATTTTGTAATTGTAAATGGAAAGATCAAGCAAAACCGTGCGCTATATGGAGGAAGCACGGCTTTTAGAGTAGAGACAGGTGATGTTCCCGAATTTGCACTAGCTTTTCCTGAGATGGGTGGAAACCTACATTTTGGCATTATAAAAGGTGAAAATGTAATACAATTAAATGATGCTAAGCGTATTGAAGCTCATTATGGTGGGGGACGCAAATTCTATATCATAAATGATCCTATATTAGGAAAAGGAAAACTAATTATCGAAGTTGTTGCACAAAACAATACAGAAGGGATGATTGTAAAAATAAAGCCGGAAAATATTCCTTCCGACGTTATGCTTACATGGATCTTTGGAGGGGCATCTAATACAAAATTTCATCGCCAAGGGGATCTAGGCGTTGATTCTCCAGACTGCTATGATCTGAGACCTGAATATTGCAAAGAGAATAAGTATTACATTGAAAGAAATCACTTTGTGTTGAATACCGGAGGCAAGAAGAGCAAATTCATCGAAGGTATTGTACCTGATGACATTTTACATAATACGAATTTTAATTGGATTGAAGGAAAAACGAAATTAAAAGACATCTGCTACTTCATGATAAGAGGTAAAGAGGATGCATCTAGTGCTTCAAGTATAAATTTTCCTTCAGAAAATAAAAACGAAATAGAGCACCTTTTTGATATTGCATTATCAGAAGCTATTAGCAAAGCCAATACTTTGCAATTCCATACTCCTGATCCATACTTCAACACATTAGGAAGTGATATAAGTATGGCTGCGGATGGAATTTGGCAACCGAATGTCTGGTTGCATGGAGCCATAGGTTGGAGAATGCCACTATGCGGATGGAGAGCGGCTTATACAGGAGATGTTTTGGGTATGCATGAAAAGACACGACTTCATTTTAATAATTATGCCGAAGCTCAGATAACAGATATTCCTCAAACAATACCACAACCAAGTCAAGACTCTATTTTGAATCTATGTCGTGGCAAAGAGGAATGGGGAACTTCGATGTATAGCAACGGTTATATAAGTAGAAATCCTGGGAAAGGAACCCCCAAGATGCATCACTATGACATGAATCTGGTATACATTGATGAACTCTTACGCCATCTTAACTGGACTGGTGATATTGCTTATGCACGTAAAATGTGGCCGGTAATTGAGCGTTCATTAGCTTGGGAAAAACGAAACTTTGATACTGATAATGATGGATTATACGATGCATATTGCTGCATATGGGCAAGTGATGCATTGGAATATAGTGGAGGAGCCGTCACTCATTCTTCTGCATATAATTATTATGCGAATAAATGTGCAGCAAAAATTGCTAAATTGATAGGCAAAGATCCATCCCTTTATCAACTGGAAGCCGAAAAGATACATAAAGCTATAAATAACCGTTTGTGGTTACCGAATGACGGGCATTGGGCTGAATATCAGGATACAATGGGCAATAAGCTTATTCATCCTTCTGCAGGTGTGTGGACTATCTATCATGCCATTGACAGCGAAGTGGGTGATGACTTCAAAAATTACGAAGCTACAAGATATGTTGATACACAAATACCACACATTCCTGTACTTGCTGATAATCTGAAAGACAAGAGTTATGCGACAATTTCTACCACCAATTGGATGCCTTATATTTGGAGTACCAATAATGTAGCACCGGCAGAAGTAGCTCATACTGCATTGGCTTACTGGGAGACAGGACGTAATGAAGCAGCAACTAAATTATTAAAAAGTTCTATTTTAGATAATCTGTATATGGGATCATCCCCGGGAAATTTAGGGCAAATTAGTTTTTATGATGCTGCTTTGGGCGAAAGCTATCGTGATTTTGGAGATGTGGTCGGTATCACATCCAGGGCAATTGTAGAAGGTTTATTTGGGATTCGTCCCAATTTGCTTGATAAGGAAGTAATTATTAAACCGGGATTTCCATTTGATTGGAACAATGCTCAAATCCGTACATCAGATGTATCTTATAATTTTAAACGTGATAATAACATTGAAACATGGAATGTACGCTTCAACACGTTAGTAAAGGGTGCTTGGATCAAATTGCAAATACCGGTATACAAAGATAGTATAGCCAATATAACTTTAAATGGGAAAAAATGCACATGGAAAAGTATGCAACATTGTGTAGAGCGCCCATTTATTGAAATAATGCTTCCTTGTAATATCGAAAATCAATTAGTCATAAATTATACCGGAAATTCAATAAACCTGAAAGAAATTTGTGAAGGAAATGGAGAAAAGACTATTTTTGCAGAAGAGAAGCAAGGAGAATTTACTTGGTGGCAACCGCGCTCCGTAAATAAGAATTGTATGGAAGAAGCTACAGCAGATACGATAAGAACAAAAATGTATCAAACCGTGAATCTTTCATCGGTTTTTAATGATAGCGTTAGCAATATATTCCGCCATAAATATCTATCGCCTCGGCCAAATGTCACGTCTTTAGAAATTCCGGCACAAGGGATAGGTGATTGGTGCCATCCGCAAGCGACAGCATCAATAGATGATAAGGGCATTAGAACAATGAGTAAAAATGGGCAAATAACAACACCTGACGGCATTCCGTTTTTAACACCTGCCACAGGATGTAACATTGCATTTACATCATTATGGAATAATTACCCTGACAGTGTTCAAATACCTGCATCAGGGAAGTATAGACGAGCATGGCTGCTGATGGCCGGTACCACCAATCAAATGCAAAGTAGATTGGAAAACGGACAAGTGATAGCTCAATATACTGACGGAACAGAACAGATTTACAGCTTAAGAAACCCTGAAAATTGGGCTCCGATTGAGCAGGATTACTATGAAGACGGATATGCCTTTCATAGTACACAAAAGTTCTATTCACGTCTACTTTTACATAGTGGAAAGTTTACCGATAATGTAGGTAAGACATTAAACTTGAAAGATAATGCTCAAGATAGAATGATACCCGGTGGAGCCGGTATATTATTGAATATGCCTTTGAACAAAGAGAAGTCATTGAAAAGCATTATTGTGAAAGCAGAAGCCTACGAAGTAATTATAGGGCTAATGGCAATAACTTATGAGAAATAAAAATAAATGAATAATATATGAAACGACATTATTGTATGATGTTCTTTGCGCTGATGAGCAGCGCTATAATGCAGGCTCAAATAAAATTACCTGCTATCTTTTCGGATAACATGGTGGTGCAGCAAAACTCTAAAGTGAATATATGGGGTAAGGCTCAGCCTAACGAGAAAATTACAATCATCCCTTCATGGGGAAAAAAGATAAAGGCACAGGCTGCCACAGATGGAGTGTGGAGAGCCGTCATTCAAACAGGAACTGCAGCTACCAATCAGAAAATTACTCTTAAAGGTAAAAACAAGATAATCATTCACAACATATTGGTGGGTGAAGTTTGGTTGTGTTCCGGTCAGAGCAATATGGAATTTCCTATTCACAAAACAACTGGATGGCGTACGGGAATCTTGAATGAAAAAGAAGAAATGCAAGATGCTGATTATCCTCAAATAAGATTATTCCATGTGACTCATCAACTTGCTCCAAATGCACCGGTAGATAGCTGCCAAGGCAATTGGGTGGTTTGCAATGCGAAAAACCTGGAAGACTTTTCTGCTGTTGGATTTGTCTTTGGTCGTCGTTTATTCAAAGAGCTAAATCAGCCTATCGGATTAATCCAAAGTACTTGGGGAGGGACCCCAGCTGAAGCATGGACCAGCATGACTGTAATGAAAAATAATCCTCTCTATGCAAATGTCATTCAAGACTTTGCTCCTAAAAACATTAAGAGAGAAAAGGATTGGTGCAAAATCCCGTCTACATTATGGAACGGAATGATAAACCCCATATTACCCTATACAATAAAAGGAGTTATATGGTATCAAGGCGAGAGTAATGCCGATAGATATGAATCCTACCAACAGGTATTTACAAATATGATTGATGATTGGAGACTTCAATGGAAACAACCCCAATTACCTTTTTATTTTGTTCAGATTGCTCCACAAAGTCATCAACCTGCCGGTATTCGTGAAGCTCAATTAGAAACATGGTTGACTGTACCTAATACGGGTATGGCAGTAATTACTGACGCCGGAGATTCCACCGATATCCATCCCAGAAATAAAGAGATTACGGGAAACCGCTTAGCGAGTTGGGCTTTGAACCAACAATATGGGAAAAACATAGCATGTGCTTCGCCCTATTATTCATCAATGAAGATACAAGGTGACAGCATTATTATCAGCTTCAAGAATGCAGACAACGGACTGACTTGTAAAGAAGATACGCTATCAGGATTCTTAATTTCAGGAAATGATAAACGCTTTTATGCTGCTTCGGCTAGTATAAAAGGATCACAAGTGATTGTATATTCAGGAAGAGTAAAAAATCCAACTGCAGTAAGATATGCATACCTAAATTGGTTCCATGCCAACCTCTATAATAAAGAAGGATTGCCATGTTCTCCTTTCCGCACAGATAAATTTGTAGAGAAGAGCTATGCCGCAAAATTTGCCGACAGTGAAATAAACCGTTTCCCGAAAGCATGGATGCTTGACTATGGTAAAGCTCCTTATTGGGGCTATTCTCAGGGAGTAAGTTGTTTGGCAATGCTTAGATTAGCACAAGCAACAGGCGATAAATCCTACTTTGATTATGTCGAGCAATGGGCGGATGGCCTGATTGATAATAACGGAAACATTGAAAAATATAAGAAAGATAGCTATAATCTGGATTTTATCAATTCAGGAAAAGTATTATTCGACTTGTATAAAGAGACTCATAAAGAAAAATATCACAAGGCTATGCTGGTTTTAATTGATCAGTTGAATACTCAGCCACGCACTGTTGATGGTGGGTTTTGGCATAAAAAAGTATATACCAATCAGATGTGGCTTGACGGCATTTATATGGCTTCACCATTTATGGCTCAGTATGGTTATGAAGCTCGTTCCCCCAGATGGACGGCAGAAGCTATCAAACAGATTTCTCTTTGCCACAAGCATACTTATGATACTAAAACAGGATTGTATTATCACGCTTGTGACGTAAGCAAAAAAGCGGACTGGGCAGAAATGACTACCGGACATTCTCCTAACTTCTGGGGACGTTCCATCGGATGGTACTATATGGCAATGGTGGATGCTTTAGATTATATTCCTGTAGGCATGCAAGGTCGTGATTCAATCGTCACTTGGGTGAAAGACTTAACAGCAACATTGATCAAATACCAGGATAAAAATGGATTATGGAGCCAAATCATTGACCAGCCCGGATATAAAGATAATTACGAGGAAGCCTCTGTTAGTTCACAATGCATGTATGCTATGGCTAAAGCTGTAAACAGAGGATATGTTGATCTGAAATATCGTGCCAATGCTGAAAAAGCTTGGAAAGGCATCACTACAAAATTGATCCGCGTCAATCTTGACGGTACGTTATCACTCACTAAATGTTGTGCTGTTGCAGGATTAGGTGGTAAACCTTTCCGTGATGGTAGCTTTGAGTATTATGTACATGAGAGAATACGCGATAATGATGCCAAAGCAACCGGACCATTCATCATGGGATGCCTTGAATTAAATAAATAACTACATGAAAATTAAAGATCTAATACTTATAGCTTGTCTGTTACTGCCAACAATGGCGGTAGCAGGCATTCCCGATTTTCCATGGATGAAATCGGTAGGTGCAAGATGCACGCCACAGAACACACAAATATTTAGAGTAAATAATTATGGAGCTAAAGGTGATGGAGAGATGCTCTGTACCTCATCTATACAGCATGCTATTGATGCTTGCTCTCAATCGGGTGGAGGAACAGTCACTTTTGCACCCGGAATCTACCAAACTGGTTCTATTTATCTAAAAAACAACGTAACTCTTTGTATCCCGAAAGGCACTATGTTGATCGGTAGCGAAAAGTTATCCGATTACCCACTAATAGAAACACGTGCTGCCGGTATAGAGATGAAATGGCCGTCAGCAATCATCAATGTCATCGGACAAAAGAATGTAATGCTTACCGGCGACGGAGTGATACATGCCAGAGGTAAAGTTTTTTGGAATAAATATCGTGAGATGCGTAAAGAATATGATCCAAAGAAACTTCGTTGGGTTGTTGACTACGACTGTGCTCGCCCTCAATCAGTATTAATCCAAAATAGTGAAGATGTAACCGTAAAGGGACTAGTCTTTTACCAATCCGGATTTTGGACCATTCATATCCTGTATTCTCAATATGTATCTGTTGACGGCGTTACTATTGACAATAACATTGGAGGAACCGGGCCAAGCACTGACGGAATTGACATTGATTCAAGCAGTAAAGTACTTGTAGAAAATTCCTATGTAAACTGCAATGATGATAATTTTTGCCTCAAATCAGGACGTGATGCAGATGGATTAAGAGTAAACATTCCATGTGAATACGTAGTGATTCGCAATTGCAAAGCCGGGCGCGGAGATGGATTATTCACTTGCGGGAGTGAAACAAGTGGTGGAATTCGCCACGTGGTTGCATACAATCTCGAAGGAGACAGTACAAAATATGGATTACGTTTCAAAAGTACAATCACCCGAGGCGGTACCATTGAAGACATTACAATATCCCATGTGGTAATGAAAAACATGAAAATACCTATTGTTGTAGATCTTAACTGGCTCCCCACATACAATCAGAACAAATTACCTGACGGCTATACAATGAGCAATATTCCGGCACACTGGAAAAAACTTTTACAACAAGTAGCACCGGAACAGGGTATGCCCAAGTTTAAAAATATTACATTCAGCGATATTACAGCTACAGGTTGTTTGCAATGCATCAAAGTGGAAGGAATAAAGGCAAGTACTATTGACGGCTTTAAGCTGGATAATGTACATCTTGAAGGCAAAGACAGCGGTAGTATCAAATATGCAAATGATTGGGACGTAACCAACAGTAGCATAAAATCTCTCGATGATTCCAAAGTCAAAATAACAAATACTAAGAATATTAATTGGCAAGAATAATATGTTAGAGTTTAAAAGTGCAACAACGAATGACATTGAACAAATTCAACAACTAGCCTCACAAGTATGGGAATATACATACGGTAAAATTCTGGAGCCGGATCAATTGAAATATATGTTTGATAAAATGTATTCCATTACTAGTTTACAAAAGCAATTAGAAATTGATCATCATCACTATTTTATCATATCTGAGAATGAAACTCCGTATGGCTATTTGTCTATTGAAAAAGTGAATGAACATTTCTTCATCTTTCAGAAAGTATATGTCATTCCTTCGGCACATGGAAAAGGAGTAGGGCGGTTTATGATCGAACAGGGATGCAAGTATTTAAAAGAGAATTATTCATGCCCCGTCACAATAGAACTCTTTGTGAATCGTCACAATCCTGCATATGAATTCTATCAGCATATGGGCTTCTATAAATATGGAAGTAGGGATGAGCCTATCGGAAACGACTATTACATGAATGATTACATCATGAGAATGGAACTACAATAAAAATAGAAGAGGAAATGCTATCACAGCATTCCCTCTCTTTTTTGTAAGGTATTTAGTAAGGAATATTAAAATTTAAAATAATTCTTTGCATTGTTGTAGCAGATATCCTCTACCATTTGTCCCATGAAAGGAATCTCTGATTCAGGTAATTCACCATTCTCTACATCACGACCGATCAAATTACAAAGAATACGACGGAAATACTCATGACGAGGATATGATAAGAAACTACGTGAGTCTGTTAACATTCCAACAAAACGAGACATCAGGCCAAGTAATGATAAAGCATTTAATTGCTTTTCGATACCATCTTTTTGATCAAGGAACCACCATCCTGATCCCCATTGAATCTTGCCCGGCTCAGAACCATCTTGGAAGTTACCCAACATAGTTGCCAATACCTCATTGGCACATGGATTCAAGTTATACAGAATAGTACGAGTCAATTTGTCTTCAGCATTCAATGTATCAAGGAATTTAGACATTGACTTAGCGGTATTGAATTCACCGATAGAATCAAAACCTGTATCAGCACCTAGCTGCTTGAACATTTTTGTATTGTTGTTACGGATAGCGCCATAATGATATTGTTGTGTCCAATTAGAAGCATGATCCATTTCTGCATGAATGCGAAGCATAGCAGATTTGAATTTCAAAATCTCTTCTTTTGTCAATTCTTTACCACCATATACTTTGTCGAATATCACCTTGATTTCAGCATCCGTATAGTCTTCAGCATAGAACTCTTCAATTCCATGGTCAGACAAACGGCTTCCCATTTCATGGAAGAAATCATGACGTTGTTGAATAGCATCAATGAATTCATTAAAATTTGAAATCTTAACACCGCTGGCTTGACTTAACTTCTCAACATAAGCTTTGAATTCAGCAGGAACTTCCACTGCCATTGTCTTATCAGGACGCCATGCCGGTAACATCTTAACTTCAAATCCGCTTTCTTTTGTCTGTTTATGAAAACGCAAGTCATCAATTGGATCATCAGTTGTGCAAACTGTCTCTACATTATAATGACGCATCAAACCACGAGCTGTAAACTCTGGTTGTTTCAGTTTTTCATTACATTCATCATAAATTTCACGTGCAGTCGTCGGATTCAGAACTTTATCAATACCAAAGGCTGTCTTTAATTCCAAATGTGTCCAGTGGTACAACGGATTGCGCATGGTATAAGGAACAGTTTCAGCCCATTTCTCAAATTTTTCCCAATCGGTTGTGTCTTTCCCTGTACAATATTTTTCATTCACTCCGTTTGAACGCATTGCACGCCATTTATAATGGTCTCCGCCAAGCCATATTTCAGTGATTGACTTAAACTTATAGTCATCTGCAACCATTTGAGGATTCAAATGACAATGGAAATCAATAATAGGCATTTTAGCCGCATGTTCGTGATACAACTTCTTTGCAGTTTCATTCTGCAACTCGAAGTCTTTGTCCATAAACTTTTTCATTTCAAATATAATTTTTGGTGCTCTGAAAAGCGTGTTACAGACCTTATAATAAGCCAAGCACGCTGTTCTTTGCTTTTAGATAAATTAACCGTTAACGTGCACGAATGTAGAAAAATCATTTGAAATAACAAAATATTTCGTACCTTTGTCTTCATTATTTATGATATTTAAACTAATGAATAAAATCATGAAAGCATTAAACAAAGAGACCGCGGAAAAGAGAGTTTTTCCCGAAAGAATCATTCAGTTTGGCGAAGGTAATTTCCTCCGTGCATTTATCGACTGGATCATTTGGAACATGGACAATAAGGCTAACTTCAACAGTAGTGTAGTTGTTGTTCAACCAATTGATAAAGGTATGATCGATATGCTTAACAAGCAGGATGATCTATATCACGTAAACCTTCGTGGTAAAATTGCCGGCAAAGAAATTGATACATACGATAAGATCGATGTTATCAGCCGTGCATTGAATCCTTACAAACAAAATGACGACTTTATGAAATTGGCTGATCAGCCTGAAATTCGTTTCGTCATTTCTAATACCACAGAAGCAGGTATCGCATATGATCCTTCTTGCAAACTGACAGATGCACCGGCATCTTCTTATCCAGGTAAATTGACTCAACTTTTGTTCCGTCGTTTCAAGACATTCAATGGCGACAAATCAAAAGGTATCTTCATCTTCCCTTGTGAGTTGATATTCTTAAATGGTCACAAATTGAAAGAAGTAATCTATCAATATATCGATCTTTGGAATCTTGGTGAAGAATTCAAAACATGGTTCACAGAATCTTGTGGTGTTTACGCAACTTTGGTTGACCGTATTGTTCCGGGATTCCCTCGTGATAGAATAAAAGAGATCCAAGAACACTTAGGTTATGAAGATAACATGGTGGTACAAGGTGAAGCTTTCCATTTATGGGTTATAGAGGCTCCTAAATCTGTAGCAGCTGAATTCCCTGCAGATAAAGCGGGTTTACATGTACTGTTCGTTGACTCAGAGAAACCTTATCATGAAAGAAAAGTTACTTTATTGAATGGCCCTCATACGGTGCTTTCACCTGTAGCTTACTTAAGTGGAGTGAATATCGTACGTGATGCATGTCAACATCCTGTTATCGGCAAATACATTCACAAAGTAATGTTTGATGAATTAATGGAAACATTGAATTTACCGAAAGAAGAGTTGAAACAATTTGGTGCTGATGTACTAGAACGCTTCGAAAATCCGTTCGTTGATCACCAAGTTACCAGCATCATGCTTAACTCATTCCCGAAATTCGAGACACGTGATCTTCCAGGATTGAAAGAGTACTTGAAACGTAACGGTAAATTACCTGCAGGATTAGTTCTTGGATTAGCTGCCATCATCACATACTACAAAGGTGGTGTTCGTGCTGACGGTACTGAAATCAAACCAAACGATTCTCAAGAAATCATGGATCTCTTGACGAAACTTTGGGCTACTAACGATACACAAAAAGTAACAGAAGGTGTACTTAGTGCAACACAAATCTGGGGCGAGGATTTGAATAAGATCCCTGGACTTACAGCCACTATAAAGGCTCACTTGGATTCAATCCAAGCCAAAGGTATGCTTGAAACTGTAAAAGGTATTTTATAATACATACTTACACTATTTGAAGAGCCGTACAAGCAAATGTACGGCTCTTTTTTTATTTTGACTCATACTTATTTGTTATTGGAGTGTCTATATTACTTCTTTGAGATAATTTTACGGAAAATAGAATAAAAGACCAACAAAATATATATATTTGCTAATACGTTAACTTAAATACAGTATCTAATAATATGGAGAAAAACATAAGCATAGATTGTGTTATATTGTTAGGATTAAATAAAGGAGATAAAGTAGCTTTTTCCAAAGTCTTTAAAAATTATCACCGTCTATTGTATGCATTAGCTTTTCGATATTTAAAATCGGAAGATGCAGCAATGGATGCTGTACAAAATGTTTTTATGGTGCTTTGGGAAAAACGTGAATCTCTCAATTTTGATACTAATCTTCGTAGTTTACTTTTCACTATTTTAAAAAATTATGTTCTAAATGAGATACGTCATAATAAGATAGTATATGAAAAACAATATGAAATATCTCAGTTAGAAAGTAACAAAGAGATTGATATCAGTGATGCTATTGAAAATAAGGAAATGAAAACTCTCCTCTATACTTCTATACAGAAATTACCTTTTCAAGAAAGAAAAGTATGCCTTTTGAAAATTGTGAATGGAATGACTAATCAGGAAATTGCAGAAAGACTTAATATCTCCATTCCTACAGTTAAATCTCACTATACGCAGGCTATTAAGAAGCTTCGAAATGAAATAGGTGGTTTTACTCTTGTTTCTATTATATGCATGTTAAATAATTTAATTAAATAACTGACTCATACCTTTATAATATTCAAGTGTTTATCGTAGAAGGCAAGGTAAGAAGATGAAATAAATAGTTGTAAGATGAAAATAGAAAAAAATACAATAGATAAGGTTCTAAATAATAAAGGTACGACAGAGCAATCAAAGCAGGTTGTTGATTGGTTCAGTACTGAAGAAGGCAGTGAATATTTGTCTGAACGAATTTTATTGGAATCAGAGTCTATTTCTGAACCAGAGCTTGAACAATGGACAAACAACAACATTCCGACAGGCAAAATGGAGAAAAGATTTACGAGGTGGATAAATAAAACCTCTCATAAAATTAAATGGCAATTAGCTGCAGCAGTAATTCTTCCCTTTGTTATATTATTTGGAGCATCTTTATATTTAGCAAATAGAGAGGGAATATTTTCTCGGACAGAATATGCTGAATTCATTGTTCCCAAAGGACAGCAAATGCAAGTTGCACTCCAAGATGGCACAATAATACAATTGAATTCAGACACAAGACTTAGATATCCAAAACATTTCGGACTTTTTAATCGAACAGTAGAATTACTTGGTGAAGGTTATTTCAAAGTGGCGAAAGATAAAAGTCGGCCTTTTTATGTTGACTTGAATGGAATAAAAGTAAAGGTAACAGGAACACATTTTGATGTCAGAGCTTACCGTGCTGAGAATAAAGTTTCTGTACGACTTGATGAAGGGGAAGTGTTCCTTGAAGCACTCAATAGGAAATATCATTTATCACCAGGTGAGATAGCACAGTTCAATAGGCTTTCCGGTCTTTGTGAAATTTCTCGTACCAAAGTAAAAAATGGATTTGCAATCCAAAGGCCCAATGGACTTAATTTTAATCTGACAAGATTAAGCAATATATTAGATATTCTGGAAAAACAATATAATGTAAAGTTTATAGTAAAGGATTCAGAACTGTTGGAAAGTAGATTCACATTATCTACAAATAAAGTAGTTGTAAAAGACATCCTAAAAGATTTGGAGCTTGTCTCAAATATTCATTTCATAAAGAAGGGGGATAAGCACTATATTCTTACCTCTAAGCCCCCAAAAGGACATTAACAGAATGTCTTATCCCTTAAAAAATGCAAGTAAATAAAAAAACTTGCATTTTTTTTGCTCATAAACTCATACTCATTGAATGTTGAAGTGTTAGCTTATACGTTAACAAAATCACATGCTATGTAAAAGCAAATATTCTACTTATTTTGTCATAATGAATCAAGGATTCATTGTAGACACGTATATGCTCGCGAAAGAAAAATCTATTTCCTACCATGTAAATAGTATGGATTCCAGCAAAATCTATTTTTACTACCTTAATGAATTACTGAATTTAATATTATGAAACAAAAAAAGCTATTATTAGTAGGTATAATGATTACCTGTCTTTCTCTTCCCGGGTGGGCACAGAAAGTATCTTTGAAATTCACAAATACGCGATTCGAAAATGTTTTATCGTCCATAAAAAAGCAAACAGGTTATTTCCTGATATACAGTGATCAAGTTGTTAACGTAAATAGGTTAGTCTCTATTTCTGTCAAAAATACAGACTTAGCGAATGCCTTATCAAAGTTGTTAGAAGGTACCAATATTGGTTATAAGATTGAGAATAATAAAATATATTTTATTGAGAAGCAAAGAAGTGCGCCACAACCTTCACCCAAATACAACAAGAAAACAATTACAGGTCAAGTTGTAGATGAAAAGGGCGAACCTGTTATTGGTGCCAAAGTCGTAGAAAACGGATCACCTAGTAATGTTACAGTTACTGATTTAAATGGCGTCTTTAAACTTTCAACATCAGGAAGAGAAATTGAAATTACATACATCGGCTTTCAAAAACAAATAGTTGATGCAAATAGGAGTAATTTAAAAATCATATTAAAAGAAGAAACCAAAAGTTTAAACGAAGTTGTCGTAGTAGGGTATGGCACGCAAAAGAAAGCCAATCTAACCGGAGCTGTAGGAAGCGTTTCAATGGCCGACTTAGGTGACAGACCATTGACAAATTCAAGTACGGCACTTGAAGGAACAGTCTCAGGCGTTTATGCTTTGCAGAAATCAGGTAAACCGGGAGATGATGGAGCAGTTATTAATATTCGTGGTGTCGGCACACTTAACAATAGCGACCCATTAGTTTTAATTGATGGCTTTCCGGGAAGTATGTCTGATGTTGATGCCAGTGATATTAGTTCTATCTCCGTGTTGAAAGATGCCGCTTCTGCAGCAATCTATGGAAATAGAGCCGCAAATGGTGTTGTTTTAATTACCACTAAAAGAGGGACTTCAGGAAAAATGAGTGTATCATATTCCGGATATTATGGAGTGCAGAAATCAACATCATTGCCTAGTACTTTAAATTCTTATGAATACACAACACTCTACAATGAGGCTTGTGTAAACACGGGCATGCAGAAAAAATATACGGATGCCCAAATACAGAAATACAAAGATGGTACAGATATAATGTATCCAAATACAAATTACTTCGATGTCTATTATGGTAAGGCAAATATACAAAACCATAGATTGAATATAACAGGAGGTACGGACAAAGTTCAATATGCAATCATGCTAGGCTATTTGGATCAAGATGGTATTCTTGTAGGGACAAATTACAGAAAAACTGATTTTAGAACAAACATTGATTCTTACTTTTTAAATAAGAAATTGAGATTCTCAACTCGCTTATCAGGTAATTTAGGAACGAAGAATGAACCGACAGATCTATGGAGTGCAGAATGGTACGCAACCAATGCTCCTATATTTCCACTAAAAAATGCAGCAGGACAGTGGGTCAGTGTTAATGGTGAAAGAAATTTCTACGGTGAAATAAAAGAAGGAAGCACCACTAAAAACCAACGCTACACATTCAATGGTCAGGTTGAAGGCGAGTACAAAATTCTGAATGATTTAAGCTTTCAGTTAACATATGGTTATAATGTAGAAAGTGCAGATAACAATGCTTTCCATGCAAACGTACTATTGGCAAATACAGATGGAAGTACAAAGACATTAACATCAGATTTAACAGAAACCAATTCGTTGAATATTCAAACTTTATTGACTTCGTTATTGAAATACAACAAGAAAATAGGGAAACATGATTTAAGTGCCATGGCCGGATATTCAGAAGAATATTTTAATTGGAAATGGAATAGCGGTTATCGCTCCGGTTTTATTAATAATACACAAAGAATATTGAACTTAGGTGATGCTTCCACAATGAAAAATGATGCAGGAAATTATGACCTAGGTTTAAGATCCTATTTCGGAAGAATTAATTATTCATTTGATGGCCGATACCTTTTTGAAGCCAATATTCGTAGAGATGGTTCTTCGCGTTTTGCCAAAGGATTGCAGTGGGGTAATTTCCCTTCATTCTCTGCAGGTTGGATAATTTCAGAAGAAAACTTTATGAAAAACTTCAATTGGTTGGATATGTTCAAGATTAGGGCTTCATGGGGTAAGCTGGGCAATCAGAACATTAACTCTTATTATGTAGGCAATGATATACTTTCTACCGGACAAAATTATTCCTTGAATGGTACTTTACAACCGGGTGTTGCCGTCAACAGTATGACAAATAAAGCAACCACATGGGAAACCACAGAACAAACGAACATTGGTTTTGACATGGTCCTTAAAAATGGTATCAGTGTAACGGCAGATTATTTTATCAAAAAGACTAAAGGCATTTTAATGCAAACACCGATCCCTTTGACAATGGGTGATTTAAGTGCACCTTATGTTAATGCCGGTAAAGTAGAAAATAAAGGTATCGAAGCTTCAATATCTTATAGAAAAACGTTCTCTAACGGATTGAAAATAAGATCAACACTCAACTTGTCACATATCGTGAACAAGGTGACAGATCTAAACGGTGCAAGTCCTATTATTAATGGAGCAAAAGCATTAAAAGAAGGTTATGCTATCAACTCATTCTATGGATACAAAATGGATGGCGTTTATCAAATATCGGATTTCACATGGCAAAATAATAGCGATCAATCAATTGCTTATACTGACCGTAAATATACTTTAAAACCGGGTGTTGTATCAGTAGCAAATTTTACAGCTACCCCAGGTGATGTCAAATACAAAGACCTTGACGGCGATGGAGTAGTCACAATGGATAAAGATAGAACGATATTAGGGAAGCAATTCTCGGATCTTTCTTATTCGTTGCAATTCAACGCAGAATGGAAACATTTTGATTTGGGACTATTCTTGCAAGGAGTTCAAGGAATTCAGGGATATACCTATTATGAAATTGCAACAGCATTTAGTGGATTTGCCAACCTAGGTTCTTGGTGGAACGGTAGATGGACTCCTGAGAATCCTTCAAATAAGTATCCCAAGTTGAGCTTGGATGGTGTAAGAAATAATATTCAGTCTTCATTTTATATGGAAAATGCAGCCTACTTACGTTTAAAAAATATTGAATTAGGTTACACATTTGACAATAATCTATTCCCTGTATTAGGAACCTGTAAAGTCAGAGTATACGGTAATGTTCAGAATGCTTTCACTATCACAAAATTCAAAGGTTTCGACCCGGAACAAGTTGTGGATCAAACAAGAGCAGAAGCATTCCCACAAGTTCGCATATTTTCTTTAGGCGTTAATGTTAACTTTTAAATGTAATAGTCATGGCAAAAATAAATAAATTTATCTTATCAATATTATTAATTAGTATTGTAAGTAGTTGCACCAGTAATTTGCTTGATACGACTCCTCTTGATTCTTTATCGCCAAGTACTTTTTATAAAGATGAGTCAGAATGCAAAATGGCGTTGATGGGTATCTATTCTTCACTTACACCTATTGCCACTCCTAATTTCTGGTATCAATTAGATTTCATGTCTGATAATAACTATTGCCAGGATTCGTGGCAAGGTTCAAGGGAATTTGGTGAATGGTTGCAGAATTCGTCCAGTTGGGCTGCTTCAGCCAGATGGACACAAGATTACCGCACCATTGTACGTGCCAACACTTTTATGGCTAACATGGAAACGGCCAATATAGATGCTTCTACAAAGGCTCAGATGATCGCAGAAGCCAAATTCTTAAGAGCATATGGTTATTCTGATTTAATTACATTTTATGGAGATGTTCCTCTGATTCTTAAAACGCAGACTTTAAACGATGCGTATGTTTCCAGATCAACAAAAAGTGTAGTACTTGATGCTATCTTAACGGATTTGAATGATGCTTCCGCTGTTTTGCCTCTTAAATATTCAAGCACTGATGTGGGACGTGCAACCAAAGGAGCAGCACTCACTTTAAAGGCAAAGACACTTTTGTACAATGAGAAATGGAGCGATGCCGCTGAAGCAGCAAAAGAAGTGATGAATTTAAATGTGTACAGTCTATTTAAGAATTATGAAGGATTATTTGAAGAAGCCAATGAAAACAACTCGGAGGTCATTTTTGATATACAGTACATAAAGACATTGCAGTCACAACCTTGGCCTACAGCCTGTTTGTCATTTACCAATTGGCCAACACCAAATGTTACAGCCGATTTGATAAATTCTTACTATATGACTAATGGACTTCCTATCACAAATAATGCTTCAGGCTACGATGGTCAGAACCCTTATGTTAATAGAGACCCAAGATTAGCTGCTTCCGTTGTTCTTCCTGGTTCTAAAGTGGGTTCAAATGTTTATATTCCGTCTACAGATCAGGTTCCTTGCGGAGCTAGACCTCGTAAGTATGCAGATATAGGTAGCTCAGATCCCAACAATTACTCCATCAACACGATTGTTTTACGTTATGCTGATGTATTGTTGATGCGTGCAGAGGCATTGATAGAATCAGGTTCTACAGATCAGGAAATATATGATTTGATAGACCAGGTAAGAGCAAGAGTAAACATGCCCAAGGTTGAAGCAGTTGAAGGTACCGGATTGAATCAGGTTCAACTTCGCAGTATTTTGCGTCATGAAAGAAGAGTTGAATTCTTTATGGAAGGAACCCGATATACAGATATGTTAAGATGGAAAGATACATCATTGGTGCATGACGTATATGGATATGACACCTCCAAACTTTCCGATCCTTCAAATGCATCTACATGGGTATTTGAACAAATAAAGAAAGAGACTAGAAATTTTGACTCAGCGAAGGGTTGGCTATGGCCCATACCTCAAGATGAACTTCAAAACAACAAGAAGTTAACTCAAAATTCGGGATATTAATTTCAAGAAGCTTATACACTATAATAGCCGCGCAATTGCTTGCGCGGCTTTTTTTATCATACAGAGTCTCTTTTAAGAAGCTCGTTACTTTTAAATCTTAACCAGCATTTTACCCGTATTTTTCCCACTAAACAATCCGGTAAATGCTTCAATCACATTGTCGATTCCTTCCACGATCGTGGTGTGATCTTTAATCATCCCATGTTGTAGCCATACACTCATCTGGGAATGGAACTCAGGTAAGTTTGCTACAAAATCGCTATAAAGGAATCCCTTAATTTGAATTCTTTTAGCTATCACTTGATTAAAATTCAGAAAAGAATATTTATCAGTCGAGTTGTAAGTCGATATCATTCCACAGATTGCAAAGCGGGCGTTAAGTCGGGCATTGCCTAAAGCGGCGTCTAAATGTTCACCTCCTACATTGTCGAAATACACATCAATTCCTTCTGGAGCTACAGCCTTCAACTGTTCAGAGATAGGAGTAGCCGATTTATAATCAATCACTGCATCAGCTCCAAGGCTTTTTACATAAGCAACCTTCTCTGATCCTCCTGCCGAACCGATAACTTTCATTCCCATCGCTTTGCCAATCTGCACTACGGTAGATCCTACCGCTCCTGCAGCAGCAGAAACAAAGAGAATGTCTCCCGGTTTTGCCTTAGCTGCATGTGTCAGTCCGAAGTAAGCTGTGGCTCCTGTCATTCCCAAGATGCTAAGGAAATAACTTACAGGCAATCCTTTCGGATCAATCTTAGAAGCCTCTTTTTCATCAAGAATATATTCATCTGTCCATCCAGACATTTGTAATACGATATCACCCTCCTTAAATAGTTCAGAGGTTGTTGCAGTCACTTGTCCCAAGGCAATACCGTTGATCAATTCGCCTAGCTGATAGGGCACAGTATAACTATTTGTGCTCGCACTCATCTTAGGTCTCATATAAGGATCCACCGAAACATACAAATTTTTTACCCGAATTTGTCCGCTCTTCAACTTTGGAAGTTCTACTTCTTTCAACTCAAAATCAGATAGTTTTGGATTTCCTTCAGGTCTTTTTATCAATGTCCATTGTTTGCTCATAATTATTTTATTTCTCAAGAAGTTGAATAAGTTCTTTAGCCACGCTCTCTGATGAAGCAGGATTTTGTCCGGTAACCAACAATCCGTCTTTTACCACATGTACTGACCAATCAGCTCCTTTTGAATAATATCCTCCTAATTTAATCAATTCAGATTCCACTAAAAAAGGAACCACATCTACAAGCTTCACGGCAGTCTCTTCTGAATTTGAAAAACCTGTAACGTTTTTACCTTTCACAAAAGGTTCACCATTATCCAAAACTACATCCTTAAAGACCCCGGGTGCGTGACAAACAGCTCCAATAGGTTTCTTTGTCTTGTAAAAATCTTTGATAAGCTTTATCGAATCTGCATCATTCGCCAAATCCCAAAGTGGTCCATGTCCGCCCGGATAAAACACTCCATCAAAATCACTTGCAGATACATCACTCAATTTCTTGGTATGGGCTATCAACTGTTGCACACTTTCATCTTTATAATACCTATCTGTGGCTCCGGTGAGTGCACTTTCAGCTTCACTAGTAGGATCTATTGGTGCTTGTCCACCTTTGGGAGTAACGATCGTAACGTCAAAGCCGGCATCCTTAAATACGTAGTAAGGAGCTGCAAATTCTTCTACCCAAAAACCTGTCTTATGTCCAGTGTTTCCCAACTGATCGTGAGAGGTAAGTACAAATAATACTTTCATATTCTTTCTATTTTAATTATTAATATTCAATGGGAATCATCGCCAAACCAATCCGCAGTATTCAACCAATCAGATTGGTATCTTGGCAGTGTTAATAGTAAAAACAGAACAGAATCGGATAAGTTCATACTTAAAGTATAAAGATTATGAAAACTAGTCTTTGAAAAAGGATATTCTATTATAACAATGCCAAACAATCTACCGATCATTTTAGCAGTTATTAATTTACATTCTCATTTTCTACGGCCGTAAAAATGCTTTTTTACAGTTGTGGCACGACAGTTTTACAGTTGTAGAAAAGCATTTCCACGGCTGTAGAAATAAGTTTTGTTACTGAATTTTGCAAAGATTCATTGTTATGAAGCGGAAGTAATGCTATGATGTTCTAGGAGCAAACATGATAACTAACATTCCAACTAAAGCTATAAAACCACCGATCAGATCATACTTATCAGGAACTACACCATCCACTTTCCAGCCCCAGAGTATGGCCATGACTATAAAAATACCTCCATAAGCAGCATAGACTCTACCAAAATTCTCTGTTTGTAACGTAGCAACGGCCCCGTAAGCAAACAAAATAGCACCACCTAAAAGACCAATCCACCACGGCTTATCTTCTCTGAGCCATAGCCAAACAAGGTATCCACCACCAATTTCGCAGAGACCTGCTAATATAAAAATGCCAATTGATATTAAGATTTTCATACTCTCTTATTTTATAAAGATGTAAATGTTTTATGTAAGACTTCTCTACAATGTTCAGAAAATTTATTGAGAGATGCAAGTCATTTTCAAAAGATTCAGTAAATAAGCTGGTAACATCTGTGCAAAAGGAAGTAGTTTCTTTTAATTTTTGATATATTTGTACCTTCAACAAAAACAAAGAATCATGGAGCAGAATATAGAAAAGAAACGCTGTGGATGGTGTGGAACAAATCCGCTATATGTGCAGTATCACGATGAAGAGTGGGGACGTGAAGTGACGGATGATCACAAAATGTTTGAATTCTTGGTTCTTGAAAGTGCGCAAGCAGGATTAAGTTGGCTAACCATTCTGAAAAGACGTGAAAACTATCGAAAGGCTTTTGCCGATTTTGATGTTCAGAAAGTCGCACAGTTTACAAGTGAGGACGTTGATCGGTTATTGCAAGATTCAGGAATTATACGTAACAAATTGAAGATTGCATCCACTATATCCAATGCCCGTTGCTTCATGGAAGTTCAGAAAGAGGTCGGCAGTTTCTGCAATTACTTGAGAGCCTTCTTGCCGGAAGGAAAAATCATTATTAATCATTGGCAAACATTAGATCAGATCCCTGCATCTACAGACTTGTCCGATGCCATAAGCAAAGACATGAAGCAACGTGGTTTCAAATTCTTTGGAACAACAATTTGTTATGCCCATTTGCAAGCTGTGGGCTATGTCAACGATCATTTGGATGATTGCGATTATAAATAGTTATGGGAACATTAGCGTGAATGTAGTGAGATGATGCTGCGTATCGCTCTGTAAAGTCAATGTACCTCCACTTAGTCGCATGATTTGTCGGGAGATGGAAAGCCCAATGCCGCTACCGTTTGATTTGGTTGTAAAAAACGGTACAAAGATGTGTTCAATCTCTTCGGTAGAAATGAGCGGGCCATTGTTCACCACTTCTATGAATACAGCTTCCTCTTTGTTGCAGTATGCTTTGATTTCTATCTTTCCATCGGATTGTTCCGTACCGATGGCTTGTATCGCATTTTTCAACAGATTAAGAACTACACGGGTAATTAAATTCTCATCGGCATATACAATGAGATCAGACGGTTGCACATCAACAGAAATGATAATATTTGAGGTCGGTATTTGATGCAGCGTAAGCTGTTTCATACGTTCGGCAAAGCCTTTTACATAGAAGAGGGAGGGAGTAGGTGACGGAATGTGAGTAAACTTACGATAGTTTTCAACAAAGTCCATTAGCCCGTTTCCCGTTGTACGAATCACTTCCAAGCCGCTACGTATCTCCGGATTATTATCTTCTTTCGACAATAATGTTTCGCTTAACGAAGTGATCGGCGTAATGGAGTTCATAATCTCATGTGTCAATACTCTCGTAAGACGAATCCACGAATCCAGTTCCTTTTCATCCAGCTCGCTGTTTATATCATTAATAGCCAAGATACGCACATTCATGTCTCGCAGTTTGGTACTGGATGCCCTGATAGACAAATGACTAATACCTCTCTCGTTAGGAAAAGAGATTTGATGCTTTTCACCCGGTTGAATGCTTTGCACTAATTTTAGAAGACCGTCATCCACCCGTTGCAATTGTGTGATATGAGTAAATACAGTTAATCCCAATAGATGCAATGCCTCCTGATTAGTCTGGTACACATTTCCTTTCTCATCTATCACAATAACACCAGTATTAACCGAATTCATGATCAGCTCGTAATATTTCTCGCGTTGCTGGGCATCATTACGAGCTTGAAAAAGTATCTGTGTGATGCGATTGAGTGACTCATTCACCAACAGATCGTCTGATGATGCATGTTCCGTTGCATATTTAAATGCATAGTCGGAATTATCAATAGCATCGAACATGAATGCCACTTTTTTCACGTTACGTCGGTAAAGAGAATAAAGCCCATGAAGCATGTATATCCACAAGCAAACCATTAGGACAAGATATACCCATTGCTTGCTTACGGCTAGCAACACCATAGCAACTGTCAATATCGCCCATCCCAAAAGATTCACGACGATGTGCAGGGAGCCTATCTTGCGAATGTTTATCATAAACCGTACCGCTTTATCTTGTTATATAAGGTTTGTCTGGAAATGCCCAGTTGACTGGCTACCGTAGACAAATTACCCTCATATTTCTTTATTGTAGTTTTAATAAGTTGGCATTCCATATCTTCCAACGTATTCACTTCGCTCAAGGGGCGTTCTTGCTTTGCCTGCGGACAATCGATATCATCTCCGTCAATCAAACGATTCTCACATATAATGACTGTCTTTTCAATTGTATGCTCCAATTCGCGAATGTTTCCGTACCACGACTGTGACTTCAACTTCTCTTGTGCGTCAAGTTTCAACGTAAAATGCGGTTTATTATAAAGATCGGCATATCTGTCGAGGAATATTTCTGCCAACGAAACAATATCTTCTCTCCGTTCGCGAAGGGCCGGCAAATGAACTTGAATCGTATTGATGCGGTATAGCAAGTCTTCCCGAAACAGTTCTTTATCAACCATCTCCTCCAAATTGCGATTAGTAGCACAGATCAATCGAATATTGACCGGTATGGGAGTATTACTTCCAACACGCACTATGCTTCTTCTTTGCAAGACTGTCAATAGTTTGGCTTGAAGGTGATACGATAGGTTTCCTATCTCGTCCAAAAAAAGAGTTCCGCTTTCGGCAATTTCAAACTTTCCCGCACGATCGGCATGTGCATCTGTAAAGGCACCTTTGACATGTCCGAACAATTCACTTTCAAATAAGGTTTCAGTGATAGCTCCCATATCAACCGGCACCATCGGCCCTTTGTGGCGGAGCGACAAACGATGTATTTCATTCGCAAGCATCTCCTTACCCGTACCGTTTTCTCCGGTGATCAGAATGTTTGCGTCCGTACGTGATACTTTTTCTATCAAAGTACGTAACTGTTGCATCTCCGTACTCTTTCCCCAGAACATCTTACCGGTATCTGCCTCTTTATCTTCAATTTTCCCCAAAGAGTGGGGGCGTTGCTCATAAGCCGCCTGTAGTATCTCTATCATCTTGGCATTATTCCAAGGCTTTACGATGAAATCGGTTGCCCCTTCTTTAATACCGTTTACCGCTAAATCAATATCAGCATAAGCAGTAAACAAAATCACTTGCACATCGGGGGTAATCTTTTTTATTTCCCGCAACCAATACAATCCTTCGTTTCCGCTGTTGATACCACTACTGAAGTTCATATCAAGCAGAACCACATCTACCTCTTTCGTGCGAAGTGTCGTTGGTATTTGATTCGGATTGCTTAATGTAAGTATCTCTTTGAACGTGTTTTCCAATAACATTTGCACGGCAGTAAGGATGTTGCGGTTATCATCTACTATTAAAAGATTTCCTTGTTTAGCCATTTCTTCTCTATAATGATAGAGCAAAAGTAGGATATTTCTTCTTTTATTCCTAACAGGTGTCCAGATATTAGACACAAAAAATGAAAGAAATGTATTTGTCCAATAATTAGGCACGACTGTCAAATATTTAGACACTTTCCTAAATGTGTTATTTCCATAAAGTACAGATATACATGTTGTTAAATGCTTTGGCATACAGCTTGCATTATAGCTTGAAAGAAAATGATTTCGATAAATATGAGAAGAATTATTAATACAATGGTTTTGAGTATGGTTGCGTCCCTCGCTTTTGCACAAGAATCATCCTCTCTTTGGACGATTGATAAATGCATGCGATATGCAGTGGAGCATAGTACAGGCGTAAAGAAAAAGCTTTATGAAGCCTCTACCGCCAAATCCCAATACCAATCGGCTGTAGCTTCGTTTTTCCCTACTGTTACTTCAAACATCGGCGGACAGTATAATTGGGGGCGCAGCATTGATCCCGAAACCAATACCTATAATACCGTCACCACATTCAATAACTATTACGAAATATATTGCTCTCTTTCCATGTTCGACGGTGGACAAACCATCAATCAATGGAAACAGGCAAAAGTGGGGCGCCAGCAAGGCTTCAACGATATACAGAAAGCCAAAGACGACAAAGCGATCGAGGTGATGCAGTCTTTTGTTGATGTAGCCTATTACCAAGGTTGCATCAAATTGGCAATAGAGAAACTGGACGATAGCCGACAAACATTGCATAAGACGGAACGTCAAGAGGAATTAGGCATCAAGGGAAAGCCTGATGTTTCACAAATCAAAGCGCAAGTAGCTGAAGACGATTACAATCTCACTCATCAACAAAACCTATTCAATACGGCACTGTTGAGTCTGAAATCATCCATGAATTTCCCTACATCCGACACCTTGGCTGTAGATACATTATTACAATCGATCATTCCCGATTTACGAACGGAAAATGCAAATGACATATACAGTTATGCCTCCATATCCAATCCTACGGCACGTGCAGCCGCATTAAATGTAGAGAATTATCAATTACAATATAACATTACCAAAGGAAAGTTGTTACCATCACTTACTCTTACAACAGGTATCTCCACCAATTATTATCGTAATTTTTCCAGTGAAACTCAAACACTTCCTTTCAACACTCAATTGAAAAATAACAGGGGCGAATACATGGCTGCTACCGTAAGCATCCCGCTTTTTGATCACACGTCACGAAGTACGGTAAAGAAAGCATTCAACAATATGCACATTGCCATTATTGAAAAGGATGAAACCCTGCGTAAACTGCAATCAGATATAGAACAGGCTGTGATGGATCGCAATGGATATGTAAAGGAAATCATCCAGATGCAAAACAAAGTAGATGCTGATTCTTGTGCCTATCAGGCCACTCATCGAAAATATGAAGAAGGCATGCTCAATGCCATCGACCTACATACAAGCGTCAATAGTTTATTGCAATCGCGCATTACGTTGTTGCAAAAGCGTATGCTCTATGTGCTGAAAGATCGCCTTGTTGATTATTATAAAGGGAACAGTTTGATCAAAGACAATAAATAAGAATAAAATGGATATAAAGCTCGAAAAGAAGAAAGGTATTCCTCACAAATATATTCCGTATATCATAGGAGGATGTTTTATCCTGGGTACACTGCTCTGGTTGGCCTTCGGCAATTTTGCCAGTACACTGAAGGTTGAAAAAAGAGGATTGAGTATAGGTGATGTAAAACGAGAACAGTTTAACGACTATGCACGCATGGATGGGCAAGTGGAGCCGATTAATATGGTGCAATTAAGTCCTGAAGAAGGGGGCATTGTCATGGCAAAGGTAGTAGACGAAGGCGCTAGAGTACGTAAAGGCGACGTGCTGGTACGACTCAGTAACTCGAATCTCGATCTGCAAATATTGAATGCAGAATCCGAATTGGCCGAGAAACAAAACTTGCTTAGAAATACGCAAATCAGTATGGAGCAAGAGAAGTTAACCAATAAGAACGACAAACTCCAACTCGATTTGGATGTCGTACGCAAGTACAGAACTTATCAACAACAAGCCAAATTATATAAGGAGCAACTGAATTCGCGTGAAGATTACTTACAAGCGAAGGAAGACTATGAATTGGTATTCAAGAAACACAAACTGATTGCGCAACGTTTGCGTCAAGATAGCCTATACCGTTTGACACAAGTCAACCAAATGGAAGAGAATCTAGCTAATATGCGTAAGAATGTATTGTTGATTCGCGAACGGAAAGAACATCTGAATATTTGTAGTCAGATAGATGGTGAAGTAGGATTACTGGATGTAGAACTCGGCCAGAATATTAACTCGGGCGAAAAGATCGGTCAGATTAACGATTTGAGTGATTACAAAGTGGAAGCCAGTATAGACGAACATTATATCGACCGCGTACGTCCGGGATTAAAAGCTACTTTCGATCGCGAGGGAAAACTATACGGACTGCGAGTTCGCAAAGTTTATCCCGAAGTTCGTGAAGGAAAGTTTAAAATTGATTTTGTATTCACAGGAGAACGTCCCAATAATATTCGTAGCGGGCAGACCTATTATATCGACCTGCAACTGGGACAATCCGAGCCGGCAGTTATTATCCCGAAAGGAACCTTCTTTTCAGTAACCGGAGGCAATTGGATATTCGTTCTCGACAAAAGCGGGAACAAAGCCTATCGTCGCAAGATACGCATCGGACGCCAGAATCCTGACTATTATGAAGTGCTCGAAGGATTGGAGCCAGGCGAAAAGGTAATTGTGAGCGGATACGAAGCCTACAAAGATAATAATGTTTTAATTTTGCAATAAATATAATTAATACAAACGAGTATGAGTATATATAAGAATTTTAAAAGCGCCATCCGCAATTTAGGAAAGCATGGGCAGCACAATTCCGTTAAGATTGTCTGTTTGGGAGTAGGGCTTGCAGTCGGAGCCGTGCTGATAGCCAAGGTCTATTTTGAACAGAGTTACGACACATTTTTCCCAAAGTCAGATCGTACATACATTATTAATGAAACGCTTATTAAGAACGGTGAATTTCGTGAATTTCCACAAACAAGTGGAGCAATTGCACCTGGCGTTAAACGCTATGCCCCGCAAGTAGAAGCTGCTACACGTTTTACTGACGAAAGTGAGAAGTGTGCTTGCGAAACACAAGATAAGAAGAAAATCTCAGCAAATATAGCTCTCGCAGACAGTTGTTTCTTTGATGTGTTAAGTCGCCCAATTCTACAAGGAAATCCTAAAGAAGTTCTTTCAAGGCCCAATTATTGCATGATCAATCGCAGCACTGCCAAAGCTATAGGAGGAGATGTTGTAGGTTGCAAACTCATATTGAAAGATCTAGGAGGTATTGAAGTCATTATCGGTGGTGTATATGAGGACATACCCGATAATTCATACTTGAAACCACTCAATATACTTGTATCTATTTCTACTATAGGCCAGCTCAGCGGTGACGGAACTCAAAACTGGATAGGCAACGACCGTTATAAATCGTTTATCCGTTTAGCACCGGGATGCAGCATACATGATATTCGTTCGCAAGTAGCTAAAATGCGTCAGGAAAATCTTCCTCTGGATGAACTGAAAAAGGCCGGTACCAATTTGAACTATTCATTTACTCCACTAACAAAGATTCATACTTCAGACCCCACAGTCAAGAAAATGTCATGGATTCTTTCTTTGTTAGCATTCGTACTTATATTCTCGGCCGCAATGAATTATTTACTCATCGTCATCGGCAACATGGTTGGACGTGCCAAAGAAATGGCTGTTCGTAAGTGTTATGGTGCCGAAGGACGCGATATTCACGGCATTGTATTTATGGAGGCATTCGTTCATCTGATTTTATCCATACTGCTGGCAGCCTTATTGATATTCGTTTGCAAAGGAACAATCGAGCAACTGCTAGATGCACCGATCACAGCACTTCTCTTTAATAAAGGAAGCTGGATTTTGGCTGCAGTCTGCTTGCTTATCCTAGTAATCGGAGGATTAATACCGGGATGGCTCTATTCGTCCATACCTGTGGCAACTGCATTCAGAGGATACACCGAAACCCGCCGTCGTTGGAAATTGTTTCTGCTTTCCATTCAGTTTATTGCAGCAGGATTCTTAGTCAGCTTGCTATTCATCATTAATAAGCAATATAATTTAATGATCAACGATAATCCAGGGTATGCATACGAAAATTTAGCTACGATGAATCTTGAGGGCACAACAAGAGAACAACGAGCCAAATCTGTTTCGGAACTGCAGAAAATGGCAAGTGTTGAGAGCGTTACATCTTCTGACTGTATATTGACAACTAGTCAAAGTGGCAATAATATTTCATTACCGGGAGAGGATAAAGAATATATGAATGTAGCCGATCTGTATAGTGTATCAGACAATTATCTGGCTACAATGGGAATAAAAATCATTCAAGGTCAAAACTTTACCGAACAGACAGACAGCTCACGTGAAGTGATGGTGAGCCGCAGCTTTGTCGATAAGATGAAACTATTGGCACATTGGGATAATAATATTATAGGAAAGAGAGTATTAATAACCGAACATAGCCAAAATGCCCAACAGTCTTTCATCATTTGCGGCGTATATGATAATGTTCGCATCGGCAGCATCAGTTCGCAAGATAGTCGTCCAAGTGTTATGTTTTATACCAAAAATACCTGTCATAACATTTTAATCAAGTTTCATCACCTGACAGGAGATAACCTCAAAGACGCTACTCAAAAGATGCAGCATTTATATCCTGATAAAGATATTGTTATCTCAAGTTATCACACATTGATAACCGACCTATATAGTGATGCTCGTCGTTTCCGTGATGCTGTAATGATCGGAGGTATGATCACACTACTTATTGCATTGATGGGATTGATCGGATATACCAATGATGAGATCAACCGCTGTCACAAAGAGATAGCTATTCGCAAAGTAAACGGAGCCGAAGTGAAAAATATCCTCGCTCTTTTTGTCAAAGATATTCTGCGTGTAGCCATACCGTCGTTGATCGTTGGAAGTATCGGTGCATTGATCGTTGCCCGTAAATGGCAAGAACAATTCAGTGAAAAAGCTTCGTTAGGATGGTTCATCTTCGTCGGTTGTGGGCTAGCCGTACTTATCATTATTTTGGCTGTTGTCAATATCAATTGTTACAAGGTAGCCAACAGCAATCCGGTGAATTATTTAAAAGGAGAATGAAACAGTAACAAATAAAAAAACAAAAGATATGATTAAAATAGAAAACATGTGCAAGTCCTTCCGTACAGAAGAAGTAGAGACTATTGCATTAAATAACGTATCGATAGAGGTAAAAGAAGGAGAATTTGTCGCCATTATGGGCCCTTCAGGTTGTGGAAAGTCTACATTATTAAACATACTTGGCTTGCTGGACAATCCCTCAAGCGGAACCTATTGGTTGCAGGATAGGGAAGTAGGCACTCTAAAAGAGAAAGAACGTACCCGCGTTCGTAAGGGACAGATCGGTTTCGTCTTTCAGAGTTTCAACTTGATAGACGAATTAAATGTGGCTGAGAATGTAGAGCTTCCGTTGACTTACCTCAATGTAAAGGCAAGTGAACGAAAGGAGCGTGTACACGAAATATTGAAAAGAATGAATATCAGTCATCGTGCCGGACATTTCCCTCAACAATTAAGTGGCGGACAGCAACAAAGAGTGGCCATAGCCCGTGCGGTCATTTCCAATCCTAAGATGATTTTAGCTGATGAACCTACCGGCAATTTGGATTCCAAAAATGGAGTGGAGGTGATGAATCTGCTTACCGAGCTAAACCACGAAGGTACTACCATCGTAATGGTCACTCACAACAAACATGATGCAACCTTTGCTCACCGTATCGTCAATCTGTTTGATGGACAGATCATTGATTCGGTAGGTGATTTCATTTAATAAGACACACATAAACTTCACAATCTTCATAATAGTTTAACTTGAGAAAAGAGGCTATATCTTATTGAATAACTCCTTCAATATTTGATATAGTCTCTTTCTTTTTGCATTACAGAATGTTTCAATATTGCATATTTAATCAACGTACTTACTATCGACATATTTTTATTGCATTTTCATTGTAGCCTTTTGTTTTTTATTTCTCTATATTTGCACCCTTGAATACATGATCCCAGAAAGAGGATAAATACGCAAACGAAAATATATAATATCTTGGTAATGTCGATACAAGGCAAACACGAAAAGGATTTTGAAGAATTATTCAAGAATAATTACACAAAATTATATTACTACGCCCTCAATATCATTCATGACTCAGAGGAAGTCAAGGATATTGTGAGTGATGTATTTAAGTATTTATGGGAGCATTTTGAGGAAATGGATGAATCATCATCTGTTACAGCATTATTATACACTTTAGTAAAAAACAACTGCATTGATAGATTGCGTCATCAAGACGTATCTCAAAAATATGAAAAAGTCGTGATGGAAGAAACTTTTTCATGGGTTGAATATGAATACAATGAACGTGATGAAAGACTGGATCAAGTAATGAAATCTATTGAAACCCTACCGACACAAACAAAAGCAGTATTTAAGAAGTGCTTTATCAGCGGAAAGAAATATAAGGATGTTGCTGAAGAAATGGGAATTAGTATAAATACAGTAAAAACACACATGACAAAAGCTTTAAAAATAGTAAGAGAAAACAATAGACAGAAAAAATAGATTCTTTTTACAAAAAAAGAAGAAAAAGCATCACCCTAAAAGTAACCTCAATCGTATTAATATATAGAAGGCTTTATAAAATGGAAAATAATTCAAGTTGCAATAATGATAACATACCTTGCAGTGATTCTGAGATGGAGATGGCACGGCGTGGCGCTGCTGATGATAAATTTGCACAAAGCAAATATTTCATAGATTGGCTTCTGCAATCTGAAAATCATTTATTGCTTTACAAAGAGTGCACTTTTTATAGAGAAGCAATCTTGAGAAACGAGTTAGCTTTAAAACCTGATATAGACTCGGAATGGCGTAGCTTTAATGGCAAAATGCATCATAATGATAGAATAAAATCAAAAAGGAAAATTTGGATTTATTCATCTGCGGCAGCAGCAATCTTGATAGTGGCATGGCTATTCCCCTTAAATAATAAATTCAAACAAGTAGTTGGTCATCAACAAGAGAAAAGTATTATCTCACAATCCGGTAGAAAAGCGATGACAACAAAAGATAATAAAACAACAGGCATTAAGGTAAGTGCAAAAAGTGTTAGTGCTAATATTTGGCAGAAGGCGGGGAAAATGAATAAGGAAACATTCCCTGTTGCCAACAAGTCGCTGGATTATCAGACAATGATTGATAACCGACAAGCTAGTGTTGAGGAACAAACTTTGAATATTTCTAGAGGAAAGTCGTATCATTTAGTTTTAGATGACGGCACTCAGGTATGGGTGAACGCTGATACAAAAATAACATATCCGTTACATTTTGGCTCAGATAAACGCGTTATAGAGTTGGAGGGAGAGGCTTATTTTAAAGTTGCGAAAGACAAAGATCGTCCGTTTATTGTGGAGACACCCTATCTTACAACTGTAGATTTAGGAACGGAATTCGATATTAAGGCCTATCAAAAAGAAGATGCAAGTGTGACTTTAATAGAAGGTAAAGTGGCCGTTTCTAATATCGAGAATGAGAATAGAACAGTTTTGATCCCTGGAGAAAATGCTTCTTTGACAAATGGTGGTTTCGTTGTAAAGAGTGTTGATGTCAAAAATTATATTTCATGGATTAATGGCTATTTTTATTTTGATAATGCTTCGTTGCAAGATATTATGAAAGAGTTATCAAGATGGTATAACGTGAACGTCATATTTAAGGATACAGAGCTAAAAAAATTGAAATTTAAATTTTGGGCTGATCGGAACGATTCATTTGAAGAAGCTGTTTCAATGATCAACCAAATGGGTAAAGTTGCGATAAACACGGTGAATCCTCACGAGGTAATTATCACCCAACCTGAGAAATAAAAACAAAAGGATTGGCGGTAACCAATCCTTTCAAATACAACTATTTTTAGATCTTGCAGGATCTAAAAAGCGAAATTATTAATTTTACTTAACGCACAAAGTTATGAAAAAAAATTCGTTTGATCCATCAAATAGATGGGTAAAAAAGGTGAATTTTGTGAAAAAGTTATTCTTAGTATTACTTCTTTTACAGCTTTTCCCTGTACAAATTTTTGCTGATACAAATCAGGATCCCCCAAAACTAATTAGTTTAAGTTTTGATAATGAGAAGTTATCTGAAACACTTGTTAAAATAGAACAAGCAAGCGGATACAAGTTGGTCTTTAACTATGAGGATGTAGAATCTTACAGAATCACAGGAAATTTTGTAAAAAAACAAGTAGAGGACGTTCTTAACACGATATTAAAAGATAAACCTTTTACTTATAAAGTGCAGTCTCAAAAAGGCATTGTTGTTATAATTCCAAAATCAAACAATCAGATTGTTTATGGTAAAGTCACTGATTCCGACAAAAATCCTTTGTTGGGAGTTGATATTACAATCAAGAACAAATCAAGAGGTACGATTACAGATGCTGATGGTAATTTTCAAATAAAAGCGTCAGAAAAAGATATTTTGGTAGTTAAATTCATAAGCTATAAAACTAAAGAAGTTCAGATTACTGATGACCATGTTTATAATATACAATTAGCTTCTAATGTCAACACTTTAGACGAAGCGATGGTTATTGCTTATGGAAAATCGTCCAAAAGACTTAGCACCGGTGACGTTTCTACAATTTCATCTAAGGAAATTGAAGAGCAACCTGTTACAAATATCCTACAAGCATTGTCCGGTAGAGTTCCAGGTTTGTTGATGACAGAAAATAGCGGCAATCCCGGTGGAGCAGTATCCGTACAAATTAGGGGCGTTGGCTCATTACTGTCAGGAACAAATCCTTTATATATAGTTGATGGAGTTCCTTATCTTTCAGATGCCATATACAAATCAGGCGGAAACACAAGTTCGTCATTAGCTCCCTCTTATGGAAGTAGCCCACTTAATGCACTTAATCCTTCTGATATCGAGAGCATAAGTGTTTTAAAAGATGCAGATGCTACAGCTCTATATGGCAGCAAAGGATCGAATGGTGTTATCCTTATAACTACTAAAAAAGGAACGGCCGGGAAAACAAAAGTGGATGTTAGTATTAGCCAGGGATTTTCAGAAACAAGTGATATTCATAGAGTTAAACCTCTATCTTTAGATCAATACTTGGAAATAAGACGCGCTGCTTATGCCAACTCCGGAACTACTCCAACTGCCTACAATGCTCCAGACTTAGTGTCATGGGATACAACTGGAAAACAAAATGTTGATTTCATGAAATTACTTGTTGGCAAAACGGCTCAAGTAACAGATGCATCTACAAGCTTTTCTGGAGGAAGTCAACAAACAGTTTTTTTATTAAGTGGCACATGGCATAAAGAAACAAGCGTTATTCCAGGTAACAATTACTACAATAGGGGAGCCATACATTTTAGCATAGAGCATACCAGCTTAAATAAAAAATTTACAGCAACCATTTCAAATTCAATGATTTGGGATGCAGGAAACAATGCCGGTCAGGTTTTTCAGCAATCAGATTTGGCTGGATATGCTTTTGGATTAGCACCAAATCATCCATTGTATGACTCAACAGGAAATCTGTATTGGTATAGCAGCAATACTAGCAATTCTAGATTTGATAACCCGCTAAGTTATAAATATTCAACTTATACCACAAAGAACAATAACCTGTTAGGAAATATTTTATTAAAATACACCCCTATACCTGGATTGAATATCAGATTAAACACATCATATAATAAAATTACAGCAAACTCAAAGAATCTTCACTACTCCAAAGGTATAAATCCATATAGTGGAGTTCTTCCTTCAGCGTTTTTTCAAGAAAACACTTCAGAAACTTTAAACATAGAGCCCCAAATTGATTATACTCAAAATATTTGGAAAGGTGCTTTTAATATTCTGGGTGGTGCCAGTTTCCAAAAAAACGACTACAATCAACCCTATTATATTGTAGGGACAAACTACTCATCAGATGCTTTGCTTAATAACCCCCAAGCTGCCGGAAGTTATTATTTGTATACCTTTTCTTCACAATATAAATACCAATCATTTTTTGGCAGAATAAATTATAACATAAAACAGAAATACATTTTAAATGTAAATTACAGGTGGGATGCTTCCTCTAAATTCGGAAAAAATAATAGATATGGAAGCTTTGCATCTGTTGGTGGAGCATGGATATTTTCTCAAGAAAACTTGATAAAAAAGAATTTCCCTATTCTAAGTTATGGTAAACTGAGAGCAAACTACGGAAGTACAGGAAATGATCAAGTTGGAAACTATGAATATATGGATACTTATTCTACTTCGTACTATTCATATAACAATGTATCTTCAATCGTTCCAAGTAAAATTGCGAATCCTGACCTTAAGTGGGAAGTCAATAAAAAATTGGAAATCGGTCTTGATTTAGGGTTCTTCAAAGATAGGATTCTTCTTTCCGGATCATGGTTTTATAATAGGACCATCAATCCAATAGTTTCAGCACCTTTGACAACTGTAACCGGATTTAGTTCTTATACAGCAAATCTTGATGCGGTAATCCGTCAAGAAGGAGAAGAATTTACACTTACTACGAAGAATATACAGAAACCTAATTTTAATTGGGTTACAGATTTCAACATTACATTTGCGGATAGCAAACTAACTTCTTTTAAAGATTTTGAAAATTCAAGTTACTATAATACAATGGTACTAGGCAAGTCTACAAGTGCAATTTATGGGTTTAAATATTTAGGAATAGATCCGGCTACCAGCTTGCCGAAATTCCTTGATGCAAATAACAATGGAACGAATTCTTACACCGAAACATATCCTGCAGCAAACAAAGGAGCAGGCGATTATGTCTATCTTGGTAAAAGTAATCCTGATTTTTATGGGGGATTGAATAATAGCTTTTCCTACAAAGGTTTTCAACTGGATATTTTTGTACAATTCGTAGGGCATACAATGAAAAAGAGCATTATGGCATCGGCAAGTGTCCCCGGTTATAATGCATCAAATATGTATAATGGAGTGTATGACTTATTTAAGGAAACTAACGGAAAAATAGCAACTAGAACATTTAACTATACTGACGGAAGCCCTTATGTCAGTTTTGTAAAATATCTTCAATCGGATGCTGTCCTGAGTGATGCAGCCTATGCCAGATTAAAAAATGTATCATTATCTTACACTTTCGGTCAAAACTTGATATCAAGACTCAAAATCTCTTCTGCTCAATTATATCTAAGAGCACAAAATTTATATACACTAACGAAGTATAAAGGACTGGATCCTGAGACAGGTAGTAGTTTCGTACCTCCATTACGAACGATAACATTTGGTGTTAAATTCTCACTTTAAATACATAAATACATGACATGCAATATAAAAAAATACGGAATAGGTACCTTGTTGTTATTAGCAATAGCAATATTGGTATATGGTTGTAAGGATTTTACAGATGTGGCAGCTCCTTCTAATCAATTAAGTACAGAAACTGTTTACACAAATGATGCAACTTTAAATAGTGCTATAGCCGGTATGTACAGTACAATGGCCAATGATAATGCACAGATTATTCAAACCAATTTATCCGCTTTAACTAGTATGTGTGCAGATGATATGACATATCCTACAGGTAATGATTATGATGGTTTTGTCAATAACTCTATTCCGATAAATGACACCAATGTAGCCGATATGTGGGCAGCGTTTTATTCCTCTATATATCAGGCTAACAGCATTATTTACGGGGTTCAAAATAGTACTCAAGGAGCATTATCTGATTCAATAAAGCAAAATGCTACAGCAGAAGCTAAATTTATAAGAGCTTTTTGTTACTTTTATCTTACCAATTTATGGGGAGATGTTCCATTAGCATTGACCACTGATGCCAAAGTAAACAATTCTTTAACCAGAAGCAGTCAATCCGCAGTATATACACAAATAATCAAAGATCTAGTAGATGCCAAAAATATTTTAAGGAAAGATTATTTCTTTTCTAGTAGTAATCGAACACGGGTCAATAAATATGGAGCAATGGCATTGTTGTCAAGAGTCTACTTATATAATAAAGATTGGAAGAATGCTGAAAGCTATGCAGACTCTGTCATTGAGAAAAATACAATATACAATTTGTTAGACCCTTCTGAAATGTCAGGGATCTTCGTACAAAACAATCAAGAAGCTATTTGGCAATTGTCATCATCAAGTACTACCGAATATACAAGTGAAGGATCCTATTTCCAATTAGTAAATGGTGAAATTCCCTACTATGCACTTACAGATGATTTGATTAAAAATTTCAATACTGGCGACAATCGACTTACTAATTGGATCGGTACAAAAGATGCAGATGGAACAACATGGCATTATCCATTGAAATACAAACAAAACGCGAACAGTTCCGGAGCAACAGAATATGTCACTTATCTCAGATTAGCAGAACAGTACTTAATACGAGCCGAAGCACGTAATAACCAAGAAAATACGAATGGAGCAGTGCTTGATCTTGATGTTATAAGGAATAGGGCCGGATTAGGGAATTTCAACTCATCTGCCAATCAACAGGCTATCGATTTGGAAATAGAAAAAGAATGCAGACTTGAATTCTTTGCTGAATATGGACATCGTTGGTTTGATTTGAAGCGCAGAGATAGAGCTGATAGTGTTCTAGGTGCACAGAAATCAGGTTGGAAAAGTAGTGATGTACTTTGGCCCATACCTTCTACAGAAATTACAAACAATCATAATTTAACTCAAAACTCCGGGTATAAATAATCCCATGAAACACTCAATAGAATTAGTAAAAAAGCATCACCCTAAAAACATACTTATACGTAATATAATAGAAGCTTTATGACTATCGATTTAATGAAAGGGTTTACACATAAACTAAAACATAATTCTATACTCAATCGAGATATCGCGGAAAACTTTGCAGAAAGATCAAAGCATTAATCAGATAAAACATTAATTCAATTAGAAAATAATATTTATGAAAAGAGTTCTTATAATGATTAGTTTTCTACTTCCAACAGCATTGTTTGCTCAGGAAGATTTGTTCAGCATTATTGGGAAAGTTGGTAATTTGAATTCACCGACTAAGGCATATTTACTTACCGAGGGTGGGCAAGCAATGGATTCAGCCATTGTAAAAAATGGTTCCTTTTTGATAAAAGGGAAAGTAGATAGTCCACACAAAGTGATCCTTTTATTGGATCATGACGGTATTGGTGTGAATAAATCGCTTAAGATGAGAAATTTTGACTACAACGTTTTTTATCTTAACAAAGGCCGATTGACAATAACCGGCAAAGATTCTATTTCAACAGCTGTTATTTCAGGTGGCTTGATTAATGCTGAATATCAAGCTTATAAAGAAATATCCAAGCCTTTGATTGCAATCAAAGAGGGCATTTATAAAGAATATGAGACTGCTTCTGAGGAAAAAAAGAAATCCAAAGAATACGGTGAAGAGCTAGACAAGAGAATGATAGCTGTCCTTGAAGACTTAAAGAAAGCACAAGAGCAATTTATAAAGTCTCACCCCGAGTCTTTTGTATCATTGGATTTATTGCAAAGAATGACACCAGGTGGTGAGCCAATGAACGTAGCTTTAGTTGAACCACTATTTGAAAAATTATCTCCAGTAATTAAAAATTCTATTGCAGGCAGAGCTTTTAATAATGAGATTAGCGATTGCAAGAAGGTTGCCATAGGGGTTGTGGCTCCTGATTTCTCGGAAAAGACACCAGAAGGTAAAATCTTAAAATTATCAGACTTCAGAGGAAAGTATATATTACTTGATTTCTGGGCATCATGGTGTGGACCATGCCGTGCAGAGAACCCTAATGTGGTAGCAGCTTATAATAAATACAAAGATAAAAATTTTACAATATTGGGAGTCTCTCTTGATTCTGAAGGATCAAAAGAAGCTTGGTTGAAAGCTATTGAACATGATCATCTTGTATGGAACCAAGTGTCCGATTTGAAAGGATGGAAGAACGAAGCTGCAAAACTTTATATCATACGCAGCATCCCTCAAAATTTCTTAATCAGTCCTGAAGGTAAAATAGTTGCCAAAAACCTTCGTGGAGAAGAGTTGGAAAAGAAGTTAAGCGAAATATTTAAATGAGCATTTAAATATTGTTGTCTTTAAAATCACAGTTGAAAGAGACTATGCCAAAAAGCATAGTCTCTTTTTTACGAATAACTTTGTTACCATATAGTATAATATTCATACCTTTGCATCGTATGCACAGCATACATCACAAGACAACAAGACACAACATATTAATAAAACAGACAAATGGCTTGTAAAGAAATGAAGAAAGTTCTGATTGACTTTTCGAATCTGGGAAGTATGTGCGGATTTGGAGAAATTTGCTATAATTATGCTCATCATCTAGCCCAATTGAAATTGGAAGATATGCACTTTGTTTTTCTTGTACCCAAAGAATGGGTAGGGCATTTTGGAGATAATGTAGATTATGTAGAGGATGAGAAGAAATATAGACATTCCACTTCTAATTTACCGAAAGTTGATTTATGGCACTCCACCGATCAACAATATCATTATCGCAGTCAATCAAAAGATACGATTAATGTATTAACTATTCATGATGTGAATTTCATTTATGAAAAACCTTATTGGAAAAGATGGAGGTATATCTGGAAATTACAACATAGAATTAAAGGATCAGACTATATTACAACAATTACAAATTATGTAAATAATGATATTTGCAACCATTTAAATTTGTATGGCAAAAAGAGCCAAGTGATTCACAACGGCGTAAGAAATATGGCAGAAGATTCTGAAAGTATCCCTTCATTTGTAAAGGATCCTCATGAGAAGTTCTTTTTTACAATAGGACAGATACGTACAAAGAAAAATTTTCATGTACTGGTACAATTGATGAAATATTTTCCCGATCATCGGTTATACATTAGTGGTGACGACCATTTTGATTATGCTGACGTTGTACGTGATTTTATTGCAAAAGAAGGTTGTGGACGCTCATTTCTGACAGGAAAGATATCACCGGAAGAGAAGAAATGGCTTTATAAGAACTGTGATGCATTCCTTTTCCCAAGTAAATTGGAAGGATTTGGCATCCCGATTATCGAAGCAATGCGGTTTGGACGTGCCGTCTTTTCATCAAAATGCAGCAGCTTGCCCGAAGTGTGTGGCAAATATGCTTTTATGTGGGACAATTTTGAACCTGAATATATGGCTGAGATTATTCATAACGGGTTGGATGGATTCTATGAAAATAAAGAACAAATAGAAGAAATGAAACGTTATGCTTACGAATTCAGCTATGAACATTATACAGATGAATATGTCTCGCTATATCGCAGACTGCTGGATAAGAAGTAATATACTATCAAATTATCGCCTAGCTTCGGCGATAATTCTGCATCAATATGCTTAGCATAAAATTTAATCCTTTCCAAACATCAGCTGCTTGAATTATATCATATTTTTGTTGATAATCTAAATTTGCCAGTTCCTCTGATGAAAGGTAGTCGGTGGCGGCTATTCCATCCGCAGGAGTATTGTTCTGAGGAATCCACGTATGTTTGTTGGCATTAGGAGAGCATATTACATAGGATGGAATTCCCATTGCTTGGGCAATATGCCTTGCTCCACCTTCATTGCCAAAATAGAAGGTTATATTTTGCAGCATCGCAGCCAATTCGCATAATGAATGAGCCTGAATGTTTATAAAAATATTGGGGGAACATTCCAGCTTTTGATAAATTCGTTGCGCATTTTCTTCTTCTTGTCCGGGAGCATAATTAAAGATCAATTGCATATCAGGATAAGCAGTAATAAGTTCTTTTAAAACCTCAACCATTCTATCTTCGTTCCAAGCTTTGTTGGCTAATTTAGCTGTAACCCCAACGAGCATGATTGGCTTATTAAACTTAATTCCATTATTTTCCATATAATCCCTGAATTTATCTTTTCTATAAGGAGCAACAAATATGGAAAAATCATTGGAGTAATGCAAATGTTTTATTTTTTCGAGTGGTGTGACAAGCATTAGGTTTTGTTGAACCATATCTCCCTCTAAATCATCTCTCTTTATTCTATAGTTATGTACCCATTTGTTATACTTTTTCCACACTCCAATACGTAGAGGAGTGGAGAGTGAAAATATAGAAAATGGCAATGTATTAAGCGTAGATCTCATATCAATAATCACATCATAATGAATCTTATGCATTATCTCATAAACTTTATAAAGATACAATCGCATAGAGTGCCTTTCATTTTCTTCAAATGTGATGACATTATCAATTGCCGGATGATTCTGAAAAAGAGGGGCAATATTTTTATTTAATGCCATGTCTATCTCTGCATCCGGAAAATTCTTTTTTACAGTGTTGCAAATAGCCGTCGAAAGCACAGCATCACCGATTTGTCTGAAACGAATAATGAGCACATGTTTGATAGCAATATTCTTCATGTTTGTGTCTATATAAAAGGAAACTGTGGTGAGGTTAAAAATCTTCCCACATCAACATTCTATTTAAAATTTGATTCTGTCTTTGTGTCAAATTAGTAGAAATGTCCACTAACTTGTCCTCAAAGATACATACTATCTATTTTTTCTGCAATTGTAATCAATTAATTCAACACTTTTCATAGCGAATGACTGTAAAATCAATGATTATCGTAACCATTTAAAACAAATCAAGCTTTATTCTCACAAAATCACAATACAACACATTGTTTTTGCAAATTATTTTCCTAAATTCGTAACGATATATAATTCATAATTATCTTAATGCTGTCTAATCGATTCCGGTAAGATAGTAAAAAAAATATTCATTAAAATCAGATAGAATGAAAAAGGTAGAAAAAATCTCAGAAAATGAAAACTACACTGCCATAAATATAGGCAGTCTTGATCAGATAAAAGAGTATTCATTGATCCACCCAAGAACGCAAAAAGAGGTGAAAGGCAAATTGTTCTTAAAAGAACCAACCGCTGCCACGGGCACTGAAATATCTTTCACATCTGTTCCTCCTAAAACGGGACTTGGATATTTCCATTTGCATAACAAAGACGAAGAAACCTACATTATTCTGAGAGGTTCAGGATACTATCAAGTAGATGATGATTATTTCCCCATCCATGAAGGAAGCATAATCAGAGTGGCTCCTAAAGGGAAAAGAAGCCTATGTAACACTTCAGAAGAAGATATGGTTTATATTTGTATACAGGCCAAAGAAAACTCTCTGGAGGAATATACTTCTGATGACGGAACGCGAGTTGAAAAAACACCGAAGTGGAAAGGTCTTATATAAATTGAAAACCGTAAATCATATAAATATACCATGATATCCAATAAATTATACATAATAATATTGGCAATTGCTGCAATCGCATGTGTCAATGCAACTCACCAAGTTGGGAAATTTTATCCGGACTATTTTATTGTTTATGTCTGTGCTGTAACAATCATCTTTGCCATTCAATATGCTATACAATATTATATGCAGAAGAAGTTGGGCAAAAAGTACTACTGGGTGAATCTATTCGTCATCCTTATCCTCATGGCCTATTTCTATGTTGAAGTAATGCGATGAAATAGTAGGATCTGCTTGAGGGGAAATAGGATTGTTATCTTCTATTCCTCCTCAATATCCTCAATTTTGCCGATTATTCCCTCTATTCTTTTTCGATACGCATCACCAAAGTCTTTACTTTTCAATAAATTGTCTACATCCGCTTTGTTTAAATTCTGGGCCTGATAGAAGTTTATGTAGTCAGTCATTAGCTCTTCGGAGCTATCCTTTGTCAAATTTGAAATCATGGCTGGGAAGTTCTTTCCTTTTATTTCTAGTTCATTGCCTCTACTTAGCGCTGCAACCATTTGTGTTAGAATACGATTGAACTCTTTGTTTTTTAACGCATATACATAGCCACACAAATAATAGGCACTTTTCTTGAAAATAGGGAGCTGAGGAAGATATGTCTCAGCGTTTTCCTGAATTAAATCACGAATGGAATCTAATATTTCACTTGCCATAATCAATTTGCAGCACAATGTGTTGAATTCTTCCTTCCGATCTGTTTCGAGCAACTCGCTGTTAAAAACTTTTTCATATTCTCCTTTCTGAAACACACGGCTTTGCCCTAAGCGTGAACGTAGCGATTGTGCCATGAATAGAAATACGGCGCGATAAGAAAGGGCAACATTCAGCATGCTTACCATATTAACATCAGTCAATTGCCTCGATTCTCCTTTGCGATCATATACAATATCAAATAGTTTAAGCGTACGGGTTATTTGTATTTGTATGGGATCATTTGCCATCAATGAATAAGTTTTCACTGCATTTTGATTATTGGTAGCCTTGATCACATTCATTTTGAAATCAGTTTGTTCGGGAGCAATCTCATAAATGCGCACCATCACATTGGACGGACGAAAATTATCTCGTGTCAATTCTCCATATTTGGCACTGTAAAGAGCATTGACTGTCTGGCAACCGTTAATAATTTGCATATTTTTCAGCGTAAGTCCCATAACCTTTTTTTCACTACTTGTATTGCCCACAGTGAGTTCGTCACAAATGATACTTATTCCATTATTCATGTAGGGAAACCACAAACTTTCAGTGCCTGTGATGGTATTGATAATATCTTTGTTGACAGAGGCTCTGTCTCCTAAATAAAGACGAATATTCTCGGCATAGAGTTGGTTATGATGATATTTGTTTTGCAAACGAATAAATTCATTTACGTTGCACATACCTATAATTACTTTCTTCGGCAACCCCATGCTCGTTCTTGTTGTGTTGTCTTCCAAACGATATGAATTCTGACCGTCAACAACCATTTCTACATTTTCTGAGCTTATCTGTATTTTACCTTCTTTGGCCAGCTCCATGATCTCTTTTAGCCCATAGACCTGTACAGAAAAACCTAGCTGCTGTTTGTCTTGTTCAAAGCGTCCCATTACGGCATTTATAGGCTTCTCGTTACTTTTTGCGATGCCTTGAGTATTATTTATATAGTGACAATAAACTTTGATTCGTCGTCCCCGTTTTGAAATAAAATCGTCAAACTTTTCTTTTATTTCCTTGACAACTCCATTTGTTGAGGGAGCGTCAAGAAGTTCAGGATGAACGAAGTTGTTGTTTATGAAAGTGGCAAAATTCTGAAGTTCTACAGGAGAAGCAGAATTCGTCTTATTTTCATTTAATTTGTATTGAAAGATATGTAATTGCTTGACGGATGTACTATCTGTTTCGATAAGTGCATAAGCATCTATTTGCAAATCGTCTTTTCCCGATATGCTTTTATCAGTGATCACAAAATTCTCAAAGAAACCATCCTCGGAATAGTCCATTACCAATGATGCCGACATTGCCATGTATAACATTTCATAAGAAGCATTTATCACGTTGTTTGTTGCTTTCCCTGCTTCCAATACGTAATGGCCGTTAGTCCTTCTAAAATATTGGAGTTCTGTTCTTAATTCGTCACTAATGTACATCTTCTTTCCTTCATTTGTATACATACAAAGGTATGAATAATTTATTAAATTTGGAAAGAAATACTTATTTTTTCCTTTACCATCTAACCTTGAACACATGTGGTCATTAATTATGCCGAGTTGCCGCAATGCATAATGTGGCACTCATAAATAACACCCCCATCTCAATTTGCAAAAGAGTCAAAAGTGAATAAGACAATATTCATAATTCACGATATATATAATTTTACTTAAAACTTGATAAATATAATCCAACTTTAATAATCATATTATTCTTAAATTACTACTTTTACATCTAACAAAACTATAATTATTAATTATCTTATAAAATTATGAAAGCATTTAAATCAATTTTTGGCATATTGATATTTGCAGCTACACTGCCATTGATAACGAGTTGCGAGAGTAATGAGGTAGTCGGGAAATGGAAGGATGCAATTAAACTATCTACCAATAAAGCATCATTTGGATCAGCTGCTGATTCTGTTGTTATAACGTCAAAGGGAACATGGTGGTGGTTTACGGAGATACGAACTAATAGCAACATTTATTATCCTATACGGGAAGAAGGTGGTAACGATAATCCTTCGTCCTGGTACGTCAAGGATAGAAGCGATACCTTGACTTATAAAATACCAAGCATTCACAAAGACGATGAATACACGATAAACGATGATTTCTTTGACATTAAGAAAATAGGATTAAATCGCCTTATTATTAAACTAAATGCTAATGAAACGTCGGCAGACAGGTACGTCATGATAGACCTCGAAGCCGGAGATTACTTTGAGACTGTGACTATACTGCAATCAGGCAAAAAATAATAAAAACAGGGTAGATTTCCAATAAATCTACCCTGTTCTTTTATAAATTACTTCCTATTCTTTTTCGAAGTTCATACTAGGGTAATCGGTATATCCCTTTTCGCCCGGCGTATAATACGTATCATGATTCGACTCACTAAGCGGAGCATCCGCCTTGAAACGTTCAACCAGATCGGGGTTGGCAATGTATGGTGTACCAAAAGAAACTAAGTCGGCCTGTCCATCACGCAATACCTGATTACCGGTTTCTTTATTAAACGCATGATTAATAATGATCGTTCCCTCATAGATTGGGCGGTAATGTTTAGCCACTTCCTGAATGGCAAGTGGATTACCTGTCACATCTGTGAAAGGCTCCGTCAGATGCAAATAAGCCAGATTATAATCATTTAGCTCCGAAACGATATAATCATGTACGGCAATGGTTTCCTCGTCCAGCATCATGCCCTGAATGCCGTTGAGCGATGGATTAAGCCTTACACCGACTCTTTTGATCTTGATGGCACTTTGCAGTTCATCCAAAATATCGAAAAGAATGCGTGCACGGTTTTCAATGGAACCGCCATACTCGTCATTACGCGTATTAGAATAAAGATTGAAGAACTGATGCAGCAGATACCCATTTGCCGCATGTATTTCTACACCATCAAAGCCAGCTTCCATTGCATTAATGGCACCTTGCTTAAAATCATTGATAGTGTCCTTGATGTCTTTCAATGTCATCTCACGGGGCGTCACGGTATCTTTAAAACCATCTGCCGTGAATGCCTGCGTCATTGGGTTCAAAGCAGAAGGAGCCAAAGGTAGTCTTCCACCAAGCAGATCAGGATGCGACAGCCTACCGACATGCCACAATTGGGCAAAGATTTTCCCCTCGCGATCATGTACGGCATTGGTTACCAGCTTCCAGCCCTCTACTTGCTCTTTTGTGTAAATGCCCGGAACATTAATATATCCTATAGCATTCCTGCTAACATAGGTTCCCTCAGAGATAATAAGACCGGCAGAAGCACGTTGCCGATAGTACAATGCTGTTAATTCTGTGGCCGTATTTCCGGGATTATCTGACCGACTCCGAGTCATCGGGGCCATAACTATTCGGTTCTGCAACGGAAGTCCGTTCAGATCATAAGGCTCAAATAATGGTTGTGAACTCATTGTTATTAATTTTTTAATTTATTTATCCGCATTTGTCACGTCATTTTTAATAACAACTAGAGCTGGGTATAGTTCTTTCTCAACATTTAATTTTGCCTAATTTCTTATAACGATTGGTAGTAGGGGACAACAATGATATTATCATAAAAAGCTGACTCATTATTTCCTCTTCTAATAAAAAACGAGAATATCTGATAACTTTATGTTTAAATTTTTCCCTTCATCCTTCATATTCCTTTACTGATCGAGGTTTCCGAATGAACGAATGAAGGCTCCGTTTCATTTTGTCCCTTCATGTGTATCGTCCTAAAGAGGAAATCATCCAACAAAATCAATTAATACTTTTGATGAAATGAACTGTTTGAGTTTGCCAAAACAAACAGTTCATTTTATCAAATGAACAAGATGAAATTCAAAAAACTCCTATTAAAATAAAGGAATAAATGAAATGTTAAAATTGTGTTAAGCCTTCATTCGTTCATCTCGAGACTCATATGAATAAAGGGATATGAAGGATGAAGGCAAAAGTCATAATCTTGTTGATTTGGTAAAATGTCATTTTTGGAAGAGGTTATCTTTACCTTCATATTATAGTTGATCACCCAACCTGATGTGCTGACTAAAATAGTGGTTTTCATGAACTCTCCAATTCGTTGAAAATCGAAAGCAGCCTTCATTCGTTCATTCGGAAAGACCGATGAACAAAGAGATATGAAGGATGAAGGGAAAAATCACAAGATAAAAGAGTATAGATTCACACATCTGAATATGGTACTTCGTACAATTCATAACTGCAAGTTATCTACTTCTCTTAAGCAAGTTTGCCACCCCACAACTACGAGTTTGCCAGCCTATAACTGCGAGTTGTGCCACTCATAGTTATGGGCAGAACGAAACGCTATAGCGAGTTTAAGGATTGTACATGTTTAACTGTTGGCGGAATTAAATTAAATATTAATTCCGAATAGTTTTATATATTACTTACTTATTATATTCAGTAGTAGAAAATACTAAGAATTGAAGAAAACAAGAAGTAGAGGGAGCTAGTTCTCCTCCTACTTACATATTCATTATAGCCTATTTATATTTTGCAACATACTTATTACATGTAATTTACAATACTTTTACTGAGTTAATTAATGATGTTAATATAAGATATTCACCAATTTCAAAATGGTTAAGATGGCATAGGACACTTGATCGAGAAACACAATTGCGGCACGTACCGGAAGGTGCTGAATCAGTAATGGGGAGGATGTTTATGTATGGGATCGGCATTAAATCTTCTCTGATAGATAATTCTTTTCAATATTGCAATATTGATAATATATTGGTATATTATATAATGCTCGTAATCTTGAAAAATACTCTTTCGCCTTTTTAGATTCACCCGTATCCTTAGTTATAATAATTAATTCCTTAGCTTTTTTCTTATCCATCCAATGTGCATATTCCATCAATTGCCCAAAGGCTTCTCTAACAGATATTCTTAATGAAGTATAAGACTTTATTTCATAAAAAATATCACCATCAGAATCATGAACAACCATATCGATTCTATTTGCTCCATATCCTGCATATTGTTCTTTTGAAACATTGCACTCACCAAACTGTTCTTGCAACTTTGTGAATAACATATTGCTAATGGTATCATGTAAAGATGAAATCTCTATAACTTTAGAAGGACGATTATATTTTCTTACAGTTACTTGATTACATTCTTCAATATTATTTTGAGTAGGTCTAAATTCATAACCATCTTTATCTTCATGTATTTCAGCATCAAAATCCAAATCAGGTGTATAATTTACTAAATTATAACGATTCAAAAAATATATTCGGTTTGACCGAGAAATAGGAATATGTACTTCGGTATTTAATCTAACATTATAAGGCAAAAAACGGATGTTAAACAATAACAGTTTATTATTAGGTAGCTTATTGATTTTAGCAATAATTGTAGGAGAATCAATTTTATCAATAATTTGTTTTTTCATTTCTTTAAGCCATCCCAACTTGCAATAGTGATTATTAATGTCTTTTGCTTCATCTTCTGAAATGACTTCTACATCTAATATTTTCCCTACAAAAAAACGATCTTTGCTTTCTGAGTTAATTGTAAATAGATATATGTCAAACTTTTTATTGACATAAGATTGATGTTGTTTTCTTATGGGTTCAATAAAAGCATAATGGTAGCCATTGTAAAGTTTTTCAAAATCAAAAAGCCATTCCTCATGGCCATATTCATAAATAGCCTCATACAACTCACCATTTTTACTCTTTCCACTTTTACCTGACGGCTTCTCCCAATGGTCACTATTATAAACTATTCGTGCTACTTTTTGGAGATTAATATTCCAAGCCGATTCAATACAATCATCATATAGAGAAGTAAACTTAATTATAAAATCAACGGTTTCCTTTATAAGCTTATCCCATGAATAATTCCTAAGTTCATTTTCTTCTATTGCAAGCCACCCCGCATCAGACTCTTTTATTGACTTTTGAACGATTTGTTTCTGTTCAGAAGTTAAATCATGACCAGTCTGATCACAATCTAATTTATATATTAGTGCTGAGATTTCAGGATCTCCATCGACTCCAATAGTAAAATATATTCCTTTATGTTCATGCCCAACTTTATATATTTGTGTCCAAGTATAAAATTTGAAAGATTTACCATAATTGTGCCAGATCTTCCTAACCTGACCAGTATATCCATATTCTCTTAGCTTATCGAGTACGGAGTTGTGCCAATATTTCGTTTTTCCCCAAACTCCATTCATTAAATCATTCTTCAAATCTATGTATTCAGGGTTATTGGCAAGGTATTCTGTACCTCCAACTTTTGACAAAGCATGAATATCATCAATAGTAAAAAAAGACATTGTATTTCTCATAAATTTAAAAGTAATATAGCTATTTCCGGAATATCTTCCATTTAGTTTATTAATTATTATTATTGAAATACTCCTTTAATGATTCAAGCTTTAGTCTAAATATCTCAATTCGTTCTGCTTGTTTTTCATTAAGTCCTTTAATGTTTTTATTGCATTCGGAAACCTCACAAAAATCAGACATCTTTGAACTTCTATGCCCCATAGGGCAAATGTATCTCTCTTCCGGTTTTGAAAATATTCCCTTTACAACCTCGTAATGTCCTAGGTCAGGCAAGTTATCTAAAATAGATATAATCTCTTCAAATGCTACAATATCTTCAGGACCATACATTTCTTTATCTATATCAAGCAGTAATGTAGCAAACTCAAAATTTTGATTTGCTATATTTTCTTTAATCGCTTTTGGGCTAAAAATATGTGCGATTCTTGCTAAATTTAGAACAGCTTGAGTGCGTATTAATAGGTGAGGATATAATATTTTCTCAGCAAGATCTTTATCCAACTGTGCAAAGTATTGAGGAAATCGATCCTTTAAAGTATCATAAATAGCGATGGTCTTAAGATATGGAACTAATAGAGCTTCTGCAACTTCGGGTATAAAACATGCCTGCAAGAATTGCCAGTCTTCTTCATCGGGAGTTTCATTATTATTTATCTTTTTAATTATTGTTTTTCTTTTTATACTTTGCGTAAGATCTTCAGTAGAAAGGAAATGTTTATCTCCATTTAGTTTACGTTCTTTCGGTTTACTAATAATTACAGCCGTACCCAGAGCAGATACCATAAACATTGACTTCCCCTTACCAGAAACCTCATCAAAATCTATTTGTAAGCCGATTATTCCATTCGCTCCACGCATCTTTGCTTTGTCAGAAAGTGCTTCCATTGCTTGTTTGTAAATCAAATCAAGTTTGCGTTGATAGGTACTTGAATTTCCGCCAAATAAATCTGTAAATGAGGCATCTATGTCGGAGAAAAAGTTTGTTCCAATAACTTTGTTTGTAGATACGATTCCTAAGTATTGCTCTATGGTTGCACCTTCAATACTATTTGTCGTTGTAATAAATATTTTACTCATATATTCGTTGATTAAAATTTATTTGAAGCTCATTTAGCATGAATTCTCTTGCTAAATGAGCTTAACGAGTGAATAATTTTGACAAAAGTAAACAATCTTTTTAATATGAATTCACTCTACACATAAAATATGTTGTCATTCTTATTTTGCTAAAAAGGATTTATTCTCTATATACTAGTAGGATCATAAAAAAAGGCAAGAGATGGACTTGCAAAGCTGCTGATACATTTCATACCTTCATTTGCTTTTATTATATATTTTCCTCATATTTGTGATCATTATACAAATAAAAGGTTTATTCTAAATGTAGAAATACATTTACAATTTCATTTATAAATATTTGCAACCAATAAAAACACACTTTAAAAAATTAATACTATGAACCATTCAAATTGGAAAATACCGATCGCTATTGTTATAGCAAGTATCTTTGTTACAGCGATAATTTCTCCGCTTAGAGGAATTGATTTGGGTTTTGACCCTGTGTGTATGTCTTCCTTTGTGGGCTTTTTCGGCTACTTTGCTTTTACCTACTTTGCGTGTAAGATGTATGAAAAAGTTCTTCGTCCCAGTTTGATCTTTAAAATGATTCTGCTGGGAATTCTCATTGTTCAAGTTCCAATTCGGATAATTTCACCTATTGATACTCTGGCTACGCTGCCTGACTTCATCATTCATGTGTTGGGTATCATCTTCGGATACTTATTCTACAGAAAAAAGATGTCACTAAAAGTCGCCATAATTGCCGGTCTTCTCATATATGGCGTTGGAATGCTTGGAGCGCGTGCATTAAGAAATACGATATATTTTAACAACGCTTGGGGAACGGTTTCTCCACGAAAGGTATCAAACTTTATGATGAAAGATGAACACGGCACCAACCATTTCTTAAATCAATTCAAGGGGACGTATCTGATATTGGATTGCTGGTATGACCGATGTGGCGTTTGTTTCCATGAATTCCCCGAATTCCAGGAGGTTTATAAATCCTATTCATCAGATAAAAATATGACTTTCTTTGCATTGAACGTACCATAAAAGGAAAGCAATAAGGATCCTTACCGTCTCATTCGTGAGAAGGGATACTCATTCCCTGTTTTAAAGATCTCCGATATAAATTCAACGAAAGAATTAGAGGTAAAAGTGTTTCCAACAATTCTTATTTTCAATCCGAATTCACAGCTGATCTTCAGGGGTGACCTATATGATGCAAAAAGAGTGATAAAACGAATATCGAAGAAAGATATTTAACGCCTCTCACACTTCTATAAAAATAAAGCATTTCTTTTTACACTTGATAACAACGAAGGTGGTGAGGATAAACAGGATAGCTAAACCTACGAACAAAGAAATAATATTAAAAAGGGTGAGAAGATATAGCAGAACAACGAAGGAGATACCCACTATGCGGAATGATCTTGAAATGTTTCGCTTGATAATAAATGTTTTATCACCGGAGGTGAGATCGATATCAATCTTACTGCAGAAACCATCAATGCATGCTGACACAGAATGGATGCTATTTGATAATTCCAATTCAAGCACACCATTGGGATTCAACGTTCGCGGTGCATCATTGTCGATACCCACTTCGACTGATCTGAACAAAAAATCGTTTTTTCTTGATAATATTAATTTAGACATATTCTGATTAGATTTGATTGTGCCGTAAATATAAAACAAAATTCCATAGATGTAACATTAAATATCAAAATAGTTATCAGTGAATGATAAGAGATAAACTCTATGAACACTCACTAAATAAAAGGCTTTTATTGTAAATTAAAATGGATGTTACTACCTTTGAACGGATTTTTCAGAACAATACAAAGACAACAGTAACAAACATAAAATAAAATGGACACGGAGGTTAGAATAAGAGCGGTTGAAGAAACTGATTTTTTACAAATTGTGAGTTTATTCAAAGAGTTTGCAACCTTTGAGAAGATGCCTGAACAGATGACTAATTCTGTTGAAAGAATGAGTAAGGAAAAAAACTTTTTCCATTGTTTTGTGGCTGAAACAAAGGACAAGAAGATTATAGGATATGCTACGTATTTCTTCTGCTACTATACATGGATTGGCAAATCGCTATACATGGATGACTTGTATGTAAAGCCTGAATACCGAGCAAATGGAATAGGTACGAAGCTCATAAACAAAGTAATTCAGTTTGCAAAAGATTCAGAGTGTAACAAATTGCGCTGGCAAGTGTCTGATTGGAATAAACCGGCCATTGATTTCTATACGCACATCGGTGCTAAAATAGATAGCAATGAACATAATTGCGATTTGATATTTGACTGATTACATAAGATGCAAAAATCCGGTAGGAGATGGTCTTACCGGATTTACTTATATCTTTTGCTATTTGAAGTAAAAGCTTTGCGGAAAGTGAGGGATTCAAACCCCCGGTACGGACAAGCCGTACAGCGGATTTCGAGTCCGCCCCGATCGATCACTCCGGCAACTTTCCTTAAACGACTGCAAAGGTAAACCGTTTTTTCAAAACGGGAAAGGATTTATGTCATTTTTTTACCTCTTTTTTACTAAAGAAGAGATCATATATAAATTTATTATTGTACTTTTGTTCCCAATTATGGGAAGAATTCTTGCTTTAGACTATGGACGTAAGCGCACTGGCGTAGCCGTTACCGACCCGTTGCAAATGATTGCAAACGGACTTACCACTGTTCCTACGTTTGAGTTGGAACATTTTTTGCTTGAATACACAGGCAAAGAAGTGGTTGAAAGAATTGTGATAGGTATGCCCAAACAACTCAATAATCAATTGAGTGAAAATGCACGCTATGTAACACAGTTCATGAAACGTTTGGAAAAGATTCTGCCAAACATACCAGTCACGATGGTTGATGAAAGATTCACGTCTGTATTGGCGCATCAAACGATGCTGGATGGCGGTCTTAAAAAACAAGCAAGAAAGAATAAGGCATTGGTGGATGAAATCAGTGCTACCATTATTTTGCAATCGTTTTTAGAGAGTAGAAGTATTTTAAATTTAAAATAGATAACAGTTTTATGATATTACCAATTTATGTATACGGGCAGCCCGTTCTTAGAAAAGTCGCAGAAGACATTACATCAGATTATCCAAATATTAAAGAATTAATTAGCAATATGTTCGATACGCTCTTTCGTGCTGAAGGAGTAGGGTTGGCTGCACCGCAAATAGGATTGCCTATTCGTGTAGTTGTGATCGATTTAGATCCGATGGGCGAAGACTACCCTAAATATAAAAATTTCAGAAAAGCATATATTAATGCTCATATCATTGAAACAAGTGAAGAGACTGTTTCAATGGAAGAGGGATGTTTGTCGTTACCCGGCATTCATGAAAATGTAACTCGCGCTAAAAAGGTTCTCGTACGCTATCTGGATGAAAACTTTGAGCCGCACGAAGAGGAAGCTGATGGATATTTGGCTCGCGTAATGCAGCATGAATTCGATCATCTGGATGGGCATATGTTTATCGATCGGATGTCGCCCATGCGCCGACAAATGGATAAAGGCAAATTAAATGCCATGCTAAAAGGCAAAGCACATTGCAACTATAAAGTGAAAACTGTAAAAAAATAAGTTTATTCTTAACTCATAAGCTTAAATATTGGATGAGTATGCGTAAAACATTATTTTTATTGATCTGGGTTATTTCAGGCTCCATTTCAGCGCAAATAAACACTGACAGGGTAATGGAAATCGGCAGAAATGCCCTTTATTTTGAAGATTATGTACTCTCTATCCAATATTTCAGCCAAGTGATCAGTGCGAAACCGTACTTGCCTGAACCTTATTTCTATAGAGGTCTTGCTAAAATGAACCTTGAAGATTATCAGGGTGCCGAGGAGGATTGCTCGCTTTCAATTGAAAGAAATCCTTTTGTGGCAAGTGCTTATCAAGTGAGGGGACTGTCAAGAATACACTTGAAGAAATATGACGATGCCACCAGCGATTATCTGAAAGCCATTTCGTTTGACCCATATAATGTGGGAATTCGTCACAACCTGGCGTTGTGCTATCTGCAAAAGAATGATTTTAAAGAGGCTGATGCGGCACTTGATTCTTTGATAAAAATCAATCCGAATTACCAAGCGGCCTATCTCATGGAAGCGGAGTCGTCTCTGAAACAAAGAGATACGCTGCGCGCTGTGACCAATTTAACCAAAGCAATCGAGTTGGATAAATTCAGTGGTGATGCTTATCAGGCACGAGCAGGGATATACATGCAACAGAGCAAATGGAAAGAGGCAAAAGAGGATTATGGCTTTGCTATAAAATATACACCCAAAGAAGTGGGCAATTACATTAATAGGGCATTGGCCAATTATCATCTGCTCAAGTACAACGAAACGCTTGCGGACTATGACTCGGCCATTGAGCTTGACCCCAATAATTTCCTAGTTCACTACAACCGCGGTTTGTTACGTGCTCAGTTTGGTGATGAGAATCGTGCTATCAGTGATTTCTCATTTGTACTGCAAAAAGATCCGAACAACTTCATGGCGGTTTTCAATAGAGGTATTTTGCGCAACAAGACGGGTGATTATCGCGGAGCTATTCGTGATATCTCTACGGTTATTCGGCGATATCCTAATTTCCTGGCTGGTTATCAATTCAGGGCAACTGCTTACCGCAAGATTGGAAATATAACTGCTGCAACGCATGATGAAATGAAACTGATGCGTGCGAATCTGGATATGCGATTTGGAGGAAACAAATGGAGGAAGAAAGCTCCTTTGGCATCACACAAAACTCGTAGAATGTCTGATAAGGATATGGAAAAATACAATCAGATTGTTGAAGCTGACAAGGAAGAAAGTAATGATTCCATCTACAAGAATGAATATCGCGGTAAAATACAAAATAAGAAAGTGGAGATTCGCTTGGAACCGATGTTTGCTCTGACTTATTATGAGAAACAGGCGGAAATAAAACGTAGCGTACATTATTATAAAGGGATCGATGATATTAATAATCACCATTCGCTTCCACGTCGCTTGTTTATAACAAACCAGGAAGTGGCACTTGATCAACAACAAATTAAAGACCAATTTACGTCAGTGGACAAACTGACTCCTGAGATAATTAAATATCCTAAGAATGTCAGATATCGCTATGCACGTGCTCTTGACTATTATTTATTGAAAGATCAAAGCAATGCGTTGACGGATTTGAATGAGGTCCTAAATATCGATTCGCGCTTTTATCCTGCTTATTTCACTAGAGCTCTTATTCGTTGGAAACAACTTGATTATGAAGAATCTGAGGAAATTAAAAATGTAAAAGGAAAAGTGGAAGAAGTAAGCACCATTGATATAAAGAATCCTGCATATGATGTAATCAAAGAGGATTATGACAAAGTAATCGGTTTAGCTCCGGACTTTGCATATGCTTATTATAATCGTGGTATCGTGATGTGTGCACTTCATGACTATCAGTCGGCATTAGCAGATTTCACGACAGCCATACAACTTGATTCGAATCTTGGTGAAGCCTATTACAATAGAGGACTTACAAATGTATTTGCAGGTAATAACCAAGCTGGAATTAATGACCTTAGTAAAGCCGGTGAATTGGGCGTTGTAGAAGCATATAATGTGATAAAACGTCTAACTAAGTAAAAAAGGACGTTTTTCTTTGTCATTTCATGCATGAATGAAAAAAAAAGCCTATTTTTGCATTTGCATAAAAAGGATGAAATAATTTATTAAAAAGATTATGATAAAAATCACTTTTCCGGATGGCTCCGTTCGGGAATACAATGAAGGAGTAACAGGGTTACAAATTGCCGAAAGTATTAGTCCGCGCTTAGCTAAAGAAGTTTTGGCATGCGGAGTAAACGGCGAAACAATCGAATTAAATCGCCCCATCAACGAGGATGCTGCATTTGTTTTGTACAAATGGGACGACGAACAAGGTAAGCATGCATTTTGGCATACTAGTGCTCACTTAATGGCTGAAGCTTTGCAGGAGTTGTATCCAGGCATGCAGTTCGGTATCGGACCGGCCATTGAAAACGGTTTCTACTATGATGTGGATCCGGGAGAGGGCGTAACGATCAAAGAAGGCGATCTCGCTGCTATTGAGAAGAAGATGACTGAGCTGGCTGCCAAACATGAAGAGGTGGTTAGAGCTGACATTTCAAAGGCAGACGCGCTGAAAGGATTTGGAGATAAAGGACAAACTTATAAGTGCGAACTGATCTCTGAATTGGAAGATGGTACGATCACTACCTATACCAATGGAGGATTTACCGATCTTTGTCGTGGACCACACCTTATTAATACGGAAGTAATCAAGGCGATCAAATTAACAGCTGTAGCTGGAGCATATTGGCGCGGGCATGAAGACCGTCCTATGTTGACTCGTCTGTATGGAATAACATTCCCCAAAAAGAAATTGTTGGATGAATATCTTGTTTTGCTTGAAGAGGCAAAGAAGAGAGATCACCGCAAGATTGGAAAAGAAATGGATTTGTTCTTCTTCTCAGAGATGGTTGGTAAAGGATTGCCAATGTGGTTGCCAAGAGGAACTGCACTCCGCGTACGTCTGGAAGACTTCTTGAAGAGAATCCAACATCGTTTCGGGTATTTGCAAGTAATAACTCCACATATCGGTAATAAACAACTATATGTGACATCAGGACATTACGCTAAATATGGCAAAGATTCATTCCAACCTATACATACTCCTGAAGAAGGAGAGGAGTATATGTTGAAACCGATGAACTGCCCTCACCACTGCGAAATATACAAATATCAACCACATTCATACAAAGATCTGCCATTGCGCTATGCTGAATTCGGTACTGTATATCGTTATGAACAAAGTGGTGAATTACACGGATTGACCAGAGTACGTGGCTTTACTCAAGATGATGCTCACATTTTCTGCCGTCCGGATCAAGTGAAAGAAGAGTTCTTGAAAGTGATGGATATCATCATGATCATCTTCAAAGCATTGGATTTCAATGAATTTGAAGCTCAGATTTCATTACGTGATAAAACTAATCGCGAAAAATATATCGGTAGTGACGAGAATTGGGAAAAAGCTGAAAACGCTATTGTAGAAGCTTGCAATGAAAAAGGATTAAAAGCCAAAGTAGAATATGGTGAAGCTGCATTCTATGGCCCTAAACTGGACTTCATGGTGAAAGATGCAATCGGTCGTAAATGGCAATTAGGAACAATTCAAGTAGATTACAACTTACCTGAGAGATTCCAATTAGAGTATACAGGTGCCGACAACAAGAAACATCGTCCGGTGATGATACATAGAGCCCCATTCGGTTCTATTGAACGATTCATCGCTGTGCTTATAGAAAATACAGCAGGTAAATTCCCATTGTGGTTGACTCCTGATCAAGCAATCGTGTTACCGATTAGCGAAAAGTTCAACGAGTATGCTGAAAAAGTTCGTAAACAACTTGATGACGCAGATATACGCGTATTGATTGACGATAGAAATGAAAAGATCGGACGTAAGATTCGTGATAACGAAATGAAACGTATACCTTACATGCTAGTTGTTGGTGAAAAAGAAATGGAAACAGGAACTGTAAGCGTAAGAAAGCAAGGCGAAGGAGATAAAGGTTGTATGAAAATTGAGGAATTTGCTAAAAAAGTGAATGAGGAAGTTCAAAATATGATAAATAAGTATTAACTTTGCAGGCTGAATATTTAAATAATAACAAGATAAACGGAAAAAGATAATTTTATTGAATGAAGAATGATAGATTAAAGTCTCAATATAGAATCAATGATGAGATTCGTGAGAGAGAAGTTCGTATTGTGGGTGACAACATTGAGTCCAACGTATATCCCATACAACAGGCATTAAAAATTGCAAGCGATTTGGGAATGGATTTGGTTGAAATCTCTCCCAGTGCTCAACCACCCGTTTGTCGTGTTATTGATTATTCAAAGTTTCTTTATCAAATGAAGAAACGTGCTAAGGAACAAAAAGCAAAACAGATAAAAGTAAACGTGAAGGAAATTCGTTTTGGTCCCCAAACCGATAGTCATGATTACGAATTTAAAATGAAACATGCTCGTGGTTTCTTAGGTGATGGTGATAAAGTGAAAGCTTACGTTTTCTTTAAAGGTCGTTCAATCTTGTTTAAGGAACAGGGAGAAGTACTTCTTCTTCGTTTTGCAAACGATTTGGAGGATTTTGCGAAAGTGGAACAAATGCCATTGCTTGAAGGTAAGAGAATGACAATTTTGCTAGCTCCTAAAAGAAAAGATGTTGCTCCTCCTGTAAAGAAAGAAGCAGCTCCTAAAAGAGAAGGTGGCCCTAAGAAAATGAAGTTGACTCCTGTTGCTAAAGAAACAACGGAAGTGGCTCCAGAGCAAGAAGTTGCTGCTGCTCCAGTAGAAAAAGAAGAAAATGCGTAACGCGCCGGTATAGTGCGTTACCATTATTAATAATAATTTAAATAATTAATAAAATGCCAAAGGTCAAGACTAACTCCGGTGCTAAAAAGAGGTTTACCCTTACCGGAACAGGTAAAATCAAAAGACAGCACGCTTATCATAGTCATATTCTGACTAAGAAAACTAAAAAGCAAAAAAGAAATTTATGCTACTCTACAATTGTTGATCATACAAATGTAAAGCAGGTTAAAGAACTTCTTTGTTTAAAGTAATCAAGTTAAGCGTACAAATTTATTAAAAGTATTAATCGAGTGTATTAGCATCTAAAGCTCGTCAATCAATGAGACGGCGCTAACATTCAAAAAATTAAAAAACTATGCCAAGATCAGTAAATCATGTTGCTTCCAGAGCAAGAAGAAAGAAAATTTTGAAGCTTACCAAAGGTTATTTTGGTGCAAGAAAGAACGTATGGACTGTAGCCAAGAATACCTGGGAAAAAGGTCTTACTTATGCATACCGCGATCGTAAGAACAAGAAAAGAACATTCCGTGCATTGTGGATACAACGTATCAACGCTGCTGCACGCCTTGAAGGTCTTTCTTATTCTCAATTGATGGGTGCTCTACATAAAGCCGGCATCGAGATCAATCGTAAGGTTTTAGCTGATTTAGCAATGAATCAACCTGAAGCTTTCAAAGCTATTGTTGCTAAAGTAAAGTAATTTAGAACAAGATTTTTCAAAGCCCATTTGCAATGCAAGTGGGCTTTCTTTATGTTAAGACCTTTTTGCAATAATATATCCTTTGATCCGGAAATACCACGCATTGACAACTAACGGTACGGCTACACCACAAATGGTATATACAACCCAAAACCACTCATTACGAACCCATATAACGGGATAGCAACTGATCATGCGCGGATCTAACCCGTAAATAAAAATCTTCAGTGCATTTACTATTTTAAATGAAAGCAAACTGAAAGCGAATATCGGCATGGTGTTATTGCCTATATACACCAACAAATTCTTTATTCGCGATTCATTGCAACTTATATAATGGGATGCTTTATATACCATGATCCAGCCGATGATTCCGGGTAAAAAGGTGTTGAGATAAAGAGTGAGGTTGGGACGATATTTCAGTGTAGTGGGGTGAATCTGCGAATATGCTGCAACAAACAGAAATGCACAAATGGCCAAAGCCCAATCGTACTTATGATGATCATTCAATCTTGTACGGCGAAATATAAAGCCTGCACTAATATAGAATAAGGCATATAATTCTCGACTGCCTCCTTGTGGCCAATAAGGAATGGTTGTTGCATGCCATGCTAATTTTAGGCCTGCTGCAAAGGCTAGTAGGCAGATGACAATACCTACAGCTATCTCATTTTTTGTGACAAATTTATGAATCAAATAATACAATAGACAGAAAAGGATACTGCCTACAAACAAGGAACGCAAAAACCAGAATGTTCCCAGCACAAAGGGATCATAGCCTCCCATGCTATAAAGGATTTTACCTACAAAATCCAACATGGTGGAGTAGGTGTATGGGCGTACAACACCACCGGCCATATTACCGTAAGATGTGTTCTGCAGACCTACCATAAAGAAGACATTATGCAGAACCAAGAAAAGAAGGCTCCATTTTACAAAAGGAAAGTATAGTCCTTTTACTTTTTTCTTGATAAAGGTCGATTTATCATCGACGTACTTTACTGAAAAGAAATAACCTGAAGCAATAAAAAATAAAGGCATGTGAAACATATAAATGAATGCAGTCAACATTCCGGGACAACAGGTATGCCCCATAACCATGAGTATGATTCCAATTCCTTTGCAAATACTTATTGTTTCATTCTTTTTATTCATTTCTCTTATTCATTTCTCTTATTCATTCGATTTACTTACAAAGATACAATAAGTGTTTCAATGCAAAAAATACTTAAGATTCTAAAAGCCTTATCTGAATGATTTTTACTAATTTCGCTATGGAAAATAAAATTAATCAATGTATGATCTATAGCAATCAACAAGTAAGGCGACAAGATCGTCTATTAGAAGAAGAACAAGCTATCCGACTATTGAAAGAAAGCGAATATGGAGTATTATCCATACAATCTGACAAAGCTGGCGTTTATGGACTCCCTATCGATTATGTGTGGGATGGAGAATCATCTTTATATCTTCACTGTGCACCAGAAGGACATAAACTGGATTGTATTGCAAAATATCCGAAGGTTTCTTTTTGCATAATCGGACATACGAATGTCATTTCAAATAAGTTTACGACAGCTTATGAAAGTATTATACTCACGGGTGAAGCTCACATAGGATTAAGCTCTGAAGAAAAGATGAAAGCACTCAAGCTGATATTACAGAAGTATTGTCCCAATGACCAGGTGATAGGGCAGAAATATGCTGAAAAATCCTTCCATCGTACAGAAGTTATTCGCATTTATATCGACAAATTTAGTGGGAAATGCAAATGTATACACCCCTAATAGATAAGGAAAAAATCTCTATGTTCACCTATCTTGCTTGAATAATTCTTGTTCTGCAAAATAGGTGAACATAGGATGAGATGTTTCAATAATTATATAATGCTTCATTAAAAAAGTCATTGATAGGCTTCACGAGCTGAAATTTTTCAAAGACCTCATCAACATAAGTACCGGACTGGATTACAGCACTGTCATCATAACTTTTAAATATATCAAAATTCTTCATCTTAACATACTTATCAAATTTTCCTCCCGCTTTAAAATCTCTGGGCATTGTTTTAAGTGAATCTCCCTCAAACAGAAAGTTTTCCTTAAATTTCTTATCCTTCAATAAACGATCAAGGGTCTCACCTTCTGATTCAATTTCTTGCCTTACTACTTTCAATGCATCATTAGGCAAGCAGTGTAATCCAGCAGCTATCAAGCTCTGATCTCCCGGCTGAATATGTAAATAATACCCGGCTTTAATACTCTTCTTGCCACCCGGTGCAATGTATGCCCCAAAATGATTCTTATAAGGTTGCTTGTCTAAACTGAATCTTGTATCTCGTGGTAATCTAAACACACACTCTTTAGGAGATAGCCCCAGCAAAGATTTATCGATCAATGTAAGCCTATTTATCAACTCCTGAACAATTTCATTAAACTCGCCACGCGCTTCGTCACACAGGCTCTTATGGGCATGCATCCAATCCACATTGTTGTTTCGCGACAGCTCTATCAAAAAGTCTAAGATTAATTTTGTATTCATAACAATTTTATATTAACAGGAAAATAACAATCATATCAAAGGAAAAGTTTTTCAAAGATCGGCATTTTTTTATAAAAACATAAGCTTAGAGTCTAAATAAATGTATTTGTTTTTTTACCTTTGAAGACAGAAAAAAATAATGAAAATGGAAGAAGGTCTGATAGTATACAAAGCCTCTGCCGGTTCGGGTAAGACTTTTACACTAGCGGTGGAATACATCAAAATGTTGGTAAAAGATCCTTTTGCCTATAAACAAATATTAGCCGTTACTTTCACAAACAAAGCTACGGCTGAAATGAAAGAACGTATTCTAGGGCAATTATATGGTATTTGGAAGGGTGATCCCGATTCGCAAGCTTATTTAAAAAGAGTATGCGAGGATTTAAATAAACCAGAACAAGAAGTAAGGTCACAAGCCGGCACTGCGCTTGAACGAATGATGCATGACTATGGTAGATTTCGAATAGAAACGATCGATTCATTCTTTCAATCAGTCATGCGAAACCTTGCTCGGGAATTGAATCTATCTCCTAATCTGGAAATTTCCTTGGATGACAGCCAGATTCTAGGTGACGCAGTGGATGCCATGATTGAAAATTTGACTCCACGTTCGACTATGCTTTCATGGATTATGCAGTTTGTTGAGGAAAAGATTGCAAGTGATAAAAAATGGAATGTGACGGATGAGATAAAAGCTTTTGGACGTAATCTATTCAACGAAATATATATTGAAATAGGCAAGGGGTTACGTGCCAAACTTGAAGATCCACAGTACATTGCAAGCTATTATAGAGATATAAAGGCTCTGAAAGCTCAGAATGAAGATCTTATGAAAGGATTTCTTGAGCAATTTCATTCATTGCTCAAAGAAAATGGACTTGAAGTAAGCGATATAAAATACGGTAAGGATGTGGAGAGTTTCTTCAAGAAGCTTACTCAAAATAATTTTGCAGACTCAAACAGAGGAACGCGAATTGTAAGCTTCATGTCTGATGCCGGATTTTGGATAAAGAAAAGCTCTCCACGTGCCGATGAAATTATGGAATTGGCTACAGACGAATTAATGCCGCTACTAGTAACTGCTGATGAATTTCGTAAAGAAAAAGGACGAATCATTAATTCATGCATACTTTCGTTGCAGCAGATATTTAAAGTAGGGCTACTTGCCGGAATAGATGAAGAGGTTCGTGAGCAGAATCATGCACACAACCGTTTTCTTTTAGCAGATACCAGTGCGCTTCTGCATCAATTGATGCAGGATTCGGATGCAACATTCGTGTTTGAAAAGATAGGTTCAAGTTTGCACAATGTAATGATCGATGAATTTCAGGATACATCACGTTTGCAATGGGACAATTTCAAATTATTACTACTTGAATGTTTGTCGCAGGGAGACGAGAGTCTATTGGTTGGGGACGTAAAGCAGAGCATTTACCGCTGGCGTAACGGAGATTGGACGATTCTTAACGGATTAAATAATCACATTGATTACTTCCCTTTAAGTGTAAAAGGCCTGAATGTCAACAGACGAAGTGAGGCAAACATTGTGATGTTTAACAATAACTTGTTTTCACACGCAGCACAATGGTATAACCAACGCTTCAGAGAGACCCATGACACAGACTGTGAACCGTTGCTGCATGCTTATGCTGATGTGCAGCAAGAGGTGCCAGACCCGTCAAAAGAGGCCAAAGGATTAGTGTCTGTCACATTCATTCCAAAAGATGAAGAAAAAGATTATGACACACTGACATTGGAAGCTTTAGCTTCTGAAATTAAAGAATTGATTGACAATGGACTTGAAATGACGGATATAACAATCCTGATTCGAAAAAACAAAGTAATCCCTATCATAGCGCAATATTTTGAAAAGAATTATCCGGAATATCGCATTGTAAGTGATGAAGCATTTCAATTGAAAGCATCAATAGCTATTCAAATAATTACGGATGCACTGCGTTTACTGAGCAATGAAAACAATAAGATAGCAAAAACGCAGTTAGCACTCAATTACCAAAATAGAGTTTTGCTCCAGAATCTATCTCTCAACAATTTGTTGATAAAGAATAATATAGATGATCTTCTTCCTGTGGATTTTATCGAAAAGAGGAAGTCGCTAGCGCTAATGTCATTATATGAGCTTGTGGAAGAGATATTTATACTGTTTCAATTGGATCGTGTAGAAGGACAGGATGCTTATTTATTTACATACTATGATGCCGTACAAGAATATACAACAAGCAATTCTTCAGACATCGGGCAATTCCTGGATTATTGGGATGAGAAATTATGTACAAAGACGATTCCATCAGGAAATGTGGATGGAATAAGAATCATGTCCATTCATAAATCAAAAGGACTAGAATTCCACACGGTTTTGATTCCTTATTGTGACTGGAGCCTGGAAAGTGAAACCAATACCCAACTGGTATGGTGCCAGGCGGATGAAGCACCATTCGACAAAATGGATATTGTACCGATGTACTATTCTGCTACCATGGAGAACTCAACCTATCATAATAGTTATGAGAATGAGAAACTGCAAATGTGGGTGGACAATCTTAATTTATTATATGTAGCATTTACTCGTGCGGCAAAGAATCTTATAGTATGGTGCAAGGCTGATAACAAACGCCAGGTCTCTGAAATGTTAGGAGACTGCTTGTCGGCAATGGATGAGAGTTTTGCCGTTGACAAAGAGATCGGAGGCACTTACACGTTTGGTACTTTATTAAGCAGCACGAATGAAAAAGAGAAAATAAAAACGTTCAACAATCGACTGGAGCAGCAACCTGAGGAAATTCCGGTAAAAATGGAATTGTACAGACAGAAGAATGTTGAATTTCGACAAAGTAATCGATCTGCTGAATTCATTGATGGGGAAGAGGATACTCAGCAACAATACATTAGCCGCGGACAGATTATGCATGCTTTATTTGCCGGCATAAAGACTGAAAACGACATCAATGGTATGTTGCGACAGTTCGTAGAGCAAGGCATCATTACCACTGAAGATGAACCGGAAATAAGAGCACTAACAGAACGGGCTTTAAGTAACCCACTCGTAAAAGATTGGTATGATGGAACATGCACTCTATTTAATGAAAGAGAAATCATTGAAATAAATGAAGGTAAACTGGAAATACGCCGTCCTGACCGTGTGATGCTGAAAGAGGATGGTAGTATCACTATCGTTGACTTTAAATTTGGACGCGACAAAGCTGAATACGAAACGCAAGTTCGAGGCTATATTGATTTGTTGCAAAAAATGGGGTATAGCAAAGTAGAAGGATATTTATGGTTTGTTTATAATAACCGTATTATAAAAATTGATTAAGGATGAATACATTTTTAAATATAGTTGCCAAAGATTTATATAAACGTTTTGGAAATGATATGTCACGCGTGGCTGTTGTCTTTCCAAACAGACGTGCAGGATTGTTTTTTAATGAGTGTCTGGCTCACCAAACCGATAAACCGGTATGGGCACCGGCTTATTTGAGTGTGAAGGATTTGTTTCAATCTTTATCACCCTTGCATCTTGGTGATCCGATTGAGTTAGTCTGTCGTCTATATAACATCTTTGCAAAGATCTCCGGAAGCAAGGAATTGCTGGATGATTTCTATTTTTGGGGTGAACTTCTGATTAGTGATTTCGATGACGTGGACAAGAATTTGGTGGATGCGGACAAATTATTCAGCAACCTGAAAGATTTGCAAGAGATGGCGGATGACCTTTCTTTTCTTTCAGAGGAACAAGAGGAGGCAATCCATCGTTTTTTCAAAAACTTCTCCATAGAGAAAAGGACAGATATGAAAGAGAAGTTCATCTCTCTATGGAATGTGCTGAAACCGGTCTATCATCAATTCAGAGAAGATCTAGAGCAAAGTGGAATCGCTTATGAAGGAATGCTATACCGTGATGTGATAGAGCATCTTGACACAAAGACATTGAAATATGATCATTATGTTTTTGTAGGATTCAATGTGCTAAACAAGGTAGAGCATAATTTCTTCAAGGCTTTGCTAGATGGTGGAAAAGGTTTGTTTTATTGGGATTATGATCTATATTATACAAGTAAATCGGGAAATGAAGCAGGAGAATTTATTAAACGCAATCTAAAGGATTTCCCGCAAGACTTATCGCCTGATTTATTCAACGAATTGTCTGCTCCAAAAACAATTACATATGTTTCGGCAACTACAGAAAATGCGCAAGCCCGTTATCTTCCTCAATGGATACGCAAGCATGTCACTGCTGACGTAAATCAGAAAAAATCAGAATGTGCCATTGTTCTATGCAATGAGTCTCTTTTGCTACCGGTTCTTCATAGCTTACCGGATGATACAGGAGACGTGAATATAACAATGGGATATCCCTTACTGCAAACTCCTGTATACAGCTTCGTATCCGCTTTGTTAGATTTACAAGATGGATATGATTCTGAACGTGACCGATACACCTATAAAGCGGTTCACACAGTGTTGTCGCACCCTTATACTCGACAGCTAACAGCAGACAATGCTAAAAATCTAGACGTGGCAATCACAAAACAAAATAGATTTTTCCCTCAACCCAATGAACTTCTAAAAGATGAATTTCTTACTCTTGTATTTACTCCTACAGATAAAACCAATGAGGAATTCTGTAAATATCTATTGAATATATTGAAAGAAATAGCGGTCGTCTACCGCAAAGAAAAAAGTAGTGACGACATGTACAATCAATTGTATCGCGAATCACTTTTTCAAACCTACACGACAATTAATCGGATTTACTCTTTAGTATCTTCGGGATTGTTGCAAGTAAATTTACCGACTTTAAGAAGATTGTTGGATCGTCTTTTAAAGGCATCCAATATCCCTTTCCATGGAGAACCGGCTATTGGATTACAAGTGATGGGAGTACTGGAAACTCGTAACCTTGATTTCAAACATCTGATAATGCTTTCACTAAATGAGGGGCAATTACCGAAAGCCGGAGCAGATGCCTCGTTCATACCATATAATCTACGAAAGGCATTCGGTATGACAACCATTGAACACAAGAATGCCGTATATGCTTATTATTTCTACAGAGTTATTCAACGCGCAGAAACCATTACGTTATTATACAACAATTCGACAGATGGTGCCAATAGCAGAGAGATGTCACGTTTTATGCTGCAGCTACTCGTAGAATATCCTCACGAAATAAATAAACGATACATTGAAGCCCGTCAGCAACCAATGGTTACAAGTAAGATTTGCATTGAAAAGAAACAAGAAGTGATGGAACGATTAATTAATCGATTCACTCAAGATGAGGATTATAGTGGCGAGTCCAAAAAGATATTGTCTCCATCAGCATTGAATAACTATCTAAGTTGCCCTTTGAAATTTTACTTCATGTACGTTGCCAAATTGAAACCGGAAGATGAAGTAACAACGGATATAGACGGAGCCATGTTCGGAACAATTTTCCACAAGACGGCTGAAAACATATATAAAGAATTAGGGAATAATTTGATTGTACCTGAAATGATAGATTCTATATTAAAAGATCCTCGTAAGATTCAAGACGAAGTGGATAAATCATTTAAAACCGAATTCTTCAAACAAAAAGAGATGTCAAATGTGGAATATAATGGCTTACAGCTTATTAATTCACATGTCATTTGCAACTACATTAAGCAATTGTTGCGCAATGACCAACGATATGCTCCATTCAAAATAGTGTCAACAGAGCATCAGGTATCAGATCCATACAAAATAGTTTTAAATGATGGTAAAAGCATAAATATATCTATCGGTGGTATTATTGACCGTATTGATGAAAAAGAAGGAACAATCCGTATTGTCGACTATAAAACAGGTGGACAACCATCAATAGCTAAAGATGTACAATCGTTATTTGTACCTGATGACAAACGTCCCGGATATATTTTACAAACATTCGTTTATGCCTCTATTTTAAGTAAAGAATACCCCAACAACAAAATGGCTCCATCATTATTGTATATTCACAAAGCAGCAAAAGACGATTATTCTCCGGTTATCAAGATGGGGAAGGCTGCTGTTACAGACTTTTCAGAGTATCAAGAAGAATTCACACAATCTTTAATGGGATTGTTGCAAGAGATCTTTGATGATAAGAAGCCTTTTGAACAAACTGAATTGAGCAATAGCTGCACATATTGTGATTTTAAAGCAATTTGTGGAAAATGAATGATGCAATTGTTCTCTCTTTTTTGTAAATTTGCATGCGAACAATTAACTTATAAAAGAATATGGCAAAAGAATTAGCTTTAAAGTATGGATGTAATCCCAACCAGAAGCCTGCACGTATCTTTATGGAACAAGGGGAGTTGCCTTTGGAAGTGCTTTGCGGACATCCGGGATACATTAACTTTTTAGATGCTCTTAATAGTTGGCAGTTGGTGAAGGAACTAAAGGAAGCTACCGGACTACCTGCAGCAACATCATTCAAACATGTGAGCCCTGCCGGAGCAGCAGTTGGCGTTGAAATGAGTGACACTCTGAAAAAGATTTATTTCGTTGATGACTTGGAGTTATCAACATTGGCTACTGCATATGCGAGAGCAAGAGGTGCTGACCGTATGTCTTCCTATGGCGACTGGATTGCATTGAGTGACGTATGCGACATCCAAACCGCGCGTTTGGTTAAACGCGAGTTCAGTGACGGTATCATTGCACCCGGATATACTCCTGAAGCTCTGGAATTGCTAAAAGCAAAGAAAAAGGGTAATTATAATGTAGTTCAAATTGATCCGAATTACACTCCTGAGCCGATTGAGCATAAACAAGTCTTTGGTATTTCTTTTGAGCAAGGACACAACAATGTCAAAATTGATGAAGCTATGTTCAATGAGATTCCTACAAAGAACAAAAATTTGCCTGAAGCTGCAAAGCGAGACTTACTATTGGCATTAATCACTTTAAAATATACTCAATCCAACTCTGTATGCTACGTCAAAGACGGACAAGCTATCGGAATTGGTGCCGGTCAGCAAAGCCGTATACATTGTACAAGATTGGCTGGCAATAAGGCGGATATATGGTGGTTGCGCCAACATTCCAAAGTAATGAACTTACCATGGAAAGAAAAAGTACGCCGTGCTGATCGTGATAATGCAATTGATGTATATATCTCAGAGGATCATAATGACGTATTAAATGATGAAACATGGCCGACCTTCTTCACTAAAAAACCTGAAGTACTTACTTCTGAAGAAAAGAAGGAATGGCTTGCTCAATTAAATGGAGTATCACTTGGATCTGATGCTTTCTTCCCATTTGGTGATAACATCGAAAGAGCTCATAAGAGTGGGGTAGAATTCATTGCGCAAGCCGGAGGATCTATCCGTGACGACAATGTGATTGAAGTTTGTGACAAGTATAACATTGCTATGGCATTTACGCATTTGCGTTTATTCCATCATTGATCAATATATAGAAGAATAGTAAAGGCCTCGATTAAATTAACCGAGGCCTTTCTTTTGAGAATCAATCACTAACTTATTTTAGATCTTCAAGTAGTTTTATAGCATCAACATATTGCGCAATACCATCTGCAACCATTTTTGCATCACGCATCGCCAATACCACAGTTTGCGGAGTATTCACAACATCTCCACCTGCAAATACACCCTTTCTAGTTGTCATCCCGTAAGGTGCCCTTTCACGTGTTAGCACATATCCTTTGTCGTCAACATCAATTCCTTTCGTAGTTGACACGATCCGGCTTGCAGGTTCTGACCCAACTGCCATCATTATTACATCCATCGGCATAGAAGTCTCAACTCCTTCACGATTCAACAATACTTCCTTTAATATATCTTGTTCTCCTGTAAATCCTTTTACATCGGTATTCCAACAAAATTGTACGCCTTCTCTTACAGCATCCTCATATTCCGACTTTAAAGCGCTCATTTCATTAACACTTCTATAGTAAAATACGGTAACAGATTGAGCTCCCATTCGTATCGCTGTGCGAGCACCATCCATGGCAACATTTCCACATCCGATAACACCTACACGGTCACCATCCTTTACTGGAACATCTCCTCTCTCAATGATGTTGCCTTCATTCATCAAGTTTACCTGACGAAGAAAATAGGAGGATTGAATAACACCTTTAAATTTAGATCCGGGTAGTCTCAGTTTCTTCGGTTTCACAGTACCCGTTCCAATAAAAATGGCATCAAACCCTTGATCAAACATTTGATCAACCGTTATATCTTGTCCTACTACCACATTTGTATGATAAGTAACACCTAACTCTGCTATCTTTTTTATTTCACGCCTAACTACTTCTTTAGGAAGACGATATTCAGGAATGCCGAACATAAGGACTCCGCCTAACTCCGGTTCCATTTCAAATATTTCTACATTAAACCCATCTCTGGAAAGGTCTCCGGCGATAGTCAAACCAGCAGGTCCTGAACCAATAACAGCTATCTTTCCACGAGTCTTAGGAACTAACTTCTCACGAATCAATTCCATGTTTCCATCAAAGTCTGCGATAAATCGTTCTAATTTACCAACACGTATTCCTTGACCTTTTTTATTTAGGATGCAATGTCCCTCACATTGTTTTTCATGAGGGCAAACACGTCCGCATACAGCAGGTAAGTTACTTTTTTCATTAATAACAAACATGGCATTTCCCATATTACCCATAGAAAGCTGATGAATCCATTCAGGAATATTATGCTTGATCGGGCAGCCTTGTACACACATCGGATTCTTACAATGCAGACAACGCTTAGCTTCATCAACGGCTTCTCTAGCCGTATAGCTTTCATTTATTTCATCAAATTTCAAATCTTTAGCTGATCTCATGTCTCTATTACCTATAAATTTCGGCGCAAATATACATCATTTTGCAATATAGACATAGCAGAATACTGAAAAATATCAATTTAATTTGCAAGAAACACGAGATTAATCTAAATTTGCGCTATATGATAATAAAATGAAAATTAAAGAACGAATAATTGCAACAATTCAAGAAGCAATACCAGATCTAATACTTCTGAATGACCCATATACAGTAATTACCGCTGCAGGGATGATCCTTACCGATATTCCTATTCAGAATACAGATGATATAGATATTCTAGTAAGTGTACGAGATGAACTTTTGCTGCAACAAATATGGAGTAAAAGGTTAATCAAAAATTTTCAGACACACAACGATCATCTATTTAAATCCTGCATTCACCGCTATCATTTTAATTTGATCGATATTGAAGTTATGGCTAATTTAAAGGTTCAGAAACCGGAAGGATGGATTCCCGTAGAGGTAAATGAATCCTTGCAAGTACAAATCAATAAAGACTTTGCTATAACTGTACCTACTAAAAAGGAGCAGAAGAGACTTTTACTACTATTCGGAAGAGATAAAGACTTGCGACGATTGATTTTATTCAAATAACTTGCTACTTGATAAAAAGAATGGGTGTCAGCAATCGACCTAAAAATATCAGATAAAATCCATGTATGACATTGCATTAGACGGAAAACTATTATCGTATATCATCAATTCAAAGACTACTTTGTGGAACATTCTTCTAAAATCTTTGACTAGAAAAAATTGGAAAAGTTTTGCCGTTGATGTATGTCACTATCAGCAATGCAAAAAGATTATTACTTGATATTTATCACGATGTGAGTGCAAGAACTATTATATATTTATTCTGAAACATTGCTCCCACGCTTTTTATAAGAATACATTTTTACAGAAACGAAAGGCACTTTTTAAGACATAGAGTCATTATTATCACTGCTGCATCAACATAAGAGAACACCACTAAGAAGGTAAAATATAAATATATTTTTCATTTTAATATTATTACTCATTCATAAAGAAAATAAGAATAGCGTCACAAATCACAAGTTGTAAATATTTCATCACGGACAAATTGGTACTCATGACACTATTCTCTTTTTGCATAATTATTTATAATCTTCAAAAACTTCTACAATAAAATTACAAAATGCTATTAAAATTTTCAAACACATAATATAAATCAACCAATATCATACCTCCATTACATCTCTGTTTCATAATCTACTAACTGCAGTTTTATAGAAGTTATTCCTGTTGAAATTTTAGGAAAACTATCTAATACACTTTATGATAATTGCTAGCAGATATCGTTAAAATATCAAAACAACTATGTTAAATGCATTAAATGGTTTTCTTTATAAAAAAAACAATCGTAATTTTATTATATATTTAGAACAGCATAAAAATAAAATAATAAGTTTTTAAATATAAACATTATGAGAAAAAATTATTATCTATTTCTGGTGATTTCCTTATTAGGATTGTGGTCATGTTCAAATGATAATTCATCTGAACCTTCTATTAAAGCTAATGCAATAGCAGACAAAGCGTACATTTCTCCCCAAATGCAACAGACACTAGCAATTTTAGATACTTGCAAAGGTGCTGTTCCTATCGAAGAGCTTATTCCTTACACAAAGAATGAAAATAATAGCAGTTATAGTAGCCAGAGCATCTTAACGAGAGGAAGTGAAAAAGATTCAACAGGTTCATCTGTCGTAACAACTTATGATAACTATTATATTTTATATGCGAATCAAAAGACAACAATAAGTGCAGTTCAGGCAGCAAATCTTGGTGTTAATGCAGGAACATACTACGTCACATGTTATGCTGTAATTTATTATCTACATTTTTCAACAGAAGTTACTCATATAGAAGATCAGACAGGCCAATATGATACTATGGGAATAGATCCAGATGATTTAACTAAACGAGGATTTGCAATTACCAATCAAACAAAAAAAGCATGTACGTTCACCACATATATTTGGGGATGTTCTACAACAAATGGCGGAGATATCTACAGCATTATTCCTATAATACCAACTGCTAGTGGAGGAGAAAATCAATATCCAGAACAATATACTTTTATGTCCTGTATGCATTGGAGATATTATGCTGAATAAGAAGATAACTTAAGAAATAATATGCATGAATAATTGAATATTATTCATGCATATTTAAATATAAAGTTTACACAACAGAAAAATCGTATTATACAATTGAGGTAGTGAAAATAATGATACCGCAATTACAATAAGAATGAATTGGATGAATATGTATCCAATCATATATAATTATTCATTGTTGTCTGGTAAACCGGAATAAAAATTATTTTGGCTGATAAATAGTAGGTTTCAGGCTGTATTTATTTTCTTCATTAAAAGTAAGCACCCCTAGCCATTTGGTGAATATTGATTATTCAATCTATTTTCCTTTATTAATTTCCTCCAAGCCCTCTCGGGATCCTCAAAGAAGGTGATGTAGCTCATCAATTGATGCCTAATGATTGTGGCCATATTTAAAAAAGCCCATGGTTCTTTATTCTACTTTGAATGGTCAATAATAGATTTGCCAACATTGCTGTCCATCTTTGTACAATAATGGCATTCTCATTGTCTCCCAAGAAATAACTTTAATGGAAAATTTTGCTTCAATTGCTTGAAGAAATTTATGGAAATTATATCGTTATTAAAAGTAACCACACTTACAAAAGAACTATCTTTCTGACATATAGAAGTTTTCCGGCTTTTACTTTACACAATCACTTTACATAATATTATATTGGTATATGCCCACTATTAATACCTACAATATTATGGAAGAACTTCCAATTGAACAGCTCATAAAATTCTGTATTCAAGATTTCCAAGGTAATTGTTACTATGAGAACTGAATCTCGAAGTAGAAGAGTTTATGAAAATACGGTATGTTACGTTTTATGACTATTGCCGCAACAGATACTTTACACAAAGTCTGTAGGCGAAGTTTTTGTACAAACCTGCCACTTTGATGGCGTTTTCCGGCATCAGGAGCGTGGGAAGATCCGAAGTGTCCAAGTCTTGGATGACATGCTTTCTACTGGCAAAATCCGCAAGATGTGTTTTACGCCTGTTCAGCATCCGGTCGATGAAGAAATCGGCCAGCAGATGGAACTTCTTATTATACATTTGAAGAACCTCCGACGCAGTAAAATTACCATCTCCGATTATTATCTATATCTGAACGGTTTTCTGAATTACTTGACTGACAACAAAGTGAAAGACATCAATGATATTACAGAATATCATATTTTGAAATTCCTCGGTTCGGGCATTTAGAGATGAACGTTCTGTCCAATATGAGTTCACAATATATACAGATATGAATGCGGACACTCATAAAAAAAAGGATATGCTTGAAGCATATCCTTTTTTTTATATCTTAAATTGATTTATCAATCATCATCATCATGTACATCAGGTACTAACTCAATTGTATTATCGAAATAAGTACTTGTTGACTGACATCCTGTCGTCAAGAATGCACGCTTGCCATTACAAAAAGGTAAAGCCATATAACGTGATGAAGCTATACTGTGTTTAGTAATTGGTGTAAATGAATCTTGATTCCAAAGATCTGTTGAAGCAGTATATTCCCAAAAATCTCCCCGAACAGAAGAGTTGAGTCCACACGCTATATAAACTCTATTATTAAATGCGAAAATAGATGGATACATTCTGCCTAATGTGCCATAATCGTCATCATAGCTATCAGAACTTCTATCTGCTATATCACGCTCTTGAGTCCAAGTATTTGTTTTTCTATTGTATTTCCAAAAATCGTAGTTGTAGCCACTACTATTCATACCAAAGCCTAAATATGCTACGCTATCACTAACTGCAACTGCTGCCCCGCCTTGACGCTTACTGCCAGGAAAAGCAACAATACTCCACTTATCTGTCGTGGGGTTATATGAATACGTATCTTTTAAATAGCCATCATCGTTATATCCACAACCTACTATACCTTCATCACTGAATGATATTGAAAGTGCATCTTTACGCCCTGTATAGGGGAAGTCTGCTGCTGGTAACCATTTTCCTGGTACTGTTTTATTAATTGTGTCTGTACCTATAATGACATCTTGCGTTGTGGTCCCAGATGGATCAAATTTCCAAGTATCACGCAAATAAGTGGTTGTCTGGGTCGTGCCATCAAAACCTTGCCCAGTAGTAACAAACCCATATCCATCAGCGGAAAAACCTGCGGCTTCCCGCCTTGGCGTACCAGGTATAGATGCTACTTGCTCCCAACTGTTGTTGCTAAAGCTATAACGCCATGCATCACTCAGACGAACAGTCTTTCCATTATAACCACCCACAACATAGCCATAATCACCTATAACAAAAGATGCTGCACCCCAACGTGCTTTACCATCAAAGTCGGCTTTAGTTTCCCATTTGCCATAAGTGTAACTATTGCTTGATGTACAAGAAGAGAACAACGCTAACGAGAAAAGTGCTGCCGCCACCGCTGTATTTAATTTGCTCATTATATTCATACGAGTTTTTTATTAAAATTTTATAGGCAACAAAAGTAAAATTGCTTATCAATTGAGCAAAATGTTATCTACTAAACAGACTTTTTAATCGCTAAATTGAATTAAAACGTGTATGAAACAAATATAGACTAATTTTATTAAAACATAGATTAATAAGGCTGCTTTGTACTGAAAAATAGCCTTTTTGTGGATTATATTTTCTCATATAGTTACGCCGACCTAATTTTATACCGTTTTAAAAGGAAAAAATAAATATGAGATCAATAAAACTAGCGTTCTTGTCACTGGCTTTGATTGCTGTATTTACAGCATGTAGAGATGAATCTTCGACTTTAGGGAGTAACTGGGTTTCATCCGAACTGAAAAGTGTGATAACGGATACTTGTACTGTGAAACTGACTACCGTCATGGCAGACTCAGTCAATACGTCTAATCTCTCATCAGTTCAAGTGGGACATTATAAAGACAAAAATTATGGTGACATAACAGCAAAAGCGTTTGTTGAGTATGCATCTGCCTATTTTACGGCAGGTGAAGATGTCAAATACAGTATTGACTCAACCACGATAAAAGTAAAATGGACGGGTGAATTTATGGGTGATACCACGCAAGTTCTTCCGATAAATATGTACGAATTGAAGCAAAATATTACACTCGATGATGATGGATATCTCTACAACATTTCTCCAGCTGTCCAGTGTAGTACAACACCGATAGGGCAGTTCAATGCTTACGTACATCCCAACAGTAAATCAACGCAATATGAATATAAATTACCAAACTCACTTGGTCAAAAATTTCTTGACAAAATAATTGATAATCAAGGAATGCCAACAATGCAAAATCAAAATGATTTTAGAGAGTACTTTAGAGGAATTGCATTCATTCCGGAAACTACTAACAATATAATTCCAAGTATTGCCAAGAATGACTCTAGTCTAGTAATCACGATATACTATCATGGTGATAATAATTCCGATGAGCAACAAATACAATTTAAACCAACAACACCTTGTTTCTCGAAAATAATTCAAGACAAAACTGATTCTAAATTGGCTGTATTTGACAACCATCCGGATGACAATATGGTTGTATCTAGTAAAACCGGGAATATGAGTTTTATCCAAAGTTCTACTGGATTCTATACAAAAATTGAATTTCCATTTCTAGATGGTCTTCATCAATTAGGAGAGACTGTAAGTATTACTGCTGCTACTTTATATATCTATCCGGTTAGAGGGACTTATCCCGACGTGTTGAACCCTTTGCCTACAACGGTATCAATGTATACAGCTTCGCCTGATAACACAACAAGTTCCCAATTAAAAAACAGTACTGGAACAACGACTCAGACAGGAAATCTATCAACCGCATCTGATGGAGATTCGGACACAAAATATTATGCATTTGATCTAACATCTTTTCTGCAAACAAATCTATTTCTTGCTCCCATGTACAGACAGAACTTACAACTTACATTCCCTTCAAGTTCAATTAATACATCATGTAAAGGAATATTGATTAGTGACCAAAATTACGACAATGATAATGGCTATGACAATTACAAAACAAAATTAGTAATTAGATATACAGCGTATAACTCCAATAAATAAGATGAGAAATAAACTGACAATATTTACAGGAGTATCACTTTTGGCGATATTCTTCAACCCTATTAGTATAAAAGCGCAAGGAACTACTGATTCACCTGCATCCATGTTTGGCCTTGGAGAACTGGTTAACAATGAAACCGGTAGATATTCAGGAATGGGTGGAGTAGGTATCGCATTGCGAAGCGATAACTTTTTAAATACGAATAATCCGGCAGCTCTAACTGCCGTAGATACATGCAAATTTGTTTGGGAAATGGGATTGCACGGCAAATATGACAAATACGACTCCGGTAGTCAAAATTCTACTGCTTTTGAGGGCAATATAAGTAATATTGCATTAGGCTTTAGTCTAAGGAAAGTTTCTTTTGCACTAGGATTAGCTCCCTATAGTAGCATGGGGTATGCTATTACTGAAACAAAAAGTGTTGAAGGTACAGCCAATTCAACTACATCTTCCTTGTTTGAAGGCGATGGAGGTACATCCAAAATCTATTTTTCTGTAGCATATAAATTATTTAAAAATCTTTCAGTTGGCGCAACTATGAATTATTTGCTAGGACATACGGTTGAAACAGAAGCTATGGATGCAACTACTGTTCAAACAACATCAAGAAAAAATGCTTTTTTCGCTGATTTTGGAGCTCAATATACCATGCTTATTGATAAAAAACAAGCTTTTACATTCGGACTTGTATATGGTTATAAGCAAATCATTCAACAACATAATAAATTGGTTGTAGCAGATTCAAACAGCGGTGATGGCAGCACTCAAAATGGAGTACATAAAAAAGAACAAATCATACCACAATATTTTGGTGGAGGTATTGCCTGGACAAAAGAAAGACTTACTTTGACGGCTGATTACCGTAGAATACAATGGTCACCAATGCCTGCGGATGTAGTTACCTTTGTTAATCAAGACAAAGTAAATGTTGGTGGTGATTATTTATTCGGCAATTTATATAAAGAACCAGCTCATATAATGGCAGGTTTAGGATATGAAAATTCTTATATGATGAAAAATGGTTGTAATCCAAAAACTTATTCAGTAAGTGCCGGTGTCGGATTACCCGTATTGAATAAAAACTTATTGTCATTAGGAGTTAAATATTCAATTCAACCAACCAGTCCACAGAAATTCCAAAGAACAAATTCTTTCTGTGTCTTTCTGAATATTTCATTCCATGAAAAATCAATGAGATATAAAATAGAGTAAACTCTATGATCTCCAAAATTAGATAAGTTTTATTGAAACATAAAAAAGCGCATTAAAAATGCGCTTTTCTTTTTCACTTGAAACTTTGATTCGATTACTTGAATATCTTCACTCTATCTTCCAGAGGTTTAAAATCTTTATCACCAGGGCCATTTGCAGGAGTTCCAAAAGGCATTTCTGCAATCAATTTCCAATTAGCAGGAATATTCCACTCTTTAGCAACACGTTCATCAATGAGCGGATTATAATGTTGAAGGTTTGCTCCAAATCCCAACTCTTCAAGCATAGTCCATACAGCTAACTGATGCATCCCGGATGTTTGTTGTGACCAAATAGGGAAATTGTCTGCATAAGCTGCATAAGCTTTCTGTAAGTCTGTTATCACATCCTGATCCTCATAAAATAGTACTGTACCATAACCGGAAAGAAAAGCTCCGTCTATTTTTGCTTCAGTTGATTTAAATGCTTCAGCAGGAACAATACCACGCAAAATTTCTTTCGTTATATTCCATACCTTCTTATGATTTTCACCCAATAATAAGACCACTCTTGTAGATTGGGAATTAAAAGAACTGGGCACATGCTTTACTGCAAAATTAACGACTTCCTCAATTTCTTTATCAGAAACAGGTGATTGATTATTGATCGCATAATATGTACGACGATGCAAAAGTGCATCCTTAAAACTATTTTTCATATCTCCTCCTATTTTTATTCTTGTTTTATAATTAACAATTGGCGCAAGAGAAAGTTCAAAAAAAGCGGAGCAAATCTTTTGATTTACCCCGCTTTTTCAATATAACAATGATTTTATTTTATCAGATCAATGCTTCTTCTTACGAAGTTATTCAGGCTTTCACCTTTTAGCATATTATTTTGCAACAAAGCCAAATCAATCAATTGATGAACCACTTCATTTCCTTTCGCAAACTCACTCCAAATTTGTTCCTTTTTGTTTTTGGTTTCATTGATTTTCTTATCCAGATCAGCCAACTGATCTTTCTCTCCTTGAGGTATTTCATCCTCTTTCTTATCCTTATGACTCTCTTGCAAATCACTATGATTTTTATTCAATGATTGAAGTTCCTCTTCAATAGGTTTCACCGTAGCATCGCAAGTATTCTCTTCAGAGTTTAATATATCTTTGATAATCGGATGATCCGTATTAAGAACCACATTGTACATGGTAGGCATTTCACCATAAAAACTCATTCCCGCATTAATACTCGCCATGTCTTTCATTCTTCGCATATATTCACTTTGGGTAATCATTAGAGGGAATGAAGTTTCACCCATCGGTTGAGTCAATACAGAGAATTCAGTCTTATCCAGCTTAGGAAACTGACTCTTGAAAACACATGAAATAGCATCTATCTTCTCCTTAGGAAGTTCATTCTTCTTGACATCTTCTTTTGCAATCAAGTTATCAGCGATATCACCATCAACACGTGTAAATCTTGATTTCTCAAATTTTTGTTCAAGTTGATTGATAACGGCTGTATCCAGTTGTCCATCAAGAACAAGTACATTATATCCCTTATTCTTTGCAGCTTCAATATAAGTATACTGTTCATCTTTATTGTTGGCATACAAATAAACAAGTGTACCGTCCTTATCCGTTTGATTGTCTTTAATTAAAGTTTTATACTCATCAAAGGTATAGTACTTATCATCCGTATCCTTAAATAGAGAGAATTTTGAAGCACGATCATAAAAATCATCCTGAGTAAGCATGCCAAAATTGATGAAGATCTTCAAATCATCCCATTTCGACTCAAAATCCTTACGTTCATCCTTGAAGATTGATTGCAAACGATCAGAAACTTTCTTAGATATATAACCAGATATTTTCTTAACGTTTGAATCACTTTGCAAATATGAACGCGATACATTCAACGGAATATCAGGGGAATCAATCACACCATGTAGCAATGTCAAGAACTCAGGAACAATACCTTCTACCTGATCGGTAACAAACACCTGATTACAGTAGAGTTGGATTTTGTTGTGCTGAACATCTAAATTATTCTTTATTTTTGGAAAGTATAAAATACCGGTCAAGTGAAATGGATAATCCACATTTAAATGTATCCAAAACAAAGGATCATCCTGCATGGGATAAAGATCTTTATAGAATTTCTTGTAATCCTCATCTTTTAAATCAGCAGGTTTACGTCCCCACAAAGGATCACAATCATTTACTATATTATCATCTTCTGTCTCAACATTCTTGCCATCTTTCCATTCTTGCTTTTTACCAAATGCAATAGGAACCGGCAAGAAACGACAATATTTAGTCAACAGTTCCTGAATTTTACTCTTTTCAAGGAACTCTTTGCAATCGTCATCAATATGAAGTATGATATCAGTTCCACGTTCAGCTTTGTCACACTCTTCCATGCTAAATGCAGGGCTACCGTCACAACTCCATTTCACACCTTTGGAATCTTCCTTATATGATTTTGTAAAAATCTCTACCTTCTTGGCGACCATAAACGCCGAATAAAATCCCAGTCCGAAATGTCCAATGATAGCCTTTGCATCATTTTTATATTTTTCAAGGAAGTCATTTGCACCTGAGAAGGCAATTTGATTGATGTACTTATCCATCTCTTCGGCTGTCATCCCGATACCCTTATCTGAAATTGTCAGTGTGTCCTTGTCAAGTTTTACTTCTACATGAACATCACCTATTTCAGATTTTAATTCACCGGTTGCTGCCAACGTTTTCAGTTTCTGAGTTGCATCTACTGCATTCGACACTAATTCACGCAGAAAGATCTCATGATCACTGTATAAAAACTTTTTAATGACGGGGAAAATATTCTCGGTAGTAACCCCAATGTTTCCTTTTTGCATAGTCTTATATTATTTTATTTATCTTGAAATTTTATGTCTAGCATAAGACAAAAAAAATGCCAGATCGTTGTCGGTCTGACATTTTGTCTATAGTTAATCTAATTATTGACTCATTTTTTCTTTTTTGACACAGTTGCAGCAGCAGCCGTCATTGTCAATTTATTATCTCCTTCATGATATGTTGCCGTTATCTTGTCGCCCTCATGCATTGTATTATCAAGCATCAGCTCAGCCACGCCATCTTCCACAAAGTTCTGTATAGCACGTTTGAGCGGTCGAGCACCGAATTGCACATCATATCCCTTGGATGCAAGAAAATTCTTTGCCGATTCATCCAACTCCAATTCATATCCCTGCTCAGCAATACGCTTATAGACTCCAACTAACTCTATGCTTACAATCTTAGTGATTGCATCCAATGAAAGCTGGTCAAACGTAATGATCTCATCAATACGGTTCAGAAACTCGGGAGAGAATGTTTTGTTTAAAGCCTTACTTATTAACGAACGCGATAAATTCGTTCTATCAATATCAGCCGTATTAAAACCTATTCCGTTTCCAAATTCCTTAAGTTGACGGGTTCCGGCATTCGAAGTCATTATGATCACTGTATTTTTGAAATCTACAGTTTTTCCATAACTATCTGTCAATCGCCCCTCGTCCATAATTTGCAACAACAAATTGAATACATCAGAATGTGCTTTTTCTATCTCGTCAAGCAACACAATAGAGTAGGGTTTACGACGAACTTTCTCCGTCAATTGTCCACCTTCTTCATATCCGACATATCCCGGAGGTGCTCCCACCAAACGACTTACCGAGAATTTCTCCATATATTCACTCATATCTACACGTATCAATGAATCTTCTGAGCCAAACATATATTGAGCCAATTGCTTAGCCAAATAAGTTTTTCCCACACCGGTAGGACCCAAAAACATAAATGTACCTATCGGACGATTAGGATCTTTCAATCCCATACGACTACGACGAATAGCTTTCACCAAAGTTTCCACAGCTTGATCTTGAGCAACAATCTTCTCTTTAAGCACATTGCCCATTTCTCTCAAACGCTCATTCTCACGCTCAGCCATACGCTGCACAGGCACACCACTCATCATCGAAACGACATCAGCCACCTGATTTTCATCTACTATTTCTCTTTTCTCCTTAAGACTTTCTTCCCAGTTATGCTTCAACAAGTCCAGTTGTTCCGCCAACTCTTTCTCTTTATCACGATAGCTTGCCGCTAATTCAAAATTCTGAGATTTAACAGCTTCATGCTTCTTTTCAGATAAGTCTGATATTAATTTTTCCTGATCTTCAATTTCCTTTGGAACACTTATATTAGTTAGATGTACACGTGAACCGGCTTCATCAAGAGCATCAATTGCCTTATCCGGAAAATTCCTATCGGATATATATCGGTCTGTCAATTTGACACATGCTTTTAAAGCTTCATCCGTATATTTCACATTATGATGATCTTCATACCTTCCTTTTATATTATTAAGAATCTGCATCGTCTCATCCATCGTGCTAGGCTCCACCATTACCTTCTGGAAACGTCGATCCAACGCACCGTCTTTTTCAATATTCTTACGGTATTCATCAGTAGTAGTGGCACCGATACATTGTATTTCGCCTCTTGCCAAGGCCGGTTTCAATATATTGGATGCATCCATTGATCCGGTAGTTGATCCGGCACCAACCAACGTATGAATTTCATCAATAAAAAGAATAATATCCGGATTTTGTTCCAACTCTTTAAGAATATTGTTCAGGCGCTCTTCAAATTGACCACGATATTTGGTTCCAGCTACGACAGAAGCCATATTCAAACTAATGATTCGTTTATCAAAAAGAATTCTTGATACCTTTTTATCTTTTATACGAATAGCCAACCCTTCAACAATTGCAGATTTACCGACACCCGGTTCACCAATAAGAATAGGATTGTTTTTTTTACGCCTGCCCAATATCTGTGCAATACGCTCTATTTCTTTTTCGCGTCCTACAACCGGATCAAGCTTGTCTTCCTCAGCAGCTTTTGTTATATCAGATCCATATTTATTTAAAATAGGTGTATCACTACTTGAACTATGAGTTCCGGTTCTTTGCTTCCGATACATTGTATCTCCGTCATCAGCAAATCCTTCATCCTCATCATCTTCCTCATTATCTTTAAAATCGGCCATATCATTCACATTGTTTGGCTGTGTAGCCGAAGCAATATCAAAAACAATCCGATAAGTAACAAAATTTTCACTCAAAAACTCTTTTGCCAATGACTTGGATTTCAATAGAGACAACAACACATGGACAGGAGTAGCCAATGATTTATTTAAAAAATTGGCTTCATTCACACTGCCATCCAGAACCTCCCTTGCATCTGATGTCAAGTCCGGACCATCATTAGCCGGTTCTCCTAAATCAGGGAGTCGTTTATCCCGAATGTGATCTTCAACTTCTCTCTTTAACATTGCAATGTCAACATGCAATTTTTCGAGGATATTTACCGCATCACATTCACCTTGCCTCAACAATCCCAATAACAGGTGCTCAGGCCCTATATAATTATTATTCAACCGTTCAGCTTCTTCTTTGCCAAACATGATTGACTGAGCGGTTTGTTTTGTGAATTTCTCAAACATAATATAATCTCCTTTTCCTCAAAATTACTACTTCAATATATTACTCTACAACAAAGATACATATTTTTTTATCTTAAAAAACTTGATCAATGCTATTTGATATACAAATAACAAATCACGTGCCAAAAAAGGTTTCATCAAAATACAATATTTTTTACTTATTTCTAAACTTTTTTCAAACAAGAAAATGATCAAAATTATTTCCTATTGCGTTCAGCATCCTGAGATGTATACTCCCATACATTTATTATATATTGAAGCTACAACGCATTTGAGAGGCAAAATACGAGCTCTATAGATTACATTTTTCACTTTCTGAATTTTTTTTAGCCTAAATACTTTTCTATTTCAGGGGAAAACACTACTTTAGCATGGTTTTTTCAGAACCGGTATTAAATAAAAATTAATATATAATTAAATGCTTGAACAAGACAGAATTATAAAAATCAATATTGAAGAAGAAATGAAATCTTCTTATATTGATTATTCAATGTCAGTTATTGTGTCCCGCGCTCTGCCGGATGTACGCGATGGTTTCAAACCCGTACATAGACGTATACTTTTTGGTATGATGGGACTTGGCAATACTTCGGATAAACCGTATAAAAAATCGGCAAGAATAGTAGGTGAGGTACTTGGTAAATACCATCCTCATGGTGATTCTTCAGTGTATTATGCTATGGTGAGAATGGCTCAAGATTGGTCCATGCGCTATCCATTGGTTGACGGTCAAGGTAACTACGGATCTGTCGACGGAGATAGCCCTGCAGCTATGCGTTATACTGAAGCACGTTTGAATAAAATGGGCGAAGAAATGATGCGTGATCTAGACAAAGACACTGTAGATATGGTGAACAACTTTGATGACACGTTGCAAGAACCTTCTGTGTTACCTACACGTATACCTAACTTATTGGTAAACGGTGCATCCGGTATCGCTGTTGGTATGGCCACGAATATGCCCACACACAACCTTTCGGAAGTAATTGACGCTTGTATAGCATATATTGATAATCATGATATATCCATTGAAGAATTAATGGAACATGTAAAAGCTCCAGACTTTCCTACGGGTGGTTACATCTATGGTACATCAGGTGTTCGCGAAGCTTATTTAACAGGACGTGGACGCGTGATTATGCGTGCAAGGGCCGAAATAGAAACCGGACATGCACATGATAAGATCGTTATTACAGAAATACCGTACGGCGTTAATAAGATGGAGCTTATCCAAAATATAGCAAATCTTGCCGGCGAAAAGAAAATTGAAGGCATTTCTAATGCAAATGACGAAAGTGACCGTGACGGTATGCGTATCGTTATCGAAATCAAACGTGACGCCAATGCTAATGTAGTATTGAACAAGCTGTACAAACTTACGGCATTGCAAACTTCATTCGGTGTGAATAACATTGCGTTGGTTAAAGGTCATCCAAAATTGCTGAACCTCAAAGAACTTATTCAATATTTTGTAGAACATCGCCATGAAGTGGTGATTCGCCGTACGAAATATGATTTGAAAAAGGCAAAAGAACGTGCACATATCCTGGAAGGACTCATCATTGCAAGTGATAACATTGATGAAGTTGTAAAGATAATACGAGCAGCCAAAAGCCCGCAACAAGCTATTGAAAACTTAATGAGCCGTTTCAACTTATCTGAAATACAAACACGTGCCATCGTTGAAATGCGCCTTCGCCAACTAACCGGTCTGGAACAAGATAAGTTGCATGCTGAATATGCAGAAATAGAAAAATTAATCGCTTATTTGGAACAAATATTATCTGATACGGCTCTTTGCCAGAAAGTAATTGAAGATGAATTGCTTGAAGTAAAAGAAAAGTTCGGCGACGCTCGTCGTTCCGAAATTGTTTACTCTGCTGAAGATTTCAATGCGGAAGACTTCTATTCCGATGATAAAGTGATTATTACCATCTCTCACATGGGATATGTCAAACGTACACCGCTATCAGAATTTCATTCACAAAGTAGAGGAGGATTAGGATCAAAAGGTTCTAACACTCGCGATGAAGACTTCATAGAAAATATCTATCCGGCCACTATGCACAACACAATACTCTTCTTCACACAAAAAGGGCGTTGCTATTGGCTGAAAGTATACGAAATTCCTGAAGGAGCAAAGAACTCAAAGGGACGTGCCATTCAGAATCTGTTGAACATTGATTCCGAAGACAACGTCAATGCATTTGTACGAGTTAAAAATCTCAATGATTCGGAATTTGTAAAAAATCATTATATCATTTTCTGCACGAAGAACGGATTGATAAAGAAAACTTGTCTTGAAGCATATTCACATCCACGTGCAAATGGAATAAACGCTCTTAAAATCAACGAGAATGACCGCGTAATCGAAGTGAGAATGACCAACGGTAAGAGTGAAATTATCATGGCCAACCGCAACGGGCGTGCTATTCGATTCCCTGAATCAATTATCCGCCCAATAGGACGTAATGCAACAGGTCTTCGCGGTATGCGATTAAGTGCAGATGATGAGATAATAGGAATGATCTGCATAAAAGACAAAGAGACAGAAAGTATTATGGTTGTTTCCGAAAACGGCTACGGTAAACGTTCGAATATCGATGATTATCGTGTAACAAACCGTGCCGGAAAAGGAGTTATCACACTCAATGTCACTGAAAAAACCGGAAAGTTGGTTGGAATAAAAGCTGTGACTGACGATAATGACCTGATGATCATAAACAAAAGCGGCATCACTATTCGTATGAAGGTGTCTGCTTTCAGACTGACCGGTCGTGCTACGCAAGGTGTGAGACTGATCAATCTTGAGAAACGTGGCGATCAAATAGGTAGTGTTTGCAAAGTCTCTTCAGAAGAGGAAGAAGGAATCACCGACGAATTAGTAGAACCGATTATTGAAGGAGAAAACGTTGAATTGAACGAATCATCCGTAAATCAGGTTTCTGAAGATAAGGAATTGGCAGACGACGAACCAAAGCAAGGAACATTATTTGACTTCGATGATGAAGAAGATAACGAAAAATAGTAATATAATAAAATAGAGAAAAGCATGAAAAAAGTAATCTTATCAATTGTACTGCTACTCAGCATAGGTACTGCATTTGCTCAAAAATCAAATGTAAAGGCCGCTAAGTCCGCTGCAGAAGCAGAAAAGCCTGACTTTGATAAAGCTCAAAGTTTAATCAATCAAGCTTTAACGAACTCAGAAACCATGAATGATCCTGAAACTTGGAATACAGCAGGACAGATTCAAAAGTCAATTGTTGCTAAGCAAATGGAAAAAATTTATCTACGTCAGGCATATGATACATTGACTTACTACAATGGTATTTATAGCATGTCTAAATATTTTTTGAAATGTGACAGTCTGGCGCAAATTCCTAACGAGAAAGGTAAAATCAAAAACAAATTTCGCAAAGATAATGCAACTTTGATCGCTCAGGACAGACCAAACTTGATCAACGGAGGTATTACATACATCAACGTTAGCAACAACAAATTAGCAAAGAAATTCTTTGGTATGTATGTTGACTTAGCTACAGCTCCAATGATGGAAGTGAAAGATCAAAAGGCCGATACCTTGCTTAGCACTATTGCATATTATGCATCAATGGCCGGTGCTCGCGACAATGATTGGGCATATGTAGTAAAATATGCACCAGCTGCTCTTACAGGTAAAACAGAAGAAGCATCTGCTGCAATGAAATTGTTGGCCAACGGTTACCAAGAGTTGAAAGATTCAACGAAATGGATTTCTGTATTGAAAGATGGTATCACCAAATATCCTACAGACAACTATTTCTTTGTAAACTTGATAAACTATTACAGCAATAAAGGCAACACCGATGATGCTCAGAAATTTGCTGATGATATGATAGCAAAGGATCCTAACAATTCACTCTATTTATATGTGAAAGGATACCTTTTCCAAGTATCAAAGAAATATGACGAAGCTGTAAAATACTACAAGCAAGCTACAGACAAGAAACCTGATTACGCTGAAGCATGGAGCAACATGGCCGGTTCATACGTAAGTAAAGCGATGGAAATTGATGCCAACACATCAAGCAATCCTAATGATCCTGCATATCGCAAGAATCAAGGAATGATCAAAGCACTTTATGGTATGGCTAAACCTTGCTACGAGAAAGTTCGCGAATTGAAACCTGAAGCTAAAAACTTGTGGTTGGTTGGTTTATACACTGTATATTACCGTTTAGGCATCAACGGACCAGACTTCGAGCAATTAACAAAAATGGTTGAAGAACAAAATAAGAAATAATTATATTCATCTTTTTTTGAAAGACTCCGGTAACTTAGTGTTATCGGAGTCTTTTTTTATATCCTTGCATCCACACTTTCTTGTATCCGGAAAGAACGTATCTGCTAAAATAGAATGTTCTTAACTTCTCTATTCATCCTTCAGAACTCAATGCTCATAAGGCTTTCCGGCTGAATGGCTGAACCTAGACTTTTCAAACGAGTAACAACTTGTATCGTCCTATGAAGTTTCTCTACGGCACGCCTAAATATCAAGCAATTCTGCCATGCATTTTTCCTGCTACCCATTTGCATTTTCATTTTCCACAGCCGTAAAAAAGCATTTCTACGGCCGTAACACATATGTTTTACAATTGTAGAAAACAAGTTTAACCTATGTAAAAAGATGTTTTGCAGGAAAGGAGTTGATAAAAAGCATGCATGAATCCGAAGATATGCTGCTGAGTATTCATAAATTTCTCCACCTAGAGTAAATTACGTTTCCTACTAACTCCCTAATGAACCCTACAATCCAAGACAAATCAAGAAACAGCATTCAGCCATTCATCCGGAAAGCACGATAAACAAAGGGATATGAAGGATGAACGATGTTTTCGTGTTTTAGGAATTCGCTATAAACGGTGAAATCAATAGTCCTCATAAAGGTGGAAAAAAGACTAAATCGATTTAAAAAGCTTCAATGTCACTCAATATAACTCATTAAGCTTCAATATGCGTCAATGGCTTTTTTCGCTGTCGTATCTTTGCATTAAAAATAAAAGAATAAAGAATATGATAACAAATTTTTCAATGTTTTGGGCTACAGGAGATCCTCATGCTCAATGGAACGTGGAGTCAAGAAATCAGTTTATGGAAGAAGATCGGAAATCAAAAGCGCACTCAGCCATTGAATCCCCGAATTATAAAAATGAATCATCAATCAAAGAGACGAAGATAGAAGAACCGGTCTCAAAGAATAATAGTACTGCGACTATGCAAAAAGAAAGTATTATAGAAGATACTGCAAAGGAGATTATCAAACTTGAAATCTTCATGGATACTCACTATGACTTGCGCTACAATGTGGTAACTGATCAAACTGAATACCGAGTACATGAGGCAACAGTGCCATTTCGCAAGGTGACACGCCGTGTATCAAATGCCATGTGTACTGAAGCTCGCAAACACGGAGTAAATTGCTGGGATAAAGATATGCGTCGCCATGTCGATTCAATCAATGTACAATCATGTCACCCAATGATCAACTATCTAAGCTGTTTGCCGGCATGGGATAGGAGAGACCGCCTCACATCACTTGCTGAGCGCGTATCTCATAGCGACTATTGGGTACGTCATTTCCATACATGGATGTTGGCGGTTACAGCTCAATGGCTGGGAGTGAATAAATTACATGGTAACAGTGTAGCACCGGTCATCATCAGCAAGCGACAAGGACGCCAGAAATCGACTTTCTGTAAACTACTATTGCCTGAAGCATTGCAACCTTACTACATGGATCGATTGAATATCTCAACCACAGGACGTTCAGAACAGAAACTTGCAGAGTTTGCACTTATTAATCTGGATGAGATAGACAAATATTCGGCTAAAGGAATGGCTTCGCTCAAAAATTTGATGCAGATGGCAGGGGCTAACGTGAACAAGGCTTATCAACAAGGTATTTGTGAGTTACACCGTACGGCCTCATTCATAGCGACTTCCAACTGTAAGGATTTATTAACGGATCCAACAGGGAGCCGTCGCTTCATTTGCATTGAACCCGAAGGAAAAATAGATTGTTCACCGATTGATCACAATCAGATTTATGCGCAATTGCTGCACGAGTTGAAACACGGTGCACGTTATTGGTATACCGAAGAGGAGGAAACGGAAATAATGCAACACAATACCCTATACAATAAAGTCTCAATGGAACAGGATGTATTTCATTGCATCTTTCGTGCAGCAAGAGCGAATGAAAAAGAGGTGCTGTTGCTGTCAGCAGCCCAACTGTATAACGAAGTGTGTAAAGCTAATCCGGCTGCTATGCGTGGATCGACCGTCAATCGATTTGCTAAAGCACTGGTAGCCATGAATGTACCTAAAGTTCACGTGGAGACTGGGAATAAATATAGGGTGGTGGGGATTGAATAATCCTAAATTACTTCTTTTTCGCTTTCTGCTGCTTCTTGTTTACATTAAATAAATAAGCCAGCCGCACGGAAATAGTCGTATGGGCAGCACGTGTGAACTGTCTGTCACCATTGCCTATATTGAAGAAATCACTTAAGCCAAAATAATATCGACCTTCCATAAGGAAACTGCCGACACCGGTCTTCATTTCAAAACCACCGCCGCCAACAAGACCATAATCAAATTTGTTTTGAGCTGGAATATATTGGTAATTGACATCATTCGTACGTTTCAATGTAGAAATATCGACATTGTCACTCCATGATTTTTTCTCGGATTCGCTAATAAGATAAGCAACTTGCGGACCGACATGAATAAATCCTTGTACACCTCGAGGTTTATCTTGTCCAAAACCTATATGGGCAAGAAATGGGATTTCTACATAATTCATGGTGCGAGAATAGGTATCTGTACTTACTGTAGGATCGATTTTCTCTGTCCAGCCGCGTTGTGAGAAGTTAGCCTCTACTTGTACGCCGCATATCAGCGAAAAATATTTTTCGCAAATATATCTTCCGGTGAAGCCACCAACTAATCCTTGTTTTGTACTTTGTTTGATCGTAGGAGTAAAAGATACAGAATTGAGATTCACTCCGGCATTTACACCGAAATCAAATTCGTTACGTGTCTCTTGCAACTGAGCTTTAGCAGTAAAAGGCACAGCTAACAACAAGATGTATAGTATTGCGATATATTTCTTCATCTGATTTTATTTATTAAAAATAATATTTTGATCTTTTTCAATGTGTTCTATTTTCACTCCTTTATTTACAAAGCCTCCCCACATGCCCAAGCGTTTAAAACAAAAGTGATTCTGCAAAGGATTCACGTTGCTTAGTTGAGAATCCGAACGTTCAAAATAAGCACCTTGGGAAAGAGCATTGAAAAAGAAATAGGAGGTATCAAATCCCAGCATGGCATAATTGGGCATACTCTTCAACAGATGCACCTTATATTTTTTGTGATAATCATTCGAAAATTTAATAACATCGCTATTACTATAATTCGTATAGAAAGCCGCATAAAAATAAGTGTCTATTGTTTCAAAATAGGATTTCATCTGTGTGTAATAAGTCTGCCAAACGGGATATCCAAACAAAGAGATATTAGCCAATGTATTTTGACTTGTCAACTTTGACATGATTGGCAACCAATGTTTTAATGATGAAACACTCGATGAAATGGGAATAAATACATTTCTTTTGTTTCGGTCAAGGACAGACTCCATCTGTTTTAGAGTCGCCGAATATCTCAATATATGTATCTTGTTGCCATGTGAAGTAAGCTCATTACGAAGTCCCAATATAAATGTACGATTATTATCAAAATTGTCTTTTGCATCTAGAAACACAATGTTGGCATCATCAAATGTCTGTACAAAATCTTTATAGATTGACGGATAATAGTATAATGCCGGTGTGTTGATCTGGAATATCCACGGATTTTCACTCACTTCCGTGTTATTGTTGAGCGAGGGTATAACTAACTTTATTTGATGCTTTTGTACATAAGCAGATAGGGGAGCAACCTGCTCTTTATAATAGGGTGCGAAAATAATGCTTACATGCTTGAGAATAGAATCATTCAACAATCTCTTTATAGATCCAGCCGTTTCACCGGCATCAAAGCACTTTAAATCTACATGGATTCCTTTCCTTTTCATGCTGTCAACAGCCAAATACATGCCACGGATATATTCCTTTATCCGAAGTGCCGAAGCTTTGTTTGGTGAATGCAACGGATAGATCATGGCAGCTGTCATTTCATGCAATGGAGTATTTGAAGGAAGAATTGCATCAAAATATGTCTTATTATCAGGACCGGCCGAAATATCATTTGTATCATAAGGGATGCACATTCTCATTCCCTTCTTTATACCATTAATCGCTTTAGGATTGGAATTGATAAGTTCTTGAATAGTAAGATGATATGCTTGTGATATGGAATAAAGAGTTTCTCTGCGCTTAACAACATGCTCAAACTTGCATTTCTTCAATCCGGGAATATCTGCATTGCGCATTTGCGTATCCTTATTAAATTCAGGAATTTTGATAACAGTACCTGCTGCAAAATGGGCAGCATTAAGTCCTGGATTCAAACGGCAAACACTTTGTCCTGATATTTTGTATTTAGTGACAATAGAGTAGAGGGTTTCACCTTTTTGTATAGTATGAACAGTTTGTGCAAATAAGCGCTGCCCCCCCAAAAAGGGTATGGCTATTAAAAATAAAGCAGAAATAATACCTCTATATACTATGCAAATCTTTTTCATATCCCGTAATTTGCGACAAAGTTAGCAAAAACTATAGATAGGAGAAGTAATTATTAGTTTTTTTAAGTGAATATATCAACTTGAATTACTAATTTTGCGTTTTCAAAATAGCGTATAAGTGTATGAATTTGCGTAAATGAAATCTCTTGCGCTGAGAATCATACACACAATGCTATTTTGCAAAATTCAGAGAATAATAAATACAGAATAAGAAAAACGTGAATGTGTTCAAATAATAAGATAACAGTAGAGGAAACTGAAAGGATTGATGTTGTTGGTGCACGCGTGCATAATCTTAAGAATATTGATGTGTCGATACCACACAATAGCTTGACGGTGATCACCGGATTAAGCGGAAGTGGAAAATCGTCGTTGGCTTTTGATACTATTTATGCAGAAGGACAAAGACGTTACATTGAAACGTTCTCAGCTTATGCCCGCAACTTCTTGGGAACTATTGAGAGACCGGATGTAGATCAAATTACAGGACTGAGTCCCGTGATCTCTATCGAGCAAAAGACTACTAACAAAAATCCACGTTCTACGGTGGGCACTACTACCGAGATCTATGACTACATGCGTTTGTTATTTGCGCGCGCAGGAATTGCATATTCATATATTTCGGGACAGCCGATGGTGAAATATACCGAGGAACAGATCTTGGATCTGATTCTAAAGAATTATAAAGGAAAACGAATATTTTTGTTGGCTCCACTAGTCCAAAATAGAAAAGGACACTATCGGGATTTATTTGAACAGGTTCGGAGAAAAGGATACTTGAATGTGAGGGTGGATGGAGATATTCGCGAAGTGATGCCCGGAATGAAGCTTGACAGGTATAAAAATCATGACATAGAAGTGGTTATCGACAAATTAATTGTTGATGAGCAAAATGATGAACGCCTGAAAAAAAGTGTGGCAACAACCATGAAACAGGGTGAGGGACTATTAATAGTTCTTGATGCGCAAACATTAAGCTTGCGCAGATATAGCAAACGGTTAATGGACCCTATTACCGGAATGAGTTATCACGAACCCGCTCCCCACAACTTCTCTTTTAATTCTCCACAAGGAGCGTGTCCAAAGTGTAAAGGATTGGGAACTATATACCAAATTGATATCGACAAGGTGATTCCGAATCGCACACTTTCAATATATGAAGGAGGAATCGTTCCGCTGGGGAAGCACAAGAATATAATGATCTTCTGGCAAATAACTGCACTGTTGGAGAAATATGATGCCACGATAAAAACCCCGATAGAATCTTTGCCCGATGATGCGATAGATGAAATATTAAACGGCTCAGATGAAAGGATTAGAATAAAAAAGTCTGTGGTCGGTACCAATACGGACTATTTCACTGATTTTGAAGGTGTGGTGAAATATATACAGATGATGCAGGATTCGGATGTATCTGCCTCTGCTCAAAAATGGGCAGAACAATTCTCCCGTACTGCAATTTGTCCTGAATGCCATGGCGCACGACTGAATAAAGAGGCTCTGAACTTTAAAATCCATGATAAAAATATCTGTGAACTTAGTAAGATGGATATTTCAGAACTTTATGAGTGGATGGAAACGGTGGAAGACTTCATGGACGATCGCCAAAAAATAATTGCAACGGAAATATTGAAAGAGATCAGAACACGATTGAGCTTTTTGCTGAACGTAGGTCTCGAATATCTTTCTTTAGATAGGGCAACTGCTTCATTGTCAGGAGGAGAAAGTCAACGCATACGCTTGGCTACGCAAATCGGTTCTCAATTGGTGAATGTTCTATATATCTTGGATGAGCCGAGTATAGGACTCCATCAGCGTGACAATATGCGACTTATTAATTCCCTGAAAGAGCTTCGTGATGCAGGAAACACAGTGATTGTGGTGGAACATGATAAAGACATGATGCTCAATTCTGATTACATAGTGGATTTAGGGCCTAAAGCCGGAAGACTAGGTGGAGAAATTGTCTTTTCGGGGAAAATAGACGAAATGCTGCAAAAAGACACTCTCACCTCTCAATACTTAAATGGTAAAATGTCTATAACTGTGCCTACACATCGCCGCAAAGGCAATGGAAAGACACTGAAATTAATAGGAGCGACCGGAAATAATCTGAAAGATGTTACGATTACATTGCCTTTAGGGGAATTAATTTGTGTGACAGGGGTATCAGGAAGTGGAAAATCTACTCTAATCAATGATACACTACAACCCATACTTTCAAAGAAATTTTATCACTCATTACAAGATCCCTTACCATACGAAAAACTTGACGGGGTTAAAAATATTGATAAAGTCATCAATGTTGACCAATCGCCTTTGGGACGTACTCCAAGGAGTAACCCTGCAACTTATTGTGGTGTATTCTCTGACATTCGTTCACTATTTGTGGAATTGCCCGAAGCTAAAATAAGAGGGTACAAACCCGGTAGATTCTCATTCAATGTGGCAGGAGGGCGATGTGAAGCTTGTGGAGGTAATGGCTATAAAACCATCGAAATGAATTTTTTACCCGATGTGATGGTTCCATGCGAAGCTTGCCATGGCAAAAGATATAATCACGAAACACTTGAAGTGAAATACAAAGGCAAATCTATTGCAGATGTACTGGATATGACTATAAACCAAGCAGTTGACTTCTTTGAAAATGTGCCACAAATACTAAATAAGATCAAAGTTATCCAAGACGTGGGGTTGGGGTATATCCGATTGGGGCAACCCTCCACTACACTATCAGGAGGTGAGAGCCAACGTGTAAAATTGGCCACAGAGCTTGCTAAACGCGACACCGGAAAGACTTTATATGTTCTGGATGAACCGACTACCGGATTGCATTTTGAAGATATCCGCGTATTGATGGGGGTTTTAGACCGTCTTGTTGACAAAGGAAACACCGTGATTGTGATTGAGCATAATATGGATGTAATAAAAATGGCGGATTATATTATTGATATGGGACCCGATGGAGGCAAAAACGGTGGAACAGTACTGCAAACAGGTACACCGGAAGAAATTATTAAAAATGATATCGGATACACGGCAAAATATCTTGCAATGGAATTAAAACAGAGTAAGAAATGAAAAATAAAATTGCAAAAACGAATGTAGCCAGACTTATGGATCGTGATAAGATCACATACGAACTTGTTCCTTACGAAGTGGATGAGAATGATTTAAGTGCTGTACATGTAGCGTCGCAATTGGGTGAAGATATTGAACAAGTTTTTAAAACTCTTGTACTAACCGGTGACAAAACAGGACATTTCGTCTGTGTCGTTCCCGGAGAGCACGAAGTTGATCTGAAAATGGCAGCAAAAGCAAGCGGCAACAAAAGTTGTAATATGCTTGCCTTAAAAGATTTACTTTCAACTACGGGATATATTAGAGGTGGATGTTCGCCTATTGGAATGAAAAAACATTTCCCTACATACATTCATGAGACTTGCACGAATTATACATATATTTATGTGAGTGCCGGACAACGTGGATTACAACTAAAAATAGCTCCAAAGGATTTAATTAAAGAATCGGAAGCTACAGTGTGCAATTTATTCTGAAAATATTTACAAAACATATAATATCAATGAAAAAACAAATGATTATTTTGGCAGCCATCATTGGAGCTGTCGGAACTTCTTCTGCATCAATGGCACCGAAGAAAACAACAAAAAAGACAATTAGCACTGCGGCTGTCGTTGCAGTGGTACCTCAAAAGCCTCAAATTGAAATCAAAGACAAACTTGACTCTTTGTCATATTCAATCGGAATGGCTGAAACAAGAGGCCTAAAAGAATATGCAACCACCAAAATGGGATTGGACACAGTATATTTTCAAAAGTTTGTAGAAGGTGTAGAAGCTGGATCAAAGGATCAAAGTGCTTCAGAAAAAGCATATAACTTAGGTATAAATATTGGAATGCAGATTGCAAGCCAAAATATCGCGGCTTTAAACAAAGAATTATTTGAAGATGATTCTACCAAAACTGTAAATAAAGACTTGTTCATTGAAGGCTTTATAACAGCTATAAAAGGCCAAGATGGACGCATAAAGGGTGGAGTAGATGCTGCCGTTGAATATGTACCGGGCGCAATGGACCAATTAAAACATGCAGCTTTAACTCAACGATATGCTGCAAACAAAGCTGCCGGAGAACTATTCTTGGATCAAAATAAGAAAAAAGATAGTGTAATTACTACAACCAGCGGATTGCAATATAAAGTGCTGGTAAAAGGGAATGGTTCTGTACCAACAGCTGATCAGCAAGTGAAAGTCAATTATCGTGGAAAACTTCTTGACGGAAAAGAATTTGATAGTTCATATAGCAGAAAACAACCGGCAACATTCAAAGCTAGTGAGGTAATTAAAGGCTGGACTGAAGCTTTGACACTAATGCCTGTTGGATCAAAATGGGAATTGTATATCCCTTATCAATTGGCATATGGCGAACGTAATATGGGACCTATCAAACCTTTCTCTGCTCTAATTTTTGAGGTTGAATTATTGGATATAGTAAAGCCGGCTCCTAAAGCTGAAGTTAAGGCGAATGGAACTAAAGAATCTAATAAAAAAAGCTTGAACAAAAAGAGAAACAAGTAAGCAACTAAAAAATAAATAGGAGAGGATTAGACTTCTCCTTATTCCCCAAAAAGAGGCTTTTAAGCCTCTTTTTTTTATGTGTAATAAGTTCCCCCACCATATTACATCACTTCATTGCTTACATTTACCTCCAACATACAACGGGATTTATTCACATATTGAACACTTTGTCCTGTCTAGTCAATAACGTAAGCACGATAATAGCCTGAATCCCGATAAACAAATACATAGGACGCCCGCGCTACGTGTTGAATTCTTTTCAGGAAGTATTTCAGACACGCAGGAGTGCAAGTTCATCTTGGTGACCACATTGGTAATCCCTTACCAATATCAATTGATCCAGAAAAGCAAAATCTTTTGCCATCACAAAATAACGAGCGGATTAAGCGACCCACCAGCAATAAATCTCAATAATAAATAAACTCTCGATCAATATTCTTTTACCATTAATGTATTAATGTATTGTTCTCGAAAAATAATAACGAATCAATAACTTGCACATGAGTGATCAGTTCCGCTATCACCAATACTCATCCTCTGTAACGACAACTATCTCAATTTTGTAGAGCGGTTTTGATGCTAGCCCCTGCATAAGAAACTTCTCTGTCGGAATATAATAGAAAACACAATATTGTACTAGAATAAATTTCAACCCAAGTTACACAAACGAATAGACATATTTCATAGTAATCAAAAATTGGATTAATAAGATCTATACATATGTAACAGCACCACTAAGACTTGCCTTAAAAATACAAATGTATGATCGCCCATTTGTAATATGTTCATAATTATATAGCACTATTGTAAACAAAATAAGCAGAACTAAGATTGATAATGTGCGGCAACCCATTTGTAACAAAAATATGAAATGAAAATATATTCACTACCATTTGAGTGCATATTTTTATCAATATATTGTTCATTATCTTTTACTTATATCAAATTTTAGGACTTACGCTTTAACTATTTATGCATATTCATATTTTTCATGTGCGCATTGGTGCATTTTAGCACCATATTATAACCAATAACACATACAATAACAATTACTTAAGCCAACAATACTCAAGCTGAAAATAAATATTTTTTCTTCTATTTCCAAATGTATTAATTTACTTATGTATTAGAACGAAATAGTGAATTACATTTGTACGTGGTACAGATGTCAGACATTACCACATTTGTATTTTATTATGATTTTACATTTGTAACTTTATATATTATGGCTATATTTGTAGCATAATTGATTAAAATATGGACATGAAAGAGAGAATAGAGAAAATAATGGAACGTGAACAAATGGTTGCATCTACCTTTGCTGAAAGCATAGGCATACAACGTTCAACGCTTGCCCATATATTGAGCGGTAGAAATAATCCCAGTCTGGATGTCATAATGAAAATCCATCAGCATTTTAAGTATATCAATCTAGAATGGCTTATTTACGGTACAGGACCTATGACAGATCAAAATGAGCAAAGCAATGATCCCTATCTTCATTTTGATTCATCATCTGAATCAAATGCACATGGTCTGACGTTAGATTTAAATTCCTCTGAAGAAGAAGAAAAAGATAATGAGGCAAATAATATGAATAAGTCTCAAACTCACGAAATAGAAAGAATTAAGTATATAGAAAAACCGCAAAGAAAAATAACAGAGATAAGAATTTTCTATGATGATAACACTTTTGAAAATTTTAAACCGGAAAAATAGTTATCTTTGCAGCATAATTAACAACAACGTGAATTTTGAGATGAAAAAGTATATTCTAGATCTATTGGTAACAAGCAATACCTTACTTAATGATCAATATTTTCTTCTGAAATTAACTGATCCGGATAAAATATTGCCGGAAATGTTACCCGGACAATTTGCACAAATACGTATGGATCATTCCAAAGATACATTCTTACGTCGTCCGATATCTATTAATTTCATTGATAAGGAATCAAATGAAATCTGGTTTCTTATTCAAATGGTTGGAGAAGGAACCAGATCTATTTCCAAAGTGAAAATTGGAGAAACAATAAATGTAGTTCTACCTCTAGGAAACACATTTACATCACCAACAGACAACTCTCTATCTCCATTACTTGTTGGAGGAGGTGTTGGTATTGCTCCTTTATTATTTTATGGAAAAATTTTAAATGAACAAGGTTTTAAGCCTGATTTTTTACTGGGAGCCCGTTCAAAAAAAGACTTATTGGAACTGGATTATTTCAAAAGTCTTGGTGACTTGTATTTAACAACAAATGATGGGAGTTACGGTGAAAAAGGTTTTGTAGTGGATCATTCTATACTTGAAGAAAAAAAGTATAAAAACATATACACATGTGGACCAAAGCCTATGATGATGGCCGTTGCAGGGTATGCAAAAAGGAATGACATCATATGTGAGGCTTCTCTTGAAAATAAAATGGCTTGCGGAATTGGGGCATGTCTTTGCTGTGTAGAAAATATCAAAGATGAAGGCAACGTGTGTGTATGTAAAGACGGTCCTATTTTTAATACGAAAGATCTATTATGGCAAATTTAAACATTAATATAGCTGGTCTATCATTAAAAAACCCCGTAATGACGGCCTCTGGAACATTCGGGTATGGCTTAGAATACAATGACTTCTTTGACATATCAAGGTTGGGAGGAATATTAGTTAAAGGCACAACATTAAATCCACGCCAAGGTAACCCTTATCCCCGTATGGCGGAGACTGCATCCGGAATGCTTAATGCTGTAGGATTACAAAATAAAGGAGTTCACTATTTCGTAGACTCTATCTATCCAAAAATTAAAGATATTGATACTAACATCATTGTTAACGTTTCTGGAGCATCTATATCTGACTATATTGCTACTGCTGAAATCATTAATGGCCTTGATAAAATTCCAGCAATTGAATTAAATATTTCGTGCCCGAATGTAAAAGAAGGTGGTATGGCCTTTGGTGTATCTTGCAAAGGAGCAGCCGAAGTCGTTGATGCAGTGCGTAAAGTATACAATAAAACACTTATTGTGAAACTCTCTCCAAACGTAACAGACATTACAGAAATAGCAAAAGCTGTTGAGTTCGCTGGAGCCGATAGTGTTTCTTTAATTAATACGATATTAGGAATGGCCATTGATGCAGAAAAGCAAATTCCGTTGCTTTCTACAATAACGGGCGGATTAAGCGGTCCTGCTGTAAAACCTATCGCATTAAGAATGGTTTGGCAAGTATCACACGGAGTAAAAATTCCAGTTGTTGGACTTGGGGGAATTATGAACTGGAAAGATGCTATCGAATTCTTTTTGGCCGGAGCTTCTGCAATCCAAATTGGTACAGCAAATTTTATTAATCCCGCTTGCTGTGATGAAATAGTCAAAGGTATTGATAATTACCTTGAAAGACATTCTTATGATAGCATTAAAGATATTATTGGCGCGTTGAAGTGCTGACAAACTTTTTTTATGGCGTATATTTCAATAAGAAATATACGCCATTTTTTATTTTTTAACTTCATTATTTGTATGAAGTATTTTTTTTTAGTACATTAGAGTAATAAAATACAACCTCTAAATTTACTATTATGGTCAGAACGATAACTTTTAATGAACTTCGCAGCATCAAAGATGCCTTGCCTTCAGGAAGTATGCATCGTATTGCAGATGAACTCGGTATAGAAGATGGCACTGTTCGCAATTTCTTCGGTGGATCTGATTTTAAGGATGGAAAAAGTATTGGAGTACATTTTGAGCAAGGTCCCAATGGTGGAATTGTAGAACTCGATGATACAACTGTATTAGAGCATGCAATTGATATTCTTAAAGAAACTTATAATGAAAATGTATTAGAGAAACTCATATCAAATTAAGTCTTCTGCGTTATTTACATAATAGTCATTATGTTTAATTGAATATTAGTTGTATGACACTTACATTTGTATTAAGTATACATATAGTTTATTTTAATTAAGTCTAGTTTAGTTTTTGTTTATGATATATCCTCACCTAGTAGAGTCTAGTGCGAGGATATACCTTAAGGAAATGATGTAAACGAAATCTTTCCTTTCATGAAAAAAAGTTTATCTTTGCATAGAAGTTGAATTAGAAAAACTTTTGGAAGAAGCAAATATATAAAGCCATCAAAATGAAGAAAAATATTTACCTATTGTTATTAGTAATCATCACATGCTCATGTAAATACTCATCAAAACATGAAATAAAATCCGTTGCTTATGATTTTACGAATGCATTATACAATTTTAGATATAAAGAAGCCAAACAGCTTGTCACACAGGAATCATGTCTTACATTAGTTTTCTACTCTTCAAATATACATCAATCGGATTTAGATCTTTATAAAAAGTTCGGGAGACCCAAAATAAAAGTTGAAAATGTTAATCTAAACTCAGAAAATGACGAAGATGCTATTGCATATGTTGATGTCAAAAACTTTATTAAACTGAATCTTATAAGTAATACTTCATCGGTAATAAAAGAGAAAAAAATAAAACTACATCTGAAAAAGATACAAGGTAAATGGATCGTTGATCTGAAATCTCCATTTTAAAAGGGATAACCGACTGCAAAATGAAAGGCAAAATCTCTACTGAATGATGGATGATAAAACGGGTACCTGTCTCTCCCATCACCAGATGGATTAATAGCCTTCATACCACCATCAAACCTTAAAACAAAATAATCAAAATCCAATCTTAATCCTAAGCCATAGGCAACTGCAATTTGTTTATAGAATTTATCAAACTGAAAGTCCCCACCCTCTTGACCGACATATTTACGTATCGTCCATATATTTCCTGCATCAATGAATGCCGCGCCACAAAAATGCCAAAATAACTTACTACGATACTCAACATTTCCATCCAGCTTAATATCACCAGACCTATTCATGAAATCTATAGTTTCACCTCCCTTATATTTTCCTGGACCTAAATCTCGAACAGACCATCCACGTACACTATTGGCTCCACCAGAAAAATATCGCTTGATAAAAGGCATTTGCGATGAATTTCCATAAGGAAAAGCTAAACCAAATGCACCATGTAATGCCAAAGCATTACGCCTATCAAAATTTATTTTCTTTGCATAATCAATGTCTCCCTTCAAATATTGCTCATATCCTATGTTTAGTATTGCATATTTTCCATCTGAGTTTCGATGAATGCCAAACAGCTTAGACATGCCATAAAGCAAATTTCCTGCCGATTCTATATTAAATCTCAATGTATATGAATTGATATCATTGGCTGATAATTTTGTAGGATCAACGCTACTATAACTAAAGCCATAACCCATGCGAGCTATTAACTGATCATTATAATTATACTTTAGGATTGAATTTTGCAAATAATTATCTCGGAAATCCGCAGAAATCCATGGTAAATAAATGTAACTAACATCAAGTGCATCAATATGATGTTGCAATTTATTCTTATTTTTTGCCCAGCGATAACTCCAATTGCCACTAAATATAGTACGAGCATATTCTGGTCGTTGCTGGTTATCAAATTGTAATCCTAAAACAGAAGTAGCTCTTATATTCCGGCTAAATGAAGATGTTATGAAAGGAAATAAAAATCTAGGAAAACTAATATTCGTCTCCACACCATATTCAGTATAATTATCTGATAATGAATTTTGCAAACCAGAAATAGCCTCGTAAGCTCCTCTTAACTTTATAGTAAGGGATTCCGAGCCATGAAATAAATTACGATGTTGAGTGGAAATAGATGCAGCCATACCTAAATCTCCCTCGGAATTAGTTCCTTCCAACTCAAATGATACTGATTTTGGTTTAGCCTTACTCATTAATACGTAACAATCTAGAGCCGTTGAATCACTCGGACTTATATTATACCTAATAGTAGTATACTTTAGAGCTGATAATCGATTTAATGATGAATATGTCCTTTGGGTTAAAGACTCATTGTATAATTCATCCTTCCTTATGTAACTATTATCTAATAACACTTGAGGCTTAATATATAACTTATTCCTAAAGAAAACAGGATATCCCTTATAATTTATAGAATCAATATTTGGCGATTGAGGAGAGAAATTTGCATTAAGAGGATTATAATCAGTAACGAATGTCACATTCTTAATTGTATATTGATGCTGAGGGATAATAGTTCCATTATTAACACTATGAAATGGCAAGATATGTAATTCAAGATCAGCATTTTTTGAATCTTGTATCGTATCAGCGGAATATGTAACATATTCTTTATTGAACAGATAAAATCCATTAGACGTCAAATGCTTCACGATGCGGCTCCTTTCTGCATCAAGTATATTAATATCAAATTTCATTCCAACATGAAGCAATGATTCAGTTGTATCATTATAAATATATCTTGATATGGAATCATCTTGGATATCATACTTTATTTTTTTTATAATATAAGGTTTTCCCGCAGTAATATGATATGTCAAATCTAGTTTTTTCTTGTCTGTCGTTGTTAGTATTCTAACAGATGCGCTCATGTATCCCATATTATGCAATGCACCAATAAGCTCATTTTGAGTTCTTAATGTTTGGGATTCATCATATATGACTGGCGCATCTCCTATTTTTCTTAATGTTTTATTTCGCCAACGTGTAGAATCTTTACCTGACAAATCGTAAATATACAATGGAACTTTTATTAGACTAAACCAACGTGCATTGGCATTTTGACGAAGATAATTGGTAAAGTCATAATTATTTATGTCTTTTTGATCAGATGTAATATGCACACTATTCAATAAATACTTTCCATTAGGTACAAATTTTGTAGCACTGCATGCATATAAAAAAAGCATCATTACTATCGTAGGAACTATTTTCCGCATAAACTTTGCCACCATCCTTTATTTCTTATTCTATATATTATACTACAAATATAGTTTTTATTTGAAACTTTTTCATACGTCTTATTAGAAATAAAATTTAATTTTTACAATGCTCTTTGCCCCATTAAATCAACCTCAATAAAGTCGTTGAAGACGTTAAACTTCCATCTAACAAATTGATGGGAGAGATTTTATAGACGCATACTTCCTCATTGAGTGATGACTTCCCTCCTATTCTAATATATTCTTTTACATTTTCAAAAGAGATCATACTAGATAACTCGTTTTTTGTGATCAGTAGAGCTCCACGATAAAACAAAGTATCAGAATATTCTGCATCCAATGGCATAAAACGCTTTAACTTACTATTTTCAATCTCTACTACAACCTTTTTAAGTACAGTATCTCCCCAATAAACAACGACAGCACTTAATCTGATGAGCATACTTATTTATTTCCCTTTAACTGTTTGGTTCTTTCAGTCAGCTTCTTCATTATTTCATCCCTATTCGAACTGATTGGTCGAGGATGTGACGCATCCATAGGTTCTTGATGAAGAACTTGCTGTGCATGTTCCGCTTCTTGAGCGTTTACATTACCTATTGATTTATTATTTCCTGAAACAATAGGAACAGAATGATTATTATTAGGTGTAATTGGTGGAGAACTCACGTTCCCTTTTTTGCCGGTATCGAGTTTCATTGGTTGAGTTGGTACAGGAATTGGGTGATTGCTTGGCATAGGAGCATGCACATGCACTCTTAATAGAGACATTTCATCGACAATGATCATAGACTTATTCAACATACTACCACCACAATAGATAAATCCTTTAATACTACGTATTGCAACTGGATTGTTGTTTTCCACTTTTATTCTGTACATCCCTGAAGATGTGATTGAACGGTAATTAGTAATAGTAGAATCATTTGCGTATGTAACTGCAAGCATAACAGTTCCTCGCACCGAATTTCCCGCTAATAAAGAACATCTTATCGTCAAAAGTATCAAATCACGAGGTATTACATTATTCGGGGTTATTGTAAATGATACATGAGAAGAAACGGGAGACTGTGATAAAAAATAATAACTAGGCATATTCATTACGGAAGCAGTATCACCATTCGCAGTATAGTGCTTATTTAATGCTACACTCGGTTCCTGCTCTGAATAACTTTTCCTCTTATCACGCAATCGATCTGTTACCTTTGCATATATTTTAGTAAAATCTTCCGTATGAGAAGAATACCAAACAAGAGACGAATCCCATTGGGCTTTTGTTATATGGTGCTGTTCATAAAAATAATTCTCGTATAATATAGCCTTGTAGCGATCTGCCGGTGGTAAACTATTTACCATAGTTTTAAAAAGATGGTAATCAACTAGGACATCCTCCATCTTTCCTGCTGACAATACTCCTTTAGGTCGGTTCGTACATGAAAACAGTACGCTACATAACACTAGAGCAAGGCCAATAGCCAAATACAGACGCTTAAAAATATTCATTATACTTAAAAATTATTCTGCTGAAGACTTATTGTTAAGGTATTTACTGTACAACAACAATAATGCTATAATACCACAACTGATCGAAGCATCTGCAAAATTAAAAATTGGGCTGAAGAAGATAAAATGATTACCTCCTACAACAGGTATCCATTCAGGCCAATATGTATCAATTATTGGGAAATAAAACATATCAACAACTTTTCCATATAGCCATGTAGAATAACCGTTACCTATCGACACCATCTTTGCAGGAACAGCATTTAATGAAGACAGAGGAGCACTTTCAGTAAAAATAACTCCATAAAAGATACTATCTATTATATTGCCTAAAGCGCCTGCCAAAATAAACGATAGACACACAATGTATCCAGTTTTATAGTTTTTCTTAACTACTTTATAAATATAATATCCAATTAATGCGACTGCTACGATCCTAAATGTTGTAAGGAATAGCTTTCCAAATAATTCCATTCCGAAAGCCATTCCATTATTTTCTGTAAAATAAATATAAAACCAATTCCCACAAATCTTAATATTATCATGTAAATACATATGAGTCTTTACCCATATTTTTATTAATTGATCAATAATAAGTACAGATAAAATTATTAAGATCGAAAGTTTCCCCTTAGATATTATTTTATTCATTTATTCTTCGCTTGTTTTGCTTCAATACTTAGAGTAGCATGAGGAACAGCACGTAAACGCTCTGCTGGAATTAATTTTCCAGTCTCACGGCAAATTCCGTATGTCTTATTTTCTATACGAACTAAAGCAGCTTGTAAACCTTGTATGAATTTTAATTGACGCTGTGCTAAACGGGTTGTCTCTTCTTTTGAAAGAGTATTTGCGCCCTCCTCCATGATCTTATAAGTAGGTGATGTGTCATCCACATCATTCCCATCTGCATTCATAATTGCAGCTTTCATTTGCTCATAATCACGTTCGGCTAAAGCTAATTTTTCATTAATAATATTTCTGAACTCAGAGAGTTCATCGTCTGAATATCTTGTTTTTTCTGCCATAGCTGTTCTGTTTTTAGAGTTAATTATCTTTTATTATTTTAGCAAATAATGAGAAATCATCAAATTCTAGTTCGGTTCCATCTACAATATTATCATCCAGATGCAAGGATTTCCCTAAAACCTGCTTACAAATGTACTTATTATATTCTAATATTGCTGCATCAGAGGCCTGATTTTTTGATAAAGTAATTTTAATTTTATCAGTAATTTCATAACCATTTGATTTTCTCAGATTTTGAATACGATTGACTAGTTCTCTTGCAATTCCCTCACGATGCAATGCTTCTGTGATGGTAATTTCCAAAGCGACAGTCAATCTTCCTTCATTAGAGACCAACCACCCAGGTATATCTTCACTTATAATCTCTACATCATCAAGAATTACACGAACCTCTTCATTGTCATCCATTTTAAGATCGATATATCCGTCTTTATCAAACAGTGAGATCTCTTGTTGAGATAGTCCTGAAATAAGTGAGGCAACTTTCTTCATTTGTTTCCCAAATTTAGGACCCAGTTTTTTAAAGTCACATTTCACTTTACGAACCAATATATCATTATTTTCTTCTGCAAATTGTATCTCTTTTACATTCACTTCATTGATAATCAGATTTCTGACAGATGATATACGCTGTTTTTGCTCGTCATCAATAACCGGTATCATTATACATTGCAACGGTTGACGTACTTTAATGTTCACTTTACGGCGAAGAGCTAATACCATAGATGTTACTTTTTGCGCAACTTCCATGCGAGCTTCCAATTCTTTGTCGATCAACGATTCATCAGCAACCGGATATTTTGCCAAATGAACAGATACATAGTTTTCTCTTCCAGTTACAGAAATCAGATCACCATATAATCTGTCTGCATAAAACGGAGAAATCGGGGCCATTAATTTTGCAACAGTCTCAAGACAAGTATACAAAGTTTGATAAGCAGCCAATTTGTCTTTTGACATTCCACCACCCCAAAATCTTTTACGACACAACCGCACATACCAGTTTGACAAGTTATCTGAAACAAAATCGCTTATCAACCTTCCTGCTTTAGTCGGTTCATAATCTGCTAAATTGGCATCTACAGCCTTTATTAAGCTATTAAGCTCTGAAATTATCCAACGATCGATCTCTGTACGTTCATTTATTGATATATCTTCTTGGCTATAATCAAATTCATCAACATTGGCATACAATGCAAAAAACGAATAAGTATTATATAATGTTCCAAAGAATTTACGACGGACTTCATCAACACCTTCCTCATCAAATTTTAAATTATCCCATGGAGAAGAATTGGTAATCATGTACCAACGCAACGGGTCACTACCAAATTTCTCTATCTCTTTAAACGGATCAACTGCATTACCAAGCCGCTTACTCATCTTGTTGCCATTCTTATCTAGAACAAGTCCATTGGAAATGACATTTTTATATGCAACATTGCCAAATATCATTGATGAAATAGCATGAAGTGTGAAGAACCAGCCACGTGTCTGATCAACCCCTTCTGCGATGAAATCAGCAGGATATACTTGGTGACTATCTAATATTTCTTTATTTTCAAAGGGATAATGAATCTGAGCATATGGCATAGAACCTGAATCAAACCAAACATCAATCAAGTCCGTTTCACGTTTCATTGGTTTACCTGCCTTAGAGACTAATATAATGTCATCAACATAAGGACGGTGCAAATCAATCTTATCGTAATTGTCTTTATTGTACTCACCAGGAACAAATGTTCTTTCTTTTAATGGATTTGTTTTCATTAATCCGGCTTTGACAGACTTCTCTATCTCATCATACAATTGAGCAACACTCTCAATGCAGATTTCTTCTTCATTATCATCTGTACGCCAAATAGGTAAAGGAGTGCCCCAAAAGCGCGAACGACTTAAATTCCAATCATTTAAGTTTTCAAGCCATTTACCAAAGCGTCCGGTTCCGGTTGACTCAGGCTTCCAATTGATCGTTTTGTTAAGACTTATCATTTTATCCTTACAAGCCGTAGATTTTATAAACCAACTATCAAGAGGATAATATAATATAGGTTTATCTGTTCTCCAACAATGAGGATAACTATGGACATGCTTTTCAATTTTAAACGCTAAGTTATTAGCTTTCATCTCCATACACATCGAGATATCCAATGTTTCATCTTTTTCCGTCAAGTTCGGATCATAATCATTTTTTACGAAACGTCCTTCATAGACCTTATATAACGCCTTATCTACATTTTCTTCTACCCAAGCATCATCCAAATCACTCAACAAATAATATTTACCTGCTAAATCAACCATAGGACGTTTTTCTCCTTTTTTATTGATTAGTTGCAAAGGAGGAATACCTGAAGCTTTTGCCACAGAGGCATCATCAGCACCAAATGTCGGAGCAATATGCACAATACCAGTACCATCTTCAGTGGTTACATAGTCACCTGAAATAACCCTGAAAGCATCCTCTCCCATAGGTTTTACCCAAGGGAAAAGCTGTTCATATTTATATCCGATCAGATCAGTACCTTTATATTCTGCAATGACACGATAAGGAATAATCTTGTCACCGTGCTTATAACCATCCATTGAAGCATCAGCACCCTTAGAATTGAAATATGCATCAACTCGTGCCTTAGCCATAATAACAGTAATTGGAGCTGCCGTATACATATTATATGTTTTAACAGCCACATAATCTATTTTAGGGCCAACACATAACGCGGTATTTGATGGCAAAGTCCACGGAGTGGTCGTCCAAGCTACAAAATAAGGTGTGCCCCATTTCGCCCACTCGTTTTTAGGATCTGATATTTTAAATTGTGCTGTTACTGTCGTATCTTTTACATCACGGTAACATCCCGGTTGATTTAATTCGTGTGAACTTAATCCTGTACCGGCAGCAGGTGAATATGGCTGTATCGTGTATCCTTTATATAATAATCCTTTGTTATACAACTGCTTCAATAACCACCACAACGTTTCGATATAACGATTATCATATGTAATATATGGATCTTTTGTATCAACCCAATATCCCATTTTATGAGTCAGATCAGCCCACTCTTTCGTAAACTTCATCACATCCTCACGGCAATGTTTATTATAATCTACAACTGAAATAGTTTTGCCAATATCATCTTTTGTAATTTTCAACGTTTTCTCAACACTCAATTCAACCGGTAACCCATGAGTATCCCATCCGGCTTTACGCTTTACCTGATATCCTTTCATGGTTTTATAACGACAAATAAGATCTTTGATAGAACGGGCCATAACGTGATGAATGCCAGGCATTCCATTCGCAGATGGAGGTCCTTCAAAAAAAACGAAAGGAGAACATCCCTCTCGTTCTGTCACACTACGCTCAAAAATATGGTTTTCATCCCACATTTTCAAGACCTCTTTGTTCACATCAGAGAGATTAAACTGAGTATATTCGGCAAATTTTTTCTTCATCTTTATATCTTATTTAATCTTATCTTTTAAATTTTGACTGCAAATTTACGAATAAAATACTTATGACAATAATCTGTATGCAAAAAATGTAACGATAAAATCGATTTAATGGAACTTTGATTGCAATATTGAACTCATTAAAACAAACTCTTCATGGCAGACTATTTACTAATGAAGAACAATATCCATGGCAATATTATGCACAAAACAAGCTACATCGGCTAAACAAAGTCAATAATACAAAACATTTTTATGCATTCTACAGAAAGATAATCAATGCTTCAAATCATACGTACGTTTTTTTAGGAAATCACCATAGCTATTTATATCTTTATATTTACTTTGTTCTTCCACTGTAATGGTTTTCCCTATTGTAATATGAATAGTTTTCCCCTTTTTATTAAATATTTCACAAGGCAGACGCAATGAACTCAATTTCCAATGAATCAGAGCTAAGAGATAAAACAATAAGGAATTATGCCCATGAAAATAGATTGGAACGACTGTTTTTTTTGCTGATTTTATCATTTTACAAACGGAAGTGTGCCACTCATGATCCTCAAAATGCACCCCACCCTTAAAATGCATACGTGAGACACTCCCTGCAGGAAACATTCCTAAAGGTTCATTCTTTATTAGATGCATTTCGGCATCTTTTATGCCTTTTACACTTATTGTATTGACTTGCGAAGAAACCGGATCCACACATATAAAATAATCAGACATTGCTTCCACCCTACTTAATATCCAATTCACAATCAATTTGTAATTAGGATAACGTGATCCCATCATATGAATCAGGATAATACCATCAAGCCCCCCATATGGATGATTAGAGACCGTAATAAATCCTTCGGGAAGTTGCTTCAATGCATCTTCATTCTCAATTTCATAATTTACATTTAAAACATCTAATAATCGAGTGACAAAATTTATACCTCGTTTTTCACTTGCCAAGACATATGCGTTATTCACTTTATCCATACTAGTCATCCGAAACAAGAGCTTTACGGCAACACTTCCCAATCTAGTTTTAAAAAATGGTATCATTTCTTTGACGGTATCAATCGTTATTACATTTTGAGCCATTTGATATTTTTTTTAATAATACGTATACAAAATAACAAGTCATGTATGAATTGTAACTATTCATTTTGCTGCTACCTCTCCAATAAACGAAAAAAAAACGCCAATTAGTTTATTTGATCTAAAAAAAAGATTAATTCTTACTTCTTCTACAATGAATATCATTATTCTAAAGTAAATTATCTTAGAAATTCAATATTTCATTAGATCGTTCTTATCACAAGAAACACAATACATCAAATATCAAAATACTATCATATACCGAATAAATGCATCATTTAGAAATTAAATCAGATAAAAAGTAAAAATAATGTCAAACTTACTTTGATATTAATAAACTAATGTCTACTTTTGTAAAGTCATCATGAGATGAATAGTAAAAATCACACTAAAATAAAGTCAACTATAAATACTACAACTGAATGGAAAATTTATCCTAACCTTTTTTATTACAAATCAGACTTAACGAAATTCAGTCAAACAATTTTAACATAAAACGTGCAGACAAATTAAAGTCTGCACGTTTTTATTTTAGTTTTACTTTCAGTAAAATAATGTTCTTGGTTTGATCAGTGATTCTATATCGATTATCACTTCTTTCATTTACCAGCCACACAATGTCATCTCCACAACATACAACCCACTGATCTTCTTTTTTCAACAAAGAAAATTTCTTGTCAATCATATAATCGCTAACTAATTTACTCCCATTCATACCAAATGGAACAAATTTGTCACCACTTTGCCATTTACGTATAGTCAAAGGATGCTTTATCAAATTTGCATCCAAACATGCGAATCCGGGATGTCTCGGTATAATAAAATCCGGAGTTCTATCGATATTCTCGATGATTAATTCCGGAGATATTATTTGATTTGATTGTTTTTTTTTCAACAATAAACAATCTCGATCTTTCACTGCCATCCATGCCTCAGATTCAAACATTTTTCCTGATTGACCGTTCAAAGAAGTGAAAATACTGTCTATTTGTGGAGGAGTAAATCCAAGAGGATACAATATTTCAAAGAGTAAAGCATGCGGTGAAGGTTCCTGCATCAACCAATCAATTACTATACCTTTATCAGTTGTTACCCTAATTCGTCCATTTTGGATGGCTTCATTGTATATTTTGGCTGCGTCGTTAAGATGAATTGCTGTCAAACTAAGAGCAGCTTTAACAGATGGGTTTATAGATTCCATTAGCGGAATTAAATCCAGTCGTATTTTATTACGAGTAAATTCATTTTCCATGTTTGTACTATCTAATACAAAGTGTAGTCCATTCTCATTAAGTAAATTCATGATTTCTTCACGGTCAATACACAGCAAAGGTCTTACAACATATCCGTTTTGAGGTTGAATACCCAGTAACCCATTAATACCTGTTCCTCGAATGAGATTCATCAACATCGTTTCAATACTGTCATCACGATGATGCGCAATCGCAATCCAATCAGCCCCTACTTGCAAACGAAGACTTTGAAACCAATCATAACGCAAATCCCTTGCAGCCATTTCTATCGAGATATGATACTCTTTTGCATAAGACTTTGTATCGAAATGAGTAACATGCAACACTACGCCAAACGTCTTACACAATTCACGAACAAATCTTTCATCTCGATCAGATTCATCACCCCTGAGATGAAAATTGCAATGAGCAACTTCAAGATTATAGCCTAATTTATCTAATACATATAGTAAGGCGACGGAATCGGGTCCCCCACTTACAGCTACCAGAATTTTATCTTCTAACGTAAATAGATGCTGCTCATCAATATATCGCTGAATCTTTGATATAATCATACAATTATCATATAAATTATTACAAAGGTAATAAAATGCTAGAGAATTATTTCAACATTATTCCTGATAATATTCTTCCTGAATGAATGCCTAACCGACGTGCAGAAAAGTAATCGTTACAATACTGAAAAGTAGAAATGCCAGAAACCTCAATATTTCTCTTATTCACACCACATGCTACCAGCAGTTCGATATTTGCCTGCCAAAGGTCGATATGATGTTTATGTGTTTTCTCATTAAAAAAGGAAATGGCAGACATCTCAAACCCATTCTTTTCAAAAGAATCATAGACTTCATCTCCAACTTCAAAATCATTCAATGCAATAGAGGGACCTATCACTCCGATCAGATCTTCAGGATTTACACCGAACTCTCGAACCATGCATCTAATTGTTTTACCGGTTATGCCTGCTACGGTACCTCTCCATCCTGCATGAATTAAAGCTATCACTTTTTTTATTGGATCATATATAAATACAGGAACACAATCTGCTGTTGAAATGCATAAACACAAATTTTTCTCCCTAGTTATTAATGCATCAATACCTTCTAACTCTTGTTGCGAACAAATAGTTTCAACAATTTTTACTTCTGTTCCATGTGTCTGATGTGGAATGATCAGATTTGTTACCCCAATCAATTCTTTCAATTTCTCCTGGTTTGCTTTTACACAAGCTTCATCATCGCCGGAAAAAGGAGAACAATTAAAAGAGTTATAAGCACCATTGCTTATTCCACCATGTCTTGTTGTGACAAAATGAATGAGGTTTGAAAACTTTTTCAAGCTTTCAAACCCCATCAACATATTATTATCCGTTAAATGAATCATTTTCCCTTATCGGTTTCATCATCAATTTCCTCATCAATATCATCATACTCAAAATCCTCCAAGTCTTCAATCTGATCCAAAGGCTTTGGAACTAAATCATCATCCATCCCCTCTTCCAATAGTTCTTTTGACAGATTGTGAATATCCTTAGGACGATGAGCAATAGATTCAGTAAGCAAATTACTAGTTTTATTAAGCTCACTCCACAAAATATCCTTAAGTTGAGGTAAGTTAAAACCTGTAATAGAAGAAATAAATACATGAGGAATATTAGGTAACGTAGGTTCAATCTCACTCATTAGCTCATCATCCAGCATATCACATTTAGTGACAGCCAAGACTCTTTGCTTATCAAGCATTTCCGGATTGAACTTATTCAGTTCATTAAGTAAAATCTCATATTCATTTCTAATATCATCTGAGTCAGCCGGTACCATAAAAAGCAATAATGAGTTTCGCTCAATATGTCTCAAGAATCTTAATCCTAATCCTTTACCATCACTAGCCCCTTCAATAATTCCCGGTATATCGGCCATCACAAAAGATTTTCCATTGTGATACGGTACAATACCTAAATTCGGTTCAAGTGTAGTAAAAGCATAATTCGCGATCTTAGGCTTTGCGGCAGAAATAGATGATAGTAATGTGGACTTTCCGGCATTTGGAAAACCAACCAAACCTACATCAGCTAAAAGCTTCAACTCAAGAATAACAGTCAATTCCTCCATCGGTTCACCCGGTTGAGCAAAACGTGGAGTTTGGCGCGTAGCAGTACGAAAATGCCAGTTACCTAAACCACCTCTACCGCCTTTTAGAATAGGATATTCTTGTCCCTCTTCTGTAATATCACAGATATACTCTCCACTCTCGGCATTATATACCACGGTACCACAAGGAACCTCTATTATCTTATCCTTACCATCTTTACCAAAGCTCTTGGCTTGACCACCATTGCTTCCATGCGTTGCAAAGGCATGACGTTCATATTTTAAATGTAAAAGAGTCCAGTAATTTCGATTACCACGCAGAATAACATGGCCCCCTCGCCCACCGTCTCCGCCGTCTGGTCCACCATTAGGAACATACTTCTCACGACGCAGATGCATTGAACCTCTTCCTCCTTTGCCTGAACGGCAATAGATCTTCACATAATCAACAAAATTCGATTCAGCCATGTTTTTTTTTAATTATTTTCTCTCTTCTATTGCTTTACAAATATCTTCGAATATAGTCTCTAAAGATCCCATACCTTTGATATGTTTATAAGAGCCTTCTTTTTTGTAAAAATCTTTCAGAGGGGCTGTCTGATTATGATAAACAAGTAAACGCTTCTTAATTGTTTCCTCATTGTCATCAGCTCTACCGCTCTCTTTTCCTCTCTTTATTAAACGGACCATCAGTTCATCTTCCGGTACATCTAAATCCAGCATAACAGTTACATCCTGATTACGCTCGTTGAGCATATTTTTCAAGGCTTCTGCTTGTGCTATCGTACGAGGGAAGCCATCAAAAATGACACCTTCATTAGACTCAGCCTTATCTAATACGCCAGCAAGAATATTTACCATTAATTCATCAGGGATCAACTGCCCATTATCTATATATCCCTTAGCTGTTTTACCTAAATTGGTTTCATACTTTATCTCTGCACGTAGTACATCTCCTGTTGAAATATGTCCAACATTGAACTTCTCTACAATCTTTTCACTTTGTGTACCTTTTCCTGATCCCGGTGCACCAAATATTACAATATTAAGCATTCTCTTTATTGATTATATTTATTCGTTTACTAATGTATAAATTTCCGGTAAATTACGTCCGTATCCATCATAGTCAAGACCGTAACCCACTATAAAATCATTAGGAATTTCCAAAGCTTTGTACTCTATATTCAAATCTACTTGCAATTTCTCAGGTTTCACTAAAAGTGTTGCTATATGAATTTCTTTGGGGTTACGTGTTCCAAGAGTTTCAAGCAAATGCTGCATTGTAATTCCCGTGTCTACAATATCCTCTACAATCACCACCACACGATCTTTAATATCCTCTGACAATCCCACAACTTCTTTAATAATACCTGTAGAATTTAAGCCTTGATATGAAGCCAATTTTACAAAAGTCATGGTACTAGGTATGTTCACTTTTTTCATTAAATCCGAAGCAAACATAAACGAACCATTAAGAACGCTAAGAAAAATGGGATTTTTATCTTTCATATCCCGTGATATCTCACAAGCTACCCTTGTCACTTCTTTCTCAATTTTCTCTGAGCTGATAGAAAGTGTAAATTTTTTATCAAGTATTTGAACCGTATTCATTTTAACTTTTTAATTTAATTAGAATAGAGCGCAAAAGTACAAAATTATTCAACCCCTCTCATCATTTTTTGCAATTTCTTTGATAAAGCAAACAGAATAATAGCTGAAATTCCACTCATAACAACAAATATCATGAAAAAGTCATGTAGATTCTCAATAGAGAATCCTAGAAATGATTTTGCTATTGTTACTCCTGTTTTAGGGTCTACCTCGGGATAAAATGAGCTTAATGCTCCTGCAAATTTATCTGACGCCGCATTACTCATAAACCAAACAGCCATCAATAATGAAGAAAAGCGTGCCGGAGACAATTTGTTCACCAAGGACAAACCAATTGGGCTCAAACAAAGTTCACCCATTGTATGAATAAAATACAAACCAATAAGCCACATCATATTGACACGTTGTCCCGGGGCAATACCTTGCACGCCATACGATATAAATAGATATCCTAACGACAATAGAAATAAGCCTAAAGCTTGTTTAGTTGGAGAGGCAGGTTCCATGTTATGTTTTCCCAATTTACTCCACAATAGACTCAACAATGGAGCGAAAAGTACTATAATGATAGGATTACATGATTGGAAATAGGATGCAGGAATAGTAAATCCCAAGAAGTTTCTATTTGTCTGTTCTTCTGCAAAGAACGTCAGAGAAACACCGGCTTGCTCATATGCAGCCCAGAAAAATATAACGAAAAAGGCGATTAAATAAATTACAAATATGCGAGATTTCTCGTCTTTAGTTAGTGTATTATCTGTAATAATAAATGATGGAACCACTATCGACAATGAATAGATAATTGATCCGACAATATCAATATTAAAGACTCTGTTGATGAGAAGAAATAGAACAATCTCTAGCAGAGCCCAAAGCATCATTTGCACAATGCCACGTGATTTGGGACGATGTTCCTTGTCTAATGAATTGATTGGATCTATTTTAGCTGGTTTCAAACCAATTTGTTTACCTTCAGGAGTAACCAAGTATTTGTTTTTTAAAGTATAGAAAACGGCCACACCTATTAGCATACCAATACCGGCCATTAAAAATCCCCATTTAAAGTCGGCAGCATTTCCTGTATCACCGAATGCTCCGCAAACTAATGGTGCCATAAAAGCTCCAACATTGATACCCATATAAAATATCGTAAAAGCAGAATCCTTACGTTTGTCCTGTGGCTCATACAAATCTCCGACCATCGTTGAAATGTTGGGTTTAAAAAAGCCATTACCAAATATCAATAACCCCAAACCGACAAACATTAATGCTGTTGCCAAACTATGGTCAGTGTAATTCAGTGCACTAAAGAACATACAGAATTGCCCTAACGCCATCACCAATCCACCAAAAATAATCGAGCGCCTATTACCCCAGTAACGGTCAGCCACATAACCTCCGATTAAAGGTGTCAAATAAACTAATCCGGTGTAACTACCATAAATTGTAGAAGTTGCATCTTTGTCAAACAATAATGCTTTCAATAAAAACAAGGAGAACAATGCTCTCATGCCATAATAGCTGAATCGTTCCCACATCTCTGTGACGAACAATAAATAGAGGCCCTTAGGATGCCCTTTTTCTGTACTCATAAATTGTAGTTTTATATATATTCCATTTTTACAACCACAAAAGTATATAAATAGTACGGATTTCCGCTATTATCTTTGCATTTTTTCAGTATTTATCTCCTTTTTGCTTACATAATAAGCGAAATAATATTCTATAAGTTACAATCAGATGATTATCAACGCCTTTAAAATAGAAGAGTGAAAGAAGATTACCTCACTCACAATCAAACAATTATAGCAAGTTCATACTACTGCATCAACAAGATCTAATTTACAATGTACTATTTGAGATAGTGAACGATAAGTTCAAAAAATATACGCTGCATTCCAACAGAACAAAAAATGAAAGAGATTATGGCATCTATTTTTGAATTATCTATAATGCTGATGATCTAAAAGAAACAATCCGTTTTGATTTCATAAACTGTTGTAAATATGAATATATAATTTTGTATTTTTTCCCTTCAGCCTTCATATCCCTTTATTCATCGATGTTTCGAGATGAACGAATGAAGGCACCGTTATATTTTGTCCCTTCATTTGTATCGTCCTAAACCTACTAAAAGGAAGTTGCATAAGATGTGGAAAAAGAAAATATACCACAAGTATAATGAAGAAAAAGAGAATTGTGTATAACTTTGTTGGCGATAAAGGAGTATATATCAGACGATCCTTGTAAAGGTTAATAGTATAGCTTTACATAGAGTGTAAACTTTCAAGTAAAAGACACACTATAGAGTTTTCACCAACTCAACCTTATGAGTTGCCTAACTCGCTAGGTTGAGTTGAGCAACTCATAAGGTTGAGTTGGATAACTCTCCCTATTGAGTTGGACGAAACAACCTATTGATGTCTTCAGTTTCGTGTATTCAATCCAAATTCCCTTTTCAGTAAAGACATTGCACGCCTGCATTTGATCAGTTACTTACCTGCAGTTTATTGACGACTCGTTAGCAATATTTTCGCCACTCTAAAGCTACTGCCAATGAAGGGTAAAAATAAAATGGAGCCTTCATCCGTTCATCTCGGAATGCCTATGGATAAAGGGATATGAAGGATGAAGGATTTTTTCATGTTTTATTATTTCGTGTTTGAGAAGCTATTGAAGCGTAAGCATTTTGCTCTAATCTGCCTTCTTTATTTATTCAATAGAAAATATTTTTTGTCGAATGAACGACAAGCATCTATTTATATTTCCGGCAAGCAGACTAATAATAACCACTGTAACAAATGCTTCAAGTGCTCCTGTCCATAGCGGGGCTTTAAAATGATAGAAAGATTCTATTATATGCCCAACTGTTATATTCATAGGGCTGTGCAGTCCAAATATAATTAAGGAATTAACTCCACAATATTTAATTGGTCTCAATACACTTAGTTGACCTACCCATGCAAAAAATGCAAAAGCGATAATGATAAAACAATAAGTCTGTAAAGGTTTGCACAAAATATAGATCAATGCTGATGCCACAACAACGACTATAGTTGATTTATATGATTTCAAGATATCTATCAATCGCCCCCCAAATAAATGACCGAAGGCAAAGAATGTCCACCAATACAGCGAATTATTAATCATAAAGGGAGATGCGAAATTGATCACCTGCTCCTTCATTACAACGCATCCTATAGCAATTAGAAATATAGCAGGTTTAGGTAGAAATTTTATAAGAAAATAATATAAGAACTCTATCACAAAAAGACTCATAATAAACCATAACGGTACATTCACAAACAAGTAATTTTGTCCTTTGTCTATTGCAAAAAAATCCCAAATATGAGAATAGTCAAACGCATTCCAACATCGGTTTACAAAATAGTATACAAGTATTCTCCATACATATGCGACTAAATAAAAGAAAACCAATGGTATCAGCAACGAGCTTATCTTTTTTTTCAAGAAACAACGAAAGGGATACTCTTTAAAGAAGATCCCGGAGATAAAGAAAAAAAGTGGTACATGATAATATGGATTGATAAATTCAGGATGTTTCAGGTGCCACCATACTATCCATATGATGGCAAACCCTTTTAGTGTATCAATGTACCCGACTCTTTGCATCTATTATCGTATTCAAAAATTAAAGAAGACACCAAATGAAATAGGATTCAACTTCGGTCCCTTACCTGAACTGAATATTGATTCGGGAGAATATTTTGTATAAAATCCGACATCTCCAACGCCGATCTGTCCCATCAAATCTAAAGCGAGTGGACGGATATTCAAATCATGACCATAACACAGCTTTTCTGTATTACCATTATCTGCAACATATTTAGCCTTTGACGAACCGTAAATTTTTACTTTAACCACAGGCCCTGCTGATATAAAAAACTTTTTTGAGTGAGGAATATGCGTCTGATATTCCAACAGTAAAGGAACTGTCACATAGGTTATGTTCAAATGTGAGCTTTTATATCCTCCACCGGCTGAAGATAATAATGCTGTAACATCATTTACTTCTTGAAAGGCTTTATTCCCTTTCAAACTGAAATTATTCCATGTCAAACCTGTACCACTGACCAAGCCTAGCCCATTGTGTGAAAGTGCCCATGAACATTCAAAGAAATTCCAGGCAAATTCAATGGAAGTACTTTGACGTAAATCCAAACCTGGCACATTGGATGTATTGGCAAAGCGGTTGAAACCTAAATTAAACCCACCCCAGTGTGCATCAGAAAAAGACGTTCCTCCACTCCTTGAATAATTCAAATGAGGTTTCGGTATCACAAAATTATCATTCATCCTACGTTCTGTAGTCTGCCCATCGCGGTAGATACCTTCAAAAACTTGTTGATCCTCTATTGTATCATTTTTTGATGACTTCTCAAAGATTTTCACCTTAATTTTCTCATTATTCTCTCTAATCACAATTTTCTTTCCGCCGGTATAGATGACAGTGTCTTGTGGTAAAATAGTAGTACCAAACACTAGCGCCGGACAAAAAAAGCATAGGGATAAAATAAACTTTTTCATAATATTCTATTTTATAATTAATCTTGTTTGAATAATAACGTTACCAGATCCTCTGTATCCAACTCTCCTTCAATATAGATAAGAGTTGCTGATTCGCGCCTACTTAATTTGAATAGTATAAATCTATTTACATCTTCTCTCCGCTGGGGCAACAAATAATAACCTGATTGTACATGCCCCTGGCTAATCACCTCTTTTATTTTTTTTGCTCCACGTTTATCATGTTCCAACGCTCGCCAAATATCGGGTAATGCATATGACGCATTAGCAATCGTCAGACTCTTATATACATCCATATCATAAGCGTCAAGCATTTCATTAGAAAGAACAACCATTTTTGAGCCCCTCTGGTGCCCATATTTTAAAAATACAGATGCTATTTGCAAACCTGTTTGTGCCTGTGCAGACAAGGGTTTTACCGCTATCATCAATATTAGGCAAAACATCATAAATAATCCTTTTCGTCTCATCGATAAAATTTTTATTTCATTAATCACCTCGCATTTCATCCAGTATCTCTGTTTTAGATGTCGATACTTCTTTAAATGAAGCATCTGCGAATGCTTTAACCACATTTTTGTCTGTCACACAGTGACCATCGATCACAGCATAACAAGCATTTTTTTCTTTTTCATAATTGTGTATCTTTACATATACACCAGCTAACACTGCGGCACTTGCTGCAATAATGCTTCCTATATAAATGCATTTACGCACTGCTCGCTTCAAATGCTTGCCTTTTGTCTCAACTTTCAGCATCAAAGATGAATGTTTACGCTCATCGATCTCTTCTTGCATAAAAAGAAACATCGGTTTATATACGTCTAAATGTGAAGGAATATCATCTTGCATGAAATAAGCACGTATTTGTGATTCCTCTTCACATGTAGTGTCACCATCAAAATACTTTTTCAACAACTCTTCAATATTCATATTCTCATTCATATTTTGTTATCCCTATTTATTTTCATTAAGTTCATATACGAGTCCCTCACTTTCTTGCGAGCTCTAGATAACGAACATCGCACATTTTCAACTTCACATCCCGTGATGGCAGCTATTTCACTCATTTCATAGCCTTCCACATCTTTCATACGAATTATGGTTTGTTGCAAAGATGGAAGATGTTCTATAATTAATTTAATTAATCTCACAGTATCACGCTGTTCAATAGAGCTCACCATATCAATCTGAAGCTCATCCATAACATCTGTATCCAAGTCAGCTCTTCTTTTACAAGAACGCCAATGGTCATTACACAAATTCTTCACGATCGTCACAGAAAAAGCTTCCTTATTGTTGTATTGATCAATGCTATCACGCAACGACCATAACTTCAGGAAAGCTTCTTGCACAACATCTTCAGCATCTGACCTATCACTCATAAATTTCAAGGCCTGACCCATTAGCTTGCTTCGCAATGGAAGAATTTCTATTTTGAACTGTTCCAGATTCATATTCTACATGGAAGACGTAGATGTAAATAAAACATTGCACACAAAACACACATTTTTTGAAAAAGTGTTTTCTATCTTATAGTTTGCGATCAAACGAATTTATAAGCTCTTTCAAATCAGCATCTTTACTCATGCTTAGTTTTTTACGCAGCCTATGACGGTTGATGTAAACCGAACTTTCAGATATCCCTAATATTTCAGCAATATCATGACATGAATAGTTCAATAGTAGCAATGCCGAGAGCAACTCTTCCCCTCGAGTGAGAGCAGCAAAGCTTTTATGTAAGTTTTCAATAAAATAAGGATGAATATCTCCAAAGGCCTGTCGGAACATCCGTTCTTCTTCAGATGTACGAATGCTTTTCAGTAAAAGAACTTCATTGCTTTTTTCAACAATTTCCTCATGATTTGCTAAAAGTGCAGCTTTATGATATTTATAAAATCTTCTGACAGCAGCAATACCTACTATAAGAATAATAAGGATCAATGCCATTACATACCGAACTTTACTAGTATATGAGTTTTCATATAAAAGGTCATTTTCTATCAATCGATTATGATATTTTGAAAGAGATAAGAATATCACATTATAATTGTCTATCATTGAAGAATACAATGATTGATTGATTTGTGTTTTTGATTTATCATTAGTAAGTGATGACAGAATAAAAAGATTCTTAAGCATATACCCTCTGCATGACGAACTTTGGGAATCATGTTTATCCAACATTTGACGGAAATCGCTTGATATTTCAATGGCTTTATTTTGATTAACCCCTACATATGTAAGCAAGTCTATGGATGCTCTCATATTATTAAGAACCAATTCATTTGCCCACGGATTATTGGAATGCAATGAGAATACCGACATCAGTGATTTACTTGCAAGGGAAGGCTCTTTCATACATATATAGCAATATCCGCGAAGTAGTGAATATGAACTAATAAATTCCGGTCGAGACTTGACAAACGAAGTTTTCATCGTCTTATTACTTAATAAGACGACATCACCGTATCTCTTTTCTAAGAGGAAAGAAGAAATATAATAAATTTGTGCAAAATAAAAACTTTCCTTTTGTGGATTCAATTCTTGTAAAAGCTTAGAACTTTCCACCCGCAACCTTTTATAGTCTCGTTGATAATTCAACTTATCAAGTTGAGTGAAAATTGGGGATGCAGATTGTTCGTCTCTGTATCTTGGCTTACAAGAAGTCAAAAGGAAAAGAAATATGAATAATAATATTACTTTTTCTGAAATGCTCTTCACAATAAATTCATAAATTAAGTACCTAATTAATCATTATGTACCTTCTTGAATCGAAAATCTTTAGGATCTATTATTTGGAAATATCCACCTTTCCTAATTGCCCGAGATGAAATCTGCTTAAATTTCTTCTCCAAAACCGCTTTACTGGATGAATAATAAATCATGCATACTCGATTTTCAATCTTAAGGCTATCAAAGTAATTCTTCATTTGATAAGTATAAGCCGGGCGATTTTTCAATAAGCCATCCGTGATTTTTGCACTATCCAATTGTTGGACATTAGTGAAATACACCAAAGAATCTGCAAATGAAGTGGCAACTCCAAAAGCATATACATATTTACTTCTCGATGGAAACGAAAATGATGAAAAAAGTATTAATAATACTATTGACGATAATACAGCGATCTTCTTCATACTATAATTATTATTCTTTGGCAAAGATAATAAAAAAAGCCATCTTGCCTAAAGGCTTGATGGCTTTTTATTGTTTTTTTAGCCTAAATAGGCTTTGAGCAATTTACTACGCGAATTTTGTCTTAATCTTCTAATGGCTTTTTCCTTAATCTGGCGCACTCTTTCACGAGTCAGACCAAACTTATCGCCAATCTCTTCCAACGTCATTTCTTGAGTTCCTATACCGAAAAACATCTGGATTATTTCCTTTTCTCTTTCGGTTAAAGTAGACAGTGATCTGTCGATTTCCTTTGCAAGCGATTCATTAACAAGAGCTCTATCAGCCATAGGCGAATCATCATTCACCAACACATCCAGCAAACTATTGTCTTCACCTTCTACAAAAGGTGCATCCACTGAGATGTGACGACCGGATACTTTTAGGGTATCAGAAATCTTGTCAACCGGGATATCCAGTTCATCTGCTAGCTCTTCAGGAGAAGGACGACGTTCGTTTTCTTGTTCGAACTTCGATAGTGCTTTACTAATCTTGTTCAATGAACCAACCTGGTTCAACGGTAAACGAACGATACGACTCTGCTCTGCCAAAGCTTGAAGTATAGACTGACGGATCCACCACACAGCATAACTAATGAACTTGAAACCACGCGTTTCATCAAACTTCTCAGCAGCCTTAATCAATCCTAAATTGCCTTCATTTATTAAATCAGGCAGACTTAATCCTTGATTTTGATATTGCTTAGCTACTGATACGACAAAACGCAGATTGGCCCTTGTTAACTTTTCCAATGCAGCGCGATCTCCTTTACGGATGCGTTGAGCGAGCTCAACTTCTTCTTCAACAGTAATAAGGTCCTCGCGTCCGATTTCCTGTAAATACTTATCCAAAGAAGCACTCTCTCTGTTAGTGATACTCTTGGTAATCTTTAGTTGTCTCATTATATAAAAACGAATTTAGCTGCAAAATTACTAATATTTCTACTACTAAACGAATTTAGAGCACATTTGTTTCAGCTATACTGTTAATTTTCATTTAATAAAGGAAACCTCTTGCATAATATTCCATGCTAAGGCATATTTTGCAAGAGGTTATGTCATTTGATCCTTTTTTTAATTGCCAGAATTTTTATTTCTTTTTCAAAGCTTTGGAATTATCCCCATTGGCTGAAAGGTCCACAGCAAAATAGCCTTTCTTGCCAGATGGATATACACCTGTCAAGAATAATACTTGATCAGGACTCTGGGATGCAGCCTTAAAGGCACTCTCCAAATCTTCATTAGTTTTCATATCCTGGTCATTTGCTTTCTGAATAATAAATCCTTTCTGAATTCCAGCATCTTTCATTTTACCCGATTGCACACCGGTTACCTGCAATCCATATTTAAGATTGAGCTGCGATTTCAAATCATCCGGCAATGGACGGAAGGCCGCACCAAGAACATCCATATCTACAGGCTTAACCACTTTCGTATTTCCTTGTGAGTTCTTCAATACTAAAGTTGCAGTATGAGTTGATTTATCACGCACATATTTCACTGTCACTTTCGTGCCGGGAGCCATTCGTGTAATCATCTCCTGCAATTGTGCCATTGATTCTATTTTTATATCATTAACCTCTGTAATCACATCACCCGCTTTGATTCCGGCGTCTGCAGCAGCACCGTCCTCCGTAGCGTTTTCAACATATACACCATCAATCGTGCTTAATTTCTTCTCTTTTGCCAACTCAGCACTATTATCACCACCTTTGATACCTAACAAGGCACGCTGAACTGTTCCATATTTCCTTATGTCTTCTATAACCTTTTTCATAATACTGGTTGGGATGGCAAAACCATAGCCTGCATAAGATCCTGTAGGCGAATAAATAGCGGCATTAATACCGATAAGTTCGCCTTTTACATTAACTAGTGCGCCACCACTGTTTCCCGGATTGATTGCAGCATCTGTCTGAATATATGATTCAACTCCGCCACCTCCAATATTACGAGCCTTCGCACTAATAATACCAGCAGTTACAGTTGATGAAAGATTCAATGGATTACCTACTGCCAAAACCCACTCCCCTATCTTCACGTCATCAGAATTACCGATAGGCATTGTGGCAAGATCTTTTGCTTCAATCTTAATAAGGGCCAAATCGGTTGTTGGATCAGCACCGATAACTCGTGCCTGGAATTCACGTTTATCATTAAGTGTCACGGTTAATTCATCGCTGCTCTCTACAACATGGTTATTGGTAACAATATAACCGTCGGTTGAAATAATCACACCAGAACCTATCCCCTCTCTTTTAGGTGATTCCACTTGCTGTTGTTGACGCTTACCATTTCCTCCTCCAAAAAAATCTCCAAAGAAGTCTGAAAAAGGATCTTGCACATCAACCGTAGTCGTTTTTGAATTTGTCGTAGCTCTAATATGTACCACAGCATGAACGGAAGAAGCTGCAGCCTCGGTCAAATCGACCGGCTGGCCTACAATTTTAAGAGCTCCATTAGCAGGATTCTGCTTGAACATTTCATTAAATGAACCTTGTTTATCTGGGCGAGCTATACCATATGTGGTAACAGCTGCCACCCCGGAACTAAGAGAAGCTACCATCACTCCCAATCCCAACAAAGTTTTTGTTGTCTGTTTCATACGTTTTGTTTTATATGTACTTAATTTGTTAAATTTCATATTACCATTAACTTTATGGCGTTAAATTAACAACAAAATTTGTTCTGTTATTCATCTATCCATCTATTTTTTCTCTCTTTTAACAATGGCATTTTAGACTTAACAGCGCTTAACTACAGATTCTGACATATTTACATTCATTAGAATAAAACATATCATACAATTTTTACAATCCATTTATTCTATTTACATTTGCATCCAGAAATCAGAAGATCGGTCTGTCGCTGACAATTTTATTATTGCAAGAGGAAAGTCCGGGCAACACAGAGCAAATCATTTGCTAATCACAAGCAATCCGCGAGGGTTGAGTAGTGCAGAAGAAAATAACCGCCATTCATAGAATGGTAAGGGTGAGAAGGCGGAGTAAGAGCCCACCGTAGGCATGGCAACATGTCCTGACGTGCACCTTGATTGTTGTAAGGTCATGTATACCGACGTTATGAGGGCTGCTCGCTCCAGTCGGAGGGTAGACTGCTAGAGCCGTTTGGTGACAGGCGGCGTAGATAAATGACAGGCACCTTTTTTAGGTACAGAACCCGGCTTACAGATCTTCTGATTTTTTTCTATTTTTCGACAACCTTATAAAACCTCCGTTTGCCATGAAAGGGAAAATAAAAAGACTACAGACTTTTCTTACTGAAGATATATGGCGCATCAGCGAAAAAGAAGTTTCCAAATCCAAACAATATATCTACAAAGCGATTAAAGCTATTTATGTATCTATAAAATCCATTCAGCAAGACGATATTATTGGTAATGCTTCTGCATTAACATATAGCACCTTACTGTCAATTGTGCCCATACTCGCTATTCTCTTTGCCATTGCAAAGGGATTTGGATTCTCAACACTAATGGAACGGCAAATCCACAATACATTAGGATCTCAAAAACTAGTGGCCGATTCTCTTATTAAATTTGTAAACTCTTATTTAGACCAAACCAAAAGCGGAGTATTTATCGGTGTGGGCTTGGTTCTGCTATTATGGACGATTGTAAGCCTAACAAGTGACATAGAACAAACATTCAATACAATATGGCAAGTAAAGAAATCTAGAACATTTTACAGAAAAGTTACCGATTACTTTTCTATGTTTCTACTATTTCCAATACTCATTGTCGTGTCAGCAGGTTTAACTATTTTCATGGGCACAACAATGAAACAAATGCCGAATTTTTTAATTCTTGGACCCTTCTTGAAGTTTCTGGTAAGGCTTATACCCTATACATTGACATGTGGAATGTTTATTGGTCTGTATATATTCATGCCCAATACCAAAGTAAAAATAAAGAATACATTAATACCTGGAATACTTGCCGGCACGGTATATCAGGCTTTTCAATTTCTGTACATTAGCGGGCAGATCTCTATTTCAAAATACAATGCGATCTATGGAAGTTTTGCTGCGCTACCCTTATTTCTTCTTTGGCTACAGATATCGTGGACAATTATTTTATTCGGTGCCGAATTAAACTATGTATGTCAAAATCTTGGCAGTTTCAATTATAAGAATGATACCCAAAATATAAGCAGACGTTATCGCGACTTCTTTTGCATCATCGTTATGTCTCTCATTTGCAAGCGATTTGCTAACGCAGAACCACCGCTATGCGCAAATGAGCTTTCAGAAATAAACAAAATACCTGTTCGGCTTACCTACCAGATTATAAATCAATTGGAAGAGATTGGATTGATCCATGAAATAGCATCTGATGCAAAAAGTGAAACAATATCATATCTGCCATCAATAGATACAAATCTATTATCTGTCGGTTTACTCATTGATCGGATAGATCGATGCGGCTCTGAAGAATTTGAAGTTGACAAAGAGCTTATATTCAAACCCCAATGGGATGCATTGACAGCCTCTCGTAACTTCAATCACAAAGATGACAATGAGATTCTTTTAAAGAATCTATAAGCAATCTCATCAGCATTCATTTTCCTAAAATTATATGGTTCAACCCACGTACTTAATGATTAAATATTAGCTTTATTATCTATATCATAATCAACTATCATACAGATATATAAACAATAAAAAAAACTTATCAATTATTACTTGATTTTGTCATAACTCAATACTGACTTTTGTATGTCATACATTCGCTAACATTGAAAATCAAGTAAGATTTTTAAGTTTTACAGAGGTTAAATTTAAGTTTAACAAAGGTAAAACTTAAATTCATCAACTGTAAAACAAACTTCTCGCACTTACAATCTAAAGAAATTCATTATACTGTGCATATTTTTACTGGAGCATCTATGAATTATGAATAGAAGAAACTGAATGGATCTATGTATCTTTCACACTAAAATAGACTAGAATATATCAAAAAAGTCTACGCCCTTCTCTGTCTTGCTTTGCCTCTCTATAATCAATTGACGTTTTCAATCTATAAAATGTTATGATCAATAATAAACTCCGCCATAAATTGATATATATCAAAAAACACAAAGACATATTCACAATTTTAGCAGAATATTTGTGGAAAAGCTATATATATGACTTACTTTTGCGCAAAGAAAAGTCAATAGGTATTAGGTAAGGTTTTTTTAATCAAAAGGGTATGCCAATGTTGCATACCTTTTGATTTTTCCGCTATAACCCCCTATTCAATGGAGTATATAGTATATTAACTCACGCATCACATCTCCATTATTCATCGAGCCACTCTCATAGCCCTTAGATCTTGCATCTGCCTCGCGCAATTTATCAATTATAGTCATCACTTTTATGCCATTGTACTTCTTCATTGCTGCTAAATAATCTTTGGCCTGCCACGAGTTATGGAACCCTAAGAAAGAAGACACACCGTTCTCAGACTTATTCGGAGCATAATATGCTACCATCAAATTAGAGAAAAAGCTAAATAAAAAAGCCAACGTTAGCTGAATTGGATTGTTTTTAGGATTTGCATTGAAATAATTTATTATTTGATTGGCTTTAAAAACATCCTTGTGAATGATGGCACTTCGCAACTCAAAATTATTAAACTCTTTGCTAATACCAATATTCTTCTCAATAAGATCTACTTGAATTCTTTTTTGATTGGGAGGCATCGAAATAGATAGTTTTTCTATCTCGCTCATCAATCGATTCAGGTCAGCTCCTACAGAATCAGCAAGCAATTGGGTTGCAGATTCCTCTATGGTCAGTCCTTTTCTCTTTACAACATCAATAATAAAAGCTGGCAAAGCGTTCTCGTAGATTTTTTTTGACTCAAACAATACACCAAGCTTATCAGCCATAGCCGCCAACTTTTTCCTACGATCAAGCACACCATGTTTATAACAAATCACAAGGATTGTGGATGGAAGTGGCTTTTCAAGATAAAATAGCAGACTTTCCAAGTCCCTCACATTCTGAGCTTCTTTTACTATTACAACTTGATGTTCGGCCATCATCGGATAGCGTTTAGCCGTATTTACAATAGTTGAAACATCTACATCAAGTCCGTAAAGAATCGTCTGATTGAATTCTTTTTCTTCATCAGACAAGACACTCTGCTCAATATAATTTGAAATTTGATCAATAAAATAAGACTCCTCGCCCATTAATATATATATGGGTTTATAGTTTTTCGCCCTAAGCGATTTCATCACCTCTTCATAAGTCGTCGCCATGCTCTTTACCAATCGTATTTCAAATGCCTTACTGTTTTCTTTTCTTCTATAATCATTTTTAATGCTGCAATACCGATCTCAACGTGATCTGTAACATATTGAGTTGTTACTATTCTATCGCTCGCATTAGTCTTGACACCTTCAGGAGTCATTGGTTGATCCGAAACCAGCAATAAGGCACCTGTAGGTATATGATTTGCAAAACCGACACTGAACAAAGTTGCTGTTTCCATATCCACAGCCATTGCACGGGTCAGTTTCAAATACTCTTTAAATTTGGTATCATACTCCCAAATACGACGGTTGGTGGTGTAGACGGTACCTGTCCAATAATCATGAGCATAGTCACGAATAGCTGATGAAACAGCACGTTGGAGCATAAAAGCGGGCAATGACGGAACTTCCGGTGGGAAATAATCATTAGATGTTCCTTCGCCGCGGATAGCTGCAATAGGAAGGATAAAATCACCTAACGCATTTTTATGATTAATGCCACCACATTTTCCCAAGAACAAGCATGCTTTAGGTTCTAAAGCACTAAGCAAGTCCATAATTGTTGCAGCGTTAGGGCTGCCCATACCAAAATTAATAATTGTGATGTCTTCAGCTGTTGCTGATGACATGTTTGCATCTTTACCTAAGACCGGTACGCCGAACTTTTCAGCAAAAAGATCGACATAGTGTTCGAAATTGGTCAGTAATATATATTCTCCAAAATCTTTTAAATCTCTTTTTGTGTAACGAGGAAGCCAATTATTTACAATTTCTTCTTTAGTTCTCATATTATTACTTAATTTTGCTGTTTATCTATAAATGTCCAAATATACAAATGTTATCGCTAAATTTACCTACATATAATGTAAAAATATCCCAAAAAGATGGGAAGAAATACATTTTTGATGAGCTGAGGAGAAAATTTGTCAATCTATCTCCTGAGGAATGGGTAAGGCAACATTTCGTTCATTTTCTTGTAGAACACAAAGGTTATCCTAAAAACCTGATGGGAAATGAAATTTGCTTGAAAGTCAACGGAATGTCACGAAGATGTGATACCGTACTTTATCACCGAAATTTAATTCCACAAATGATCATTGAATATAAAGCTCCTGAAATAGCTGTCAATCAAAAAGTTTTTAGTCAAATATCAACGTATAACATGGTACTGAAAGTTGATTATTTAATAGTTTCCAACGGAATTGACCACTACATTTGCAAGATGGATTACACCAATCAATCATATACATTCTTAAAGGATATCCCTAATTACAATGAACTGATTTCACTTTGATATAAATTAAAAAGCCGGAGAAAAATCATCCGGCTTCTATATTATCACAAAGTCATTCTTTGGTTTCTTGCTCTTTTGGCTCTTTGGGTTCCTTAGGAGCGCTCTTCTTTCTTGTTGCGGGCTTTTTCTTCTCTTCCTCCGGCTTGGTCTCAGAAATAACTCCAGCCAATTCAGGGTCGATAATGATACGTCCACAATACTCGCACACAATAATTTTCTTACGCATACGAATATCCATCTGTCTCTGTGGCGGAATTTTATTGAAGCAACCACCACATGCATCGCGTTGTACATAAACGATTCCCAATCCATTTCTTGAATTTTTACGAATACGTTTAAATGCTGTTAGCAAACGAGGTTCGATCGTTGTTTCCAATGTTTTTGTTTTTGTTCTCAATTTCTCTTCTTGAGATTTTGTTTCAGAAACAATTTCTTCCAGTTCGCCTCTCTTTTGCTCCAAATCTTCAGAACGTTCGGTCAAGTCGACTTTGCTTTTCTCTAATTCTTCAGTTCTCTGGTTAATAATTTCGTATGCTTCATTGATCTTCTTTGTACAAAGTTCTATTTCAAGAGCTTGGAACTCTATTTCTTTGGTAAGAAAATCAAATTCGCGGTTGTTACGAACGTTATTCTGTTGTTCCGTGTATTTATCGACTGAACTTTGAGCATTTTGAATGTCAATTTTCTTTTGACTTACTGCTGATTTCAGTTCTTTAATATCGCCTTCGATTTTTTCTATACGAGTATTTAATCCTGCGATATCGTCTTCCAAATCTTGAACTTCCAAAGGTAACTCACCTCTTAATGTTTTGATTTTGTCAATTTCGGAAAGCATTGTTTGCAGTTGATACAAAGCCTTTAGCTTTTGTTCTACAGACAAATCTGCAGCATCTTTTTTAGTGTCTTTTGCCATGAATTAAAAATATTTTATTGGATTAGTATTAACGTTTGTAATTATTGTCTTCAATGCCGGATTCAGTTCCTTGATTATTCTTCTAAATATTTCTGAGGTGTATTGTTCACTCTCATAGTGACCAATTTCCATCAAGATAATATCTTTCTCATAACCAAAGAATTCATGATACTTAATCTCACCGGTCAAAAATAAATCAGCACCCGAACGGACGGCTTCAGGAATTAAAAAAGAACCCGCGCCTCCGCACAACGCTACTGTTTTTATCATCTTACCCGGTAGTACATTATATCTTAGGCTTGTGAGATTGAATGTTTTCTTTACATGCTCAAAGAATATGATGTCTTCAACAGGTTTATCAAATGCAGATATTGCCCCAGAGCCTACTTGGTTCCAAGAATTTGCCAATGGATAAAAATCATATGCGGGCTCTTCATACGGATGAGATTCAAGTAATGCTCTAATAGCTTTATTCTTAAGATACACAGGTACTATCGTCTCTATCCTTACTTCCGATTCGTGGTGAAGTTCTCCTTGATTACCACAAAACGGATGTGTGCCTTCGAGTGCTCGGAAGGAACCTTCGCCCTTCAAATTATAGCTGCATGAATCATAATTGCCGATATGCCCGCATCCTGCATCAAAGAGTGCTTTACGCACCTTGTCAGCGTAGTCAGACGGGACAAAGGTAACCACTTTCAATAGTGAAGAGTCTTTTGGTTGAAGTCTTGAGATAATTTTCAATCCCAACTTTTGAGCCATCATATCATTTACCCCACCCGGTGCATTATCTAAATTGGTATGTGCAGAATAAATTGCAATATCATGTTTCACAGCCTTCATCACGCAACGCTGAATATAGCTGTCACCCGTTATATGCTTCAATGCATGAAATATTAATGGATGATGTGATACGATAAGATTACAGCCTTGTTTTATTGCATCATCTATCACCTCTTCAGTGACGTCCAGACACAACAAAGCCCCTGCTGCTTCCACTTCTGTTAATCCAACTTGCAAACCGGCATTATCAAATCCGTCTTGCAAAGGCAGAGGCGCGAATCGTTCAAGGGCGTCTACAATTTCCTTTATTTTCATTATAAACCGAGAAATTTTTACAAAGATACAAACTATAGGCAATATTTGATTATTTTTCTTGAATATTTTTCTTTCTCTTGTTTTTTCAAAGTAAAATCTTTACTTTTGTTTACAACCATGATCACTGATATGAAGTATAAACTTTTCTTATCCATAATGAGCATTTCGCTTTTTGCATGCCATTCCATTTCAAGAAGTAATGAACCTGACACTTTCCGTACTCCAAAGGGAGACATGATAAGTATCCACTTTATCAAACATGCCAGTTTGATGATTACTTTTCAGAAAGAGAACATTGAAATCGATCCGGTATCAAACTTGGCACCAGCCACTGATTATACACAATATCCAAAGGCTGATTATATATTTGTTACTCATAGCCATTTTGATCATTTTGACCCAGAAGTAATAACGACATTAAGTAAGAATACGACAAAAATCATTCTCAACGAGGATTGTCATAATAAATTACAAAGAGGGTTTGTGATGAGAAATGGTGATTCTTTAATATTAGGCAAGGGTCTTAGCGTAAAAGCGGTACCTGCTTACAATGTAACGAAAGAACACTTACAGTTTCATCCAAAATCTAGAGATAACGGTTACATTCTTAACATTGAAGGATTGCGAATCTATATAGCAGGAGATACAGAATATATTCCGGAAATGAATGAATTAAAACATATTGATATTGCATTTTTGCCATGTAACCAACCATACACAATGACTCCTGCTCAAGTTGTTGAGGCCGCAAAAGTTATCAAACCGAAAGTTCTTTACCCTTATCATTATAATAATACGGATCTATATGTAATCGTAGAAGAGCTAAAAAACAGTGGAATTGATGTAAGAATAAAAGACATGAAATAAATACTTATGAGATGTATCTCTAAACTTTTATTATCACTCTTAATTGGAACATTTATCATTTCTTCTTGTAAAAATGATGATGATGTTCCTACTGGATTTGTAGGTTTATGGGTAAATAAAACTGATAGTGTTGTCAACACGTTAACACTAAAATCTGATAAATCCGGCGAATGGGTTGCAACAGAGAAAGGACTTATTGCCGGTAAGGCAAATTTTACTTGGAGGATAAAAGGAAATCTATTTATTTCAAAATATGATGACGGTAACGAAGAAAGTGAAACTTATTCACTAAAAGAAGATACATTGTATCTAAACAAATCCATATACATCAAACAACTCAATTAATTATTATAGAATTAAAGCCTAAATGATGCATCACTTCACGCAACAAAAGTAAGAATGCAGCAAATCTTAAATCCTCCGGCAAAGTATCCGTCGTAAAAGGGCGACCGGAAACCAAAAATCCCCATCGACTAAAAATACTTTCCACCTGTTCTATACTCATTTTATATGGAGACGTTGCATCTTTATCGTATGATTCAACTATACGGAATAAATCAGGCGTAAAAGAAACTAATAGTGACCCAGATTCTAATTTTGTACTTAATGGAACAATAATATCCTCTGTATAATTGATTGCATTTTCTATTTCAGCCCATGTAGGAGGAATGTGCATAAAAAAATTTGATATGGTATTTACCCCTATAGGTAAAATCCACTCCTTCGATTCATCATCCTTATCCGCCATCAAGTGAAGCTCATCATCCTTTATCTCAAGCAATGTAATTGGAACATTCAATTTATTCAAGGCTTTTGTATATAATACATCAAATGCAGAATCATTCATATTTACTACTTCTCAACTGTATCAATCATGCCCAATTTATAAGTACCTCTTCTAAGAACATTTCCATTTTGATCATATTCGACAAAAGGACCATCCTTTTTCCCTCTATGATAAAAGCCTTCAAAACGTGTTCCATCCTTCTCTTGACGCACACCTTTTCCTTCCTCTAATCCTTTTTCAAAATATCCCTTGAATTTTGTACCATCATTCAGAATCAAAGTGCCAAATCCGTCATATAAATCGCTTTTCCATTCTCCTTCATAGGAATTCCCTGTACCCCATGTATACTTACCATGGCCATTGCACTGATTATCTACCCAAAGACCAACATATGTTCCTTTACTTGTAATGAGAGTACCTTGTCCATCACGCATACCGTCTTTGAATTGTCCTATATATTTATCACCATTCGGCATCGTATATTCTCCTTGTCCGGTACGTTCTCCATTATGATAATCTCCTACATATTTCTCACCTGATGAGAAATAGTATATTCCTTTACCATTTTGTATATCATTCTCCCACTCACCATCATAACAATCACCAGAAGGATACTGATATTTTCCATGTCCCCAACGAACATTATTTCTCCACTCACCTACATATTTTGATCCATCTTCCCATGCTAATGTACCTTGTCCATTTTTTTTATCAGCTTTCCATTCTCCATCGTAATACGCGCCCGATTTCCATGTATATAAGCCGCGCCCTTCGCGCTTATCATTCATCCAATTTCCCTTATAAACATCTCCATTATAATAATACATCGTACCATCGCCATGCTGATAATCAGCATACCACATTCCCATATAACGATTATTATTCATGAAATAGTAGGTACCGTATCCGTGCTGCTGGTCTTGAAACCACTGTCCTTCATATCTTTCTCCGTCAGGAAAAGTAAAAACGCCATAACCTTGTCGTTTTCCTTTCATGTATTCTCCTTCAAATTTTTCACCATTAGAAAATACAGTCGTACCTTTTCCATTAGGCTTTTTGCCTTGTAATTCGCCTGTATAAACAGAGCCATCTTTAAATTTATATGTACCAATGTTTAATTCTTGCCCAAAAGCGAATGTAGTAAATAGAAAGAATACGGCACTTAATGCATAATATTTTAAATTCATTCCCTTGCTTAATTTTTTGTTCAGCAGACAAAGATAAGAAAATAATATAACGAATTCCTGCTTTTTATATTTTCTTATTATTTGCCGGCTATTACTTCAACCATTTTATCTATTTTGAAATATTGCTGTGCTAGCTGTCTTAACTCCTTTGGATTTACACTACGAATAGCTTCTAAAGAGTTCTGAAAGTAATCCACATTCAAATGATTAGTATAGAGAAATACCCACGCATCACTTTGAGCAAAAGGTCCTTCATAAGTTCTACACATATCTCCCAACATATAATTACACACCATATGTAATTCCGAATCTGGAATTAAATCGTTCTGCAACACTTCCATTTCATGATACACCTCTTTTATAAGACATTCAACATGTTCATTGGCCGTTTCCGTGCTGATCCCTAGAATTCCTGTATCGGGTGTATTATTTATCGAAGCGGAAATGCCATAGGTATAACCTTTATCTTCCCTAATATTCTGCATTAAACGACTTCCAAAATATCCGCCAAACACAGTCATCAACACTTTTAATTTATATGAATCAGGGTGATCAAACCCAATAATAGGACATCCAATCTTTACACAACTTTGCATCGCATTATCCACATGAATAGTCTTGCGCTTTTCAGGAACAGTGACACGATCATAATCTTTTCTCTCTGGAGCTTTCTTTACCTCTCCCCAAGGACTGCTTCCTAAAACATCTTCTACTTGAGACAAAATGCTTGTTGTGATGTTTCCCGAAAGATATATACTGCAATTACCGGAATGATAATTCTCCTTATAATAATCAAGTAAAATATCACGAGTAATCTCATTATAAAACTTTTCTGTGGTAATAGATCCACTTGGATGATTATCTCCAAAAATGCAATTAAGGAAATTTTGCCTAGCCAAATAATCGACTTTTGCACTATTGACACGCCATTGCTGCAGATTATTATCTATAACCGTCGATAATTGTTGTGCAGGGAATGTAGGCTCAAACAATATTGAAGATAAGACAGAAAGTGTTTGTTGAAAATATTTGTTCAAAGAATACAATGTTATATATGAATATTGCAATCCTGATGAAAGTTCAAGCCAAGCTCCGTAAAAATCAAGCTGTTCGGCTATCTCCGAAAAAGAAAGACGAACAGAACCTTCTCTCAACATACGATTACAAAACAATGCCTGTAATGGATGATTTTGTTCCCATCTACCGGATCCTATTACAATGTCGACTCGTACGACATCTTGGTTGCCAGCTCGAGTAACATACAATGGGATGTCATTTCTCATGACAATATGTTCAGGTTTAATAATATTGAATTCGTCAATTGAACGAATTGTCGGTTGAATATTACGATCAATCATTTGAAAAAGTTTTTAGATATTGTTCAGCTCTCATCAAATCGTTTGGAGTATCAATCCCAATGGTCTCTACATCACTAATGCCGACCTTTATTTTATAGCCGTTTTCCAACCAGCGAAGTTGCTCTAAAGATTCAACTCTCTCTAATTCAGACTCATCCAATAATGTTATTTGTTTCAACACTTCTGCACGATAAGCATACATACCTATGTGTTTGTAATAAACATGATTGCTCAACCATTCCGATTTATCTTTATTTCTAAAATAGGGAATGATTGAACGACTGAAATAAAGTGCGTTCATTTGCTTGTCTACAACAACTTTTGGAGAATTTACATTTTCCAATGCCATCAATCCATCAGTTGCGACAAAAGGTTTTACCAACGTTGCCATTTGTGTAGACGAATCATTAAAGCACTCCATTATTGAATTTATTTGTGAGACATGTATAAAAGGTTCATCACCTTGTATATTAATAATCACATCACACTCTTCACCAATATTTTTATATGCCTCATAGCAACGATCCGTCCCAGAACGATGATTTTCAGATGTCATGACAACTCTGCCCCCAAACGACTTTACATGATCATAAATTCTGTTGTCATCAGTAGCAACATATACGTCATTTAATGCTTGCTTCACTTGCTCGTATACTCGCTGTATAACTGTTTTGTCTCCCAAAAAAGCTAAGGGCTTTCCGGGAAATCTACTTGAACCATATCTTGCAGGAATTATTCCAATAAACTTCATTTATACTATTTTATTTTATTATCGACTAGCTGATTTCACACGAATAGTTTTAAAATTCCCCCATAAATTATTTGCTAAATAACGCTTCGCGGCATCCATTGGTACAAAAACTATACAGTTTGAATTGACAGATGTTGCAAAATTAAACGCTAACTCCGGGGGATTTTGTGCTTGTATATCTACTGTTTTCAATGATTTACAATTCATAAATGCATTATACCCGATTCCCAAAAGATTATACCCCCCTGAAACTACTTTTAATTTCTTACAGTTATAAAAACAGTTAGCACTTACTTTCAGAAGTGACGAGGGTAAATTTACTTCTTTCAAATTTACGCAATTATAAAAGCACCCTATTCCTATTTCTGTCAAAGATTCTGATAAATGAGCTGAACGAAGGTTATTGCAATTAAAAAAAGCGGCATTGCCCAATGTTGAAACCGACTCTGGTAATCTTATCTTTTTTAAAGACGAGCAACCGACAAAGGCACATGTATCTATTGTTTTCAGACCCTTTGGTAAATAAATATGTTGTAAATCTATACAATTTCTAAAAGCATTAGTTCCTATATATTCAAGAGAAACCGGTAATCCAATATATTTTAAACGATTACAATCGGAGAATGTGTTGGCACTGACATAAACTATATTTGCAGGCAAAACGACCCATCTAAGTGATGTCATTCCCTCAAACATATCATGCGAAATAGAATCACCGCTATCAATAATATAACTATCCGATAAGTCCAACTTATGCAAATTCTTCATATGCCGGATCTGTCTCATATCTACTTTATTAATAGAGCCGACAATTGTGATATCAGTGATTTGATCGACATACAAATTAATGCTATTCCACAATTGTCCTGGATAAACGACTTTCACTTTGAAGGTTTTCGCCTCAGTACTCATCGGAAGCACAAACATGGCGAACAGCAATAACAATAACAGATCCGTTTTCTTTACAGTATTCATTTTCATAGTCTCACCATTTATTCATATGAATTTTACTTTCATCAAATTTATCTTTTGGCAAACTATCCGTCAACGGAAAGCCAACAGGAACCACAGCAAAAGGAACCACATTTTCAGGCAAATCATACAAACTACTTATAACCTCCATACGTTGTTCATATGGATAAAGCGCCGTCCAAACAGCTCCAAATTCAAGGGATTCTGCCGCCAACAACAAATTTTCTGTTGATGCAGATGCATCCAACATCCACAAATTAGGATTTATATCTTTTCGACCACAAATAATAATCGCCTGCTGAGAATGCTTCAACATTTTTGCATAAGGCAATGCCTCACCCATTTTATCAAGAAAATCTCGTTCGGTTGAAATGATGAATTCAACAGGTCGAAGATTCTTAGCCGAAGGAGCAGCCATAGCTGCACGAACCAATGCAATAAGCATTTCTTCTGGAATAGATTCCTCTGTATAACGCCTCACACTTTTTCTATTTAAAATGTTCTCAAGCGCCACATTGTTCAAATTAGCAGATTCTTTCATGGCATATTTTTATACAAAAATAATCATTTTTGAGGCTCCAAACAACTTTTTAATATCTTTCTTTATAACCCAATTAATATTGCAACATATCTACTATACTGAAAATGTTGTTTTAACCATTTCACAATGCCCCAAATAGTAACAGGAAGATATATCCCCAAAACAATTGCCAACAATGATACCATCAACCAATGCACATGGTTTTCCACATACAATATTTGTTGTATGTATACCTGTGGGAACCAGGAAAAAAGATAAATAGCATAAGAAGATCCTTCTAAATGATGAAAGAAATGGTACTGGTTATTTATATACCGGTATCCTAAAGCTATACTTAATAGAATTCCAATAATTGCTGCACACAAGTCAATCATAAAAAAATCTTTTAGGAAAAGTAATTCACCTGAAAGAAACAAAAGTATTGGAACAGAATATTTCGATTCAAGGAATAATAATCTATTTATTTTTTCTTGCTTAGAGTGATACATGATTCCTAACACAAAATATACCAAATATTCACTGACCCATTCCATATTTAAAACAAGTACTCCTTTAAAAGGATTAAAGATATGTAAGATCAATGACAAAACTATTATTGCTGTACCTACTATTACCCCTCTTCTTTTGTTATACAACTTAAATCCACACAGAACGATTACCATCACAATAAATAGAGTCGGTAAAAACCAAAAAGGTAGTACCATATTCTGAAAAGGATAAGCTAGCATATGTCCCCATTTTGATATTGGAGTACTGCCTAAATGTACAATTGATTTTCTAAGAGAATATCCTGAAAAATAAATAACACTGCTTATAAAGATATAAGGAAAAAGCAAACGTCGTGTTTTCTTCATAAGAAACCCATTGCGTCCTATCAAATCAAAATTTTTAAACAGATAGCCCGATATAAAGAAAAATAAAGGCATATGAAAAGAATAAATCCAATCACGCAATACATTATTCGCCGGGTACCAAATAAATGAATGCCCTAGAACAACAAGTAATATGCCAAAGATCTGTAAAAAAGAGATAAGAGGATCACGTTGTTTCATTACTCTGAAAATAAGCTGTCAATACCTGTAGGTTTCTGTTCTTCTTGAGTATTTGACTGATGAGATTCACAACTAGAATATTCACCTTGTGGAAACTTTTCCTTTTCATCATAAGGCAACGAACCATCCTTAAAAATTTTACTCATATATATTCCCCATATGGGCAATGCGGTATAAGCCCCTTGACCGTAGGTTAGGGTGTCAAAATGTATATCTCGATCCTCTGCTCCTACCCAACATCCAGTAACTAAATTAGGAGTAAAGCCCATAAACCATCCATCTGAGTTATGTTGAGTTGTACCCGTCTTTCCTCCTACCCGGGCTGATGTATAATGTTTTACTCGTGAGCCAGTACCTCCATTTGTAACAGCAATAAGCATTGATAACATGTTTTGTGCACTTCTTGCCGATATCACTTCATTCATTTGCACATGGAAATTAGCTATTACCTTCCCATCACTATCTTCAATCTTTGTCACCATCATTGGTGCACATCTCATTCCTTTATTCACAAAAGCAGTATAGGCGCTGACCATTTCGCCAACCGATATATCACAAGGGCCTAAACAAAGAGCCGGCGTAGCCATTATATTTTTATTTGCCACTCCAAACTTATGAATTAGATTCACTAAAGCAAAAGGACTTAGCCTGCTCATAACCCACGCAGAAATCCAGTTATTAGACTGTTGCAGTCCCCACTTCAATGTCACCATTTCCCCATAACGTGCACTAGAAGAGTTACGTGGTGCCCAACCAGCTATAGAGTAAGGATGATTAATTACTGTAGTACAAGGTGTCATTCCATTTTCCATCGCCAAAGAATAAAGGAATGGTTTTATCGTTGATCCCACTTGGCGACGTCCAACCATTGCCATGTCATATTGAAAATATGCATAGTTTGGTCCACCCACATATGCCTTCACGGCACCAGTCTGCGGATCCATTGAAACCAATCCGGCGCGAAGAAAAGACTTATAATAGCGTATGGAATCCCAAGGAGCCATCACTGTGTCTTTCGGCCCATGCCACGTAAATACAGTCATAGGCTCTCTACGGTGAAATGCACTCTCTATTTCCGAATCAGAATATCCTTGCGAACGCATCAGTTGATAGCGATCAGTCAATCTCATTGATCTCAGCATCAAAGCATGCACTTGTGAAGACGAAAGATTCTTTGAGAATGGGGCTTGGCTCCGTCCAGCTTTTTCTCGATTGAAAAGAGGTTGCAACGTATGTCCCAGATACTGTTCAACAGCATCTTCAGCATATTGTTGCATGCGTGAATCTATTGTCGTATAAATCTTTAATCCATCTGTATATAAATTATATGCACTACCATTGCTCTTATGATTCTTATTACACCAACCATACAAAGGGTTAGATTCCCAAGCTAAGGAATCTTCGTAGTATTTATTCATTTGATAATGCTGATAATTCGATTTTACAGGCTTCTTCGCCGTCATAAGTATCCTCATATATTCTCTAAAATAAGTGGCCGGCCCTTCTCTATGATCCACAAGGTGAAACTTTACCACCAACGGTTTTGCTTGTAATGTAGAACACTCTTCATCCGAAATGAAACCAGCTTTGCACATTTGTGCCAATACCACATTCCTGCGTTGGCAGGTCTTATCATTTCTTCTTACAGGATTATATAAAGCAGAATTCTGACACATTCCTACCAAAGTAGCCGATTCATCAATGGTCAATTGCTGAGGATTTTTTGAGAAATAAGTCATTGCCGCCGTCTTAATACCAACAGCATTATATCCCCAATCATACTTATTAAGATACATAGTCAATATTTCTTCCTTTGTATAATAACGCTCAAGTTTCACAGATATAACCCACTCTATAGGTTTCTGGAAAAAACGTTCCAACGCATTATCCGCATTCGGAGAATATAATTGTTTTGCAAGTTGCTGAGTAATAGTAGACCCACCTCCGGCATTTTTTTTACTAAAGAAACCTCTTTTCACCACTGCACGAGCCAATGCTCTCGCATCAATTCCAGAGTGATCGTAAAATCTGACATCCTCAGTAGCAACTAAAGCATTAATAACATTTTTGGGAATTTCATTGAAACTGGTATATATTCTATTTTCCTTACTCAAGGAATATGTCCCCAATACTTTTCCATCTGCAGAAATTACTTCCGAAGCAAATTTATAATGAGGATTCAACAACTCTTCCACAGGAGGCATATAACCTATCCACCCCCATGCAATGGCGGTAAAAAGCAAAATACAAAGAAGAATAAATAAAATATATCCTCCCCATATTGTATGTATTAATTTACGCAGAACCCACGGTGTCTTTTTCACACCTTCTTCGGGTAGTATTTCTTTTGCCATTATATTTTGTAACTAATTCTTTTATCTCTTCAACGTGCAAATTTATAATAAAACTTTCAATAAAAAACTTTCTAATAACCATTTTTTGCCTATCTTTACACTCCGAGTTATAAGTAAATATTCAAAAAACATATTAAGTGTATGGAAAACAGAAGTTTAGTTACAATTGCGGAGCTTTCAAAGGAAAAGATTCTCTACCTCCTCGAAATGGCAAAAGAGTTTGAAAAGAATCCTAACCGAAAAATCTTAGATGAGAAAGTGGTAGCAACACTTTTTTTCGAGCCTTCGACTCGTACAAGATTAAGTTTTGAAACTGCTGTCAATCGATTAGGAGGTAAAGTCATAGGATTTTCCAACCCTGCTAGTTCAAGTGCATCCAAAGGAGAATCACTAAATGACACCATCAAGATGGTAAGTAATTATGCCGATCTCATCGTTATGCGTCATTATTTGGAAGGGGCAGCATTGTATGCTAGTGAAGTCACTTCAGTGCCAATAATTAATGCAGGAGACGGATCCCACCAACACCCCTCTCAAACGATGCTTGATCTTTATTCCATTCAAAAGACACAAGGAACATTAGATAATCTGAACATTTATTTAGTCGGAGATCTAAAATATGGGCGAACTGTTCACTCTTTAATAATGGCAATGAGACACTTCCACCCAACCTTTCATTTCATCGCACCGGATGAACTAAAAATGCCGGAAATATACAAAGATTATTGCCACGAGCACAATATCAGATACATAGAGCATAGCGATTTCAATGAAGATTCCATTGCTGATGCAGATATCTTGTATATGACTCGCGTACAACGTGAGCGTTTTACTGATCTTGTAGAATATGAAAGAGTGAAAAATGTATACATCTTACACAATTCCATGTTAGCAAAGACAAAATCTAATTTAAAAATTTTGCATCCATTACCGAGAATCAATGAAATAGCATATGATGTTGATAAAAATGAGAAAGCTTATTATTTTCAACAAGCTCAAAACGGATTGTATGCAAGAGAAGCCATAATCTGTGATGTTTTAGGTATTACGCTCGATCAAATTAAATGAACATGAAAGCAAGAAATCAAGAACTTATGGTTGCGGCTATCGAAAACGGTTCCGTAATCGATCATATACCTTCGGATAAATTATTTACCGTTGTGTCTTTGTTGGGATTGGAGAAAATGGATCTGAAAATTACCATTGGATTTAATCTAAAAAGTAAGAAACTTGGCAAAAAAGGGATTATCAAAATATCGGATAAGTTTTTTACCAATGACGAAATCAACCGGATTTCATTAGTTGCACCTCATGCTGTTCTCAATATTATACGTGATTATGAAGTGATTGACAAAAAAGAATTATCACTACCTGATACACTTATAGGTATCATCAAATGTAACAATCCTAAATGCATCACCAATAACGAGCCTATGGATACAGTATTTCATGTGGTTAATAAAGAAGAAGGTATTCTTCAATGTCACTATTGCGAAAAAGAACAGAGTAAGGAAGAAGCTGTTATTTTATGAAACAAGACTGGAAGCCTGGGACAATGATTTATCCGTTACCTGCTGTATTAATAAGTTGTGGTAGCACACCAGAGGAATATACATTGTTCACCGTCGCTTGGACAGGTACAATATGCACCAACCCTCCAATGTGCTACATTTCCGTTCGTCCTGAAAGGTATTCATACCCTATTTTGAAAAAGAATATGGAATTTGTTATAAACCTAACCACGCATGAATTGGCATATGCCACTGATTGGTGCGGAGTAAGATCCGGAAAAGATTATAACAAGTTCAAAGAAATGAAACTTACTCCCGGTTCGGCTAAAATAGTAAAGGCTCCAATCATAGAAGAGTCCCCTATAAACATTGAATGCAAAGTAAAGAACATCATATCTTTAGGAAGCCACGATATGTTTATATCCGAAGTGGTGAATGTAAAAGCTGATGAGAAATATTTAAATATAGAAACCGGTAAATTCGAACTTGAAGAAAGCAAGCCTCTCGTTTATTTACATGGTGGATACTATGATCTTGGGCCAAAAATCGGTCATTTCGGTTGGTCTGTCCGCAAGAAAAAAACAAATGATGAATAAAACTCTGATTACAACTTTTATTTTATTTACTTATTTGAGTCTGCAATCCATGCAGGCTCAAATAAGTAAAGTTGAAACCAATTTAAAACGAGTAAACTTTGGAATAAAAGGAGGGTTCAATAGCGTTCTTTATTTTGCCAATAAAGTTGAGATCGGCGATGAAACATTTAATAAGATGCAGACAAACTATAAAGTGAGCGAATTTGTATCAGCATTTATGCGCATCAATCTAAAAAAGGATTTTCTTCAGCCAGAAATAGCATACCATGTTTCAAGAGGAGATATTCTTTTTAACAAGAATCAAAACTCTACAACTACTACCACACAAGACATAGCCGTCCTATCATCAAAAATAACTTCTATAGAGATGCCACTACTCTACGGGCATTATATCGTCAAAAAGAGTAATTATGGAATGACAATGTTCTTTGGACCCAAAATCAAATATATCTGGAAAAGCAAAAGCAACACCAGTTTCAATAATTTCGGCTATGATAACATTAAAGAAGATCTGTATCAATACAGTGTCAACGCAGTATTAGGCTTAGGAGTAAATATTTCAAATTTATTCTTTGATTTCAGATATGAACAAGGCTTGAACAACATATCAAAAACAATCAGTGCTGTAGATAAAGAAACTGGCAATCCAGCCTACATTAAAGTAAACCGTACTGCCAGTCAGCTAAACTTTTCTCTTGGATTTATCTTTTAACTATCCTTTAAATTGCATCATTCGTGCAAGATATTTCCCCAGAATATCAAATTCTATATTTACCACACTGTCTTTGTGAATATTGTGGAAGTTGGTGCTTTCGTATGTATAAGGAATAATATTCACCTCAAAAGTGTTGTCTGTCGGATTGCATACAGTTAAACTTATTCCATTCACCGTTACTGATCCCTTGTCCACTGTCAGATATCCCTTCGTAGCCATTTCTTTATCAAACGGATATTCAAATGTGTAAGTCCAACTACCATTAGCATCTTCCACACCAATACATATCGCAGTTTCATCAACATGTCCCTGTACGATATGACCGTCAAGCCGACCATTCATGATCATACTACGTTCCACGTTCACCTCATCTCCTGGTTCCAATAATCCTAAATTACTACAATCCAGGGTTTCTTTCATGGCTGTAACCACATATGTATCCGCATCTAACTTTACGACTGTCAAGCACACGCCATTATGAGCAATGCTCTGATCTATTTTTAATTCATCAGTAAACGGAGCCTTAAAAGTAAAGTTTACATTATCATTATCATGTTCAACAGCTACTACTGTTGCAATTCCCTCTATTATTCCCGAAAACATTATATTCTCCTTTCTTTATTTAATTATCAATAAGAATCATTTCCCTTGTCCGAAATTTCAGTAGCATCAATTTTCGTTGAATCTAATTTTCTCCATACATAAAAGATATAAGCCAAAACAAACGGAACCAGAATGGACACCCAACTCATTACAGTAAGGGTAAACTGGCTACTACAACTATTAGCTAATGTGAGCGAACTTTCCAGATCCATTCTAGAAGGATAGTAAGGTGTGTTATTGTAGCCCACACATAATAGCAAAGCAAATACTGTCAAGACTGTGCCAGCACCACTAAACCAAATACCTTTTTTGAAAGTATTTGAATAGATAGTACCAATCAATCCCCACAAAACCCCTACTACACCTATCAAAAAGACAACAGTTACAATTGGCATCTGCATGAAATTGTACAAATATTTATATGGTTGTATCATTACTTCCCCTGATGAAGGATTCACTGCAAAGCCAAAACTCAATAACGTACGAACCAAGAACCCAAGAAAAAATATCAAGAAGATTACTCCTTCTTTCAATAATCCCTTACGAATCCTCGTTTCTATATCAACATTATTTATATTATTTACAAAATAAAGCATTCCAAGTATCCGTGACAAAAACAAGACTGCGACCCCTAACAATACATTGTTTAAAACAGTAACAGCCTCCAATCCATGCCAAGAATTAGTCCACTGACTAATTACAGGATTCGACAGATTAATGACATTACCTTTATTCACTATAAAATCTGAGCCACTGAAAAAAGTAGCAACAGCCATTCCTAAGAACAAAGGTCCTATAATACCATTTATTACCAAAAAGATTCGATAAGTTTTAGTACCTAGCAAATTACCTACTTTATTTTGGAATTCATAGCTCACGGCTTGCAACACAAAACTAAATAGAATAATCATCCACACCCAATAGGCACCACCGAAACTTGTACTATAGAATAAAGGGAATGAAGCAAATGCCGCCCCGCCAAAAGTGACTAATGTGGTAAATGTAAACTCCCACTTACGCCCGGTAGAATTTACAATCAAGCGTTTCTCCTCTTCAGTCTTTCCCAATGAAAATATGGTGGTATTTCCTCCCTGCACAAACAGTAAAAATACCAATAATCCACCTAATAGTGAGATTATTGCCCACCAATAATGCTGTAATATATCATATGTATTCATAATCATTCATTTAGAAGTTGAGGTTCCGGACCTTTTTTAATAGCTTTCAACAAAATGCATACACCCGCAATAAGTAATACGGTAAAGATGGTCAGGAAGATAAAGAAAGAAATTTGGACATTACCCACATCCAGCTTCGAGATGGAAACGCTAGTAGGTAATAAATCCTGTATTGACCAAGGCTGACGACCAACCTCTGCCACAATCCAACCGACCTGTTCACCTATATATGCCAAAGCAATGGAATAGAGGCCTGTCCACAATAACCATCTCTTCTTATTAATATCTTTCTTCCACAAAGTGAATGTAAGTACTCCAAAGAAAAGAATAAAATAAAAACCAATTCCTACCATTATGCGGAAAGCATAAAAGTTAAGTGGAACGTATGGCACTAAATCCTGTTTGTTTTTTATATAACCATAGCCAAAATAAGGCATTGTCTTCTGTAAAACGGCACGAGCAATAATTGCATCTTCCTTATTTCCTACTTTTGATGCAGACCTATAAGCATCCAATGCTGAAATAGCAGTTTTTCCTATAGCCATCTTGTCTTGGGCCGAAAAAGCCTTTGAACCATCCGGCAATTTATATCCACCATCTATCAAATTTCTAATGCCGGGCACATAGGAATTCATTTTGTGATTAGTCAGTAGCGAAAGCATTCCCGGTATTTGCACCTTAAATAAATAAGGATTAACACCATCATCAACACTTTTCTTTGCGGGATTAAAAATACCAAAGAGCACAAACGGACGATTTGTTCCACCTTCATATTCTCCCTCAAAAGCTGCCAATTTCATCGGCTGTTTCTTTGCTATTTCATAGCCCGAACTATCACCACTATATATAGCCAATAAAGAAGCAACCAGTCCAAATACAGCAGCTACTTTCATACTACTTACGAATAGGCTTTTTTCTCGTTTCTTCAACAAGAACCAGCAACTTATACCTACAACAAACATGGCACCCAAAACCCATCCACTGATCACTGTATGAAAAAACTTATTCACTGCTGTAGGCGAAAGGGCGACGGCTGCAAAATCATACATTTCATTACGCATTGTGTCTGGATTGAACTTCATGCCCACTGGATTTTGCATCCAGGCATTTGCCACCAAGATCCACCATGCCGACAGAGTAGCACCCAAAGCCGTAAGCCAAGTAGATGCAAGATGAAATTTAGGTCCAACCTTCTTCCAACCGAAAAACATTACAGAAATGAACGTTGCTTCCATAAAAAAAGCAAGAATACCTTCTATTGCTAGCGGTGCACCAAAGATATCACCCACAAACCAAGAGTAGTTACTCCAATTCGTCCCAAATTCAAATTCGAGAATTAAACCGGTAGCAATACCCACACAAAAATTTATGCCGAAAAGTTTCATCCAAAACTTCTCAGCACGCAACCACATCGAGCTGCCTGTCCTATAATAAATAGTTTCCATTATACCCAGAATAATAGTCAATCCAAGTGTAAGGGGAACAAAAATCCAATGATACATTGCTGTCATCGCGAATTGTGCTCGCGACCAGTCAATGAGGGAAGGGTCAAGTGTCTCAAACATAACAATAAATTTTAAATATTAACATGTATCTAATTAAACAAATTGTTTAACAAAAAAAGTATGTATTTTGTTTAATCACTTCATAAATTCTATCTGTTGTTGATCGTTTCTAAAAATATTCTTGCCAATAATATTCAATCGATGGCCTAATGCAATAATATGTGTCAACTTATCACAATCAATAAACGCACCAGCCTCAATAGCCGCCATATTAACAGGTAAATACAATGTATTACCAAGATGCGTGCAACCACTGAAAGCACGTTGACCGATACGAATCAAATCTTTAGGTAGTCGCGCCTCCAACAAATATTTCTTTTGTGAAAAAGTATATTCAGGAATAGACACTGCAGAAGTATTATATAAATCCACCGAAACCAAATTTTGCATATAATCGCGGATCAACTTAAAGTCATCATCATTCATTTTTCCAGTCACTGTCAAATAATTTATTTCGCTCGGCTGATGTCCCAGTTTCAAAAGTTCGCTTCCCAAATCCCCTGCATTTTCCACATTCACCGTTACATACACTGGTTCACCTTCTAGAACAGAGAATCCGCTCCATCCTTTGTGCGAACGATAGTGTTCACGCGCCCCCACCGGTACATACACTGCTGTCACCGTATCATTCAGAGCCTCTTGCTCAACCATCGGCGCCATTTTCCCCGTGACAATCAATACTTTCAATCTATTACAATTTTTGAAAGCATAACGCCCTATATTCATCAATCCCGAAGGAAGAGTTATCTGTTTCAACGATTGTTTACCTATAAATTTTCCACCTGCACCATTACAGAAGGCATAAGCTGGAATTTCTCTTACAGTACATATTGAATATTGCGGGGCTGTACCATCATTCCCGCTAAAAGGCTTTATTGTCACATTACTAATATCCACATTTTGTAATGAAGGCATACTATCGCGCATGAAACGGAAATCACGTGCATTAATATATCCGGTCACCACCAAATCCGTGATTTTCTTAACCTGTTTATTTTCATTTTCTATTTGAGTTTTAAGCGTTCCCGCTTTAATAGATAATACGACACAGCGTACATTTTGTGCATTCACAACAATTGCACTCGACAAAAAAAATAATGAGAGAAATAAATATTTGATCTTCATGGTGTCTCTTTTTATCAATAATATTAAGCAAATATAGGGCTTTAAGTTCTAAGAATTGTTTTTTGCGCAATAAAAAAGATTAACGATTAATCAATTATTATTCTCAATTTTATTGATTTATAAAAAAAAGTACTATCTTTGCAGCGTTGAAACAAACTTCATTCATATCAACACATCTTCATTTTATACAAACTCAATATTACTTATTTACAAAAAATCACACATATTTTATATGTATTATAACATTATTCAATTGAACGACAAAGAATTGTCGGATCTATTAGTTATTGCCACAGAGTTAGGCATAAAGAAGCCTGAATCAATGAATAAAGAGGATTTGGTATATCGAATTCTTGATGAACAAGCTATTGTTGGCGCTAACAAGAAAGTAGCCAATGAAAACGTAGACGAAAAAAAAGGTAAAAGGCGCACAAAAGCTCCCGTGAAAAGGCAACCTGCCGAAGCAAAAGACAAAACTTCCAAACTAACTAAAGTAGATGAAAGTGTTACTGCAGAAAAAGAAACAGATACTTCACTACCGAAAAAAGAAACTGCTCCATCTATAAAGAGAAGAGGCCGCCCAAACAAAGCAATAAAGCCTATTACATCAGAAGAGATCCCAGCAGTGAAAGAGCAAAAGAAAATTATAAGCAAAACACCTATTGAGGTTCCCTTGAATAAGCCGATTGCTGAGGTACCCAAACCCAAAGAAGTTATTAAAGAAAATGTTGTAAAGGAAAATACAACACCTCCAACAAAAGATAAAACATTTAAATTTCGCAACGATGATTTTATCCCTATCGAGGAATTACCTATTGAAGAAAGCATTGATGAACTTCCAGGCGAACTTCTAGGTAAAATAAAAGAATTAAATGAGGCTGCTGCAACCAAACAAAAACAGGAGCAACAACGCATTGAACAACAACAACGTAACACGGTGCAACAACCGCAACAAGCACAGGCGCAAACGCAAGCACTTCCACAATCACAGTTAGATAATTTACGCCCACGCATTCGTCCACGCAACAATGCACCACAACAACCAAATGCTCCACAGCAACAGAATGCGTCACAGCAGCTAAATACCCCACAACAGCCGGCTTTAAAAACTCCAGCACCTCGCGTCGCTCCTGTACAACAACAAAATGGGAATTTCTCTCGCGCAAACCCACCGGAAATGAAACAGGAGAATCGCTCACAAACTCAAGAAAAACCTTACGAATTCGATGGTATATTAAACGGTGAAGGCGTACTTGAGATTATGACTGACGGTTATGGATTCTTACGTTCATCCGACTATAATTACCTCTCTTCACCTGACGACATTTATGTATCACAATCACAAATCAAATTATTCGGACTGAAAACCGGTGATGTGGTTGAAGGAACCATTCGTCCTGCAAAAGAAGGAGAAAAATATTTCCCGCTTGTTAAAGTAGAAAAAATAAACGGACGCGATCCTTCAGTTGTTCGTGACCGTGTACCATTCGATCATCTTACACCACTGTTCCCTGATGAGAAATTCAAACTCTGCAGAGGAGGATACGCTGACAGTCTTTCAGCTCGCGTTGTAGATCTGTTCGCTCCTATCGGAAAAGGACAAAGAGGATTGATCGTAGCACAACCTAAAACAGGTAAGACTATTTTATTAAAAGATATAGCCAATTCTATTGCGGCCAATCACCCGGAAGTATACATGATCATTTTGTTGATTGATGAGCGTCCTGAAGAGGTTACCGATATGGCACGTAGCGTAAATGCCGAAGTTATTGCATCAACCTTTGATGAACCGGCTGAACGTCACGTAAAGATTGCAAGCATTGTGCTTGAAAAAGCTAAAAGAATGGTTGAATGCGGACATGATGTTGTCATTCTTCTCGACTCTATTACACGTTTAGCACGTGCTTATAATACCGTATCTCCAGCTAGTGGTAAGGTACTTTCAGGTGGTGTTGATGCCAATGCTTTGCACAAACCAAAACGCTTCTTCGGAGCTGCACGTAACATCGAAAATGGAGGATCACTCACCATCTTGGCCACAGCCCTTATCGACACTGGTTCGAAAATGGATGAAGTAATTTTCGAAGAATTCAAAGGTACGGGTAATATGGAATTGCAATTAGATAGAACACTAAGCAACAAACGTATATTCCCGGCCGTGAATATTGTAGCCAGCAGCACCCGTCGTGATGATCTGCTACAAGAAAGACAGATGCTTGACCGCATGTGGATTCTTCGTAAATATCTTTCAGATATGAATCCGGTAGAGGCTATGACATTCGTCAAAGATCGATTGGAAAAGACAAAAGACAATGACGAATTTTTAATAAGCATGAATTCATAGAAGCATATTTTAGTTAAATATAAAGGCTCATCACCTGTGAAGGCAGTGAGTCTTGATCCTTTACAAAATAGCAACAGCATGGGAGATAAATTTGAGAACGGAGAAGAAATGTTCCCGTTAGTTGACGAATCAGGCAACATTGTAGGCGCAGCAAGCCGTGCAGAATGTCACGACGGCAGCAAAAAGCTGCATCCGGTCGTACATCTGCATATATTCAATTCAAAAGGTGAATTACTTTTACAAAAACGCCCTGAATGGAAAGATATCCAACCCAACAAATGGGATACAGCTGTAGGCGGACACGTTGATTTAGGAGAAAACATTGAGCAAGCTTTGAAACGTGAAACACTTGAAGAAGAAGGTATCAGTGATTACACTCCGCAATTTATTTGCTCGTATGTTTTTGAATCGAAGCGTGAAAAAGAACTTGTTTTTACCTACAAAACCATCTATGATGGCGACATTCATCCTTCGGTAGACGAACTATCCGAAGCTCGCTTTTGGAGTAAAGACCATATAGTAAAACATCTTGGGAAAGAAATATTCACGCCCAACTTTGAGCAAGAAATAGAACGGATCAAGTTGTTTGAGCTCTAACCATCACTCTACAACTCCTCATTTTCAAAAAATAAAGAAACGATATTTGCAGTCAACAAGACTATAAATATCGTTTTTATTATGTATATCACCAAATCAACGGATCACCAATAAAGTATATAAAACTTACATAAACACTTTATCAAAGACTTCTATTTAGTTTGTCAATCAGTTTCTTATATAAAAACACATCATGAAAATTCATATTACGATGCAATGCCATTTCCAATGAACAAATACTATTGTGATAGCATTGCAGTTCATTATTAAACTGTTCTTCACTACGTGCCAGACGCTTTATCTCATGTTCGCGCTCACGACGCAATCTTACACACACAGGGAAAAGCAATTTAGTCACCACATTATCCATCAAATGATGCCCTTGAATAAATAAATAGGTATTTTCAGGTTGCACACCAAGTGCCTCAAGCTCTTTTGACAGATCAGGCAATTCCGATTCATAACGCGGATAGTTACGGCTCAAATAGTTTAGCTTATATTCCACATTACGCTTCACATAATCTATTGCCAAAGGAAGTCTATCAATATCTATGTCACTTAATCCCGTACAATTATTGAAATCGGTCAACGAAAATTCATACTCTTTACGATGCCTGTAAAAATAGATATTCCAGATAAATAGAGGATAAATCACCTTAGAATATTGTCTAAAGAATAAAGGGAAATCAACCAACACCCTATCATTCAAAGTAGCCTGTACACATACTTCATGAAGCGTATCCGCATAGCAATGATAATTTTCGATAGCATACGTATAAGTTTGAAAAATATAAGCTTCACTATTCATCTTGTGAGAAAAAGGCGAACTATGTTGCATCAAATAATCATAGTCACTATCTACGCAAGCAATCATGTTGGTACCAAACGACGTATTCTTCAAAGCACTCAACAATGCCATTTTTTTCCCTTTTGAAAGGGCATTCGCATTAGGCAGCATTATCTGGAACTGACGCTTTTCATTTTCAAGTGCTCCTAGCAAACTTCTCCAAAAAGCCACATCCTCATAACTCTCAACATATGCAATGACTTTGCGTTTAGTATGTTGCGGATATAAATGCTGGGCAGCTTCCCAATATGCTGAAGTTATGTTATTTTTCAGTCGTTTATCCATTGTTGCTATTCTCTCCTTTATCGATCAATGGATCCTCACTAATGTCGCTTACCTCTGTCACCTTGTCCATCCAACCATTCATAATCACAGCCGGAGAATGAGTGGTGAGAACAATCTGCACATTCGGATTAAGCTGACGCACTAATGAAATTAATTGTTGCTGCCATTCTATATGCAATGACACTTCAGGTTCATCCATCAGTAACACACAGTGCTTGTAATCTTGAATAAGCACTGTCAGCAAGATCACCAGCATTTGCTTCTCACCAGATGACAAACAATAAGGTTCCAAACGTTCATCAGCTTGTATCAGTACAATCTCATTACTGCGTCGGTCTATGGTTTTATGCGTATCCTTAAACAAACTATCCACAATATCCTGAAACAATGCCTTTGATTTTGAAAGTTCTGTAGCCTTTTCCCGATCATCTGCACTGGAACTTTGCAACAATTCAATCATTCGGTTTCCTACATTCACCTGATAATCCAGATATTGGCGTTGCAATTGATAAAGTTGCCAATCCAGTTCAGTCTTCACCCTGCTGTCAGCCAACTTTTCCAGTAAATCAGTATGAAGTAGCGGACGATCAAAACTGCGAATCACATTGAATGGAATATATGTAGCGTCATCCGGTGTGAAAGTAATGTTCACTTCAGCCTTTATTTTTTCCGAAAGAGATGCATTCGTCAATTGTTGCAGTGCACCCACAGCCATATTTATGATCGTACTTTTCCCTATACCATTAATACCCGACAATATATTTACATCGGGGTTAAGGTCCCATGTAACGTTACGTCGGCCCCACAATCCTTTTATTTCAATTCGTTCAATATAATCAGCTCTTTTGCTCATGGTTTATTACATTTATTACTACCAAAGATAACGCAAATATTTAAATGTTGCTCAATTCCGCACAATTAATTTTACGATAGCCCTTTCACATAATTCGATCCTGACAACTAGCAGGCACTTTGCATACGAGCCTAATCAATAATCTGCCAACAGTTGAATACTGTTGGCAGATTAAATATCTATTTTTGAGGGTTTACCTTTTCATTTCTGTTTACTCCATTTCCAATTAAGAATTTCAGGCATATCCAAACCGTATTTATTAATGTATTTTTTATGCTCAATGAGTTTACCCTGTACTAACTTCTTCAATTTAGCACCATCCTCGCCCAATTGCGGAAGGCGATCAATCACATCTTCCACTAGGTGAAATCTGTCCAAATCATTTAAAACAGTCATATCAAAGTAAGTGGTAATAGTACCTTCTTCCTTATATCCTCGTACATGCATATTTTCGTGATTCGTACGGCGATAAGTCAACCGATGAATCAGCCATGGATAACCGTGGAAAGCAAAAACGATGGGTTTGTCTTTAGTAAACAATGCATCAAAATCCTCGTCGCTCAACCCATGAGGATGTTCCTTTTCAGGTTGGAGCTTCATCAAATCTACTACGTTAATCACTCTGATTTTTAAATCGGGCAAATGTTCTTGAAGAATAGAAACTGCGGCCAATGTTTCAAGTGTAGGTACATCACCACAACAGGCCATCACCACGTCAGGCTCTTTACCTCCATCACTACTCGCCCATTGCCATACACCAATGCCTTTGGCACAGTGCTCAACGGCTTCATCCATAGTCAACCACTGAGGTGCCTGATACTTGCCTGCAATTACTACATTCACATAATGTCTGCTTCTCAGGCAATGATCCCATACAGACAGCAGGCAATTGGCATCGGGCGGAAGGTAAACACGAACAATCGAAGCTTTCTTATTTACTACATGATCAATAAAACCAGGATCCTGGTGAGTAAAACCGTTATGTGCCTGTTGCCAAACGTGGGAAGCAAGCAGGTAGTTGAGTGATGCTATTTTCCGTCTCCATGGCAATCCGGCAGACACTTTCAACCATTTTGCATGTTGGTTGAACATTGAATCTATGATATGAATAAAAGCCTCGTAGCAGTTAAACAACCCATGCCTTCCAGTAAGCAAATAACCTTCAAGCCAACCTTCACATTGATGCTCGCTCAACATTTCCATAACACGTCCGTCAGTGGCAAGAAATTCATCATTCTCTTTCACACGGGCATCCCATTGCCGATCAGTGCTTTCAAACACAGCATTCAACCTATTCGAAAGCGTTTCATCAGGACCGAATATTCTGAAATTTCGTTGTTCCTTATTTAGTTTGATCACTTCACCTAAATAAACTCCAAGCTCGTGTGTATCGGCAGCTTCAACTGATCCCGGTGAGGGCACATCAACAGCAAACTTACGGAAGTTAGGCATGATAAGGTCATGCAGTAACAATCCGCCATTTGCATGAGGATTAGCACCCATCCGTCGTTCTCCTTTAGGAGCCAACTCTGCTAGTTCAGGTAAAAGGCGACCTTTTTTATCAAAGAGTTCTTCGGGCTTATAACTTTTCATCCAATCTTCAAGCATCTTCACATGATCAGGATGTTGGGCGTCTGCCAACAATGGAATTTGATGAGCTCGGAAAGTACCCTCAATTTGCAATCCATCCACTTCTTTAGGTCCCGTCCAGCCTTTGGGTGACTTCAATACAATCATTGGCCAGCGTGGTCGAGTGGTATCATTATTGCTTCGTGCATTGTTTTGTATGCTTCTGATATTCTCAATGACCTTATCCAGAACAGAAGCCATGAGTTGATGCATTTTCTCCGGATTATCACCTTCTACATAATAAGGTGTCCAGCCACATCCGCGCAAAAATTGATCTAATTCTTCAGGCTCTATACGCGCTAAGATTGTTGGATTGGCTATTTTGTAACCATTAAGATGCAGAATTGGTAATACAGCACCATCATGTATAGGATCTAAAAACTTGTTGGAATGCCATGATGTAGCCAATGGACCGGTTTCTGCTTCACCATCGCCGACAACACAAGCTACAATCAATTTAGGATCATCAAATACTGCTCCGAAAGCATGACTAAGTGAATACCCCAACTCTCCGCCTTCGTGGATCGAACCCGGACACTCCGGCGAAGCATGACTCGGTATACCGCCCGGAAAAGAAAACTGAGTAAATAACTTTTTCAGTCCGGCTTCATCTTGTGTAATATTTGGATAGACCTCGCTATAAGTTCCTTCGAGATAGGTATTGCTCACTACTGCCGGACCTCCATGCCCCGGTCCGGAAATATAAATCATATCCAAATCATACTTTTTGATGACTCTATTCAAATGTGCATAGATGAAATTCTGCCCGGGTGTCGTACCCCAATGCCCCAGCAGCATTGATTTCACATGTGATAATTGCAGCGGCTCATGCAATAACGGATTGTCACGTAAGTAAAGCTGACCGACTGATAGATAATTGGCTGCACGCCAATAAGCATTTATCTTATATAAAAGATCGTTTGATAATGGATTACTCTTTTCATCCATTGTCTCAGTGTTGATGGTAATATCTTTATCAGATATTTCGTTTGTTTTCATCTTAAAGGTTTTATTGATTAAGTTATATGTTATTACAAAATAGTTGAACATGAGATCATATTCTGCTTTTAGAACAATATTGCTCGTATTTATGTTTCAGTTTTTATTCATGTTTAGGATTTGAATAATCCTTTTTAGCATCTATAAGCCTTTAAGTATTGATATATTTCAATAAAATATTTGTAGCTTTACAGTAAATATTAATGCTATGACCAATAATGTACAAATCTTTGAGATACTCAAGAAAATGAGGGCACTCTCACAAATCGGACTAGTTTATTCCACTAATGAATACGATACAGAGCGATATAATGAATTTCTTCAGATGTGCAATCAAATGACTGCAATCCTTACAGACATCAACTATACCGAAATAAAAAATAGCTTCCTTCCCGAGGCAGACTATGTGACTCCGAAAGTAGATGTAAGAGCTGTTATTTTCAATGATAAAAGGGAAATTCTTATGGTTCAGGAAAAGTCCGATCAAAAGTGGTCGTTGCCAGGAGGATGGGCCGATGTAGGATTCTCTCCCTCTGAAATTGCCATAAAAGAATCTAAAGAAGAAACCGGACTGGATGTCACACCTATTAAGCTACTTGCTGTGATTGACAAGGCCCGTAATCCCTACCCGCCTGCCATGCATTATGCCTATAAGTTATTTATAGCATGCCAAGTACAAAAAGGAGAATTCAATTCTACATTCGATATTCTTAACAAAGGATTCTTCAAACAAAACAATATTCCTCCTCTCTCTGAAGAAAGAGTCATCAAAGAACATATTGATTTGATGTTCGAATATCACGACAATCCACAAAAAAACGTGACATTCGATTAATTACAATAAACATCACTTTTTGATGCCTTGCTTTTTCAACACAATATATATATCCTCTTTCGTAATCAGACAGCCTTTGGGGAGCGAATTGATAAACGGTAATATTTCAGCTAAGAAACCATTTATTTTATCCTCTTCATCCACAAATTCTACAATCACCGGTACCTTGTTGTTGAGTTCCCAAAACTTATCCGAATGCAAACTACTACTTGAGCCATAACCCATGACTCCCTTGTACACCGTGGCACCTGCCAGCCCATAACGTCTAGCAGAAAATGCTATTGTTTCATACACCGACTCGTGATTTACCACATCCGTGCTGCTCACGTAAAATTTCAAGACTTTTGCTCCCATAACTATATCAATTTAGTAATTAAATGTCCTAAATACACGGCAAACAAACCGCCAGATACACTCGATATTATGTACATCGAAAAATGGAAATAATTAGCAGCCTTAAACAGTTGGAAGTTCTCATTCATGAATGTAGAGAAGGTTGTGAACCCTCCACATATCCCCACTGTCAAAAACAACATATAATCAGGATTTATGATGTTTCCGTGATCAAACAATCCGTAAAACAAACCAATCAAAAGACACCCTAATATATTCACGCAAAAAGTACCAAAGGGGAAAGACTTTTCGAATCTATTCTGTATGTATTTTGATAGGAAGAAACGGAATCCTCCTCCAAAGAAACTGCCGAAACCGACTATAAAGAAATTCTTTAGCATCATGTATATATTTACTGATCGGAGACTTCTCTTTCATCAAAAGTCTATACAAAAATAATAACATCCGTGCAATTTGCAACATGATCTTGCTTTTATTTTATACATTATTCCTTAGAAACAGGTCAATGACAAAATTGCCGGACACCCGCAAGGTTCGGCAGCTACTTCATCATTGTTCAGGGAATAAATGTTTACGCTTTCTCCTCTTTTACAAAACCTATCGTCAATACTGGAATACAAAGAATAAAAACTATTGACAATATCACAACATACAGTAAACTTAACTGCAACATAAATATCGAGCATAATAGCAGATATGAGAATAATAGTGAAAGGTAACATTTCATCATAACCAGCAATCGCCTGCCCAGCACTTCGCTGTTGGTTCCACTTCTCATGATCATCTTCACAATCAATTTATACACATTCGGATGCCCTTGCATAAGCCACACTCCTGTATAGAAAAACACTTCATAAGAGATAAGCATCCATATGTGCAACTTTACCGCCATAGGGGCAACGCCATACACATAATAGATTTGCGACTTCATTACTATATAATAGACTATCACAAATACAATCACGCACACAGAAACAATTAATGAAAGGATGTTCAATATCCTTTCAGACAAAGGGTATCTACTTTTCATCACAATTCAGTTTATATTTAACATTAGGAAAATTCATTAAGCAAAGATAATAAAAAAAAACAAAACAAATATAACAATAATCGATAAAAATGAGAATAAAGCTCTACAAAGTATCATTTCAGAGTATTTCTGTGTAAAAATTGAAATGAATCGTAATTTATATTTGTTAAATGATGAAAACTTGCTATCGCCGTCAATCCCCTACTATAGTCTTCTATTGCAACGACTGTGATGTTGGCAACTCTTTTTAGAGAAGTGTATCGTCACTTAAGTGATCGGTACAACATAGCGAGTAAAACGAACCTTCATAAAATCCTATATACATGCCATTCCAAAGTTGTTACTTTTTTCATTCAGCCTTCAGAACCCTTTACTGATCGAGGTTCCCGAATGAACGACTGAAGGCAGCGTTTCATTTTGTCCCTTCATTTGATGATTCATTATGGAGATTGAAAGAAACGCAAATTAATTTAAGTGGAGAAATATTTGGATCCTAAGTAACAGATCATCCGATTCAATGCATGCATTTTATCAAATCCTATAATGCATTTTTCCTGTTCGTAAGTAACATTTTCATTTTCTACGGCCGTAAAAAAGCATTTTTACAGTTGTGGCACAACAGTTTTACAGTTGTAGAAAAGCATTTCTACGGATGTAGAAATAAGTTTTGTTGCTAAGAAGATGATAAAATGCATACGAGGATCTGCATAATAGCAGGAAGTGTGTAGGAATATTCAATGCGGGAATTAAATCCGATTTGAGTGGGATGAAGGAACAAAATAAAACGGTGCCTTCATTCGTTCATCTCGGAACTCCTATAAATAAAGGGATATGAAGGATGAAGGACAAAATGCAAAGATGCGCATTCATTATTATCCTATTATTTTTTCCAGTAACACCCTCACAAATTCATTCGCCTTCCCTATTCTCTTTCTGAATGAAAGTATTCAATAGCTTTCCAAACTGATCCATCTCTCCGCAATTACTGATATGAAACTCCAATCCAAATGCCGGAATACCCATTAATCCATAATTCAAAACATTGATAAGCGGATTCTTTGAGAAGCGTTTATCAGGAGTTCCATCTTTATTCACATAGGTGTAAGTTTGTTCCACAATCGTCGCATCACTTGGACATAAATCCGTCTTCTCACTGAAAAGCTGATGCGTAAAAACGAAGAACCCATCCGACAGCGGAAATACGGAGAAATCCAAATCGCGCTCTTTCCTCACCAGAAAATGAGGAAAGAGATAATAAAAAGTATGATTTTTATCTACCAAGCGAGGCACTGCATGATCATCAACTATAGGAAAATCCTGAAGCGAGAACTTCACAATCAAACGATTAACGAACAGTTCGGCAGAAGATTTTAGATGATCAGGAGCGCGTTTACCATAAATATTCCATATCTTTTGTGACGCAGCCATTTTCTTAAATTGCTTACATATCAGGTCAAAAGCCTCCTTTTCCGAATCATCACAGAATATATTAAAAATAGCATTGTCAATGATTTGTTGTCGGTCTGCCATTTCTTTCTCCATGTACTCAATACGCTCCTTTATATATTCCTGTTTCTTCGTGTTAGTCACCTTCGGTAGCTTCTTATATAGCAATTCCAAAGAACGATTGATAGACTTCAGCTCAGTTTGAGCTTCTGCACGAGAAACAAATTTCTGCAATATTTCATATTTCAAGGATGATTTATCCTCCATCGCCTCCATTCGTTTCTTGAAGAAGCAGATAGAAGCTGGTGAACAGATTGAATGATCACGAAATGGAATAATCATCATAATTCCAAATCCCACACCTAATATTCCCAAAAAGATAGGAAGCATGGAGTCATAATTGTATCCAACCAAAATAAAAATGGCACATACAATCAAAAGGAAAATTCCACAACCGGCATTGGGCTGTTGAGGATTCTTCAAAGAAACCGAATCAGAAACATTCAGCAGCACCTTATTGATACCGTGTGTATCGTTGTTTCCCATTTCATTTCGAAAAGGAAGATCGCTGCAAGGATTTATAAATCCAATCATATATGCATACTTTTATCTATTTTTTTTCTAGAGACTGTTCTTCCTATCAATATTCGAGTTAACTAGCAACCGGCCATCCGATATCCCATTATTTCAAGAGCTTTATCAGAGTCTATCTTTCCTTCATTAAATAAATTCCGAACAACATTTTCTTTATTCTTAAACTTGTGCTCAACAACTAGATCTGTAATATAGCGATACTCCTTTTCAAGATAATTATTCGTATCTTCTTCCTTTTTCTGAGACAATCCGATTCTTTGAGATCTAATAAATTCCGCATTATTCATCTCTGCATCCATCTCTCCAAGGTAGAAAAAGCTATTCTTATTTGTGACTTTACTCGTTTTTGAGAACAATTCCTTTAAAATTGTTGAAGGCCCACTAATATAAGATTGAGGTTCATTTAGTCGTTTCATACCTCTAATCAAGATGCCCCCATAATCTTTTCTGGGTTCCCCAAATGTAATATCTAGTCCTGTCCCATTGCAAAACCATTTTCCGCATGTCAGTTGTTCTTCATCACAATAAACATAAGGATCAGGATGAGCGTCACTATGATAATAAAACTCAAGTTCCACAATTGCATATTGAGCATCCCCGGCAAAGATGCATGTATTTCTCATTAAGTACTTGGCTATATTGTCAAACCAAACATCAAGTTCTTCATCTTGTTTATTACGAAGTAAATCTGTTAAGTGTGTCATTTTCTAATTATTAATATTTTATTTACAAATATATAATTTATTTTTAATGCATCACTCTTACAATGCTCTGAATTTTATTTCCTTGTTATTTTACATGTAGAATATCCAACCGATTTGTACTCATTATCATTTAATCCTAATTTTTATTTGACTCTTTTTTTGTATATAATCTAAATCTCCATATCTTTATACTCACTATTTCAATTGTAGATGTCCGCATTTATCTTTTTTCGTTGAGTATAGACTAGCGATGGTTCGTATTATAATATAATGAAACAGCTACGCAGTTCAGTAGATATAGTTTTTCTCAAGGTAAAAAGATTTTTGTTGAATAAAGATTATTGCATGGAATAACGTTTGGTTACACCATGAATCAACTTGTTCTGAATGTAAAATCTTTAAACGATATTTGTGGGATTGATCAAAAAGAAATAGTACATAATTTCACCGAAGGATCTTTATTTATGATTCAAAATAAATAAAAGGTTGTTTGCTATTATGATTGATGTTCTAAATTTTAATTGTTAAATCTAATTGTTTTACACAGAAAAGATGATTAAGTCAAAATTACTACTTGTTTTATTAGGTGTCGGTTTTTTAATGAAGCCAACATTAGTAACGGCACAAAACTCATTAGTGCCGGGGAGAGATTATCCTCCCGAAATTGAGAATCCACAATTGCTTGGTATAAACAAAGAACCTTACCATGCCACGTTGATGCCTTATGCTAATTTAACCGAAGCTTTGTCGGCCAAACGCCATGCTTCTTCGTTTTGCGAAAGCTTGAATGGTAAATGGAAATTCAACTGGGTGCCTAGTCCTGAGAAACGACCTGTCGATTTTTACAAGCCTGATTATGATGTATCGGCATGGAAAGAAATTCCCGTTCCTTCCAATTGGGAAGTAGAAGGATACGGAACACCGTTTTATCGTAATAACGGTTACACGATCCAAAAAGACTTTCCACATGTAATGAGCGAACCGGATCCCCAATATACCGCATTTAAAGAACGCAATCCTGTAGGCAGTTATCGACATGACTTTGACGTTCCCACAGAATGGACGGGTCGCCGCATCTTTATTACGTTCGACGGAGTTGACAGTGCTTTCTTCATTTGGGTGAATGGAGTAAAGGTTGGTTTCAGCGTTAACAGCCGTAATGCAGCCGAATTCGATCTTACCAAATATGTAAAGCCCGGGAAAAACACCTTGGCTGTAGAAGTATATCAATACAGTTCGGGCACATGGCTTGAAGATCAAGACATGTGGCGTCTTCACGGAATATTCAGAAATGTGACACTGTGGAGTTCACCGCAAACGCATATCCGTGATTTCTTTGTGAAACAGGACTTGGATAAAAACTACAAGGATGCAACGGTAGAGATTGCTGCGAAAATCAAAAACTACGGCAACAAATCAACTAAAAAACAAACATTAACCGCTATCCTCTACGACAATACAGGTAAGGAAATAGCCAAAGGGAATGCTATTGGAAATGCTCTAAGCCCCAAAAAGGAAGAGCAGCTTACCATTAAATTTCCTGTTAGCGACCCGGCGAAATGGACAGCCGAAACGCCCAACCTATATACTGTGGTACTAACCAGTTCCGAAGGAGAAATAGTCTCTTCTAAAATTGGTTTTAGGAAAATAGAAATCAATGGAAGAATCTTTACGGTTAATGGTGTGCCTATCAAACTGAAAGGCGTAAACCGTCATGAACATTGGTCGGATGTGGGGCACGCTATAACGGAAGAGCAGATGATCAAAGATATAAAATTGATCAAACAGGGAAACTGCAACCATGTGCGTACTTGTCATTATTCCGACGATCCCCGTTGGTATGAACTTTGCGACGAATATGGAATATGGTTGGTAGCCGAAGCCAATGTCGAAGATCATGGGTATGGCACAAGATTCGATGAAGAACCTACCATGAGAGGGGCAATTGTAGACCGCAACGTTGCCAATGTGGAGAATTTCAAGAATCATCCTTCAGTCATTATCTGGTCTCTTGGAAACGAATGCGGTATCGGAGGCTCAAACTTCAGAGCAGCTATGGATTCGATCAAATCTATCGATCATAGTCGTTTTGTGCATTATGAACGTTTTGGTGTCGGTAAAAACAATCCTGCAGATCTTGACGGAAGAATGTATGGTACGGTTGATGATTATGCTAAAATAGCTCAGAGAAAAGACTTGACTAAACCTTTATATATTTGCGAGTTTGTCCATGCCATGTTCAATTCCATGGGATCGTTAGCAGACTATTCCGAACTATTTGACAATACTCCGGAGATTCTTGGCGGTGCTATTTGGGAATTTCAAGACCAAGGATTATGGAACAAACGTGATCCAAATCATCCTATCCTTGCCTATGGTGGTGGTTTCGGTGAATGCCCAAATGATCATTATTTCATTCATAAAGGTGTAGTTGCTTGGGATAGAACAACCGTCAAGCCACACTTCCCTGAAATGAAAAAGGCCTTCCAATGGATCGGTACTTCTTTGGCTGATTCTACCACAGGAACAATACGAATCAAAAATAAATACCAGTTTATTTCACTTGAAGGATTTGACGCTTCATGGAGCTTGACCGAGAACGGAAAAGAGATAGACAAAGGTACATTCCAATTGCCCGCTATTGAACCACTTAAAGAAGGTACAGTCAGTGTCCCATTCAAAGTGAATAGTCCAAAACCAGGAGCTGATTATTTCTTGCGCATATCTTATACACAAAAGGATAAAAGCTTATGGGCCGACAAAGGTTTTGAAATTGCTTCTGAACAATTTAAATTGCCCATCGCGACTCCAGCAGTTGAGGAACCTCAAGTTACTCAACCCGTCAAATTAAGTAAGAATCCTGAATCATTCACTATCACAGGTAACGGTTTCTCTCTTAACTTTAATAAAAAGAGCGGATTACTTGAACAGATTAAGAAAAATGGAATAGATCTTTTAACAGAGAACGGAGCTCCCAAACTAAACTTATGGCGTGCAGCTCATCGCAATGATGACATGTGGGCTGAAAGATCTTGGGAGAAATATGGATTGACTGATTTGAAAGATTCATTGGTTAATCTGAAAGTTGAACAAATCGACAAACATTCAATTAAAGTTACTTCAATCATTAAAGTCAATGGCCAAAATGGATTCGGTGCATATCATACAGCCACTTATTTGGTTAAGGGTGATGGCTCAGTCAAAGTTGATAATAAAATTCATTTTATAGGTAAACGAACCATTTTAGCACGCATTGGTGTACGCATGTTATTTGACAAACAACTTGATCACATGACCTACTTCGGGCGTGGACCAATCGAGAATTATTCCGATCGTAAAACAGCTTCAGATGTAGGCATCTATCAATTGGGTGTGAACAACCAATACGAATATGAGAAACCGATGGAACGTGGTAACCATGAGGATGTACGTTGGGTTCAACTGAACGGCACAAACATACCCTCACTTTTGATTCAATCCGATGCCAACCTGATGCAAGTTTCGGCATTGCCACATACTGACGAACAGATGTTCCCGGTTGAATACAAAATAGACCTGCCTGCAAGTACCTCAACAGTATTTTGCCTATCTACCAAAACTCTTGGTGTAGGTTCTGCCAGTTGCGGTCCAATACCAATAAACAAATACTTGGTATGGTCTGATGATACTCAATTCAGCTACACTATGCAACTCCTTCAAGATGATAAAAACTAATTGATAGAAGTTGATTTGTAGAATAGATCTGTATCTACATGTAATAAATAAAGCTGAGCCTTTTCAATTGAAAAAGCCCAGCTTTATTTATTTCTATATTCAAGAAAGCAATACCCAATTCCTTAAGAAAGCAATAGATATTTTTTCAGATGAATACACACTTAGGATTTAAGTGTAAATCGATCCTTCTGCTTCAATGCATACTTTACCAGCAGAATAAACACAGGCACTTCCACTAGTGGTCCGATAACTGCGGCGAATGCTTCGCCAGAATTGATGCCAAAGATTGCAATAGATACTGCAATGGCCAACTCAAAATTGTTTCCCGTTGCCGTAAAGGATACTGAAACGGATTTCTCATAGTCTACTCCTTTTCTGCGTGTAAACCAAAAAGAGGAAAAGAACATGATGCTGAAATAGAGTATCAGCGGAATAGCTACATATAGCACATCATAGGGCAACTTCACGATATATTCGCCCTTGTATGAGAACATCACAATAATCGTAAACAACAGAGCGATCAACGTGATAGGACTGATCTTAGGGATAAACTTCTTGTAGTACCAGTCCTGTCCCTTCGCCCTTATCAAGAAAAAACGAGAGAGGAAGCCTGAGAGAAATGGTATACCTAAATAGATAAAGACACTATGCGCAATGGTTCCCATCGTAATTTGCTTTACGGCATCTGTCGTTGGCAATCCTACCCAAGCAGGGAACACGGCCAGAAAGAAATAGGCATAGACGGAGAAGAACAACACTTGAAAGATGCTGTTCAGGGCTACCAGCCCTGCTGCATACTCGCTGCTTCCTTTAGCCAAATCATTCCACACCAGTACCATTGCAATACATCTTGCCAGTCCGATCATCATCACACCATACATGTATTCGGGATGACTACGCAAGAAGATGGCAGAGAGTACAAACATTAATACAGGTCCCACCACCCAATTGAGAAACAGGGAGACAGTCAATATTCTTTTGTTTCTGAACACTTTGCCCAGTTCTTCGTATTTCACTTTTGCCAATGGTGGATACATCATCAGTATCAGTCCCACGGCCAAAGGTATATTGGTGGACCCTACTTCAAATTGTCCCCAGAATTTAAGAATGCCGGGATTCAAATAGCCAATGCCTACACCAATGAACATGGCTAGGAATATCCACAAGGTAAGATAACGATCTAAAAATGCTAACTTCTTCATTTTCTTTATATCATAATAAGTTCTTATACAAATTACCAATAAAAAGTAATGGCATAATAAATGCCTACTACAATAAATACCAACGCTACAATTCTGTTAAACCACTTCTGAAATACTTGTATTTTGTTGTAAAAGCTGCCCAAGCCGGCTACGCTATATGCCAATATCCATGCAACAATAATCACAGGAAGCCCCGTAGCAATAGCAAAAACAATAGGCAACAAATAGCCTCCGGTTGCACTGGCCGACATAGGCATCAACATTCCAAAATAAAGCATACCGCTTGTCGGACAAAAAGTAAGCGCGAATAACATTCCAAGCAACAAACTCCCCCATAAACCTTTCAACTTACCGGCTTTCTCAGTATGCGTAAAACCGAACTTCGGCAGATTCAGTTTATCTCCAAACAGCATGAAAAGCCCGATGAAGATAAGTGCCGGTGCGATAAACATTTCACCATATTTACTGATTGCTTTTTGTATGGCAAACATACTGGAACCTTCTCTCAGAATGGAGATGACGATAACACCCAGTACCGTGTAGGAAATGATTCGTCCCAACGTATACAAAATGCCGCTCCAAAAGATCTTGTCGCGATTTTCAATATCCTTGCTTATATATCCTATTGCCGTTATATTGGTTGCCAACGGGCAAGGACTCACGGCTGTGAGTAGACCTAAAAGGAACGCCGTAACAACAGGTATGCTACTACTATCCAATAAAGATTGAAGCTCATTCATACTTTTCAGTTACTTTAAAAGAGACAACACTTTTTGTCTGACAATGCTCTTGAATTTGTCAGGATTGGTGCGGGCATTGGCAAAAGCCTGCTCTGTGAGATTATTCACTTGCTCTTTCCTGCCTTTCCACTGATTAATATACAATGATGACCAGGTCACTTGATACTTCTCAGCAATCTTTTCATTCTGGGGCAACGAAATGTCAATCACTCTAAATTTCACTTTACCGGCTTTCATTTCCTTTGCAAAATATTGCGACAAAGCCTCACGAGTGACTTTCTCAATGGCACGGCAAGTCATACAGCGCTGTTTGCCATGGAAATAAAGTACTTCTACAGAAGAATTGTTTGAGGTATTTTTTTGTGCGGAAACCTCTGAGCTCATTAAAAACAAGCATACCAAGAAAGTAAATGAGAAAATGATACGTTTCATATTTTTTTATATTAATGATTAGACAACATGTTCTTTACATCACTCACCGACATTTTTCCTTTAGCCACCACTTTGCCGTCAATCACTAAAGCAGGAAGAGTCATTACATTGTATTCGATAATTTTCAAAAGATCTTCTTCTTTGATTACGGTGGCTTCAATGCCCAACTCTGTTACAGCTTCCTGCACATTGGCATACAAGGCCTTACACCCTGCACATCCTGTCCCTAATACTTTAATTTCCATTTTATTCTAATTTATGGTTATACACTTGTATGTATTTCGCAAAACTACGAACATGTGTTCCAAAAAAAAGGAACAATCTGCTTTTGCCTTATTAGGTAAGTCCTTCTTCTCTTCCACATCATTCCTGTTTGATGTTCGCAAAACTACGAACAAGTTTTAAAAGAACAATGCTTCTACCCTATTTTTAACATTTTGTAAGGTTGTGTGTCTTTTCTTTTTGCCTTACAAAAAAACTCCCTAGTTTATCGCTAAATGCACTAAACTAGGGAGAAAAACTTAACTATTCACCTTATTATAACTTCATCAATATCCCGGATTTTGATAGGAACTACCGTTCGTAATGGTTGCTGTATAAGTAGTAGAAATTGGACGAAGAGCATAATTTGGATTGTAATACTGAGCTAAATCAGGATGAGTCTCTTGTAAGTATGATTTGTCTTTTAGCAGACCTGTGCGTTTCAAATCCATGAAACGCGTATGCTCACCACACAATTCACGACCACGTTCGTCCAACACGGTTCTCACTGTCGGAGTACCTGTCAGAGATTCAGCACCGGCTCTAGTACGTATTTTATTTACATATGTTAGAGCCTCTGAAGGATTTGAAAGATAAATATCACACTCAGCTGCTATCAGATAAACTTCGGCCATACGCATGATAAGGATTGCATCCAAATTGCCGTTTCTCTTTTTAGATGCATTTGCTACATAATAATTAGAGCTGTTGAACTTATTCAACGACGGATAGAAATACCTAAAAAGATTCTCATTGCTTCCATCACTCAAATATGTACTTGTCGTGTTTGCATAGGAATATTTCATATTCACATTATTATTTGCATCACTGTACACATTCTTATAATCTATCAATAAATATTTGCTACTATTTTTGTTTGCTACTTCCGTACTGTAATCGCTATCTTCTGGCATAACAAATTTAATGGCAGCATCACCTACACTTACGGATTTACCGACTAAAGAAGTGTTTTTATCAAATTTAGCAGCATCGCCTGCTGTCCAGGTATATGCCTGATTGGCATTCCATTTAGTACTAAATGATTTATGGAAACGAGGATCAAGAGTACCATCCTTTTGTACGAACAAACTTAACAAATGCTGTGTCGGCATCATTATTCCTTCTTGTGAACCTTCCCATGTCAAACGTGTAGCCTGATTGTCTGTTCGTGCTCCAAAGTTACTTAATTTGCATAAGAAATATTCATTATTCCTATTCAGTTTATAATTACCGTTACTGGATCCGCTTCCGTCATCACCGGCATACCAACGATGTTTCCACAATGCCTCTTTATTCTGATAATTATTCTTTTCTGCAAACACCCCATCATATGTAGGATATAAATAAGTATTGTAAGTAGTACCTCCCGATTCACAATCAGTAATTAGTTTTTTAGCTGTATCGTAAGCTTCTTTAATATAATCAGATGTCCCATATTCATAAGTTTGCAAGCAAGCCTTAGCTAAAAATCCAAGAGCTGCTTTTTTGGTAGGTTGTGTAGTTGTTGCATCATCTCCTACGTACAAATTCTCGGCAGCATATTCCAAATCAGGAATAATGACATCCTTATAAATAGTCAACGGTTCTGTACGTGTAGGCGAATAATTTGCACTTGTAGAAGGCTCTGTCAACATAGTGACTCCACCAAACTGTTCTACCAAATTAAAATAATAAATAGCCCTCATAAATCTCGCTTCAGCTACTTTCTCATTTAATTCAGCGCCTGTATACGGACAATTAGGAGCTTCTGCAATGGCAATGTTGCAAGCACCTATACCATCATACGACGAATTCCAGAAACCATCAGTATAAGTGGTATTGGGAGAAGCACCTGCATAATACCATAAATATTGTTGATAAGCTGTTGTTTGATTGGCCATATAAGTCCACAAGTCTGTATCTCCCTCTGTCAGTAATACATAGCTATCCGTTCCATAATAATAACGTTCCGCTCCAAAATAGACGTTATTCAATATGGCATCATAACCATCTTTTGATGTTGCGAGATTATCATAGGTAAATCCACCCGGATTCACTTCTTCCAATGAGCACGATTGCAAACCACCACAAAGAAGAATAAAGGCTGCAAAAGCACTAAATATATTTTTATTAATAACTGTTCTCATGATTATCGAATATTAATTAATTAAAATGTAAGATTGAGTCCAAACACAAACTGCTTGTAAAGTGGAAAAGAATCTGATCCGTTTGTTTCAGGATCAGTACCTTTTAGCTGCTTGTCTTTCACATAAATATATGGATTATAAGTCGTAGCATAAATTCTGCATTTGCTCATCAAAACTTTCTTCGATATATTCTGAGGAAGCGTATATCCTAATGTCACATTTTTCAATTTGATGAAAGATCCATCTCTATATTGCAAACTGCTGTATACGACTGATTGATCACTGCCGGTACCTGGTCTGGGGAAATAAGCACCTTGATTGGATTCAGTCCAATACTTTACACCTGCTATTTGGTTTGTACTCGGATCGTACTTAGCAGTATAACGCCCTAACAAGTCACTTTCAATAGTTTGTCCCCAACGTGCCATTGCAAATACGGTAAGATCAAAACTCTTATATGTGAATGTATTATTTAATCCGATTATATAATTGGGATTATTATGACCAACTACCTGACGGTCGCTTGTGCTGTATGAATGTACTCCACCGTCTCCATTATTATCTAGTGTTTGTATCTTTATATAACCGGGTTTGCAACCATATTTTGCAGCTTCAGCACTTTCTGAAGTGCCCCAAATTCCTTCATATTTATAATTATAGAAAGAATGAATGGATTTCCCTTGAAACAGACTCCCGCTAATCAAATCCCCTGTAGGCAGATACACGATATTCTCTTTTTCCCAACTAACCGACAAAGATGAATTCCAGCTAAAGTTACGAGTTTGGATATTACGTGAATTAATGGTAACATCTATACCTTTATTCTGAGTCTTAGCAATATTCTGCCAGCTTGAAAGCGGAGATCCCCATCCTGTCAAAGCAGAGGTCACAGGTAATGTACGCTTAAACAACAACCCTCTTGTAGTGGTGTGAAAGAACTCTACACTTCCATCAATTCTGTCTTTCAGCACAGAGAAGTCCAATCCTAGATTCCAATTATATGATTTCTCCCACCCTAGATTTGAACCTGAAAAGGTTCCGGTATATTGCGCAAAAGAAGCAATTTTTCCATTAACGGTCACACCGGACGATGTATACAAATAGGTTTGGGGACTTGTTTGATATGGACTGATTGATCCGTCATTACCCGTAACTCCAAAACCGACACGTAGTTTTAGATTATCTAGCCAACCTTTTGTCGATTTCATAAAACTTTCATCGGAGATTCTCCATCCGAGTGCCGCTGCTGAGAATGAATCCCACTTATGTCCGTCGGCAAACATGGATACACCATCCCAACGATTTGAAATATTAAGCAAATAACGTCCTTTATAAGAGTAATTGAATCTTAACGCAAATCCCAATTTCTGATATTGTGAATAGTCAGAAGAAATGTATTTGCCTGTTGCAGACATCAATCGGTAGAATGACCAATAATCAACAAGCTGCCCACTTCCTTCAGTGAGTGAAGACTCATCAATATGTTTTGTCCAGGTTGAAGCAAACATCAGACCCAAATCATGATCTCTATAAAGTGTTTTCTTTAATGTGAGGATATTATCCCATGTGTAACCCCAACCTTTTGTATTAGTTATCTGGGCACAAGGTGTACCTGCATATGTAGGAGTCTTGGCATTGCATTCGTCTCCCCAATATTGGCCTAACCTTGAATCGGAAATAGATCCGTTAATTTGCGATTTAAAGCTCAACCATTTGAATGGTTTGATTTCCAAATACCCTGTTGCCATAACCGATGTGCTCCGTGTATTATTGACATATTGATTCTTAATCATATCTCCAAGAGGGGTATATTGATTGTCAATATATTCATAGTTGATGCCGCCTTTGTCATCATACGGATCGCCTAAAGGAAAAGCTGTCAAAGCACTGGTAAACGTATTCGAATTTCCACTGTTCTTATCTATGTACTGCAAATTAGAAATAAATCCGATTTGTACATGCGGCAAAATCTCTTGCTCAATATTCAATCTCAACTGATAACGATTCATATTATCATTAGATAACAAACCGGTCTCTTTCTGATAGGAAGTGGAAGCAAACATTTTTGTCTTTTCTGTTCCTGAAGAAACGGACAAACTATAGTTCTGAGTAGTAGCGGTATTACCTGCAGCTTTATCAACCCAATCAATCCATTTTCCAGCTTGATAGGCTTTCAAATAATTGCTATTTGTCAAGATAGTGGACATATCCGATGGAGCTACTCCATTCTTGTAAGTATAAGCTTCGTTCTGATAGGCTGTCCACTCGTTGCCTGTCATCCCATGCTTGTAATCAGGAGAACCGCTGAAACCGTAATAGGCATCAAAGTTAACTACAGGCTTTCCTTCCGTTCCTCTTCTTGTCGTAATAATAATTACTCCATTTGAACCGGCTGATCCATAAATAGCTGTTGAGGAGCAATCCTTCAAAACATCTATTGTTTCAATATCCGATGGATTCAGACTATTGTAATCAGCACCATACACTCCATCAATAATAAACAAGGGCGAATTACTACCATAAATAGATCTGGAACCACGCAATAAAATAGTGACGTCATCGCCAACTTTTCCACTGGTCTTTGTGATATCAAGCCCTGCCACTCTACCTTGCAATGCCTCCATCGCATTAGAAGTCGGTGCCATCACAATATCCGCGTTTTTTATAGATGACACAGCTCCTGTCAAATCTCTTCTCTTGACCGTACCATAACCAATAGCAACCACCTCATTCAACATATGAGATTGTTCTTTCAATGTGACATTCATTTTTGATTGGTCACCTATTGGCACGGTAAGAGTTTCATACCCGACAAAAGAAAACGTCAAAAACTTTGCTGACTCCGGAACCTTCAATACATACTTGCCATCTAAATCCGTAGCAGTAGCAATCGTTGAACCTTTTACAGAAACCGTGACTCCGGTAATTACATCATTTGCGTCCCTCACTACACCGGTCAACGCTCGTTGAGCCAACAATGCAAAGGGTGCCGTTAATAATAGAATAATCAATAAACTGAATTTCTTTAACATAGCTTTAATTTTTAATATTAGATTTGTTATTAGTTAATATGCTCAATATGTGTTTTCATGAGCCTTTTAAATACCATTTCTACAAGGATTTATATAATGTATATTTTGTAGAAACTTCACCTTTAACCACTTTACCGTTTAACAGACTTATTGCATATTTTATGCCTTCAACAGCCATCTGTGAGCTGTAAATATCAATAGTAGAAACTTGTTTACCTTCTTTGAGAAAACGTTGTGCGGAAGGATCATTGTCAAAACCGCACACTTTAATATCTGTTCGATGAAGACGTTCCAAAACATTGATAACGCCTAATGCCATCGCATCATTTCCACAAAAAGCACCTTTTACCTTAGGGTATTGGGATATAAGGGAACTAAATACTTCTGCGGCTTTCCCTGTTTCCCAATCTGCCGATTCAGATGCAACCAAATTCAAGTTACTCTCAGCTATAGCACGATTGTAACCCTTGTTACGTTGAAATGCATTTTCAGCACCATTCAACCCTTCAATTATTAGTACATTATCACCCGAGTGAAGACAAGATGCCAGAACTTTACCCGATTCATAAGCAGCTGATTCATTATCAGGTCCGAGATAAGCAATTTGAATATGCTGCTCTTCAAGCAACGTCTTATTCAAACGGATATCTATATTGACTACCTTAATTCCTTTACTGACGGCTCGCACTACAGGAGGAACCAATGCATCGGAATTGATGGGAACAACAACAAGAGCATCAACCTCACTGTCAACAAGCTCATCAACTAATTTGATTTGACGATCCACTTCTGTCTGCGAATGAGTACCGACAATTTGAAGTTCTATTTCAGGATGATGAGCAGCATACTCGTGAGCCCCCTTCTCCATCGTCTTAAAGAAATCAGCTTGAAGGGACTTCATCACCAGCCCGATTCTTATTCTTTCTCCCATAGTTAATTGGATAATGTAATGATAACTAATCCAACAACGAACAAGGTAAACATTCCGACAAGAATGCTTTTAGTCTCTTTTGAAGCACCTTTAAATTCCTTCCAAACAAATACACCCCATAATATGGCAACAACAGGAGCTGCGTTGCTTAAGGCATAACTGATTGCAGGATTTGCTGCACCGGCTGCCATGAAACTAACAACCATTCCACTCATCCAAATCACTCCTCCCAACATGCCGATCAAATGAGTGCGCGTACTCCCCTTGAAATAGTCTTTCCATTTCACCACATTTCCTTGTACGGGATGACGCATTGCAAATCCATTAAATAATGGTGTGGATACCAATATGCCAACCGAGAAAAAGAAAACACCGGTATATGGAGTTAAATTTCCCATTCCACCTGATACATAAGAAGCGTCAAGGGATTTAACAACCAGTCCATAAAAAAACATGATGACAATACCTGCACAAATTGATAGCAATATTCCTTTAATAGGTGTTTTCTTATCGCGAGCAGATAAACGTTTGTAGGCTAAACCGGAAAGCATAATGGCTGCCGCTATACATAAAATGCCAATAAAAAGAGTGATTACATTACCTGAATAGTGACTTCCACTAAATTGGATTAACAGGAAATTAAAGATGATGCCGCCTATCCATGCCAAACCTCCACCTATCGGAAAACCTATTGACATGCCGGCAACAGCCATTGCCGCGGTAAGAAGCAATGTGCCTAAGTTCCATATAATTCCTCCCAAAATAGCGAAACATATACTATCAAATGTAGCTTGCGATAAATCCGCAAAGAAAGTACGTCCATCATTGCCCAAACTCCCAAATGTAAGTGCAGCAACAAGAGCCGTAAGGAACAATCCCCATGTCATATCCCAATAAAAGAGTTCAAAGCTCCAATTCTTGGTTTCGACCATCTTCTGGGTATTAGCCCATGATCCCCAACAGACCATACATAGGACATATAGAAGTATGGCAATAGAATAATTTTGTACTAAAAACATAGTCGTTTATCTTATTCATGAACATATAGATTCCACCCCAAATAGTTCTCAATGGATTCCTGCAAGATATCCGCAACATCACCACGAACCATTGCAACATGATGTTCAAAGCCATTCTTACAAATAAACTTCATCAACTTTTGCAGATTCTCTACCTCAGTTACAGCTATGCAGCCATCCATTCCATACGGATCATCGGTAATTTGTCCTTTGCCCAAATAACTCTTAATAGATCCTAGTGTATCATCCGTGCTGATACGGAAAAAGGTAAACGGCCCTGAAGCTACTTTGGTATTGATCGCACCGAACGTATTAATCTTACCTAGTGTGCGTCCCAACACGCCAAGCGGACCAAGTGTCATGTCACTTTTAACAAAGCTCTTGGGGAAATTGCCGCAATGCGTACAAACACATTTATCTCTATTTTCCGCAAAATTGTTGTTCCAATCAAGCAAAGCTGAAGGTTGCCCGGAAGCAAGCGTCAAAGCATACATTGAAACAGCACCGGCCACATCCGTTTCACATGCCGAAGGGATTAATTTCTCACCCAACATACTCATAGTGACACATGCGGCACAACCGTAATTCTGTTCCAAAGAGTCCCAGCATTGAATGGCAGTGGCATCTACCTCGTTTTCAGTGATCCAATGTTCTACAGCCAAACCGAACTTTGCTTGTAGAGCAAGCTTTTCACGATAAGTGTCCGGGATTTTAGCATAATGACTGATTTCTTCTACTTTCTTTCTCAAGTCAGAAGCTTCGTTGTCTATCTTCCTTGCATTGCTGAGTATCTCCGAGAGATCTACCGGAACAACGGTGATTCCGCTCTCCTGCAAAAGCTTCTCACTAAAACGACAAGTATTAAAGCCTAGGGGACGTGTGCCTATTTGTCCGATGCGGCAATGAGTGAGTTTCTTTACCACGCGACAGATTCCGGCGAATTTATTGATGTCTTTCAATAATAAAGAACTCTTTATCGAATAGGTATGCAAGGAGGTATCCGTAAAAGGAATACCGTATTGATATAAATTATTGCAGACTGAAATCTTTCCACAAAAAGCATCACGACGATGATCCAAATCTACTTTATCATTCTCATCGTCACATGCTTGCACAAGAACCGGAACATTCAACTCTGCACGGCTGATTGCATTAATAATGCCTATTTCAAAACCGAAATTCGGAAGAGATACAATAATACCATCAATCACTTCACGATTGGCGCGGAATAGCTTAGCGCATACCTGAGCATCGGCAAGTGTTTCCATGCTACCTCCGGTTAGAGTGTCAACTTCATCAAGAATAACATAGCCATAGCCATTCTTCTCAAGAACATCTATCAATGTCTTTCGTACATCAATAGCCAAATCAGAATTGAAATAGGCACGAGTTCCTATTATCAGACCAAAAGTTTCTTTACCTTTTTGTGCTTTTCGTTCCATAGTAAAATAAATATTTAATTATTGATTTATATTATATCACCTTTTTTATTGCCTTAAGCCATCCTAAATAAAATTCATTGCGTTGATTTCCATCCATCTGCGGAATGACACGATGATTGGTGGTACGCATAGCGCTCACTTCATCAAAACTATGCCATAATCCACGTGCAAAGCCATTCATGATCATTGCACCCAATGCCGAGGTTTCTTCTATGTCCGAACGGTTGATGATGGCATTCACCATATCAGCCTGAAATTGCATTAAAAATTTATTGTGAGTGGCACCGCCATCTACTCGCAGTTCCTTCAACGAAACTTCTGCTTGCCCTGTCATCAAATCCACCAGGTCTTTCACTTGATAAGCAATAGCCTCCAAGGCAGCACGCAAAATATGTGCTTTGGTCGTGCCGAGTGTCATACCGTAAATGATTGCTCTAGCGTTGTCAGCCCACCAAGGAGCTCCCAAACCGGCAAATGCAGGTACAAAGTAAACACCTCCGTTATCGGCTACACTGATGGCTTGTGCCTCTATTTCTTGTGGAGATTCAATAAGTTCAAGTTTCTCAACGAGCCATTTAATAGTAGCTCCGGTACAATGGATATTACCCTCGTAGGCATAAAATGTTTTTCCTAATGCTGCAAAACCTACGGAAGTAACCAACCCTTCGGGGGCATCTTTCGGTTCTTCACCGATATTGACCATAACAGAAGAGCCTGTTCCGTAAGTAACTTTACCCATTCCAACCTCAAAGCACATCTGTCCCACAAGTGCTCCGTGAGAATCGCCAAGCACTCCGGCAATCTGAATAGCATTAGTAAAATAGCCATCCAAAGTGGTCTCTCCAAAAATTGAATCGCATGGGTATACTTCGGGCATCATGTTCTTGGGGATCGTGAAAAGATGCAACAAATCATCATCCCAGGTAAGAGTGTGTATATTAAACAGCAAAGTACGTGATGCATTCGTATAATCTGTTGCATGTACTTTTCCTTCGGTTAATTTCCATATCAACCAAGAGTCCATCGTACCCATCAACAAATGTCCACTTTCTGCTGCTTTACGGGCTCCGTCTACATTGTCAAGTATCCATTTTGCTCCACTGGCAGCAAAATAAGGATCAATAAGCAAACCGCTCTTGCTCCGTACCATCTCGGTGAAACCTTCATCTTTTAGCCTTTGACAGGTAGCGGCTCCCCGTCTGCATTGCCATACAACGGCATGATACACAGGACGTCCCGTACGTTTGTCCCAGATCAGAACTGTTTCACGTTGATTAGTAATGGCAAGTGAAAAATGGCATTCTTGTTTATTCGGCAAACTATCAAGCAAGGAACGAATCGCTTTCAATGTATTGGCATAGATTTCCTCTGCATCATGCTCCACCCATTCTTCTTGTGGATAATATTGCTTGTGAGGTACATCGAACCGACTGATCATCCGGCATTGCTCATCAAAGAGTATGGCTTTGGTCGCTGAAGTACTCTGATCGACAGATATGATATAGTTTTTCATGGTCTAAAGGTATTTTTGTGTTTCAAGTATTTATAAGATAGGCAAGATAATAATTTGCCTAATCTATCATAGAATGTACCGCTTTAATAATTCCTTCCTTATCAATTTGATAGTAAGAAAAAATCTCAGGCGAAGTGCCATGAATGACATCTTCATCAGGTATACCAAGAATCTTTACAGGTACCGGCTCCTCAGACAAAGTTTCAGTCACGATGCTTCCAAGTCCGCCAAAGCAACTATGCTCTTCCACGGTAACAATCCTCTTTGTGTCATGGGCAGCTTTCTTTATTGCCTCCGTATCAGCAGGTTTCAATGTAGCCATGTCCAGAACACGCACACTTATACCCTCTTCCTTCAGTGCCAATCCTGCCTGATAGGCATGATAAACAGTCTCGCCCGTAGCAATGATCGTAAGGTCTTTGCCATCAAGTAACAAATTAGCCTTACCTATTTGGAAATCAAAATGATCGTCCTTATATACATCAGGCACAACACCGCGCCCTACACGAACATAAGTCGGTTTTGGATTTTCCACAAGCAGTTGTACCAACTTGGCCGTTTCACGAGCATCACACGGAAGAACGATATTCATTCCCGGAAATGTACGTAATACAGCAATATCATGCAAACTATGATGCGTGGCTCCAAGCGAACCATACGCCACACCTCCGCTTACGCCCAATATAACAACCGGATTCTTCGAATAAGCAATATCCACTTTTACTTGTTCAAGTGAACGAGCTACATAGAAACACGCAGGTCCGCATACATATACTTTCTTTCCACAGGTAGACAATCCGGCAGAAATGCCTACAGCGTTTTGCTCAGCGATGCCGCATTCAACAAATTGTTCAGGAAGTTCTTTAACAAAATCGTTTAATGTCACTGATCCGCGTGCATCAGTAGTTACTACAACTATATCCTTATCCTTGTGTGCAAGTTTAAGCAAAGTATTTGTAAAGCTTTTACGACAATCTATCTTTTGTTCTTCCATCTTATTCTTTCTCTAATATTGATAATCTTTGTTCTATCTCGCTCATAGCCAGCAAATATTGCTCAGGCGATGGCAAACCATGATGCCATTTGGGATCATTCTCCATGAAAGATACTCCCTTGCCTTTGGTCGTGTGAGCAATGATTAAATGAGGTTGATGATTGTTGTAATCAATTTCATCAAACGCACGAATCAAGTCGTCCACATCATCACCGTTGGCTTCAATGACATCCCAACCGAAAGCACTCCATCTTTCATTTATATTTCCTAGTGACATCACCGATTCGGTAGTACCGCTTATTTGCAATTTATTACGATCGATAATAGCCACCAGATTATCCAGTTTATATTGGTTGCCTGCCATTGCGGCTTCATAGATAGAACCTTCACCCTGTTCACCATCTCCCATCAACACATAGGTTTTGTATGATTGTTTATCCATTTTGGCAGCTATGGCAATTCCTACTCCGATTGATAGCCCGTGCCCCAGCGCGCCACTGCTTACTTCAATACCCGGCACTTCAACTGTAGGATGCCCGGCAAGTGGAGATTTAAATTTGCCTAATGTATCTGTCATTTCTTTTGAAATGAAACCTTTTGCCTCAAGCACGGCATAAAGAGCTTCCACACAATGCCCTTTGCTCATAATAAAGCGATCGCGGTTGACCATCTTTGAATTGCATGGATCTGTATTCATTACTTTAAAATAAAGAGTAGTAAGTACATTCATACAAGAAAGATCTCCACCTATATGACCGGCTTTAGCACGAAAAACAATTTCCATCAATCGTTTTCGATTCTTTTCACTCTGAATCTGAAGAACTTTATAGCACATGTTGCAATTATTTTATTTCGATTACTTTTGTTTTTATGTCACAAACATAACAAAACGAAAGTAATATCTACTCAAAAACGAAACAAAATAGTATGTATTTATTATTATTTAACAATATAAGCTAAGGACATATATATATTGGCATATCTTCTTTTTTACTAAGGAAATAACATGAAATAGGAAATAAAAACGACTAGAAGGAGTACCTGATTTAAGTGAGGAAATACACAAACAATATCATTTAACTGTAGAAGCTCTCTTTATTGCTTGTACTGAAAAGCAATAGGCTCCCGGCCACAAGGAATAGGGCCGGTGTCTTATCTCTTTATAAGTAAAAAATCTTTTGAAGACCTTAGATCACATGAATGTCGGAATCTTCCAGCAGCCTCTTTTGTTCAGGAGTGATAGAGCTGTCTGTTATGAAATAATCAATCAGTGAAACAGGGCCTAAGTTAGCAAACGCACATATACCGATTTTGGATGTATCAGCCACCAAATAAATTGTGTCTGAAGAATCTATCATGGCCTGCTTGACCACCAAATCACTGATGCTTGGATAAGTAAGTCCCAGATCCGGAGTGATTCCGGCAGTAGCCAAGAACAATTTACTTACATGAATATTAAAGAAGAAGTCGGCAGCTTTCTGCCCTGTCAACGATAAAGTCGGTGCTTTAAATTCACCACCGGTCACTATAAGATTGATTCCGGGGTTCTCCCCTAATATCAACGCAATATTTAAAGAATTGGTAATAACATTCAGGTTCTTATAATCAGTAAGTAATTTGGCAATCTCTGTGGTGGTTGAGCCGGAATCCAAGATGATGCTATCGCCATCCTTGATGTATTCAACGGCTTTACGTGCAAGTTCTTGCTTTGCACTCATATTACTTTGGTTGGATAAGGTGATATTTTTAGCAAACATGCCTACATCTTTCAAGAAGGCTCCACCGTATTCACGTTGCAAATAGCCTTCCTTTTCCAATATTTCCAAATCTTGTCTGATCGTTACATCCGTAACATTGAATGTATGGCAAAGATCCTGCACTTTGGCATGTCCATCTTCACGAATCATTTCAAGAATCTTCGTTCTTCTTTGATTTAGAGTCATATCATAATGAATCAAAAGTTATTTTTCTTTCGATATGCTTGGATATCTTTAATTGAAACAATCTTAATGTTGTGCTCAACTGCAATCTCTTTCAATTGTGGAAGACGTGCCATCGTTCCATCTGCATTCATAATTTCGATGAGAGCTCCGCCTGGAAGAAATCCTGCAAGACGCGTCAAATCATACACTGCTTCAGTATGTCCATCCCGCTCAAGCACCCCATTGTCAGCTGCATAAAGTGGGAAAATATGTCCGGGACGTGCCAGCTCTTCAGGTTTAATCACACCTGCAACCAAAGCTTTTATCGTAGCTGTACGATCATGAATAGAAATGCCTGTAGTACAACCATGCCCGCGTAAATCCACACTCATTGTAAAAGGGGTATCCATCAAAGAAGTGTTATTCTCAGCCATCGGATTTAAATCCAAATCCTTACAACGCTCTTTTGATAATACGGCGCAAAGCAATCCACGCCCATGAGTCACCATGAAATTTACAATTTCCGGAGTGACTTTTTCACCGGCTACAATGAAATCGCCTTCATTCTCGCGGTTTTCATCATCAACAACTATCAGAACCTTTCCGTTTCGAAGATCTTCAAGACCTTCTTCTATCTTATTTAAAGTTATGTCCATATACTTTCGCTTTGTTTTGGTTGCAAAATTAATGTAAAATAGAACAAAACAAAAATTTATTATTGTTTTTTGATCATGAACGTTTCGTTTTAGTAAAAAATGACCACCTTTGGCGACTCTTTTTTTGGGGTGCCCAAACGGAAAAAGAAAAGGCCACCCACTTTCATTCCAAAGCTTCTCATAATGATATTTGAATACAGTGGATAAATTTTTGCCACGTCTTATAAGAGCAAATCCCTATAAATCAATAGAATGTCGTTGAATATCAAGACCCCGAATGAACTTGGTGGCAGAATAATTCACATAATTTAGTACATTCCCATTGCTTTCTGATAGTTGATCTTGGCTATTAAAAAGTCATAAACTTCTGTTATGTACTCCTGCTCGGTAGGACTTAGTGACTTTTCAGTATCTAAGAGTTTCTCGTATGAGAATGAGCCCAAACCGTATTGCTGTTTCTTTAATTCATACACCTTTTGCGAAAGAAGGTAATTGTCGTAAGCGACAGCCAGGTTTTGTTTTGCATTATTAAGTTTTGTCACAGCCTCCTGCACTTCGTATTGTACATCGGTAATTTTCTGTTTCATTTCTAAATCAGTCTGTGCCAACTTTAGGTTAACCCCTCTTACCTGATTGGTATTTTTGATACTCCCGGAAATAGGGATAGACAATTTAACACCAACATAACTGACTGGTGACCAAGAAAATTTATCTGAGTAATGAAATGCTTCGTTTTGGAATAATTGTGTGTAATTGGCAAAAAGTGACAATGTAGGAAGATAGTTCTGTTTTGCCTTTTTCAATTCAAGCTGATAACCAAGTTGTTGAATTTTCAATTGTTTGATTTCCGAACGGTCTAGAATTGCATCATCTGAAGGTATTGTACGGGTATTCGGTTCAATTGAAGATTGTAAAGAATCGGTAAACAGAATAACTGATTGCAGAGGAACATTTATTTTGTATTTTAGATTCTGAATGCTCAGTAAGTAGTTTTGCTTTTGCTTATCCGTATTAGCTTTCGCATTTTTATAGTCCAATTCTACCTGCTGCATATCGTTTTCGAGCATGGCACCATTACTATATTTACCATTGGCAAGATCGTAATACTCTTTATAGCGGTTTTCATTTTTTCGTGCTATTTCGTATTGCAATGATTTAAGCAGGACATTATCGTACGATTCAGATATTTCTACTTTAATATTGATATCCAAATTCTTATTTTTTTCGCGTTCAAGTGCCATGTTGTTCGATGCAATTTTTATATCAGTATATAAGCTTGGTTTATAAATAGCATAGTCTAAGTCAAGGGTAAATGCCGTATTATTTTTCTGTCCCAATGCTATTTTTTGAGATTGGGTAAAGCCTAACAAACCTGGAGAAATAATAGTCGGCTCTACTTGGCCATGATATGTAATTTTCCCATCGACCGAAATATCCGGTAAAAGTTCTTTTCTTGACATGACAACCTTATTCTTTGCCATTTCAATATTCAGAGCTCCGCCTTTTGCATCAAAGCGATTCTCGAGACCAAGCTGTATAGCCTGATTAAGTGACAATTTTAGTGTATCGGTTTGTGCAGCTGCTGTACAGCAAAATACACTAAGAACCAGTAAGTTTATTATCGTCTTCATATATTATTATTTTACATTTATTCTGCTGAAACTTTAGCAGTCTCATTCGAATTGTTTTTTTTATTTTTAATCAATAGAATCAATGGAATAGTAATCAAGAACAGCAGCCCTACAACCATGTAAGCATTATCATAGCAAACAAGTTGCTGTTGCTTCGTTAAACCGTTTTCGAGAAGCTGGCAAGCCACTCTGTTGGCATCGTCGGTTGAATAGCCTGCTGACAAAAAGTTCTGTGAATAGGCTGCTAACCTATCAGAAACCATTGCATTATAATTGCTTATATTACCAATCATATTACTCCTCACAAATGCACTTTCATGATTTAAATAAATTCCCATTAAAGCTATTCCGATAGCTGAACCCAATTGACGCATAATATTGGAAAGCCCTGTTGCCTGAGCCAAGTCTTTCCCGCGCAAACCGGATAATGCCATAGACATAATCGGTATCATCAAAAAAGCTTTACCAACCCCATTAAGTATAAATGGCCAAAAGAACGTTCTTTCACTGGAATCGGGTGATGAGAAAGAAAGAAGTATTAAAAACGCAGAAAACATCAGTACACCGATAATGCTGGTAATATTGTAATTGAGCTTTTTCAAAACAATTTTACTGACAAAGCTCATAGCCAAAGCAGAAGCAACAGCGCTGGAAATAAGGAATGTTCCTTGTTGCGTGGCTGTCCAACTAAGAGATACTTGTGTGAATAAAGGGAAAATAAAAATTACACCCAATATCATCATACCCAGTATTAAATTCAATAAATGACCGATAGCAAGATTGAAGTTTTTATATAGTTTGATGTTTACAGCAGGTTCTTCTACTGTCAGTTCACGCCAAACAAAGGCGATAAGTCCGATAACTGCCAGAACGAAGAAGAATGTAATTTCCGAGCTTTCAAACCAGTATTTATCAGCTCCCTCTTCGAAAAAATATTGAAGAGAGCTTAACCCAACAATTAAGAACAGGATACCCCACCAGTCCATCTTCTTAGGTTTGACTGCTGCGTTAAGATTCGGAACAACAGACCATGAAAGAAATGCGGCAACAGTGCCAATAGGAACATTAATAAAAAAGATCCAATGCCATGAAAAATTATCGGTTATAAATCCACCCATAATGGGCCCGATAGCCGGTCCAATCATAAGACCGATACCAAAAATTGCCGTTGCCGTAGCTAATTCTTTAGGAGGGAAAGCATCCGCTATGATACTCTGGGCGGTTGATAATAAACCGCCTCCACCCAAGCCTTGTATAAATCGCCACAATACAAGTGTCCACAAACTGGTGGACAACCCACACATTAAGGATGCAAAAGTAAAAAGCACCACAGATGCCGTAAAATATACTTTTCGTCCAAATAAATCTGAAAGCATGGCCGATAACGGAACCGTGATAACATTTCCAATAGCGTAAGCAGAGATGACCCATGCGATCTCAAGTGTAGTGGCACCAAGGCTGCCCATCATTTCACGCAAAGAGACATTAACTACCGTGGAGTCGATTAATTCAAGTACAGCACAAGACAATGCCGTACCAATAAGAATCCACTTTGCAGAGCCGGTCAAGTATTGAGTCGGTTTTTGAAAAGTTGCTTCCATGGTTTTATTCTTTAGTATTAATTTTTATAAACACACTCATGCCCGGAAACAACAAGTAATCCTTATCTGTAAAAGGCTTATTGATCGAAATTCTTATAGGAACGCGTTGAGTGATTTTTATAAAATTACCTGTTGCGTTATCCGGTGGCAACAAAGAGTATTTTGCACCTGTAGCACCTGAGAATGATTCAATTTCCCCTGTCAAATCAATATTCGGATAAGCATCAACTTTTATTTTTACATCTTGTCCTATTTTGATATCCTTCAGCTGAGTCTCTTTCACACTAGCTGATACCCAAAGATTTGCGCAATCTACAACAGCACATAGATTTTGACCGACAGAAATGTACTGCCCTTCCTCTACGGTTCTTTTAGAAACAATGCCATTACAAGGAGCACGAACAATGGCATAATTTAATTGTTGTTGAGCCAGAATTAAATCAGCTTTACATCGTTCTATCTCTGCTTGCGCAATATTAATTTGATTTCCATCCGATTTTGCTAGAGATTTTAGCCCCATAGTGGTTGAAGAAGAAGATTTTTGTAGACTAATTGATCGTATATAATCCGCTTTAGAAACAGAAAGATTCGTTAATGCCGCTTCATATTGCTCCTGAGTAGCTGCTTTTATTTTTAGCAATGCACTTGTACGGTCAAATATATTTTGTGCATTTTCAAGATTCGCTTTAGTCAATATAATCCCTTGTGCATAGGAATTTGCAGTTAAGTTTCCGGCTCTTGCATTCTCAGTACTAGCCGATGTTTTATTTTGTGAAGCCAATAATTTTGCTTTGGCAATTTTCAATGAAGCTTCAGCCTGAACAAATTTTGCTTTTAGTTCAGTTGTGTCAAACACAAATAGTATCTGACCTTTTTCTACTTTTTGATTATCCTTGAAATTAATAGATTTGACATATGCTGTAACTACCGATTTGATTGGAATAATGTTACAATCTATTTGGGCATTATCTGTGGTTTCATATGACTTGCCCTTTATCCAATAAACAATGCCTGCTCCAAGCATCACTGTTAATACCGTAGCAATAATTATTGTTTTGTACGGTTTTTTCTTTTTTGCTTCTGTTTCCATTTCCTTTTAATATTATGTTTAGATAATAACTAATTGCAGGTGCAAAGTTACTTTCTAAGCTATCTGTTAGGAATGGAAAAGATGCCGAATTGGACAGAATGGAGGGTGAAAATTCAGCGAGTGAATCAGGTGGCCGAAAGCCAATTAAGAAAATCAGATACTTTAAGCTTATTCACCTTAATGGTTTCTTTAAGAGGTATGGTAAGAGTTACTGATAACGAACGAGCGAAATGAGTGGCTGCTTCTTTTACTGCTTTACGCTGAATCAGATATTGTCTGTTTGCCCTGAAAAAATGACGGTCAACAATAGTTTCAAGTTCATCAAGAGGCTTGTTGATGGTGAATCTTTCTTGATTGAAGGTAATTAAGTGAGTGACTTCATTCTCTATATAGAAAAGAGCGATATCCGTTATTTTAACAGGAAGTATTTTGTCTTTATAGTAAACCAATATAGAACCTTTCTTTTGGTTTTCCTTGTTTTCAAAAAATTCAAAAAGTTCTTCCAAATGATTCTTTTTTGAAGCAAACCTCTTTTCCAGTTCGTTATATTTCATCAAAGCATTGTTGACAGATTCCAGATCAAATGGTTTCAAAATATAATCGATTCCGTTTGTTTTAAAGGCTGTTAAAGCATATTCATCGTAAGCTGTGCAAAACACTACAAGTGACTTTATTTCTATGTTTTTGAATATATCGAAACACAATCCGTCTCCCAACTGTATATCGCTAAAAATAAGATCGGGATGTTCATTTTGTTTAAACCACTCTATAGCATCTTCTACCGAAGATAATATTGCAGCAATGTGTATATCGGGATTAATTTTCCGGATGGTTCTAGCCAGATCATCAGCCGTAAGCTGTTCATCTTCAATAATTACCACTTCCATTTTCTAAGATCTTTATGCTTACCATGAAGCTGTTGTCAATTGTTTTTATAATAACCTCATCGCCTGAGAGAACTTTGTATCGTTCGGTCAGATTGGCCAACCCTACGCCAATTGATTCTTCTGAAGTGTTTTTAACCTGCAAGTTGTTTGATACAGCAACACGCCCATCTATGTATTCGATATTGATGTGTAACGGACGTTTTATTGTCAGCACATTGTGCTTGATCGCATTTTCAATTAATTGCTGGATAGAAAAGACCGGAACTAATCCGCGCTTTTTACTTTCAGGAACCTGAATAGAAAACAGCAGCGCATCTCCGAACCGCACCTTCTGCAGCTCAAGATAATCGATGCAAAAATCAAGTTCTTCTCCAAGCGTTAGCGTATTGCGATCATTAACCGATATAGAAATTCTTAGAAAATCTGACAAGCGTTTGAGATAAATAACGGCATCAGGATTATCATGAATCAGGGTTTTCAGGGTACTCAATGTATTAAAAATAAAATGCGGATTTACTTGCTGCTTGAGTTGTTGATACAGTGCTTCAATGTTTTGGGCCTTAAGCGTTGCATTCTCCACTTCCAGTTGTTGTTTGGCAAATATATTTCTTGGTGCGTTAAGCATAAAGTAAATCAAAGTGCTCGAGAAGAATAATATGAATATAAATAAAACAAGGAAGATCCACAAAGTAGGCAGAGAGGCTAATTCTTGCTTGGATATTATGGACTGAAGATTCATTCTATCTGAAATGATACGTCCCAATATCTTCGTTGCAAAAAGACCTGCAAGTATGGGAGCAGAAGAGAACAAAAGGCTTAACAGCACTTGTTTTCTAGCTATATAATCCGAATCACCTTTTAGACGAGACATTAGATAAATATTTATAATACTGATTATAAACACCGTACAAGATATTATTAATGCAAAAATCAGATTAGCAAACAACAAATGTTGTGGCTCGATCTGCAGAAAGTAATACTGAGTAAGCATTTCCACTGTCAAAGCAAGGCAACCGGCTGCCAGCGAAATAAATGCCGCCAACATGAAAAGGACTTTGGAAGATCTATTGTTGTTCATATAAATGTCGATGATAATATTATACACAAAGGTACTAATTTTATTCCGTTTTTGCCCATTGGAGAGATTAAAATTACACCCTTATTCGAGTGATTTTTTAAAGACTTGACAGCACCCTAGAAACAAGCTTAAAACAGGGGTGCGTTCCTATATACCATCGACTACTCATCCAAGCATGAATCACTACCCCATTCCTTATAGGATCGCACCCCAATGCTATATAGCAACGATACGCTTCTGAATATTTACAAAACGAAACACTATAATACAAACGTATACAAATAGTTAGTTCACTTGTTCGCGCCCCCCTACACCCTCATTTTTGCACTTTTGCTGTAATCAACTGTAATAGTGCTATTTATCGTCGTTTTTTAACACTTGTTTTTTCCTGTTTTTGGCGTTCAAATACCGTTCAAGCACCGTTCGAAGAAATTCAAAAATCAATAAAAATTATTCAAATATCTATATATCAGTTGATTAATAATTAATGGAATATAATTAACTTATTTTAGATAGTTCGCGTAGTTCGCGTTAGTTCGCGCTTGAGTGAAAAACGCGAACTAACTCTGTAAAAGTATTGTAATTTACATGTAATAAGTATGTTATAAAATAAAAGTAGGCCATAATGTATGAATATGTAAAAATAAGGAGAGTTAGTGCGCGATATTTTTTTTAGCGCGAACTAACGCGAACTACGCGAACTAACTCCCCCTATTTCGTGTTTTTCCTCAACCCTTCCTATTTTCTACTAATCTATGTAATAATCTTATTATAAGTAATATATATAATATATTACATAAATATAATATATTTATATAATATAATTTCCATAAGAAACTAAATGTATAGAAACTGTATATTGGATGAGAGTAATCATTTTACTATCAATAGTATATGAATTTCATTTTGTATAAATATAGAAGTAAAAAATGAAAAGTGCGATTTTACGGATAAGGGGGGTGCGAACTAGCGGAATTTCATGTTGTATCCACTTTTTATGCACTTCTGAACATAAGTTATGAATACGTATTTATACAAATATTCAGAATACAAGCCTTCATTCGCAGTCAAATGAAGGAGCATGAACGACAGGTAAAACAACATTAAAAAATGCCATAGAATTCTGCATAAAAAGGTTGCATATTGCAGCAAAAAAGACTACCTTTGGGTATTGAAAGAAGACGTTATAAAACCAAGTTTAAAACAGTCATTATGGTTACATCACACAGCAAAAAAGAGAAATACAGCACGGAGATTTCAAATGGAATCACGGCCATTTTATCGGACGCCACCTCAAAAGACGGTGGAAAAGGCGAACAATTCAGGCCTCATGAACTCCTATGCGCTGCATTGGCATCGTGTCTCAACATCACAGCGCGCATGGTGCTTGACAGAAAAGAACTGAAATACGACGACGTGATCGTAAAAGTGGATCTGGATCGAAGTGACGAGAACAAAACCAAGTTTGTCTATCACGTTGACATCATCGGCGACATCGACGAAGCTACCAAAAATAAAGTAATACACATGCTTAGAGGTTGCCCGGTGAAGAAAACGCTGGAGAAAGAAATCTCTGTAGAAGCGGCTGAATGAATCTTGATCGGCGCAAGGAGAGGAGAGTGGGTGAAATCTGAAAAATATTATATCTTATAATAAAAATATTTATATTAATACTATCTTTGCATAAAGATAGAAGTAATCACATCATTATAAACGAAAAGAGATGAAAGAAATACGAATGGGAAACTTTAGATGCTACGCAGATCAAAGCATCGAGTTTAAACCAGGTATAAACCTACTTATCGGTGACAATGCAAGCGGAAAAACAACAATACTGAAAGCCTGCAAATATGTACTAAGCGCATTCTTTTCAGGATTTAGTGATGAAAATACTAGATGGATCAGCCCTGATGAAAGTGACTTTACGGAAAATATAAAAGATGGCATAATCCTACCGGAAAAGCCTGTAGAATTAGACTTCACATACGATTACGATATATACAGCAAAGTTCCAAGCAAGAAACAGGGACTCCTATTTGACACAGATACTAATATATCTGAAGAAGAAAAGTTCACATTACAAAAAGTCAGTAAGAAGAATAGCCGTGCATTGGTTTCAGGGATATCAGGATTTAGGGATTATGCAAAAGAATTATATGAAGAATTCATTTCTGAAGAAACAAGCCAACAAGTATATGCACTTCCTTTATTTGCTTGCTTTACAACCGAAGATATTCATACTACTCGTACAACCACTAAAATAGAAATGGGTAATTTCATCAACTATGCACAAAAGAACTCATTCGGTTATTACGAGTGCTTGGATGGAAATGGATTTCTACCCTATTGGCTAAAACGATTGTTGGTGCTGCAAGAAGGGCAAAAGAACTTACAAGAGATTGAGATTGTACGCCAAGCTATCAAAGATGCTTTAGGAAAAGACGGTTGTAATATCATAGGCGACATGCATATTCGTCCTATTCAGAAAAAGATTTACTACATTCTAACGGATGGTCGCGAAGCAGAATCGGCACAGTTGTCTGATGGTTACAAAAGACTTGTAAACATCGTTACAGACATAGCTTTTCGTTGTGCTTTATTGAACAGGGGAAAATATAACATAGAAGCATGCCACGAAACCAAAGGAACCGTATTGATTGACGAGATAGACTTGCACTTACACCCCACTCTGCAAGCTTCCGTATTTAAAGGACTTCGGAATGCATTTCCTAAGCTACAATTTATTGCCACTACTCATGCGCCAATGGTCATGACCGGCATAGAAAATAATGAAGAGAATGTCGTGTATAGACTTAGTTATTCTACTACGGATGGATATGAAGTTGCTACAGCCAAAACATATGGATTGGATGTATCAACCATTACTGAAGCCATATTGAATCAAAGTCCAAGAGATGAAGCCGTTGACAATCAATTAAAACAACTATTTGATTTAATTGATGAAGAACAAACCGAAAAAGCCAGGTTCCTTTTCGACGAATTGAAATCACAGTTTGGAGACACCTTGCCAGATTTGGCTCGAGCTGAAGCGATGTTGAACTTTACGATTGAGGACGACAATGAGGAAGATTGATAAGGGAAAAGAGCCCAAAGAATGGAAAAAATATCGTAAAACAACTAATGCAGAATACCAGGCTATCCCTGAATTAAGAGACTCATTGCTAAAAGAGCAAGGTTATATTTGCGCTTATTGTATGCGCCGCATACCTATTAGAGACCAAAACAGCAATGAATCGAGTCGCATAGAGCATATTCAAAGTAGAACGAAATACCCTAAACTAGAACTATCATACAAGAATATGGTTGTCTGCTGCCCAGGAGCAATAGATAGCGATAATCCCCAAAAAGGGAAATATAGTAATTTCCATTGTGATAAGTCCAAAGGAGAAAACGATATTTCATTTAGACCATTTGATCTCTCATTTATTTCCACATTAAAATATAAATCAAAAGACGGTACAATAGAATCATCCAATGATAAATTCAATAAAGAGATTAAGAATACACTCAACTTAAATAATGCCTTCTTAAAAGCGAATAGACTCCAAACACTAAAAGGTATTCTCGATTGTTTGAGCAAAAAGAAATTGAAAGAATCAAAGATAAAAGAGCTGTTGGAGAGTTGGAATAAGAAGGATGATAAGGGCATGTATAAACCTTATTGTGGCGTTGTTGTTTGGTATTTGGAAAAGATACTTAGGCAACTGAGATAAAAGGGAGAGAGTTGGCAAGAGCTTACTAGCTAAATTATAAAAGAATCATCACTTTACACCTAATCGGGTATAAAATGATGATTATTCCTTACACAGTATATTATTTATGTTGTTTTCTCAAAGCCTCTACAGCATCGTTGAAATTATTATTATCCTTTTTCTTATTCCACTCATCCCAAAAATTGACGGTAGCACTATTGGGCTTTATTGTCGGTTCATCAACTATAACTCTACAAGGTAATAATGAAGCATCTCCTACAATTAAAGCTTCCCCAATATCAAGTATTGGAAGTGTTTCTGCAAAATCCCCCAAATTATCAGGAAACAATCTTTTTATCACATTCTGGTCTTCAGCATTTGTCAAACGCATCGCAACAAAATTGCCACATTGACTCAATATAGTTTTATTTACATCTGAAGGACGTTGGCTTATTATCACTAATGAAATCCCATATTTTCTACCTTCTTTTGCAATTCGCTCAAAACTTTGCGTTCCCTGCTCTTCTATACTAGTTTTTGAATTAGCTGGAATATAAAGATGCGCTTCATCGCAGAACATAGCAATAGGATGTCTGTCTTCATCTTTCGTCCACTGCATAATTGAAAAAACTAAGCGAGCAATTAGTCCTGTTATCAATGGTAATATATCAGATGGAACCTCGGAAAAATCAATTATTTTAATTCCACGATCCCCAAATCCGAGTAACTTACCAACTAAAGAAGAGAACCATTTATATTCAAGTAGCTTTGGATCAGCATTAAAAATAAAATTAAGTCTTTTATCTGCTTGCTTACTCTTTAGACGTTGAATAAAACGAGTTAATTTCCCATATAATGGACCTTGTTTGGTCGTACCAGTTTTAGATCCAGGATCCAAACGAGTATCTTCCTCATTTAGATCAGTTAGAACGCCACTAATTAAATACGGAATAGGACTCTCTACTGTAAGATTGCTCAATATATCGAGTTTATCTTCATGAGATAATTGCTCTTTTTTGTATTTTAAAATTGAATCAAATAATATTCTTGACTGATTAGGGGCATTTGCATCACTTCTATCTAACAGCAATGACTCTATTTCTTCATAGGTTAAAAGCCAATAGGGTAAGAATATAATATTTTCATCATCAGGATTATCAGCAGGGCCAGCTATTCTTAAAAGTTCAGTGTTTTTTAAATCCTTCAACGGCTTGTACTCTCCATGCATATCAAAAACAAGGGCATCAACAGAATCTAAATTGGAAGCCTTCTCTAATATATTAGCAACTGTGCATGATTTACCAGAACCAGTTCCTCCTACAATTACAGCATGCCTTTGAAAAAACTTATTACCATCAATATTAGCATCCGAATTTTCGGAAATAGAATATTTACCAATTTTAAGTGGATTTTCGCTATTTGAAGAAATTATATTCATAAAACGAGATAACATCTCCCCTTTCAATAAAAAGCATTCAGCATCAATGCTTGGCACTGTATTTAAAGTCCGCTTAAATTTATTTTTTTCAGTTCCATCTTTATTTAGTAATGTGCCGACAAGGTTAACACGTATAACATTGTCAATAATAGTATCAAGTTCTGATTCGTCATCAATCTTTTCAGATATAGCCTTACGCATAATTTTAGAAACAAGACCAATTATCTTTTCACTGACCTTAGTTGAAGTAATCTGAATTATTTGATTAATTTGAACGCTATTTAACAAATTCTCTTCACTTACTTTTATAATGACACTACCCGTATCAACGCTTTGGACAAGTCCAATGAGTAATTCACCTTCTGTGTTATTCATATATATTCATAAATTTAGTTAATTCCCAATAATTCCCATCTATAATAAAAGTCTTTTCGCCCTCTATGTTGTCTCTCTTATATGTAATCATGGATCTATTTTTATCCGCTTCTTCCAAAAAGATATACTTTTGAGCATTTTTAAGTTCTGCATGAGTAGTAGTTGTTACCTTTTTTGTAATCAATACAATAGGAATACCTTCTTTAACTTTCCGTATTATCTCAGGAGTTAAGTGTTCATCATTAAATCCAAACCCTACGGCGAAGAAACTTTGCGCACTCTTTATACAGCTATCAGCTTTTTGTATTAATTCTCGATACGGAGGTTTATAAGCTTCCTGATACTTATTTTTCCCAGGAGGTATAATTTCTCGTTCATATCCAGTATCATCATCAGCAGATAAAAACCTTATATCGCCATCAATATCAAACCAATTCAATGAGCCATGTACTTTTATAACATTAACAATATCTCTATTTCTAAATAGTGAATCATTGAACAATGATAATTTCTTATCAGTAAACCCATCAGTATAACTATATTGATTATATGATAACATATATTCTAAAATACAATCATAATTTGTAGTTACGATATCCAATTTATGAGGATGTGCAGCATAAAAATTATCAAACATTGATTTTATACCAGCAAACGATTCATCTTTACTTATTATCTTAGATAAAGCGTTTAAATCTGATTTACATATTGCATCACCAATAAATCCTCTTATTTTACGAATATGCTTTAGATATTTTTCTTTTCCTAGTTCTTTTTCTAAATTATTATTGGTCCCGTCAAATTCTGGAAGTTTATCTTTGAGAATTTCATTTAAATCACTCATACTTGGCATTCCAAAAGGAATTGTTGCACCAGATCCCCACACGATTAAAGGTGGTTTTTTTAAATAATTCTGTACCAATCTAAAAAGAAGTTCTTCATTCGTATCAATTTCCATATTTTAATTATATATTAACAATACAAATATATAGAGAACAAATAAAAAAAGCAAGCTACCGCACCTATTTTATTTATTAAATGAATGTTCACATCTCATTTCATCTTATCTTCCAAAAAAGGAGAATAATAGGCTGAAATCCACTGCCATTAAATAGTTTTCAAAAAGCAAATACTACTAGAATATACCTGATAAGGTATAAATCAACGTATAAATCATCATTTTATACCCGATTAGGTGTAAAGTGATGATTATTTTATATATTTGCCCCCTAAAGGGTATAATTTATGGAACATACAACACTGTCAGAATACGTGAAGCAAATGCGAAATTACTTTCAATATGCCTAATTGTCATAAAAAATCCTCTGCTATTTTGGGTATATACTTTCATCTGACAATGTACACATTTTTAGTCTGTTATTGATTTTACATATTTCAGGAATGAATGGTTCTCAATAGATTCTTTACTGATATATTCATCTTTGGGTTCTTTATTGACATATTCATAATTAAGTTGGGCTAAATCATTTAAAAGAAAGAATAGCTCTATATGTTGTTCTGAAGGTATTCTTTTTCTAAGATTCCCAATTGATTGAGATAACATATTATCCTTCTCCCATAAACCAAGATAATTACTATAATCTCTATCCCAGACCATATCTCCGTTCACAACTTTTACAACAGGAACAAACCACTTCATAACATCAAATTTAAGGTCTGATTTCGGATCTATTCTTCCATCCATCAACCCTTTTAGATATTTTTTGAGTTCATTAATCCAAACATCAGATGAAATATTTTGATAAATGAATTGCTTTGTATCATTATCTAACGCTCCTTCTATCTGATTAATAAACCTATCAATCAATATTTTACGGCACTTCGGCAAATCAAATGAATCATCAAATGTACGCTGATACTCTCTATCTGATAATTGATTCAAAAGCATAAGTAATAAGTTGACATGACTGTCTTTTATAATGAATCCATCTAATTCTTCAAATTCCTTTTCTCTCGTTTCCTTCACATTATTACTAGCACCATGATACAAATAATAGAACAGGTCTAATATCCGGTAATTTTCAAATACTTTTTTTATAACTACTATTTTAGATAATGCTTGATCCATTTTTAATGAACATTCTTCATCAACAGCTTCATCAACAAAGAGTAATAATTTATCCAACAAATTTATTTTTGAGATTTCTAAATTATGCAAACCAGAAAACTTATGGATAAAAGAGTTTTGTTTATCCTCTTGAAAGATGTGCTTTATTTCATTTTTATATCTCTCTATATTATCCTCTTCTAAAATTCTTTTTACAGAGGTATAAGTCATTTGGTTATTCTTAAGTTTATAAGAAAAGTACCTAAAATAGACATCTTCATAGCAAAGGCTGTTAACTGTACAATTAGATGTTGATCCAGGAAATAAATAAATTAGAAGGCTGGGTATAATTTTTTGTACTATATCCTTCTTTCTATCATCTATTAATTCTATAACAGAATTATAACTAGGCGATGTTTCCTCATGTATTTCTTTCGACAGTCTGTCCACTGACTTACGAAAAGATGGTTCCTCTTGAATTTTTTTAATAATTAAATTATATTCAGGTTGAAGAATATATATTCCATCTTTCCAATCACTTTTGCCAGTAAAATAAAGCAATAAATTATCATGATCTCTCAAGACTTTATACACGCCTTCTGCTAAATACTTAATAAGTTCAATCGCAAAAAGATCAGTGATATTAATATCTTTTAATAGACTAAAATCTAAATTATCAGAATTATTTGAAACCAAAGAGTCTATTGCAAAAGTATAATTATTAAGAAAACGCTTCATATCCCGAATATTGCTGAATACATTACCGTCTTGACACAAACTTACCAATTGCTTTTTTAGTCCTGTGATAAGTGATTTATCATCCAAATAAAACGAAAGAATTTCTTCTACTTCTTCAGGGAATATGGTATTCATCAACACATTATCATTTGCAGGTAGCAACAACTCAAAATTAATAAATTTCTTTAGATAGGCATCCGGATCTTTTACGCCTTTTACATGCAGAATTTGTTTTAAATAATCATTATCAGCAGCCATAACATAGAACATGTTTGGAAAATCAGCAGTATTACGTATTAATCCTAACAACATCATAAGTTCGTTTTCATGCAAGCGATCTACGTCATCAATTAAAACAATAATAGGTCTATTTAACAGACTAATATCATCCTTTAATGATTCTCGTTCCTTCAAAATTGAAGATTGTCCTTTAAAACAATCCTTCATTATAAAAAAGAAAACATTCTTAGAAGAATAGAACTCAAATAACTTACAGAGATATTCATTTATCTTTTTACCAATATGGGGCAAGAATTCAGATAAATTTTCCCCTAGTATCTGGAAGAATTCGCCGATAATCTTTTGTGGGTTATCACATAACCATGGTTTATAATCGAAGATAATCAATTGATGATTATTGGCATACCCCGCTGCTTCCTTCTTCAGAAGAAAAAGAAAAGAGGATTTCCCATAACCATACTCTTCAGAAAGATTGATGGTAAATGATGTATTTAATTTATTGTTTCTATTTTTCTCTACCGTTGCTAATATTTTAGAAAGAAGAATCTTCCCACATGTCTTTCTATCAAAATCATCTTTCAACGTTGGTGAATCTACCAAGAAAGGTTTATCGGTTGTAAAAGACGAAGTGCTCTTTTTCGGCCTTTTGTTAAAAGAGTAACTCATATAAAGAATGAACGCCTCAAGGAAAAATATAACTGTCCAAATTTGTGCCACATAATCATAACCCCCCAAGAAAGAATAAAATTGATACCGTATATGAAAGATTGCATAAATCACAAAAAGGATAGCTTCAATACCATGCCTATCAACCAGTAATGACCTTTTCTTATAAATTCCGGATTCAATTGATATTGTCATTACTTCTTTAACCTTACAATATATCAAACGACAAATAACAAAGGGTAAAATAAAGAAAGATATTCCAGTAAGAATATTATCATCAGGTATTTGTGAAAGAATAGGATTAACAAAAAGTGCGATTAAGATATTATTAATTGGATTCCAAAAAACAATTAATAGTGATATCGCAACCAAAATAATAGCCAATTTATGCAAGATCTTTTTAGCTTGACTACTGCCTTTTTCTTTCAGATTATTTTCCATTACAAATGCTATTTATATACTTTTTATTTAAGCTTAAACAATAAAATTACTTATAATTATACCTTGCAAAAGTAGACAAAAAATCATTAACATCTATAAAAAGAATAAATTCATTCATACCAAGTGTCATAAAGTAATTAAATAGTTTTCAAAAAGCAAATACTACTAAAGTATACCTGATAAGGTATAAAGCAACGTATAAATCATCATTTTATACCCGATTAGGTGTAAAGTGATGATTATTTTATATATTTGCCCCCTAAAGGGTATAATTTATGGAACATACAACACTGTCAGAATATGTGAAGCAGATGCGAAAGCAATATGCTCTTACACAAGTGGAACTCTCTGAGAAATCGGGAGTGGGTCTTCGCTTTGTTCGTGAATTGGAGCAAGGCAAGCAAACTCTTCGTTTGGACAAAGTGAACCAAGTTCTGAACTTATTTGGTACCGAAGTGGGAGCTGTACCTATCGTAAAATCAATAGAATAAAAGCGCAAACAATGAAAAAAGCAGAAGTATATCTATATGATAAGCTGGCAGGAATACTGACAGAAGACGATGACGGTTATACCTTTCAATATGACGACCATTATATTCATTCCGACAATGCTGAGGCAATCAGCCTTACACTGCCGCTATCCACGAAGGCCTATAAAGACAAAGTTTTATTTCCTTTTTTTGACGGTCTTGTACCCGAAGGCTGGCTATTGAATATTGCAGAGAAGAGTTGGAAAATCAACCAGCTAGACCGTATGTCGCTACTATTGGCTTGTTGCAGAGATTGTATAGGTGCAGTTAGCATTGTTGAGATTAAAACGGAGGAGTAAATATGGCAAAATGTTTATATTGTTATAAAGAGTTGGAAGTTGACCAAATAGATTTTCACCCAGCATGTTCAAGAAAGATCTTTGGAACATCCGTTCCTCCTATTTTGCCATACACCCGTGAGCATATTACAGAGTTGGCCGAACAAGTCATTCGTAGTCAGACCACGCTTACCGGCGTACAAGCTAAATTGTCACTTGACATTAATAAAGGAGATCACAATGAGCCTCAGCGATTTACAATAGTAGGTCTATGGGGACAATATATATTGAAACCTCAGACAGATGCCTATCAATCGTTACCTGAATTGGAAGACCTGACGATGCACATGGCTGAGTTGGCTAAAATAAAAGTGGTGCCCCACTCCCTCATAAGATTCAACGATGGTGAACTTTGCTACATTACACGCAGAATAGACCGCAATACCAAAGGAAATAAATATCCGATGGAGGATATGTGCCAACTATCAGAAAGGCTTACAGAATATAAATATAAAGGTTCCTATGAGCAGATTGTCAAAGTAATTAACAACTATTCTTCAACTCCCAAGTTAGACATTATCAATTTTTGGGAACAAGTCGTTTTCTCATGGCTCACCGGAAACAGCGATATGCATTTAAAAAACTTCTCACTTTACAATAAAAAGAATGAGGGTTATAATTTAACTCCTGCTTATGATCTGTTGTCTACATTATTAGTGATGCCTGAAGATACAGAAGAATTGGCGTTAACATTGAATGGCAAGAAACGTAAGATTAACAAAAAGGACTTTATATTAGCATTAAAAAGCTCTGAACTCGATGATAAAATCATAGAGAATCTGTTTTCCAAATTCACAAAAGCAAAGGATAAATGGCTGAGCTTTATTGATACATCATTCCTCCCTTCTACAATGAAAGAGCAATACAAAACCTTAATCAACAATAGGTTTGAAAGACTGAGCTGATAGTGTTTTTCAATGGAACGGTTGATATCAACTCGAGTGAAGCAATTGCCAATGAAGTACCTTTCAATTCATCTGAATGGAGAAATAAGTTATTTTAGAAAATAAAGATAAAATGAAAGAAGTTCATGTAATCGTAGATCGTCCCAAAGGATATACGGACAAATATGGTAATGTATATCCCATAAATTATGGTTATATACCTGGAATCATTGGTGGAGACAATGAAGAACAGGATGCATATATTTTGGACGTTGACGCTCCTATTAAAGAATATGATGGTAAAGTTATAGCAATAATATTTCGGAATGATGATGTGGAAACAAAATGGGTAGTCGCAAATGAACCTTTCAGAAAAGAGCAAATACTTGAAAAAGTATCTTTCATGGAAAAGTATTTTGACTCACACATCAAGATGATTGAGCAAGATTAAATATTTTTATTCATGAACATAGCTTATTTGCTATATAGAAGACTCTAAATAAACAAAGCTTTGATTTAAAAGATAAAATCATTAAAAATGCCGGCAATCCTCTTTGGATTGCCGGCACTATTCATTTTATAGGAAATGGTTTATTTCTTTGTATCATAAACCACCATTCGTTCTATCCAGATTTTGTGTCCTGTGGATTTTGAACTTTTATCATCAGTAACCACCAAACGCAAGGTGTGTTTTCCCGGTTTCAGCCCCAAGATGTGGAAGATGTGAGAACGATTATCATTGTATTTCCCGGCTTCTTCACGATAGTAGGTGTCTATCTTTTCAACAAACTTTCCATCGACATACACATTGGCACGCCCACCGTCTACATTCCAACTGCCCAATAGTGTAGCGGCAGTACCGATAAACGAAATGTTCATTGATGCTCCCGGTTCGGTAGCCATTTTAAATAAATCGGGATCGCCGTCGCCATAAACAAAATTAGACCATTTGCCTTCAAATGTCCATTGCATCGAATCTTTTACCTGCACTTGATAGCTCATATACATATTGGGAAATGACTGTTCCAGCTTGCCTTTAAACAAGGGCTTTTGTGTTTTAATCAAATAACTGTTTCTATCAATTTTTCCACCGTTTGCCTTGACATTCTCATCCAAGAAAGTCATCGTTTGTTCCACGGTTTTATTGTATGAATAAGTGGTATGAGAGAACGTGTCATTAGCCATTGAAGGAATGCAAGACTTAAATGTATCAGGTATTTGAGAATATCCCTTCATGACACCTAAAATAGCCGTTACATTCGATGAGTTACAATCAGTATCTTGCCCGCAACCAATGGTTATCAGCATCGTCTTGTCAAAATCGCCATGACCGTAAAGTAATCCGATTACGATAAAAGCTCCGTTGATTTTTGCATCAATGTCGAGGTCGTGGAAAGGGACACAAATATCAGTTCTCCCCCATTTGTCTTGTATGAACTGCCATGTTTTTTGCCAATCATCAGGATGAAGCTTATATTGATCAACTACATCTTTAATGCACAGTGCATAAGTGCTTTTCGCAGGAATTGTCTTTAAAGCCTCAGCAACCACTTGCTTAGGATCATCATTAAAAAAGGCTAGTGCATGCATGGAAGAAATGAAAAATCCCCCATACAAACCGTCTCCATACGACATGATACGCCCTATCCGATTACACATTTTGGCTGATGAAGCAGGCATTCCCGGATTAATAAATCCAATGAAATCGGCATCAATTTGAAAATCAATGTCATCAGCATGCATGTTATATTTAGGACTGCCGGATAAAGGAGGCATAATGCCATTGAGATAGTTTTTACGACTTTGCAAATTTGCATGGCACAAAGAGAACTCTGCATTGGCTAAACCTTCGGCAAGCTTTGTATCGGAAACGTGCAAGCCGTATTTTTCCATCATCATCATAAAGCTCACTTGCCCATAGATGTCATCTTCTTGCAAAGACTCTTTCACCATCTCTGATTTCCAAGGAATATCACCCACAAACATTTTACCCACGGCTTTGTATTCCATTTCATGTCCACGCGCCACGCCAATCATTTTCCCGGCCCAACCGCCTGCCACTTTGTCCCTTAACTCCTCTTTGGTTATTGTTTTATATTTGCCTTCAGCACTAACTGAAATGGCTACCATAAACAATAACGTCAATAACATACTGTTCTTTTTCATTTGTAATTTGTTTATTAATAAATTGAAATGAAGCAATTACGATGCAAGCAATTCATTCAAAGACAAATAGCCTTATGGCTAAAAACCTTTGTATGCAAAGCCTGTATCCATTGCAACTGTTGAAAAGAAGGGTTTCTGTGACTGTGTGATTTCCTGCAAATATAATATCAAAGTTGCGTTTTCAAGAACAAAGTGGAATATATTTTCGTTATTCTACGATATACTGTGAATTAATCACGATAAGATTTATACCAAAGATAAAATTCTTTGATCATAATAAACATATTATTCACTATCTTTGATAAGAGTTCCGGTGTCATTCGGTGCATCCATTGCATGAACATTGAATGAACATTGAATGAACAGGGATGAATAATAAATGGCTTAAAACAAGAAAAAGACTATCATATTTTAATGAAACAACATGGAAAATAGAATTACATCTATATTTAATATTGAATACCCAATCATATCCGGTGGTATGGTTTGGTGTAGTGGATGGCGTTTGGCTGCAGCCGTGAGCAATGCCGGAGGATTAGGACTTATTGGAAGTGGTTCTATGACACCTGACATTCTTCGCGAACATATTCGTAAATGTAAAGATGCTACCGATAAGCCCTTTGGGGTGAATGTCCCGATATTCTTTCGTCATACTCAGGAAACGATGGATGTGATTCTGGAAGAAAAGGTTCCTATTGTGTTTACCTCTGCAGGACATCCTATACTGTGGACAGCAAAATTGCATGACGCCGGAATTAAAGTGGCCCATGTGATTGCAAATACAAAGTATGCCATTAAATGTGAAGAAGCCGGAGTAGACGCGATAGTTGCCGAAGGTTTTGAGGCTGGAGGACATAATGGAAAAGAAGAAACCGGTACGATGGTGCTGATTCCACAAATTCGTAAAGAGATTTCGATACCGCTAATTGCGGCGGGAGGTATTGCTACAGGAGCCGGCATGTTAGCCGCATTTGCTTTGGGAGCAGAGGGAGTACAACTGGGTACACGATTTGCTTTGTCGCAAGAAAGTTCGGCTAGCAACGAATTTAAGACTCTTTGTACACAATTACACGAAGGCGATACGATGTTGGCATTAAAGAAAATAACCCCTGCCCGACTTGTGAAGAATGAATTATATAAAGAGATTGAAAAGGCTGAGAACCGAGGCGCCACTGCTGAAGAGTTACAAGAGATAATGGGAAAAGGACGTGCCAGAAAAGGTATGTTCGAAGGTGACTTATCTAACGGTGAGCTTGAAATCGGTCAAATCACTTCGTTGATAAACGATATTCCAACAGTAGAGAGTATTATCAAAAACATGATCACTGAATACAATGCACAGATGAAAAAACTGTATCCGATGTGATGCAAATAATCGCATAATGTAACAATATCATCTATTTATTGAGAAAAGCGTTGAATTGTTGCAACGTTTGTTGTACTTTTGGAGTCTATATACATAAATTATTACAAAGTAATAACCTCTAAGTACAAGTTTATAAAGAATTATATATGAAAAAAAAGTATTTATTTAAAATCCTTGGCGGTAGCGCTATTTTGACGGCAACGACAATGACGTCATGTAAACAAACGAAAAATCTAACTAATGAGGTGGATCCTCTTGTTTCACACATCGACTCCACGACAAGACCTCAGAATGATTTCTTTCAATTTGCCAACGGCAAGTGGTTTAAACAAAATCCTATTCCTGCGAGCGAACAGAGCAATGGTGTTTTTCAACTGATTGAGGACACGGTGAATGCGCAGGTGATGAATGTTTGCAAATCGGCCTCTATTAAGGATGAGCCGAAAGGAAGCAATAAACAAAAAATTGGTGACTTCTTCTTTTCAGGAATGGATAGTACTTCGCTTAACAAAAAAGGCATAAGCGACTTGAAGAATGATCTAGCTAAAATAGACAATATAAATGATCTGAGCGGCGTTGTTACCGAAGCTTCTTATATTCACACAGTATCTGCATCACCTTTGTTTGACTTTTATGTGGCTCAGGATGACAAGAATAGCAGTAAATATCAGGTATATATCACCCAAGGGGGATTGAGCATGCCTGATCGTAATTACTACGTTGATACAGATACGAAATCTCAAACTATCCGTAACAAATTCGTCAACTACGTAGGGAATATGTTTGCCATTATGGGCTATGATGATGCCAAGGCAAAACAAGCTGCGACCAAGTTGTTGGAGATGGAAACGGCATTAGCAGAGACTTCCCGCAAACGTGAAGATACTCGTGATCCGTTCGCCAACTATAATAAAATGTCATTTGACAGCTTAAAAACTTTAACTCCCAACATCGATTGGAAAACTTTCACAAATGGTCTGGGACTTGCCAAAGTGGATACTGTGGTTGTAGGACAACCGGAATTTATTGTCGGATTGAATAGCTATTTGAAGAAGTATTCTATTGATGATTGGAAAAATTACTTGAAGTTTCAATACTTGAACGGATTGGCTCCATTCATGGACGATAAAACTTATATGGAATACTTCAATTTTTATTCTACTACGTTACGTGGTATACAGGAACCGAAGCCAAGATGGAAACGTGCTGTATCTATGACTAACGGAGCACTTGGGGAACTTATCGGACAAGTGTATGTGGATGAATATTTACCAAAAGGAACCAAAGAAAAGCTTCAAGAAATAGGTAATGCAATTAAAGCCGAATTTGCTCAACGCATCAAAGCACTTGATTGGATGAGCAATGCTACGAAAGAGAAAGCTCTATATAAACTGAATGCTGTGGTCATGAAAATGGGTTATCCTGACAAGTGGAAGGACTTAAGCAGCATGCAGATAGATCGCTCGTCTTATGTAAAAAATGTAATGAGTGCCAATACGTGGGAAATGGCTTATGTTATCCATAAATATGGCAAACCGGTTGATCGTACGGAATGGGATATGGAACCGCAAACTTATAATGCATATTACAATCCGTCAAACAATGAAATTGTGATACCCGGTTGCAACATCATTGTACCGGGCTATGAAAGGAAGATGGCAGACGATGCTCTATTGTATGCTATTATCGGTGCAACTATCGGACATGAAATTACTCACGGCTTTGATGATCAGGGTTGTAACTACGATTCAAACGGAAATTTGACAAACTGGTGGACAAAAGAAGATAAAGCTAAGTTTGACGTAAAGACAAAGATGATTGTGAAACAGTTCAACGATTATGTAGCAGTAGACAGCTTGCACATCAATGGTGAATTGACTCAAGGAGAGAATATTGCAGACTTGGGAGGAACAATCATGGCATATGAAGCATTCAAGAGAACAAAGCAATACAAGGATAATCAAATAATTGCCGGACTGAATCCAAGCAAACGTTACTTCCTTGCCTATGCTTTGGAATGGATGCAGAATATGCGTCCTGAAGCAATGGCTACTCAGGTAAAAAGCAACGAACATGCTCCTGCAAAATGGAGAGTGCTTGGTCCTCTTTCAAATATGCCTGAATTCTATTCAACCTTTGGAGTAAAGCAAGGTGATGAAATGTGGCGTCCTGAAAATGAAAGAGTAAAGATCTGGTAAACGATCAGGATACAAGATAAGAATAGATATAAAAAAAGAGTTCCGACAGGTATGAATAGCTAATAAAGCATTCTCCTGTCGGAACTTTTTTTATCACTCAGGCACGGGTATCAACTCTGTAGATACATAAAAGGTATCGGCACGATTGTTGCACGGACGACACAAGGGTGTAATATAATGAGTAGTGTCTGTACTGCCAACCATCACAACATGCCCTCCGACAATGCCTTTTGTGGTTGAACAATCTGTTGCACCGCAAGTAGATGCTTTCTTGCCTGTCTTCTTCTCCCAATAATCTAACCAAGAATCGTATTCGGATGGAGGATTATGAAAGCGATCAGGGCCGGTCATATTTTTTACTTTCGCCATATAGCTGAAAATTAAGTTCGTAATATTATTCTTTTCCTTGTTTATACAGAGATGACCTCTGTACTTTCCTAACACGAAAATGAATAAATTTGTTTACATTTGCATATCAAAAGACACAAAATAAATGCTAAAGAAGTAATAATAACATAAACATGGTACGAAAATAACCCGAATATGCTATATCTATTAGAATGAAAGAGAACTAATTTTGTAAATGTAATCAAAGAGATAAAAATACTACAATATTCAAATGTAAATAATATAGGAGACTTTTATTATGGCAGAAAAAAAACTTCATTTCGAAACACTTCAATTACATGTAGGACAGGAAACAGCTGATCCTGTAACAGATTCACGCGCAGTGCCTATTTACCAGACAACTTCGTACGTATTCCACAATTCAGCGCATGCTGCAGCCCGCTTCGGCTTGGCAGATGCAGGTAATATTTATGGTCGCCTCACCAATTCAACACAAGGCGTGTTTGAAGACCGTGTTGCTGCTCTTGAAGGTGGTGTTGCCGGACTGGCTGTTGCCAGTGGTGCAGCTGCTGTGACCTATGCTATTGAAAATATTACAAAACAAGGAGATCATGTGGTATCAGCCAAAACAATTTATGGCGGCACATACAATTTGCTTGCACACACACTGAAAGCATATGGTGTGACAACCACATTTGTTGACCCGGAGAAATTGGATAACTTCGAGAAAGCCATTCAGGATAATACCAAATTGATCTTTATTGAATCATTGGGTAATCCGAATTCTAACATTATTGACATAGATGCCGTGGCTGAAATAGCGCACAAACATAAAATTCCATTAATCATTGACAACACTTTCGGTACACCTTATCTTATCCGTCCCATTGAACATGGAGCTGATGTTGTGGTTCATTCAGCTACAAAGTTCTTGGGCGGTCACGGCACAACACTGGGTGGTGTAATTGTTGATTCAGGCAAGTTTGACTGGAAAGGCAGTGACAAGTTCCCTCAACTCACCGAACCGGATCCCAGTTACCATGGCATTCGCTTTGCCGATGCTGTAGGTCCTGCTGCATACGTGACACGTATCCGTGCCATTCTATTACGTGATACAGGTGCTACATTAAGTCCGTTCAACGCATTCTTATTACTGCAAGGTGTGGAAACATTGTCATTGCGTGTGGAGCGCCATGTAGAGAACACATTGAAAGTCGTAAAGTATTTGTCAAAAAATTCGAAAGTTGAGCGTGTGAATCATCCTTCATTGCATTCACATCCCGATCACAAACTATACGAAAAGTATTTCCCTAACGGAGCGGCTTCTATTTTCACCTTTGAAATTAAAGGTGGAGCAAAAGAGGCTCAGGCATGGATTGATCATCTGAAGATATTCTCATTACTAGCCAACGTGGCTGATGTGAAGTCATTGGTGATTCACCCAGCCAGCACCACACACTCACAATTAAGTCCGGAAGAGTTACTTGATCAAGGTATCAAACCAAACACGATCCGCTTATCTATTGGTACAGAACATATCGATGACATTATTGATGATTTGGAGCAAGCTTTTGAAGCAGTCTAACCATATTACACAGTTCAACTATCATGACAAAAAAGCCGAAGTTATATTTTTAACTTCGGCTTTTTTATTTGCGTTATTCTTTCCTATCAAATCTACTCATTCCAGAGCTTGCTTCAGATCAGCTATTAAATCATGAATATCTTCGATTCCTACAGATACGCGAATCAAGGTATCTGTGATACCAATTTTATCTCGCACTTCTTTAGCAACAGAAGAGTGTGTCATCAATGATGGCAATTCAATAAGTGATTCCACGCCACCTAAACTTTCAGCCAAAGCAAACACATTCAATTTCTTTAAAAATGCTTTTGCATCTTCTAGCGTTCCCTTCAATTCAAAAGACAATACCCCACCAAATCCTGTAGTTTGTACTTTAGCTAGTGCATGCTGAGGATGACTCTCCAAACCGGGATAAATAACTTTTTTTACTTTGGGATGGTTCTCTAAATAGTGAGCCACCTCCAACGCATTTTTCTGATGTTGCTCCAATCTGACAGCAAGCGTCTTTATTCCTCTCAAAGTCAAATACGAATCAAATGGAGGAAGTACCGCACCCACAGCATTTTGATTGTATTGAATCTTCTCATAATACACAGGATCATTTACTAATACAGCTCCGCCAAGCACATCACTATGACCACCGATATATTTGGTAGAGCTGTGTACCACAATATCGGCTCCCAAATTCAACGGCTTTTGGAAATAGGGAGAAAGAAAAGTATTATCAACTACCAGAATCAAGTGATGCTTATGGCTTATTTCTGCAATGGCTTTGATATCAGATATTTTCAGCAACGGATTAGAAGGTGTTTCGATCCAGACCAATTTGGTGGCAGGCGTAATCGCTTTTTCTACTTCTGTAGGATCAGTAGCATCTACATAGCTTACTCCGTATTCTAATTTTTGAAATACATTATTGAATAAACGCTTTGTTCCACCATACAAATCTTCAAAGGCTACAATATGGTCTCCGGATTTCAGTAATGACAACAGCACGGTCGACTCAGCAGCCAATCCCGAAGTAAAAGCTAATCCATAAGCCGCATTTTCCAAGGATGCAAGTTTGGTTTCCAATGCTTTGCGAGTAGGATTCAACGAACGTGTATATTCATATCCTCCCGTTGGGTCTGTGACATCTTTCCGCGCAAAGGTTGTGGATAAATGTATCGGAACCACTACATCACCGCTCGCACCTTTTCTATAATCAGGCTCTTCACCTGCATGAATGGCTTTTGTTGCAAAGCCATAATTCTTTTTTGTACTCATAATTGTATTCTTTATTAATTTATTTGCATTAAACTTACTTTAAATCCATTGTATATATTCCGCCAATTTGTCCATTTCGACAGATAATGATAATTCGTCACTTTCTTAAAGCCGTAATTCCACTTTTCTATTTCAGACAAATAACTGTTCCCCCATTTAAAGGGTGCCAATTGCAGATTAATACTCTTATGCTTTTTCAACTTGACAAACGATTGAGGTATTGTATCAAATACAATCCAACTGTTTTTGAACACAGCCCCAATCGCACTAAAAATCGATTGAACCTGCTTCTTATCCAAGTACATCAATACCCCTTCAACAATAATCAGTATATCCTTTCTCTCGCAGATTTCATCTATCCACGAAAAATCTAAAAAGCTTTTAGTAATACGAACATCATCATTAAAAAAGATTTTCCGCAACTCCATCGGCCTCTCTAAATCAAGCTGGTACCATTTAGCGTGTTTAAAACGAAGATGACGGGTATCAAGTCCGGCACCAAGATTAATAATAACCGGATTCTCCGTATTGCGTATGTATTCATCCACAATACTATCCAAAATTTTTGTTCTTATAGCAATCAGGTTTTGTGTATAGGTATCAGTAGACATTTTCTCAAAATCATATTCGATATGACTGATTATTTCTACAGCGGCATAATCTCTTACCACTCCCTTTTCAAGAGTTTCTTTGGCTTTAAAGAATAACGGAACAAGAAGCGTCTCCGAAACATTTTCCAGTCCGGTTCTGTAAATCTTATCACTTTCTATCATAAGCTCTTATTTGCTCTTGTATAAGAAATTAATCACATCAAACCGAGTAATCAAGCCTTCAAAATTGCCACTCGGATCCTCCACAATGGCGGTCAATCCGGCATCAAGAATCTTAATCAGTTCGCTTCTATCAGCTGTATAAGGGATTGTTTTTATGTTGGTAGTCATAAACTCTTTTACGGGAGTATCCATACTATATCCCTTGCCATGCAGAGCAAAAAACAGATCAGACTCATCGATAATACCTACCACTTTGTTTCCCTCCAATACCGGAAGTTGTGATATGTCATAAAGTTTCATCTGAGCATATACAGCTTTGAGTTTATCGGTGGGAGCAGCAAAAATAATGGCATGATCCTTAAAACGGCGTGTGATTATATCACGCAAATCACCTTTTAATTCGTAGCCAGTGAGTCCCTGATCCAACAACCAATAATCATTATACATTTTAGAAAGATATTTGTTGCCGCTATCGCAAGCAAGGGTCACTACCCTTTTGGGCTCAGTTTGTTCACGGCAATAACGTATGGCAGCACTCAACAGAGTACCTGTGGACGAACCTGCCAAGATACCTTCGTTCTTCAACAAAGCACGCACGGCATCAAAGCTCTCCTTATCGCTCACCGTATATGCTTTGTGTGTAAGCGAGAAATCGGCAATAATCGGCACAAAGTCCTCTCCGATTCCTTCAACGAGCCAAGATCCGGCATCTGTTCTCAAAACTCCTTTATTAATGTAATCAGCCAAAATAGATCCTTTAGGATCTGCCAACACAAAATTAGTCTGAGGAGATACCTTTTTAAAGAAATGAGTCAGACCTGTCAGGGTTCCAGATGAACCTACACCCACAACTACCGCATCCACTTCATGATTGAGTTGTTCCCATATTTCAGGTCCGGTAGATGTTTCATGTGCCAACGGATTAGCGGGATTTTCAAATTGATTGATATAAAATGCTCCACGTTCCTTAGCAACACGGATGGCATAATCCTGATAATATTCTGGATGTCCTTTTCCCACATCTGATCGGGTAAGTAGAATTTCAACTCCCAACGCACGCAAATGATTTATTTTCTCCTGGCTCATCTTATCTGGAATGACCAGAATAAGATTATATCCTTTAAGCCTTGCAGTCAAAGCTAAACCAATACCGGTATTCCCCGCTGTAGCTTCGATAATAGTGTCTCCATGTTTTATCTTACCTAATCTTTCGGCTTCATTAATCATCGAAAGTCCTACACGGTCTTTGATAGAACCACCTGGATTTTGATTTTCCAATTTTATGAACAAGCGACATACTCCCGTATCGATGTGTGTCAATTCAACCATAGGTGTATTACCTATAGTTTCAAGAATACTTTTTGCAACCATTGTTTAAGGTTTTAAAGATTAGTATATTGAAATTGTAAGGGATTTTTCTTGTAGGGGGAAAAACAGATGTAGTATCTGTACTTGTGGATGTTTAAGAAGTACATCCAGGAAGAATATAGAAAGATACTGTCATCAAGATCTGTTTTTTCAACAGCAGTGACAGGCGTGTTTTACAGAAGAGTTGTATAGACTTTCAGGAGTAGAAATAGTTTTGAAATCAGGAGTTCCGATGACCTCATGTAGATGGCCGGACTCCTTCTTTGGTACATACAATCTCCGCATTCGAAAGACGAATGTTTCCGAGTGTACCATAAACGGTTTATTAAAAGTTGACATCATAATGATTTATTTTTAAATATTTACAAATATAGCATTGAATTAAAACAGATCCTATACCATTTTCATGGTATTTTTATAACAAATCAACGGTATAATTTAAATGATTTTTATCCTGCCACTTTGCTCATTTCTAAGCAAAGTAGTGAATATGTAGTTCAAAGAGAAATTTACCTGAAAGCTCTTGAGCTTATGCTGGTAGAGATAGCGAGAGGCTTTCATCCCGATCTTGGTCACAAAAACAACACTACAATCTTGCAACTGATCAGCAAGATACACAACTTTCTCATCGGAATGTCCTGCACCAATTGAAGACGACTGCATCGGCCGGTCTTCCACAAAACTTACTTTTTCTTTACTTACCTCGTAAATAAGAAAGTTCTCTGCATTACCGAAATGTTGGTTTACAGATTCTCCATTACTACTTGCTATGGCAATTCTATAGGACATGATTCTACTAAATTAATGTATTGAACTAGTGGCAGGATTGATCACTGGAGTAAGCTCCGGAGCACGATGAATTGCATTGTCCTGCCAGCCTTAATATTTCAGAAGGTAAAGGCTGCCCGGCAAATAAGATTTCTACTGCATTGCGAACCGAACTATCTATAGCCTCCACATAAATGCCTTTACTGCTAAGATATTCATATGGAACACGTCCCATGCCTTTGCTTAGTAAAGCATCGCAATCGGGGATAGCATTTGCCAACTCTTCCCATCGATTGCTGCTGTCCTTATCAATAGGCCTTTCTTCAAGCAACTCTACTTTACCGTTTCGCTTACCGTAGATTAGCAATTTGCTTGCTTCTCCTAAATGTAAATCAACAACCTTTCCGTCAGAACTGGCAACAGCAATATAAGGTTTGTCAATAAATGTAGGTCGTATTTTAGCATATTTCAAAGCATTGAAAGCCTGCTCACTATTTTGTTCTCCCAACAGCCCAACGGCATCGGCACGACATCGGGCACAGTGCGACATTTGCTTGATATAAACCGAAGCTTTTGCACGTACGGTACGCATAACAGAAGCACTCGGCTCTTCCAACGTGGCAAAAGGAGTTCCTTCGACGGGAATCAAAGGGATACAATTCTGAATATCAGCACCCAAAGCAGATACATAGCGAGCGATATCCTCTACATGATGCTCATTAACACGAGGAATTACCACCGTATTTATTTTTACAATAATCCCATATTGCTTCAGAAGTTTTATAGCTTCAGTCTGCCTTTCCAAAAGAATATTTGCACCCTCTATTCCAAAGTAAGTCTTTTGATTATAATAAAACCATTCATATATTTCTGCTCCTATTTGGGGATCAACTGCATTGACTGTAATCGTCACATGAGAAACGTTAAGTTCCGCTAGACGAGGAATATAATCAGGAAGATATAAACCATTGGATGAAAGACATAATAGTTTATCGGGATAGTGCGAATGAATACGTTCGAGCGTTTCCATCGTTTCTTTTACATTGGCAAAAGGATCGCCTGGTCCGGCTATACCCACCACTGCAATATTAGGTACTTGCCCTAATATATGATCCAAATACTTTTCGGCTTGCTGCGGTGAAAGCACAGTGGTGGATACGCCCGGACGGTTCTCGTTGGCACAATCATACTTCCGGTTGCAAAAGTTACATTGCACATTGCATCTGGCAGCTACCGGCAAATGAATGCGCCCGGTTTTATGCCTCACATCCGGATTGAAACAAGGATGATTATTTATATTCATATTTTGATTTTTCTTGGAAGAAAGTTCTTTTACTACGCACTTGTACTAATAGCCGTGGTGTAAATCTTTTCGAGTAGCGACAAAGCTCCTCTATAGCCTATATTCGAGCGATTGACAACTACTTCATACGAAGCAGGAAAACCTATCTCCAAAATACCGGCATTGATTTCCTTGGCAATATCTCTGTCCCATGTAGTGGCAAAGAGTAATGGAGGCTTGTGCCCAAAGTCGGTTTTCAGCAATTCCTGACCAATGGTATATCCATCTTCTATAAAATCAACCGTGGTAGAAACATCATCAGCGATATGGGTATATTGCTCCCGAATGAAGTCCTGATACTCTTCCGGTGTATTTTCCGTAATAATTTGCCTGCCTGGAATTAATCCCAGCTGATTGACCAAAAACTTAGTTAATGCCAAATTGTAGGCACTGTCACTGACCACACCGAATTTTGCAGGAAGTCCCCACCAATACTCGGAATAGAAATCGGAAAAGTTTTCGAGATAGTAATAATAATAATCTTCCTCCTTCTTAATAAAGCTTTCAACGACTTCCGAATCAACCTTGGCATATTCACCTACCTTCCTCAAGAAATCAGAAGTTTCCTGAGCTCCAATGGGGATAACAGGAATATGCAAGTAAGGTTGATTGTACTTTTTCTCCAGATGTTTTGCCAGTTCAAGCCCTACCCAAGGAGAAAGCACCAAGTTAAACTCAGCTTTTGGAATATCTTTCCACTCTTCCACTCCATTCGACTCATGACCGAACAAAATATTTACTTTCAATCCGATACCCTCCAAGATGCGTTTGATCTCTTCCAGATCGCCTCGCCAAAAAGTATCAATAAAAGGTACCAATGACCACACATTCACCGACTTCTCTTCTTTAGGACCGTCATAGTCTCCCACAAATTGATCAATAATAGCTTTAGTTACCAATTCGTGTCCGGTGTAATTATTACCTTTAAAACCTCCGGTCTCAGCATATACGATTGGTACTCCTTTTTGCTGGAATTTTGAGACAACCGATCCTACATCATCACCAACCAAATCGGCAATACAACCAGTCAGCACTACATACAAATCCGCATCCATCACTTTAAGTGTAGCACTGATCAATTCACTTAACCGCTCCGCACCACCAAAAACCACTTCCTTTTCACTGGCATTGACACTGGGTGACACCGAGCCGCCACCATAGCCACTTCCTTGAAAACCATTATAAAATGCTGTTGCTGTAAATTGCTTGTCAGCACATCCCGGGCCACAATGGGTAATGGGAATCACTCTGGGAATAGCTGCTGCCGTATATAATGATCCCAATGAACAGCCATAACGAGGTTGATTGATTGAATTTGTTTTTTCTATAGTTTCTGACATAATCGTTTTTTTTAATCTTGGTAAATTAGTTCCGGATTCTTAGATAATATGTATGGATCATTCTGCTCCAACCACCATTTGCTGTAGGGCAATTTCACGTGAGCCGCCAAGTTCTTATGAAATTTAGTGTGTGCTATCACATCCAAAATGATTTCACCTACATGGAGCATTCCATCGTACCCCACTGCTAAATGCTCATCACCCAGAGGCACAGCCGGTATTCCCATACGAGAAGCCAAAGGAGCTAATCCATTGTGGCGAATAATGATAAAATCGGGCTTAATGTTTTTCAGCAAAATATAGAATTGAAATTGTTGACGGTTGCTGACATTGAACGATTGTACATCACCATATTGATGCACCAATTGAGCCAATGAATCCTGACGAGGATCTCCACTATCGTAAACGGGGTCATGATGAAAGACCAACGAACCATCACTTTCAATGCCCAATTCACGCAGCACCGAGATCAATCCATGCGAATAAGCTGATCCGGTAGCTGAAAGACCCCTCAATCCTTTTAATTTCTTCTTGAGCTCCACTAATTTAGGCTTAACCTCAGCCCGCTTCTTCGTGATATATTTCTCCACTAATTCCTCGCGATGAGTCACTTTTCCTATCTCACGCAACCAGGCATCCGTACCCTGAAATCCATAAGGCATAGGAGCCTTTACCTGAGGTACTCCGAATTCTTGCTCCAATCCTGTAGCCAGATAAGACGAAAGTGTGTTACAGAACCCGATGGTGCATGCAGCCTCCGACATTTGTGCCAAATCATCCACTGTAGCTAAATCAATCACATAATTTACACGCAAGTTAAGTTCAGCAAGCATGGGCGTAAACACATCGGATCCCCATAAATTGATCACATTTACCAAATCTTCTTGTTTTTTAGGATGACGGTTCACGATTTGACGCAAGATGCCATGTTGAGTGCTGTCAAATCCCGTACTCCAATGCTTTGAACGAAATCCCTCGCAATGCATAGGCACTACGGGTATACCTAACTCTTCCGTAAATTCTGATGCTACACTATCAATGTCATCGCCAATGATCGCTGTAGCACATGAACTCCCGATAAAGATAGCTTTGGGATGATAACGTTCCCAAGCATCATGGATAGACTGCCGTAACTTATCTACTCCTCCGAAAACCATGTCCCTTTCCTGAAGGTTGGTACTAATTACTCGAATATTCTCTACCGGCTTATTTCTCATTTTTAGTCCATTACGATAAAGTGAATTGTAGGCTACCTGCCCTGCGGCACAACCAATGGGCGAATGCTGTATAAGCACTGCCTCACGCACATGTCCGGCCTGACATTCTACCATTTGCTCACTACATACCGAACCTTGGGTGAAAGGGCTGCTCAATTCGCAAAGCGTACATCCACCGCATCCTCCTGAATAGGCTGATAGCTCAACCAATTCCGATGCCTTACCCTCCCATGATACAATGGTACCAAGCCTTTGCTCACGGCTTTCTACCACGGGCGTTTTTAAGTTTAATGTCTTTACCATGATTATTCTTGTTCGTTAAATGCTTTCCTTTTCGCCACGTACTTCACCAGCTTCAATGGCCAATAGTTGATCAGCCCATTGAGCAGACCATTCTCTTAATTGATCTGTTTCCAAGGGTGTAGGCACACGTGATTCGGTATGTTTGGCTATTTTACGTGCCAAGTTACGATAGACCTCAGCTTGTTGTGATTTAGGTGCTGCTTCAATGGTAGTGTGTCCTGAAAGCTCGGCTTGGGTAACAGTGATTGAACGAGGCACATACTCCACTACTTGTGTACTTGTTTTCTTTACAAAGTCATCTATAATGGCTTTCTGATAGGAGGTGTTGATAGAGTTTGCAATAATACCACCAAACAATGCTCCGCCTGAATTGGAGTATTTTTCTATACCTTTCATTAGGTTGTTGGAAGCATAGATCGACATAAAATCGGAAGAGGAAACGGTAAATACGTGCTCGGCAATACCTTCACGAATAGGAACGGCAAAGCCTCCACAAACTACATCGCCCAATACGTCGAAAATAACAAAATCCAAATCAAGCTCTTCAAAGATATTTTGTTGTTTCAGCAACTCCACTGCTGTGATAATACCGCGTCCTGCACATCCAACACCGGGAGCAGGTCCGCCGGCTTCCACACAATATACACCTTTAAAGCCTTCAAATATAGCTTCATGCGCATCTACTTTTGACTTTTTACGCAACAAATCCAATACAGTGGGAATGTATTTCCCATTTCGCAAAGTATTGGTTGAATCACTCTTCGGATCACAACCGAATTGCAACACTTTATAACCGGCTTCCACCAAAGCGGCACTAATGTTTGAAGTTGTTGTAGATTTTCCAATGCCACCTTTTCCATAAATGGCAATCTTCTTAATTTGTTTACTCATATTCGTATTATGTATTTTAAAAATAAGATTCCTCTAAATATTAAGGTCAAATGAATTCTCGTTAGGGATTCAAATAAGATCATATATTGTTTACTGATTTTATTCTTTTAAATGGTTCTGCAAATTTATAAATGATTGAATATCTATAATATAGCCTTTTTATGGTATTCTAGTACCCGTAGTTTGGGAGGTATAGATTCACCGGATATTCACTTCGCTGTTATCTGTTTGTAATATGAAAAGAGTTTATTTGTAGAATAAAACAAAATAAAAAGATGGAAACTAGGACGTATTACCCAACAATTGTTTTATCTGATATCCACATGGGATCAGGGCATTCACATACTGAAGAAGTGACATTCTTTCTTAAGCATGTTGATTGTGATCGATTGATTTTGAATGGTGATATCATTGATGGCTGGCAACTTCAAAAACAGGGAAAGAAATGGGAAACAAAACACACCGATTTCTTCAAAGTATTGATGAAAATGATGGAGAACAGAGGCACAGAAATCATTTACGTAAGAGGAAATCATGATGATTTCTTAGATAGAGTGGCTCCTTTATGCATATACAACGTATCTATTGTAACGAATTATCAGTTTCAAAGTCATGGAAAAAAGTACTATGTAACTCATGGCGATATCTTTGACACAATAACCACCAATATGCGTTGGTTGGCCAAATTAGGAGATGTGGGCTATACCCTTTTGTTATGGTTGAATAGAATATATAACAAGCGACGGGCTAAATTAGGGAAACCATATTACTCATTATCCCAAAAAGTGAAAAGTAAAGTAAAAAGCGCTGTCTCATATATGTCGGACTTTGAAAAAGAATTAGTAGCTTTGGCTGAATCCAAGAAAGCGGATGCTATCATCTGCGGACACATCCACCAAGCTGCCGACAAATGGTATGGAGATATCCGATATCTGAATTCGGGCGACTGGGTGGAAAGTCTTACTGCCTTAGTTGAAGACAAGAATGGTGAATGGAAAATCATTACCTACGAAGCCTGGCTGAAAGAGCTTGAAAAATATTCATTAAAAAGAAAAGTATTATATCCGGAAGCTGTATGAGAATACTATTTGTAATACAAGGTGAAGGAAGAGGGCATCTCACTCAATCTCTTTCCTTAAAGCAAATGCTGGAGAATGAAGGGCATGAAGTGGTAGGTGTGCTTGTGGGGAAAAGTCCTTCACGTAGCCTTCCCTCGTTCTTCTATGAAAAGATGGGTGAAAAGATTTATCCTTTCGAAAGCCCCAACTTCCTTCCTTCTGCCAAAAACAAACAGCCGAAGATTATTAAAAGTATTTTATATAATCTATGCCGCACACATAAATATTTGCGAAGCATCCTCTATATAAACAGGATGATCAAAGAGACTGAAGCGGATGTTGTGGTCAATTTCTATGAACTTCTCACAGGATTGACTTACTTGCTTTTCAGTCCGAAAGCTATCATGGTTTGCATTGCACACCAATATCTGTTCCTACACCCTGACTTTTCCTTTCCTAAACTAAATCGTGTATCTTTGTTGTCTCTTAAGTTCTTTACGAAAGTAACGGCCATTGGTGCCCGAAAGAAACTAGCTCTTTCGTTTCGGAAGATGAGAGATATTCCATCTAAAGGGTTGGTTGTTGTTCCCCCTCTTTTAAGAAAAGAGGTTCTTGCCTTGACCCCGAAGAAAGGGAACTATTTACTTGGCTATTTGCTGAACAGCGGATTCAGCGAAGAGGTTGTCAACTGGCATCAATCACACACCACCGTTCCATTGCATTTCTTTTGGGATAAAAAGAATGCTCCTGAAGTGCTGCCTGTTGACAAGACTCTATCGTTTCATCAATTGAATGACTCTACCTTTATCAAGTACATGGCCGGATCAAAAGCCTATGCCACTACTGCCGGATTTGAATCGGTGTGTGAAGCCTTGTTCCTAGGCAAACCGGTGCTGATGATACCAACTCATATAGAACAAGCTTGTAATGCATTTGATGCTGAGAAGTCCGGTGCGGGACAGTCCAGCTCATGCTTTGACCTTGACAAGCTGTTAGTTCTATCTAAAGATTACAAACCTAACCTCGTTTTTAAACATTGGGTGAAACAAGCGCCGTGGCTTATTTTATCAGAATTCAAGTACGGTTCACTCTTTGAACCACCACACCCAACTATATTGAAGCGTGTGGCTGCAAGTTTCATTTTCAGGCTTGTGCGTTACAAGAATTTTTGATACTGTTCCGTAAAAAGAATGACTCTCAAAGGCCTATCAAAACATGCCTCTATCGGTATCTCTGTTCTGAAGATTACGGCTGGCATTTAGCTTCTTCCCTTTGCTAAAGCTCCAACTGAGACCGACGGAGAACATAGACTTATTATCGTCAATGTGGTGGCGATTATCGTACGTCATCACTTTGTTTGGAAGAGTCTGCACATGATACTTGGATTTAGTGAAGGGCCAATAGCATTCACTAAACAGACGTAGATTCTTGTGCTGCCAGTAGACTTGCACATAGGCTTCATTCTCATCGGCACTCAAATATGCTCCATTAATTTTGTTTGAAACAATGTTCCACTGACACACACCGCCCCACTCTCCTTTTTGTAAATCAATCTCGAAATCCATAGGATGATACCAATGAGAATAAGTACCGATAAGATCGCTGGTCAATTTCTGGCGCAGTATGTAAGCATTCCATTTCAATACAATCAAGTTCGTCTTGAACGGACGGAACGAAACATTGGTATATGCACCTGTTTGCAAAAACTTGCGGGCATTCTCATTAGTAGAGACTATATAAGGTTGACCTTCAATGGAGTCTTGCAAATAATAAGTGTTGATAGGATGAAAATCATAAGACATGAGTCCTCCCACTTGCATATCAAGATAGGCATTGTTGAGATTATAATAGAATGAAGTGGTATAGTTGTGACCGCTTTGCAGATAAGGATTCCCACGACGCACAATATTTTCGGTAATCAATTCTATATTGTTGCTAAGTTGCGAAATGGTGGGCTCTATAGGTGACGATTGCAACACCAGGCGTACTTCCTGATGATTATCTATTTTATATCCGAGAATTCCTTTTGGAGTAAACTGATAACTGGTATGATGAGCATCACTATTATTCGTATAAACGATGGTTCCACCCAATCCGATACGATACATTAGTTTGTTTTTTGATCCGGCTAACTCGGAATAGATGTATTGATCTCCATTATGTGAACCGCTATCATAGGTTTCTCCATTTGACAAGAAGTTACGGATGGTTGCGACTGAATGGGCATAAGTGCCTCTGTATCCCAAGCTCAGGGTATTGACTCCGAAACTCTTCGTGTAAGCCAACTCGGCAATGATCGATTGTTTGTCGTTCCTCTGCATCATGTCGTCAAAGAGTTTCACCTCTCCGGTACTATTTTCCGTTTCCTTATTGTTCTTCTTCTCGCTATTGTGATAGAGCGTTCCCACCACATTCACGGAAAGTTCCTGATGGTTGACAAAGTTCTTTGAGTAATAAAGATCAAGAACAGGGCCGAATGTATTTGTGTTTACATTGCTCTTTCCCAATCGGGTTTCTTGATTGATGCCGGAAGTATTGCTGTCGAGTACAGAACCTGTGGGACCTGATACGTGTAGGATATTGCCGGTATAATGATTGAAGTAAGTCTGGAAATTAGGCGAGAATGTAGCCTGAAAGGTATACTTATCTTCAATGTGTCGCGTAAACTTGAAGTTGATATCATTGGTAGTATATCCGAAATGGCCCTGGGTATCAATATTATATCGCCAATCTTTGTTACTCAAATTGAATGAATACTGCGCATTTAGTATATAGTGATCATAATCACGATAGTGCAACTCATAATCAAAACTGAATTGATTGTGACCTGTAACATATTTAAAATAAGCATTGTCATTGCCGAAACCGGTCGTGAATGCATGTCCCAGATCGAAGCCACCATTATATCCTGTATCCAGCTTCTTAGTAATCACATTGACTAATGCTCCTACGGTAGCATAACGGGCAGGCGGTATATCATAATATTCTACTTTCAGTACTTTATCAGGAGTAATACTCTTTAAATCATTATCGGTAGCATTGACTCCATTAATCAGAATCTTCACTTCACCTCCACCGAACTTGATTATCTTATGTGTACTGGGATCAATGGAGAGTGTACTCAGTGTCGTCAGCAGATCATTGGCATATCTGGCTGCTTTCATTTGCTGCTCACTGAAAGTATACACGGACTTGTCAACATAGTTGGTCTTGCGGTTGGCTTTGACTACTACCTCGTTAAGCGCGACAGTGTTTTCATTAATCCGTACATCCTTAACCACAACTGTGGCTTTATCAAGTGTCAGGAAGTCACGGAATGTTGTATAACCGACTCCCGAAACGACAAGTTTGTATCGTCCCTTTGCAAGACCATTGAATACATAATCACCTTGCGTGTCGGTGACAGTGCCTGCTGCAAGTTTGGTAGTGTCACCACCCTGATAGAGAGTAATGTTGACAAAGGGCACGTCCTTTCCCTGACACGATATTTTACCTTTAAGTGTAACCTGAGCATTCAAGCTACCAGCTAGAAACAAAGCTATAATTAAGAACAGATGTTTGACCATTTTATTCGTTTTTATAATTGACAATACTAATGGACAATTGGTATGCCAAGAAGATAATACATTTATAATCATAGTATTAACCATATCTATCTGTGTTCATTATCGAACACATTGTCCGCTTTTGATATATAGATAGCTTGAATCCATAAAAATGATTGCAAGAATCAGTATAAAAAAATGTCTAGTCATACTTTTGTTAAATTATAGTTACGTGTCTTAGACGCAATGAAAAGGCATTTTAGGTCAACCATTAACTTATTTTTAACTATCAGACAACAAAATGAGAAGTATGAATAACAGGAGACGCAGAGCAAATAACCAGCAATAATATTCATGAAGAAGTAAGATCCTATCCTATCACAATATGTCATCCATTAATAGTCCATTGAATAGAGCATCTATAGTATGAAATTTCCCTATTTATACTGGGGATTTTACAAACTCCTATCATGCATTCTTTGTGTTCCTCACAGACATTTTCATTTTCTACGGCCGTAAAAAAGCATTTCTACAGTTGTGGCACGACAGTTTTACAATTGTAGAAAAGCATTTCTACGGTTGTAGAAATAAGTTTTGTTGCTGGATAGATGATAGAATGCACGTTAGCATCCGAAAGATTGGCTGTTTGGAGAATCAATTATGCAAACCAAAAAACAAGTGGTTGTTGCTTAAGGCACCGATGACAAGTATCATTACTTATTTGAAAGTACCAAAGATATAAACAGAGAACACTAATAACAAAAGAGAGGAGGCAATCGATAAATTGCCTCCTCTCAACATAAATAGTCCTTGCCTTTTATTTAAATGCATCCAATGCTTCGGTAGGTTTACCGGAATCATCGAAGGCTCCTAGTGTATATGCATTCCAACTGCCGTAAGCTTCCGGCTCCCAATAGAAGATTCCCAAACAATTATTGCTGGAAATAGCTTTTGACTTGGTGATCAAGTCGCTAAGGAAACTTTTAGCTGTGGCGGCATCATCCCATGGCATTCCCACTTCACACAGCATAACAGGAGTTTTGTAACGACTGATCATATCCTTCATATTAGCAATACAATTGTCCACTTTTGTGCTCCATGTCATTGTCGTATCAGCTGAAGGATATAGCGACATGCCAATCACATCCCATTTACCTCCATTGGATTTCAATCCATCGAACATCCAACGATAAAGTGAATTATTATCGCCATTGGGCAAGTGGATAACCACCTTTGCATTGGGGAAGATGGTCTTTACTGCACTATATCCGGCATTATTCAAAGCTGCATAGTTTGCCATGCTTGTTGAGGCCTTACCTGTTGGCCACAACATTCCATTACTTGTTTCATTCCCCACTTGTACCCACTCCGGGGTAATCCCTTTTGCTTTAAGGGCTGTAAGTACGTCTGTTGTATGATCACTCACAGCTTGTTCCAATTCCGTCAACGAATAGTTGCTCCAAGCAGCAGGAACTGTTTGTTGTGAAGGATCTGCCCACGAATCGCTATAATGGAAGTCGATCAAGATGCGCATGCCCAACTTATAGGCACGCCATGCTTTAACCAATACATCGCTCTTATTGCACCATCCCGTGGTAGGATTGACCCACACACGCAAACGAATGGAGTTTATTCCCAAAGATTTCAATAGTTCAATACAATCCATCTGTTTGCCTGATGCGTTATAGAACATCTTTCCATTATACTCCATTTCGGTGAGCCAGCTCACGTCGGCTCCTTTAGCATAAGCTGTAGTATCAACCGTCGTTGTATCTGTCGTTGATTTGGGATCATCATTTTTATCGGAACAAGACACCATGGTGAATGCAATCATTCCGAGCAGAAATGCTCCTGCCTTGAAAATATTCTTTATCATCTCTTTATTGCTTTGTTAATGTGTACGTAAAGTTACTTAAATCAAGCGTAATCAAATAGGTTCCCGTTGATGACGGAACAATGTTGCTACCGGTATTGTATCCCAGAGTTCCATCGCCTGTAGATTCCAACTTATTATTCCAACTGTCACTACCATTAATCAAAAAGTACAAACCATAAGTGATGGCATTGACATTGCAAGTTGCCGTCCATTTACCGGTGCTGGAATTGTAAGTGAATGCATCACTGGTGGCAGACCAATTGTTAAAGTCGCCTGTAGCAGTAATCGTATTAACAGCCGTCTTACTCCATGTGCTACTAGTCAAATCAGCATTTACAAGGAAATAACCTGCCGCATCAAACCAGATATTGTTTGAAGAACTTGCCTCAAGTTGTGACACAGATGCACCAGAGCCATAAACGGTACCGTCTTCAGCCTTAAAGCGGAAGTTATCCCATATAGCGGCATTATAAAATCCGTTATAAACACCATTTTTGGTAGGCGATTGTAAGGTAGTAAAAACTGTATTATAGTCATCTTTGGATACCATATAAAGTTTATCACCGTAAGTTGGAGTATTGCCGGTACCGGAAACTACCGTATATGTCCAGCCGGTAGTATTCGTGCTTAAATTAATGGTTATTGTATACGTACCTGCTTTAGCTACAGTAATATTTCCGGCAGAAGAACCAAGCGTTAATGTATTGTTGCTACCTGGAACAAACGCAATAGTACTGCTGACGGCTTTAGAGTCATCTGTGCTTGTGGTTGAATTGTATTGTGACTCAGTACCTGATACCTGTATATTCGCATTATCGGCAGTGGTCGTGAATGTACTTGTCCATGTATTCTTTGTCATTGAATAAGTCATAGCAGCCGTAGCGCCACCACTAATGCTCAGTGACTTCAAGAACGCTGCAGTCCATAATTTGGTGGAGGTATTCATTGTGACGTAGTAGCATCCTGAGTTGCCGGGGAACCAGCAATTCCACATAGTGGATTCCTTACTTAAATAGAACGCATAGCCATCCGTACCATAATTGCCCCATATCGTACCGTTGTTCTCTTGGAAATAACAATTCGACCATGCCGTTGCACTCATGAATCCCGAATATTCACCGTTCATACTTGGTGAATAAAGAACAGCCAGCGTGTCGGCCTTTTTGGAATCAAGTACTTGCAAAGTGTTCATCTTTATCTCATACGGAGTCACGTTTACCTTAGCCGTCTCACTGTATTTCGCGTCTATATTGCTTCCAATAGAAGCCTTTACACGGAAATACAAAGGTGCGGATGCATCTGCTTTCAATCCCAAATCCTTAGCTATAGAATTAAGATCTGCACCCATGTAAGCCTGACTATTGTTGGTTTCGGATGTCTCTTTATAAGTGGCAAAATCCGAAGATGCTGATATCTGCAATGTGGTTGTGAGCTGAGAAGAAGATGTACCCATCTTGTCATTATTAAGAGATAGTACACAATTTTTCCATGCTAACGAAAGAACTACCTGTGCATCTTTGCTCTTTGAAAGTACCACATTATCATCGCTGGCTACTAAATCCGAATTATTAAATCCGGAAAGAGTGACCACATCACTATCGCTATTGCAGGAAGCGAATAACGATGTAAGGGTAATAAAGAATATAAATAATTTTATTGTTTTCATTTTCCGGACATTTTTAATAGTCTTTGTTACTTAAGTTAGGATTAGCCACTATATCAGTAGTCGGTATAGGATAAATATTGTATTTATTAGCCACAGCTTTGCCAGCTAATACTCCACCTTTCCATTCCCATAAATAAGATGCAGTGGTGAACTTCCCGAAACGTATAAGATCAGTACGTCGTGTAGCTTCCCAATAAAGCTCACGGGCACGCTCATCAAGGAAGAAATCGGTGTTAATATCGTTTTCTTTCAAATCGCCGCTGGTATTGCCATAAGCACGCTCGCGCAACCAATTGATGTATTGCAATGCTTGCACCTTAGTAGCACCTGTGCCACCACGCCAAACAGATTCGCCTAACATTAAATAAACATCGCCCAAACGGAACAGAGGAAAATCGGTATTTACTCCTCCGGTAGCTGTGCTGGATGCCGCTTCGCCTGCATCAGTAAGATTGGTCCACTTTGATACAAAATAACCATTAGTCTGATCATCCATCGTGGTGATGTTTTTCGTTTGTCCTTCAGTGAAGAAGAGTCCACGTCCGTCATTTGCATCAAACAAATCAGGTATATCGCCACGAATACGGAACATTCCCCACCCTGTGGTCACACCGTAATCAGCGGCTTTCTGATAGGTGGATGTGTTACTTACTTCACCACAGATAATGTATGTAGTTGAACCCCATGACACTGTGTGAGTAGCATCAACACATAACGGGAAAATAATTTCATCCGTGCGTTTATCATTATCAGCATTGAATAGTTTCTTGTAGCTTTTGTCAAGGCTATAACCGTCAGCAATCACTTTGTTGCAATAGGTAATGCAATCCGTGTAATGTGCCGTATCTGTATAAACTTCAGCATTCAAATAAAGCTTAGCAAGAAGTGACCATGCAGCAGCACGTGGTGCATGACCATATTCAACATCTGCGCGATCTGACAAAACAGTGTCTATTGATTTCAGTTCTGACTCGATGTAACTAAACAATTTAGTAGACGAATAAGACGGTGGTGTATAAGCTCCAACAGGATCATTCTCTGTAACAAACGGACCTTGGTGAAAAAGATCCAATGCATGATAATAAGCTAGTGCACGTAGGAAACGAGCCTCAGCACGATAGGTCTTTATTGTAGTTTGATCGGATTCGGAGAAAGCACTGATTTTCGTATCAGATGCATTCCTTATAAACTCGTTGCACAATGCAATGGTATAATAGATACGATAGTACATATCCGATACCCAAGGATCGTTGGCATCCCATGAAAGATAGGTAAGATCTTTTACCTTATCTCCTTCAAGCCAGGTTGAAGCCAATTCATCAGTGCCACATTCCTGTAAATTAAAATAACAACGCATGTAATCTTGACCGCTGTTGCTCGTTAAATCTACATTGCCACCACCTTTTTCTTGACCGGTTATAACGAATGATGCGTATAATTTGGCCAGCACAGATTCATAGTTGGATACGGAATCATACACATCTCCAGATGTGGTCTCAGCATGCGGAGATTGATTGAGATCATCTGTGCAGGATGCAAATGTTACCAATCCGAAGCACAATGCTATAATATATATAATATTCTTTTTCATGTTCTTCATCTTTAATATTAAAACTCAAGTCCGATACTCAATGAATAAATACGCGGACGCGGATAGAATGATGAATCCATACCATTTGGGACTTCCGGATCAACACCCGTATACTTTGTCCAGGTAAAGACATTCTGCATCATAACACCTACATTGGCCGAGACCAAACGATTGATTTTACCGAAGTTATAATTGAGTGACAGGTTGTCCATTTTCAAGAATGATGCATTCTCAACATAATAATCTGAAAGATATTGACGACTGTTGAATCCTGTTTTCAAATAACTGTGGTTTAGATTGTTGAGCTGATAGGAATTGTAACTTACCGTACTCCATGCTCCTGTATCCATTGCCGTACCATTGTATGCATAATTGCCGATATTGGCACGAAGACTGGTGCTCACCGTCAGTTTTTTGTATCTGAACGAGGTACTGAATCCTAAGATGTAATCAGGTGCCGGTGAATGGTCGCGATACAAATCACTGGAATTAATAGACCCATCATTATTTAGATCGGCATAAGCACCTTCTATAGGCTTCCCGTCAGTATTGTAGAGTTGGTGATATACATAAAACATATAAGGAGAATATCCTTCACTCAGTACTTGAAAAGAATAACTGTCTATAGTGGGGCCTACTGCCAAATTTGTTGTAGAGGAGCTGTGTGTCAATGACAAGTTTGTTACTTTCATCTTTTGCCAAGTGGCATTCATACTGACATTCCATGTAAAGTCACGGTTATCAATAGGAACCAGATTCAACGAAGCTTCAATACCGTGGCTGTTTACATTTCCCACATTGGTAAGAACCGTCTTGTTGAAATTAGTTCCGGCCGGAGTGTTCACAGTAGCCAACAAGTCTTTTGTTTTACGTGTATAGTAATCAACACTACCTGAGATTCTATCCTTTAAGAATCCGAAATCAAGTCCAAAATTATATGCAGAGGTTGTTTCCCACTTTAGATTTGAAACATAAGCAGATGGACGGTAAGTCATAAAATAGTTGTTTCCGAATTGATATTCAGCACCTGATTGACTAATCGTGTAAACAGGAATATAGTTATAGTTGCCTATACCATCCTGTTGTCCCGTGATTCCATAACTGGCGCGCAATTTAAGATTACTCAAAGCCTTCGCCCACTTCATCCATGATTCATCGTTCACACGCCAAGCGAACGCTACGGAAGGGAAAGCTCCCCAGCGATTGTTCTTTGAAAAACGAGATGTACCATCGTAACGCATAGTTGCTGTAAGCATATATCGAGAATCAAACGTATAGTTAAGACGTCCATAATAGGAAATCAATGCATGACGCTCATCAGTGGCTGCTGTTGTACTTTCCGTTACACCCGAAGCGTTAAGTTCATCATACTTTGGAGTTGTGCTTTTCCAAAATTGATAATCATATCCCACGGTTGCATCGATATTGCTCTTGAGTGAGCCTAAGTACTTTGTGTAATTGAAATAGGTAGTCAATAATTTATTTGACTTCTTTTGGGGACCATATTCATAGTCACGTCCACCGGTTGTATAATATTGTGTAGCAGTGGAGGGCACGTAAATGTGTCCCTTACCTTCAGCATAATCATAACCGACAATTGCATGGAAATGCAAATCAGGTAAGAAATAGACTTTATAATCCATATCCACATTACCTATGATTCTTTTTACGTCACTGGTCGATTTATACTGTTTGAGCAAGCCTAATGGATTACGCACGGCACCATTTACAGGATTGTTTGTATTATCAATGGCTTCGGTATATCCACCCCAATCATCATTACCTGAATATACGGGTAACGTAGGATTGTAGGTTGCTGCAGCCCAAATAGCATTGGAATTGGCAAATTGGTTTTTATTATATGATCCTTTCAAATTAATGTTGAACTTCAGATCATTTTTAAGGAATGAAGGACTTAATGAAAGGTTACCGGTATAGCGTGTAGCATTATCCGTACGCACCAATCCGTCTTGATCATAAGCTCCCAACGATACACGCGCAGGCATATTATCCAACAATTTTCCTGATATACTTACATTGTTATCTGTTCCGAATGCCGTTTTATACACTTGATTACTCCAATTCGTGTTTCCCGATCCCAGCAAAGCTTTTTGTGCATCTGTACCTTCAGAGTTTATCACATTAACGAACTCGTCGCGTGACAGCATATCCGGTAATTTGGTACGCACCTGAGCTGAATTGGTAGTTGAAAAACTTATCTTCATTTTATTTTGTGCTCCTTTCTTGGTGGTAATGATGATAACACCATTGGATGCACGTGAACCATAAATGGCAGTAGAAGAAGCATCTTTCAGAATAGTGATGCTCTCAATATCTGAAGGATTGATCAAACTGAGGAAGTTTCCTGAATTTCCACTGATACCTCCAGATTCAAGTGGAACGCCATCAAGTACGATCAGCGGGTCGTTACTTGCATTTAGCGAAGCACCACCTCTGACACGAATGGTGCTGCCGGCTGTAGGTGATCCACTGTTACTCATGATTTGCACTCCAGAGACCTTTCCATTGATCAACTGTTCCGGCGAACTGATTAATCCGGTATTAAAATCTTTGGTGTTGACATTGCTTACAGATCCGGTAAGATCTCCTTTCTTTTGTGTACCGTAACCAATGACAACTACATCGTTCAATGTTTGCTGTGACGGAAACAATTGTACATTAAGTGCATTGCCTTCCGGCAATAACAATTTCTTAGATCCATAGCCCACATATGAAAAGCTTATAGAAGACTTTCCCTGTGGAACAGAAAGGATGTAATGACCATCCATATCAGTAGTTACGCCTACGGTTGATCCGACTATTGACACCGTGACACCCATTAAAGGCTCATGCTGCTCGTCGGTAACCACACCCGTAATCTTTCGTGATAGCTCCTGCGCCTGCGCTGTGACGATACTTCCCAATAAGAAGCATAGCACAACGATAGAAATGACGCTACATTTTTTAAGTTTGATACCCATAATATCTCGATTTTAAGTGTTTGTTATACTATTATTCTAACCAAATGCTTCCCAAAGTCAATTGTCCTGATTTTGGAATTATTATCTCTATTTTATCTATGTTTTCTACTTTAAAAGGTAAAACTTTTGTTGGATAAAAGTATTTCTTCATAAACACAGGATAAGCATGAGGCAACAACGCCGTAGCTATCTGATGAAGTTTATCTAACGATACTTTTACGATGCCTTGATTCACCACACAGGAAGCGACATAAGTATATCCATCCGTAGTAACAAATCCAACTTGAATCGTATCTACTGAAGATTTACCTATATGAAGAGCTATTGTATGACTATTCTTTATTCGTTCTATGCGACTCTTATCGATATCTTTTATCAAGTAATAACTTGCCGAATCGCCGGTGCAATTAAATTGCAGCATTGGTTCATCTGCGGGAGCTACACTGGCAAAATCACGTGAAACAGCACCTCGTGTTTCATCAGGCATTACATACGACTCCATCTTGCTGTATGCATCTGTAACCTTTGAAAGAATAACAGGAGCAGAGTCTGAAACAATGGCTGTTGCGTAATATTCTGATCCGTCATAGTCCCAATCAAGCGGAGTTGTCGGCGTTTGTGAAGGGTAAGTAATGCACTTACCCCCACTATACACCGAAATTGTGTACCTGAAATTTCCAACCTTCACTTCACTACCTAATGCCGTACCTTGATATTCATATCCTTTCGTGCGAACCATCTTTATATAAGGATTATTGGCACTCCAGAAAGAAATTTTATCTGTATAAATCAAAACCGAATCAGGCATAGTAGGACCTATGATTGTGGCTTTGATCTTCATATCTTTATTCTCATCGGCAGTAACCAACGGTGTGTGGATCACCTTAAATTGAGTCACGTGTGATTGAGGAGCTACATACTCACCAAGAGTTATATTCTTCCACTTTGATGTTGCCTGCCATTTGTTATCGTCTTTATTTTTAAGCAAGTATACTCCGGGAGCTAGCGAATGGATATCGCCATTGCTGACACTGTATTGATCCTTATTTCCTTCATTTATTGGAGTTACCGAAAAGTTTTCTCCAAGATCGGATAAACAAACTTTCATATTCCATTTATTCCAGATAATAGAAGATACTTCTTTTCGTAATGAGGGTTTGGCAAAGGGATCATTTACAATCACTTCATCCGGCATTACCTCCAATCTCCACACACCTTTGTCCAAACGGTCAAGAAAGTAAGCTCCTGTACCTTCATATTGTACTACGGGAGAACTTCCACATCCTGCTATCTCCAATAACTGTTTCGGATTCTTCGGTTGCGTTTTCGTATCATTTGAATAGAAAAATTTCGTAGTAGAATTCATCTCACTCAAGTCATTGGCATAACTCACATGAAAATCTCCGAATATAGTATCATTGGGATAGGTTCCCCATGATTTATAAGACGGTAAATTACGTGCAACTTCGCCTGCAATTTTCAGGCTAATGGCTTTATGAGGTGTATAAGCTAAATTCATATAATGTGTCTGATACTCGGTGTTGGCCCAAGCAATGTCTATAGGATCATAAGTGAACTGAGTGATCCATTGAAATCCGGCAGTCCTGAATGTTCTGGTTATTGCAGGATACATATATGAATACATGATATCAGCCGCATCAAACTCATAAACCATCTTCATTTTCTTGTTGAAATGTGTCACATTCGAAAAAGGAATAGAATATTCATCAACATATGGTAGGAAATTACCGGTACGAGTGCGACCTGCCACCAAGCCGATAGGATACCATTGATAGGTGGTGCCTTCAATGGGAGTATCATAATATGCATCTACAACTTGGCGGTTGTGACTGACATTATAAAAAACCGGCTTGCTATTTCCACCTAGCGTCATAGCATCAATCATCTTTTCAATATAGGCTTTCACTTCATCTTTCGTCCCCGGATGGCAGGGTTCATTGTTTATCTCAAATCCCAAGATAGAAGGATCATCTTTATAAGCCTTACCTGTATACTTATTTACATGTTGCACCAATGCACTAAGATAATGCGCTTGAGCTTCTATAGCTTGAGAATCTGAGTGAATAGCACATTTATCATATAAATAGGAGTAACCACTTGTCTGAATGTTTCGTTCAGGATAGCCGTTCCCAAAATTTGTTTGTGCGGTAAGAACTATTTTTATGCCACGTTCCTTTAATTTGCTTATTAAGTAGTCAAGAAGATCCAAATGCTCATTTTCAAGTAAATTTCCTTTTGAATCAGTAATCTCCACATCCCAAATGTGAACACGGAACGCATTAAAACCTAATCGGGCAAAATGATAGGTATCTTTATCTACTGCCGCTTTGCGATTCATTCCCAAATATCCTTCAGCACGATAAGCATGAGCAAAAGGTAACGTATAGTTGCATCCGAACCATACATTTTCCTGTGCCGAAACAAATAAAGGAATAAATGTAATGAAGAAGAGTAATATGTGTCTTTTCATCTTATTAATTTTAAACCATTTAAATCAATGGCGTAAAAATACTTTGACACTCCATTTATAGAAAGCATATTTCGGACATATTACGACAAAAAAAAGACAATGTCCGTTTTTTAGATTAGAAATCTGTCAGGCATCTTCCATGAACTGCTTTGGAGTCTTGCCATACTCGGTTAGGAAGCATTTCGAAAAGTAAGAATGATTTGAGAAACCGACCATATACATCACTTCGGCCACGGTAAATTTCCTCTGCTCAAGTAACCGAGCGGCTCTTTTCATACGAATAGATTTAATATATTCCACAGGTGTTACTCCCGTGAGCTGTTTTATTTTGCGATAAAGCTGTTTGTTACTAATACCTTGCAATTCACACAATGCATTAACGTTCAACTCCGAATCAGACATTTTACTCTCAATAATTTCTGTGATGTCAACTAAAAGCTTCTCATCGGAAGACTTTAACTCTTGCTTTCGTGTCTTTTCTTTCTTCGGTTCTGCACCTGCCACTTGATTGATGAGTCGGTTAAGTTCTACCACATTATCTCTTGCCTTGTCTAATTTGTTCCAGAAATCAATCTTCAGTTTCACCTGCTCCATAATATGCTCTTTCTCCGTACGCTCCATTTTCAATCGGGTTTTCATTCTCATGAAATTAATAATCCATACTATTAATGTCAGAAACATCAGAATGTAAATAGTCTTTGCAAAAGCATTATTGTACCATGGAGAATCAATCTTGACATCCAAGCTATAGCATACGCGAGTAGGCTTTCCATTGTCTCCCAATCTACAGATTACAAGCTTGTAACTACCTGGATCCAAATTGTTATAAGAAATCTTATTGGTATTGGTTTTCAAAGTGACCCATTCATTGTCAACTCCCTGCAATTGATAGATGAAACGATTTTTCTCCTCAAAAGAATAAGGTAAATCGGAAAATTCAAATGACAAATTGTTCTGTTTGTATGACAACTCTATCCTATCTGTATAGCGCACTCCTGCCGATAATTTATCAGAAGGATTATACAAGCTGCCATTTACATAAAGAGCAGTAAGCATAATAGGATTCTCGGACATGTTCTTTGACAAAAAATTAAGTTCCAAGACTCCGATGCCATCAACTCCACCCATATATATTCGCTGCATAGCTGAATCATAATATAGTGAAGTGAAACGTTGGTTGCTGATATTCACTTTATGCGTATCAAATGTACGTTCATCAACAACCCACAAACCGTCAGAGGTAGAGATCCACATTTTACCATTCACATCAAGCATTGACAATACCTCATTGTAATTATCTCCGCTAAAAGAGACTCTATGTATCTGATTGTTATAAGGTGATACGCGCAATACACCTCCCGAATAGCCTATCCAGATGAATCCGTAGTGATCCCTTATAATATAATTAGGTCTAATGCCCTCTAATTGGATATGATGTACTTTATGGGTAAGAGCATCTATTTTGTCCACACCTACATTATAAAGCAATACCCACTTATTTTTTCGAGCATCGGAAACAATCTGATTTACAAACATTCCACTCAATCCATTTCGAGTACTGATATTCTCATCCGCCACATAGTTGTACCCCTTCGATTCTAATAACTTTGTCTTGTCTACAACGAATATTCCACCCAAACAGGTTGCTATCCATAATTTTCCGCTGTCATCTTCCATCACATAATACACCCAGTTGCTATTCAGCGTGTTTGTGGAATCAACTATATTATAACGCATGAATTGTTCACTTGCGTAGTCATAGCGATTTAGTCCTCCATCACTGGCTACCCATAAGTTATGACTACTATCTTCATATATATGACGAATGCGATTGTGCGGCAAAGAACTCTGAGGATCTCCCACCCTATACCAACGCACAGAAACTTTTGCAGACAAGGGATCATTCACCCTAAGTAATCCGTCTGTACCACCTAACCACAAATATCCATGTGTATCACGGAACACACTATAAAAATGATTGCCATCTCCCACTCCGGTTATATGAGGCAAAGGAATATATTGAAATGCTTTGTTATATCTGAAGAGTGAAATTCCATAATCCGTACCGATCCATATATTCTGATTCCTATCAGCGAAGATACTCCATATAATATTATTTGCAAGCGAGTGTATGTTACGTGCATCATGCAAAATATGTTGTAAAGGAGCATGTTCCGTGTATACATACAATCCGTTATCAGTACCTATCAGCAAATTTCCATTTCCATCAAGAGCCAGCGATTTCATGGAGTTTCCTGAAAGTTGAGTAATTTCTTCTATTCTATGCGACAACTTATCATATCTGTACAAAGCCCCTTCCGTACCTACCCAGATACATTTACGTGTATTATCTTCTAACAAAGAATTAACGAAAATATTATTGCAATGTGGCTGAGTCAAAGGTATTCGAAAAAAGGATTTATGCGATGCACTATAATAGCACAAACCATTATAAGTGCCGATATACATATCTCCTTCGTGTGTTTTCAAAATAGAATAAACTGTAGAATTGGGCAATTGTTTGTAGCGCTTTGAGTCAAGACGTTGCACTTTATGATCAAGCAAATCATAAATATACAAACCATTAAGAGTACCAATCCATAATTTTTGTCCACTCAATGATAACGCTCTTACGTCAGTCGGTAAAATTGAGGGTGTCTTTTCATACTTGTCTGTGACACAATTATATATAAGAATGCCATTATCCGAGCCTAAATAAAGATATTTGTTATTCACCAATATGCCGGAATAAATTCGAGTATTGGTAGATGTGCCTAAAGTAAAATGTTGCTGCAAAGCGTAACCATCATAGCTGAACAGTCCTTTCTCCGAACCAATCCATACCAATCCTTTTGAGTCTTGTGTGAAACAACATACTGAAGAGAATTTATTCTCCATCGATATATTGTCAAACATTTGATATTCCACATTTTGCCCATATAAAAAAGGATGTAGGACAAGAATAAGGAATAGGAATACTATATAGACCTTTTTACGCATATTAAATGGAAGGATTATAAGACTTTCAATGAACCAAAAGAGACGTCATCAGTGAAACTAAGGAAACTCCTACACCAAAAATAGCTTGATTCGATTTTATAAAATTGTAAAATGGGCTACCACTCGCTGATGAAACACCATTGTCTTCTACGTACACAACATCGTGTTGGTGCAAATAGTAGTAAGGAGAATTTATCACCTCTCTTTTTGTAAGGTCTATTTTCTTCACACTACGTTTTTTATCATATTCACGAAGAATCGCTACATTCGTTCTTTTTCCTGACGCTTTTAAATCACCCGCTTGAGATAACGCATCAAGCACAGTGGCACGTTCTCCATTCACGGTGTAAACACCTGGATGCTTTACTGCTCCCATAACCGAAACAGTAAAACCTTTTAACTTCACTCTGACAATCGGATCATGAATATATCCTTTATCTTTCACCATCTGTGCAATTTCCTTTGAAGCTTCGTCTGTGGTCAATCCGCCCAATTTCACAACACCTAATACAGGAAGTATGATCGTGCTGTCTCGCTCCACCCTATAGTCAGGGGCATCTTCTGTATCTATCGTATATGCTGATCTAAGATCTTTGCTCATTCCAAGAACCATGTTATTATAAAACGGTTCAAGCAATTCTTTGCTTTTTGTACTTAAAAATATATTTAAGACATCATCATCTTGAATCTTGATGTTATATTGTGCAGAATCTTGGTTTGGAAGTCCCATCCCTTGAAAATAAACAATCTCCTTTTGAGAGACACATGATGTGCTCAGGATAGTTATTAAACTTAATAAAGCAAGAATATATTTCATTCCAAATATTTTTTGAACAAAAATAATATAAATGATTTAAAGATCATCCTATTTTTGTCATTTTTTGAAAATCATCTTGCTCATCCATTCAATTATAATAATTTCAATGAACCTGTAAATTCATCTATTTCATTATCCCAATACGGTCCGATGGCAATACAAGTATTTGTTGCCACACCATGAAATTCTGTGAAACCTGCGTCAGTAATCAGACTTACAGGAATCTCCGGCTTCTCTGTACGTACTCTATTATATATATCTAATAATTCTTGTTCGGAATTTACATACAAACATATTTTTGCAAATGACCCATCCATCCATTGGGCAATCATAGCATCCGGTTTATACTTAAGTTCATAAGTTACTTCATCTCCCGATTGAGTGCAACTAAACATACTCAACAGAGCATCTACCGAGGCATGACTTCCTTGTGCAACCATTTTGCCTTTGCGCATATTCAGATCTTTGCGCATGACAATCACTTGTTTTACTTGATAACTCTTCATCAAATTATTTTTTTTACATTCTAACATCATTTATATCTACAAGCTTATTAACAATGGCATAAATTGTCAAACCGGCTGAGCTGTGGATTTGCAATTTCCGACTAATGTTTCGTCGATGCGTGATCACCGTATGAATGGATAAGCATAGTTGATCGGCTATTTCCTTATTAGTCAAGCCTTGCACCACACAAACAACGATTTCTCTCTCACGAGTACTTAAACTTTCATGCTCATCATCAGACTCCTCTGCATGAATATTCTGGAGATTTTTTATTGTTTCAGCGACACTGTTTATGTCATCAAAAATAGAAATGGTGGCATCATATTTCTTTAAACTCGCGTTATCCATGAATGACGACACCAATGCTATTACACAAATATGATATTCCTGCTTGAAACGTTCAATATCAAAAAATCCGTCGAAGTTAGGATTAATTATTAAAATATCAAGTGACTGCGCTTGCATGCAATCATGTAATGAAACTGCTGAAAGGATTTCTACCGGCTGGATTCTTACATCCGGTAGGCGCTTCATTACAGCTGTAATGCCACTCCGCAATATTACCGAGCTTTCTGCTACTGCAACACGAATCAGTTCTTTATTTTTCATTACTTACCAGTCCCCTTTCCAATCGGATAATAGCTGGAACGAACATGTAATCCTCTACCTTACAATGCGCATCAAGCCACTCTTCATTTAAATAGATATCAAAAAGTGCCGTTACCATTAAGTTATTATTCTGTTTACCGGGATAATATTTTATCATGATGTTTTTTAATTCAGTAAGTTTTTCTTCAACTTGTTCGTGATGTTTTGAATATGTCGTGATTTTATAGTTTCGCACCGGCGATCCATTAAGCAAAGAATCTACATACTTAAATACGGTTTTCTCTTCATACAACATATGTCTTTTGACTTCTTGTTGATATTGATCAAAAAAATTCAATATCAACGCAGCCACATGATCTGTAGGATCCAAAGCGACCTCTAATTTTGAATGTATCGCCGGTAATGAGAAGTTCAAGAAATAATCATGACTACTTTTTAAATATTTCATCAAAGTTGGAATAGAAAGACTTTCAACATCGTCTTCCATTCGTGTAAAACCTTCTACCATAAAATTGATTACAGCCAAAAATGTATGACAGTCAACCTCATTTTCTTCACAGACCTCTTTCACCGTCTTATCTCCAAATCCCAGCACAATTCCAAAACGGCACATGACCTGTAACAAAGAATAATTGTCACATATGAGGTCACTCATCTTATCATTTGCCTCATATTTTTGTTGCTTATCCATATTCATCATTATTTAATTACAAAATTAAGCCTTATATTGTTTACCTGCAATCGTCATTATTAGGTAATTATTAGTAAACCAATACCTAATAATAAGGATAACAAGCTGTATCTACCTTTTAATCACTTACTAATTAATGCGAGTAAACTTTATTACTATAATAATTTTCATACCAATTCTTGTATACTGACATATTTGAAGCCCAGTTCTGGAAATAAGGATAAGCCTTTTCTATGCCGACAAATTCTGCCGGATATTTAAATGTACTCGGAACACATATTGCCCAAATAGCTTTTCCACTTAATGCAGCCTCTTCTTCCGGGAATACATAGCCATTCGCCGTAGCATCAGTCTTCCACAAATAGGTATGTACCTCTAAATGTGTATTTATATTATTTTTATTATAGGTGATAAAAACATCCAAATTCTTTGCTGTTATAGAATCAGCTGCAGATTTTGAATTTGTAGTAATCAACAACGTTGCACTTTTGGGTGCACTATAAAATCCACCCACAACCGTATTATATGTATAACGAGTTTTGTATGCTGTCTGCGTTCCAAGTAATGCATAATGAGCATCATTGAACAATGGGGCCACCACCTCTTGATCGGATGAAGTTGCACATGTATTATCCAAAACACCTTTATAACTTGGAGTGGTAAACAAAGAAACTCGTCCTGTGCCTAATCCCCAATTTCCATCAGCAAGTTTACCACTACTTGAGAATCCATAACTGCTCCATTTAGAACTTTTCACATCACCGGCTTTTATACCCTTTATACGAAGAGCTGCTCCATTTTGTTGATTAGCTCCTACTGCCAATAATGTAAATTGCAACTGCACGGATGTATTACTTATTTTGGTTTTACTTACAGACAATGTGACATCATTAAAATCATAATCACCCGCTTGAGGATAATTGTCTTCAAAAGTATAAATCATCGAAAAATTAGTATCGTTACCTGTGTCTCCTCCTGTTCCTTTCGGAGTATATCCTATTGTACAGTCAGAGGTGGATATAGTCAACGGAGCGCAACCCGGATCTACCCATACGGCATGATTACTTACATTTGAATAGAAATATCCTCCCCACCACGATGTGTTTGGATAGGACACAACATCTACATACACATAATTTGAAACAGAAGAGCCCCAACTCGTAACCGAATTAGAGTCTTGCGACAAAATATTCCCTAACATGCATATTGCATAATTGGTTCCATCCGTTGGACCTGCAATCGATACGCCCCTTAAAATTGAATAATTAGTCACATCCAAAATGGCATTTGGATTTAAATCAATGCTACCTGAAGCATATAAGTTTTTACACTGAAGCGATGCACTCGATCCAATAATTATTAGATTTGAATTTAAAGTTCCGGTTACTGTCATTCTACATGCATTGTAAACGATAGAGTTATAGTTATCCATATCGCCAATCGTACAATCACTGCTCTGATTTATTAATTTAGCGCTACTGTCCAAAGTCAGAACACTCAAGCTTAATGATGCTCCATCTGCATTATACAATTCTCCCCCATATGAAGAAAAATAGATCTTTGAAACATTAATATTACCTCCATTATATAGCAGATTATTGTAAGTTTGTATATTAATTTGACCATTTCCTGAAATATTACCACCATTCAATACCGTTATGACACCTGCTGAAGAAGATGAATAGATTGAAACGCCTGATGGAAGAACAATCTTTCCGCCACTAGCTACAATAACCTCTAATCCTCCTTGTATGGTAAAATTAGCAGGAACATTCCATGTACCAGAAACTATTACTTTCGTTCCTGATTTAGGACTATCATCAACTAATGCATCGCCAAAAGTTCCGGTTATTTTATAATAGTTGTAAGCATTCGTTCCCTTATTCCCAATATCGTGACCACCATTCACAATACTTACATCATTCGCTTCAGTTGCTTTAGCTAACATTCCATTAATATCAGAAGTTGAATATGGAGCCGACATCGTAGAAATCGGATATTGATCTCCACTCGCCCGAGTAGCAACCGCACGAGTCTTTGTGGAAGCTGTTGCAGTACCAAATGACACAGAAATAGCTTCATTTTTCACTTTCACAGGAATTACTTCTCTCCTTGCATTTTTATCAACGCATGTAACAAATAAGACACTATCTGCTAAAGGATAATCAATCGTTCCAGTCCACGTATTTCCACTAACTACCGAATCTTTTCGTGCCAGAAGAATTGCTGAACTATTAAATATCGGATCCTTATCATACACTTTTATTGTATACATTTCACCATAAGTCTTGTTTACTGCAACATTTGCCGTTGCAGTGCCCACAGTTTGCCAAGTTTGATTTGGGTCTATATTCTTAACAGGGAAACTATCCGTCAACATTTGTGCGTATGCTTCAGGATCAAACATATTAGCATCACGACACGAACTTAAGCTATAAACGCCAGATAACAAACATACTAAAAATATCAACGTAACAACTGAATTAGTCTTCATCATCTTCATATCACAATTTGTTATTCGCAAATATAAAAAAAATAGTCAAAAAAAGAGCAATCATGTAAAAGAGTCATAAGAAATATAGCAAAAAAGTCCGAACATCAGAGTCCGGACTTTTAATACTTATCTAAAATCCAAAGATCATTTGTATATTTTTGAAGCGTCAGGACTGCTATACCAATCCAAATCTTTTGTTACATCTTGTGCCCATGTTGCAAAATTACTATACGCATCCATCACCTCTATATTTTCTAAAGGATACTGCCAATCTTTAGGGACGCAAACTGCATAAGGTACATCACCGGCTTTAAACCCATCGGTAAATTTAGGAATATGTACCTCGTTATTATTGCTTGTATCCACAATATAAAAATCGCCATTATCTTTAATCATAAAATCACTTCCAACATTTATATCCTGAGACACAACTGAACCAGTCCCTTTTCCTGTATTAATCATTGTTCCAGCAGTTGCTCCCATAGCTTCATGAACCTCTTTGTCATCAAACAACGCTATATCTTGATTGGCCTTAGTATTATTGAAGTGTACTTTCAAATTTTTTGTAGCTCCGGCAGCAACTAATTTCACAGTTACTTTCCCATTAATAGGAGCTGAAACCTTCAACACCACATCATTGAAATCATAATCGCCAACGGTTTTAGTCATATCCTCAAATGCATAGGTATAAATTTGAGGATTGTCGGTTCCACTGCCGCCTGTTCCTGTTGGATCATAGCCGATAGAACATGAGCTAGAAGGAATTGGATAATTAGCCTCATTCGGTCCAACCTCTACAGCACCATTATCAAATGTTACCGTTTGATTCCACCATCCATATTGATCTGTAGGATGAGACGTTACATCAACATACAAAGAATTTGAAAATTCATTCTTCGGTCCATAACCATCCTGATTCACATTACCTAAAAAACAGATTGCATGAGTCAGTCCATCAGTAGGACCAGAAACCGTACAACTCTGCAATGATGTAGTATTTGTAGCTTTTAATATTGAGTTCGCTCCCAAATTAACCGTCGCACCATGAAGAATTAAATCTTTACACTGAACAGAACCTCCTGCACTTTGTATTAAATTACTCAAATTTAAAGTTCCGTTTACAGTCATTTTACATGAATTATAGAAATTCGCATTATCATAGCTTCCATTTGCAGAACCTAAAATACAAATACTACTATGATTTATGAAAACCGCAGAAGTATTCAAAAGTAAACTATTTACATTCAATGAAGCGCCATCTGCATTAAAAGTATAACCACCAGCCGGAACTGAAATCATACCAGAAGACATTGAGACTGTGCCGTAATTGATTAAATTTGCTCCGGTATTTAATGTCAAAGCATCACTTAAAGTCAGAGTTCCAGCATTATATATCGTTCCTCCTGAGTTAAAGGTTGCGTCTGATAAATTTATAGTACCTCCATTATAGCATGTATTCTTTCCATTAGAAATCAAACTTCCACTCCCTGTAATTGAGCCACCTGCTAAAACAGTAAGACCACTACTAGAAATTGCATTAAAAGTCAATGCACTATTAAGAACTATTTTACCTCCACTCGCAACTATAATTTCTATACCATCATTTAAACTTTGCCAATTAGGTGTCCATGTCCCTTGAACGATTATTTTTGTGCCAGATTTAGGACTACCCGCAGTCACATTATAAGTAGCATCTCCTGTAATTTTATAGTAATTATTACTATTCGCTCCATTATTTGCTATATCATATCCACTAACAGTACTAATATCAGTAGCTTGACTTAACATAGTATTTATGGTTGTGGCACTATATGATTCTGATTGCTTTGCTGCTATATCGGGATCTGTAAAATCGCCCACAGCTCGCGTTAATGCTCTTGTTTTAGTAGCCGATGAACCAAAGGCTATATTAACAGTGCCTTCATCTGTAAATTTTGTAGGAATCACTTCACGCCTATCCTTTGAATCTACACATGTAACATATAGAGTTGTATCAGCTAGTGGATAATCAATAGTTCCAGTCCATGTGTTACCACTTAGGACCGTCCCCTTTCCTAAAAGTGAAGCCGAGCCACCACCCAAAGGATCTTTATCATATATCTTTATAGTATAAGTGTCCCCAGAAATCTCATTCACTGTAACTTTAGCTGTTGCAGTACCAACCATTTGCCACGTTTGATTAGGGTCTATATTTTTAACAGGGAAAGTTTCCTTTGCCAACTGTTGCAAATAATTAGGATCATAAATATCATTATTACTACATCCTGTAAACATCGCTGCACCCAGCAGCATACAAGGAATTAATTGGAATGCTCCTTTTTTCATAAATTTATCTTACATCAATAGTTCATTATACATATTCTTTTATACCTCAAAAATAGCTATTATAGCAAAATTCATAGACATATTAAATTTTTCTTCGCACAAAATGTCCTTATTTTATAATCATCTGCAAAAATAAAGCTTTAATTTCATAGATTCACAAACTATACATTAAACAACGTTAAATGAAAAATGAATATTTTTCAAACACATACAGTCATATAACATAATTTTTATGTACCTTTGTCCAAATATTTACAAACATACCATATGAAATTTTCAGACTTGAATTTAGACAAAGAGGTGATAGATGCTCTTAATGCAATGCAGTTCAACGAGTGTACTCCTGTACAAGAACAAGCCATTCCATATATTTTAGAAGGACGTGATTTATTAGCTGTAGCTCAAACCGGAACAGGTAAGACGGCAGCTTACCTCTTACCTATATTGAGTAGATTATTACACGATAATCATCCTGAAAAAAAAGTAAATTGCTTGATAATGGCTCCTACACGTGAGTTGGCACAGCAAATTGATCAACAAATGGACGGGTTCTCTTATTTTTTACCTTTTAGTAGCGTTCCAGTTTATGGAGGAAATGACGGATCACGCTTTGGACAAGAAAAAACAGGACTTACACAAGGAGCTGATGTAGTAATTGCAACTCCGGGACGCTTAATATCTCACCTTAATCTAGGTTACGTCGATTTTTCTGAAATTTCTTATTTCATTTTAGATGAAGCAGATAGAATGCTTGACATGGGATTTTACGAAGACATCATGCAAATTGTGAAGTTTTTACCAAAACATTGTCAATCAATTTTATTCTCAGCGACAATGCCAAATAACATAAAGAAACTAACAGAGAATATTTTACACAATCCGGCTGAAGTAAAAATTGCTGTATCCAAGCCTGCTGAGAAAATATTACAGAATGCATATATCTGCTATGAGAATCAGAAGTTAAACATCATACGCGAACTCTTAAAAGAAAATAATTCAAGTAAATGTATCATTTTTGCATCCTCCAAACTAAAAGTAAAAGAGGTAGCGAAAGCTTTGCAATCAATGAAATTAAATGTTGGTGAGATGCACTCTGATTTGGATCAGATGCAACGAGACGAAGTGATGCATAAATTCAAAAACGACAAAATAAATATTCTAGTTGCTACAGATATTGTAGCCCGCGGCATTGATATTGATGATATACGTGTGGTTATCAATTATGATGTTCCTCATGACTCGGAAGACTATGTACATCGTATCGGACGAACAGCAAGAGCCGACAAAGATGGAGTCGCCATTACTTTTGTTAATGAGAAAGAGCAAAGTTCTTTCTCTATTATTGAAAAATTTTTAGGTAAAGATATTCATAAATTGACTGTTCCGATTAAATTTGGTAGTGCACCATTATACAGCCCAAGAACCAACACATCGTTCAAAGGCAAGAACAATTACCATAGCAACAATCAAAAAGGGAACAAAAGGAACTGTGGTTCAAAATAAAAGGGCTTTCCTCTTTATTTCGATTCCAGTCTATCAACATGAGTAATAATCTGAGGTTTGAGAACAAACTATAAAGAACTTAACAGGTGTGGAAATTTACTTATTTAACACCACAAACTTGTCATCTCTTTTGCTCGTGAATAAAAACAAACTTTTCCGTTGTACGTCATCCATTACGTTCTGTTGATACGGCTTCCGAATGGTTGCCCCTATCAAAACAGATACAAAAATCTAAAATTATTACCGATCAGCAAGGTGCGTTTCCAAAAGTATTGAACTATTTTCCATCACATAAAGCCTTATAGGCAATAAATGAACACAGAATATTAAAGCATTGGGATTGCAAGCTTATTCTTTTCCTTAAAATAAAATGCAAATATTTAACCGATAAAGCTAGTTCTTCTTAAATTTACCAAGTACATTTACGCTTGATTTTTGCAGTAATGCATCCACTTTAATTAAAATTGATCATAGAAAACAAAATGCCATGAACAATATGATTAAAATGAATATGCATGATTAATATCCCCTGGATCAAACGGATGAATATTATCAGCCAAAGAAATGCCAGAATCATTTAGGAATAAATTTATAAGAAAAGGAGAAAAGAAAGACGTCATTGGTTAATTAAAGAATAGAAGCTACATTCATGATTAAGCCTAATCAAATAGAATTATATAAAATGCTTTTCCGCGGGCGAACAGACGTGTATGCTGTTCGCTGGGAGAAAAAAAACAAAAGAGGATATATGCCAGCTTATAAAGTTGATTGGAGTGACTATAACCGACACAAAGCGCAAGGGGGATCTTTTGCTGACTATAGCAAAAAAGAATATAAAGTTTTTGATAATACTGCAATTGAGAATCATTTAGAAGGTAAAGAGACTATCGGAATATATCCTTTGATGGAAGATAATACATCCTACTTCATAGCTGCAGATTTTGATGATGGGAACTGGCAAGAGAGTATTCTACGCTTATATAACATTTGTGAACAATATGAATTGCCAGCATCTATAGAACGCTCCCGTTCGGGCAATGGTGGACATCTTTGGATTTTCTTTGAAGAGAATATCTCGGCTTTTTTGAGCCGAGGTCTAATGTTCAATTTGCTGATGAAAGCTGATATTATTTCACGTTTTGAAAAAGAGCCTAGCTTTGACCGTATATTTCCTAATCAAGACACTCACTCTGGTAAAGGGTTGGGTAACTTAATAGCATTACCCTTACAGGGATTTTCTATCAAACAAGGAAACTCTTGCTTTTTAGATACTAATACAATGACTCCTATTCTCGATCAATGGGAATACATGACGCACATACAAAAAGTTCCCAAACAAAAAATAGAAGCATTATTTCTTCAGCTCACGGGTAAAACAGTTTCCAATACCATATCTTCCGTCAAAAAATCAGAAACAGCTGAATTGGAAATTATCATACGCGGAGAAGTCTATTTGAGAAAGGCACAAATAAATCAAAAACTAACAAACTTTATAAAAGAGCATTTGAATTTTTTAAATGCCGATTATTTCATTCAACAAAATATAGGAAGAACTGCTTATAAATTAGAAAAGTACTTCAAGCTAGTAAAAGAAACAGAAAATGAAGTAATTATTCCAAGAGGATTTGCTTCCACGCTCATTCAATTCTGTCGTTCAGAAAATATACCTATAAAAATCATTGATGAACGACAAAAATGTGAGGAGATAAAAATAACATCAAAAATTACTTTGCGTCCTTATCAGGAAGAAGCACTTGAAAAAACAGAAAACAAAGATTTTGGAGTAATTTATTCACCACCAAGTTCTGGAAAAACATTTATAGGATTAGAATTGATTGCTCGTAAAAAGCAACCAGCTTTAATACTAGTGCACCGCAAACAATTATTTGACCAATGGATAGACAGGATTCAAGACTGTTTGGGCATTCCCAAGCGTGAAATCGGACAGATTGGTAATCAAAAAAAGCGAATAGGGAAGATTGTAACTGTAGCAATGATTCAGTCACTTGTTAGAGAAAAGTCATTGGAACATCTATCCAATCGTTTTGGTTTAATCATCGTAGATGAATGCCACCATGTACCAGCCAAATCATTTCGGAAGGTCATTACTCAATTTAATAGTTATTACCTTTATGGATTGACTGCAACGCCTCACCGCAAGAATAACGATGAAAATCTTATTTATATTTACATCGGGAACATCATTTATGAATTATCACAACAGACTTATCTAAAGTTACAAAAGCAAAAAATTGAAATTAATATCCGAGAGACGGGTTTACATATTCCTTATGATAATAAAACAGACAATTATGAGTTGCTTTCAAATACTATCATTTTTGACACACATAGAAATAACTTGATCGTTAATGACCTTATCGAAAATATAAATAGGTTCAAATCAATTCTTATTCTAACAGAACGAAAAGTTCACATAGAAGTATTACATCAATATTTAAAAGATAGATTTGAAACAATCACCTTATCTGGTGACGATTCAGAAAGTAGTCGCAAAAGTAAGCTTGAACAAATTAAGCAAGGGCATTATCAAATTATCATTTCAACCGGACAATTCTTTGGAGAAGGTACTGATATAAATTCTTTAGAATGCCTCTTCATTGTCTATCCATTTGCTTTTGAAGGAAAACTAGTACAATATATAGGAAGAATACAACGTTCACAACAACCACCTGTTATTTTTGACTATAGAGATTCCGAAATAGAGTACTTCGATAAGATGTTTAAACAACGAAACAGATATTACAATAAACTGCGAAAGATTGATTATGAAAATGAAATATTTTGAAAAATAAAAAGTTCAAGTCTTCTTCCCAATATAGAATTTTTAATGCACTCAATCTCATATACATTATCAAAGAGGTGAAATTAAAGTCTGCAATATCACCTACATTATCAATCCACATCTCTTTTTGGATAGAATGGCAACTTACAAACAAAAGAAACGAGGGGAGTAATCAATGTTGATTTACTCTCCTCGTTCTAATAAAATGGCGACTACCTACTCTCCCACTGTTACGCAGTACCATCGGCGTGATCAGGCTTAACTTCTCTGTTCGGAATGGGAAGAGGTGGAACCCTGATGCTATAGTCACCTGAATAGCTGACATGC